>Ga0134128_10002727_pt1 | contig 21728 bp, 12 predicted proteins | sample KB31754_FD_96462 | JGI IMG/M metagenome (GOLD analysis project Ga0134128, IMG submission 96462) | Terrestrial soil microbial communities with excess Nitrogen fertilizer from Kellogg Biological Station, Michigan, USA - KB3-175-4 | ecosystem: Environmental > Terrestrial > Soil > Unclassified ... | reverse complement strand
TTGCGAGCCGTGCTGCTGCCAGACGCTCTTGAGCAACGCGGAAAGGATCGGACGGTGAACGCTGCGAATGCCCCAGGCTGCGCAGCGTTTCCGCCATCGACGGCCTCTCTCCCGCCTAGCGACCCTTGAGGAACTCGACCAGATCGCTCTTCTGACTTTGCGACAGGCCGAGGTTGAAACACGCGTTGTAGTGATCGGTCACATCGAGAAGCGTCGGGAAACGGCCGTCGTGGAAGAAGCCGCGCTTCGAGCGCGCCCAGAGGCCGGCGAGTTGCGGCGTGACGTAGGTGCTGCCGATCGCTCCCGTCGGTCCACGGTCGGCCTGGAAGGAGTCGATGCACATCTCGGTCGGCGTGTGCGCGTTGTACCCCGCGTCGGTGTACAGCGGCGGCATGTGGCAGTCCGTGCATTTGCCCTGGCCGTTGAAGACCGCCTCACCCCGTTTCGCCGCCGCGGGATCGAAGCTGCCGGCAGGCGGCTTCGGTGCTTGCAGCGAGAGCTGGTAGAAGTGAAGCGGCGCCAGCTTCGACGTCACCAGGTCCGGGTTGTGGCGCACCTTGAAAGAGCCGGCTCGCACCGCCGCCGGGTACTTGGCCGGATCGTCGAACCGCTCGTCGTTGAAGTTGCCGTTGCCGTGCATCTGCAGGTTCGCGACATACGCGTTCCAGTAGGTGACGTTGCCGAAGCCTCCCGTCCATGTGTGGAGATCCTCGCCGAGGTGACCGTACGCAGCCGGGATCCGGACGGCGGCCGACTTGCCGTCCGGTCGGAATCCGATGCCGTCGATGTTGAGTTCGGCGTCGTAGAAGCCCGGGCCCCAGCTGAGGAGCACCTTCTTGACCGTGTCGATCGTCGCTTCGTCGCTGGCCCCGAGGACCTGTTCAGCGACGGGCGCCAGATCGGGCGCGAGCGAGACGATCAAGCCGGTGTTCAGTTCCTGGTTCGGCCATCCGTCCAGCCGCTTGCCGATTCCCGGAGCGAACGAGTCGTCGACCGTCGAATGGCAAAGCGCGCAGGTGATGCCGATCGAGCTGAGCGAGCCACCCTTGTCGAAGAAGCCCTTGACGCCGACGACCGAATTCAACTTCAGGAGCGCGAGGGTGGTCGCAGGACTGTCGAGATCGACCTTGCCCTGCTTGAGCTTCGCCTGGAGGTTCCCCGGGAGGGCATCGACATCGACCTTCAGGCCGGCGACGGTGAGGGCGGCCTTGGGACTGACACCCGGCCCGACGCCTCCGAGCGCGGCGCCCTCGATTGCCTTGTGCAGCTGGAGCGTGCCGCCCCAGTAATCCTCGTCACCGAAGGTATCGAAGCGAAAGATGTCCTTGCCCTGCTCGAACAGCGCGGCCAGCGCCTTGGCGCACCGCTGGCCAGGCGCGTCGACCGACTGCGCATCGCAGGCGCCGGGGCTATCGTCGTTCGATAAGGAAAACGCGGCCAATGTCGTCGCAAGCGCGGTGACCGCGACGCTCGTGATCGCCATAACCGTCACTTTCGATGATGACGCTTTCATCCGCTTCATCGGGCACCCCCTTTCGGTTATCGGCTTCGACTCTCGCTTCGCGAACGCCCATTGGATGACTGATATTCCCCGCGCGTTGCAAAGAAACGCGAAACGCGGTGCGAACATCGAAGCCGGACCGGAAAACGCGGGGATTCTTGTAAGGAATTCTTGACGTGGCAGGCGGGATTCAGCAAGTTCAGGGCTTGACCACCGTGAGCGCCTTACCCCTGTGATGCAAGATGACCGGGCTCGCCGGGGATGATGGCCGTGCTGTTCGACCGAACGTTGCGTTCTTGCTGGTTGGCATCGGACATTCTCCTTTCGTTGCACCCGGGCTGTATCGAGAGATTCTCGCCGCGAGAGTTAAAAATCCCCGACAGAACCCGCCGCGTCGCCGCCGTATTCTGGGTTCACGCATTGCTGGAACTCGTTACACACATCCATGTATCGACGCGCAAATGGGCACTCGGTGTCTCGCACTCCGGCTGCGCACGAGAACACGATATGGCAGGCATCGCATTGAATACGCTATCCTCGAATCGGCCGCGTGAACGCGCGGTGGTCTTTGCGGGCTGGTTCGCGATCGTGCTGTCGGTCGCCGAGGTCATCCTTGATCTCGGGACGTGGGTCGAACTCGACATCGCGACGATCTACGGCATTCCACTCGTCCTTGCAGCCTACACGCGCAATCGTCGCCTGTTGTGGGGCTTGACGATCGTGCTCGTGCTCGTGACATTCATCGCGTACGCGTTGCAGATCCCGAGCGGCTCGTTCGCGATGCACGAGGCGTTGTTCGTCAACCGCGTGCTCGACGCCATCGCGCTGCTGCTCATCGCCGGTCTGCTCCATATCTGGATGACGTCGCTGGACATTCGCGAGGCGCAGACGCAGCTCCTCCACGAGCAAAACAGCCGGCTCGAGGCTGCCAACGCTTTACTCGTCGCACACGAAGCGCGCATCGTCCACCAGAACGAGGAACTCAGCCGTCGGCGGCAAGAGGCCGACGAGGCGAGTGGTCGCAAGACGCGGCTCCTCAACGCAGTTTCACACGACATCCGGAATCCGGCCAATACGATCAACCTGATGGCCGAGCTGATTCGCCGCTCGGCGGAAGATCCTGCGCTCGTCTCGCAGGTTCCGCAGATGGCAAAGCGTCTGCAGGCCAATGCTCAATCGCTGGTCGCACTCGTGTCGGAAGTGCTCGACGGCGCACACCTCGACTCGGGTCTCCTGCAACTTCGCGAGAGCACGTTTTCGCTCAACGAATTCGTCGATGCGAAGTGCAGCGACTTCGCGGCGCTCGCCGAAGCAAAATCGCTGTATTTGCGTTCCGACACTCCGGAACGGATCGTGTGCGTACACACCGACCGGATCAAGCTCGATCGCATCATCACCAATCTGGTAATGAACGCGATCAAGTTCACCGTCGACGGCGGCGTCACGGTAAGCATCACAAACGACGGTGCGCCAGTGATCCGCGTTCGCGACACGGGTGTCGGCATGCAGGCAAGCGAGCTCGAGCGAATTTTCGATGAGTTCGCCCAGCTCGACGTGTCGGTCGGGGATCCCGGGCGAGGCTGGGGTCTCGGCCTCGCCATCTGTCGCCGACTCGCGAACTTCATCGGCGCCAGCATCGGCGTCGAAAGCAAGCCGAGCCAAGGCAGCATGTTCGCAGTTCGTCTGCCACCCGAATGCGTGGTTGAAATCGCGCCCGTTGCGCTTCCCGATCGCGTCGCGTAGCTGGAAACGCCGTGCGGCGTTCATGGGTAAGAGCCCATGATGTGCCATCCTGGCGGTCGTTCCGGCGCTGCCGCGCATTCTGCCGAAACGCCGGGCGCGGAAATCGGGCGCCGTTCATGGTGGGGCAAGGTCATCGTTCTCGGCGTCGGTGGATGGTACGTGATCGATGGCCAGACGGAAGTGGGAACCGCGGCGGATGGCATCATCGCGAACATCCGGTCGGGCAAGCCACGACTCAACCGTCAATGTCGCGATCCAGGAACTCGCGGATGGCAATGCCGATCTCCGCCGCGTGCGTTTCAAGGGCGAAGTGGCCGGTCTCGTAAAGTCGAACGTCCGCATCCGGAATGTCGCGTCTGAATGCCTCCGCTCCGGCCGGCACGAAAATCGGGTCATTTCGGCCCCAGACCGCCAGAAGCCGCGGCTGACGCGTGCGGAAGTACGCCTGAAAGCTGGGATACAGTGCAACATTGTTGCCGTAGTCCAGGAACAGATCGAGCTGAATCTCGTCGTTTCCATGGCGGGCGAGCAGCGCGGCATCGAGCGCGTAGCTTTCGGGAGCGACAAGGCTCGGCTCCGCGACGCCGTGCGTGTACTGCCACTGAATCGACTCGGGCTGGAGCAGTTCGCGCAATGCATCGCGGTTCTCGGCAGACGGTTCTCGCCAATATTCCCGCATCGGGTCGAAGACCTTGCCGATACCCTCCTCGTACGCGTTGCCGTTCTGCGTGATCAGCGCCGTGATGCGCTCGGGATGCTTCAGCGCGAGGCGGAAGCCCACGGGCGCACCGTAGTCGAACACGTACACCGCATAGCGACTCAGCCCGATCGCCTTGGTAAATTCGTCGACGACGTCCGCGAGGTGATCGAACGTGTGCTCGAACGGGGAAGGTGAAACGGTGAAGCCGAAACCGGGGAAATCGGGCGCGATGACGCGATGGCGCCCCGCAAGGACGGGAATCAGGTTTCGGAACATGTGCGAGGATGTCGGAAAGCCGTGGAGCAGAAGAATTGCCGGCGCTTCGTCCAGCCCCGCATCGCGATAGAAAACCCGATGATTCAGAACCTCCGCGAACCGATAATGCACGTTCGAACGAGCCGTGGCCATTTCAAGCGAGCTCGTCATGTCGGCAGCGGTCCTGGGCCAGTTTCTGTGCGCGATGGCTGCTCATCGTCCGCCGATCAGCGCGAGCGCCTCGCGCACCATCTGGCTCGCGTAGCCCCATTCGTTGTCGTACCAGCTCATGATCTTGACCAGATCGCCGTCGATGACCTTGGTCAGCTCGAGGTCGACGATGGAAGCGCGCGGGTCACCGATGATGTCGGATGAAACGAGTGCATCGCCTGACACTCCCAGCACGCCCGCGTAGCGCTTGGTCGCGGCTTCCTCGACGAAGATTCCGTTGACCTCCTCCACGCTCGTGTTTCGCGAGACCACGAACGTGAGGTCCGCAATCGATCCGACCGGAATCGGCGCCCGAATGGCGACTCCGTCGAAACGACCCCGGTATTCCGGCAGCGCGCGCGTCGTGGCCATCGCGGCGCCGGTCGTTGCCGGCACGAGGTTCGCGCCCGCAGCGCGTCCGCGACGAAAGCGCTTGCTTGGTCCATCGACGACCGATTGCGACGAGGTGTAAGCGTGCACGGTCGTCATTGCCGCCTTCCTGAACCCGATGCGCCGGCCGACGACTTCGACGATCGGCGTGATGCAGTTCGTCGTGCAGCTCGCGCACGAGATGATCGCGGATGTGCCCCCGGCAGCGTTCACGCCATGGACGACGGTCGGGACGTCTTCGTCTTTCGAGGGCGCGGACAGGAGAACGAATCGCGCTCCGGCCCGGACGTGCTTTTCGAGATCGTCGCGCCGGGTGAGCGCGCCCGTGCATTCGAACACGAGCTCGATGCCGAGCGCCTTCCACGGCAAGTCCAGCGGATCGCGAATGGCCAGTGCCTGCAACTTCCGGCCGGCCACGACGAGGTCGTGACCTTCGACGGCGACGGGCTTCGGATAGCGCCCGTATACGGTGTCGAAGCGAAGCAGATAGGCGAGATTGTCGACATCGGCGAGATCGTTGACGGCGACCACCTCGAGTGCCGGTTCGTCGAGAGCGAGCTTGAGGATCGCGCGCCCGATTCGTCCGAGACCGTTGATGGCGATTCTGATGCTCATGATGCCCCGCTCGTTTTTTCGCGTGCCGCGATGATCGCTGCATGGGTACACCACGACATTGCACCCGTCCGAACGACCGGGGAATAGGAAAACCGTTACAGCCGAAGTCGGGAATTCTCGACTTCTGCTACGCAGGGGGATCGCGCGGACGAGTGTCGAACGACGCGCGACCGATCTCCGCGCGGGCGTCCAGGCTGGCGAGCAGCAGGTGGAAGTACAGCATGCCGCGCTGGGAGCCGAGACGGTTCACCAGTTGTGAAACATCGAGCGGCTTTGACCCGGCGACGGACGCGACGTTGTTCGCGACGCTGCTGTCGTTCGCCGGAAACACATCGAGTCGCCCCAGCCCGCGCAGCAAAATGATCGTCGCGGTCCACGGGCCGATCCCCTTGATCTGGCGCAGCATTGCCGCAGCGTCCGGACTCGTGCACCGTTCCAGCGCACTCGCGTCGAGCGCGCCGGACAAGAGTGCTTCGGCGACGCGGCGCAACGTGGCGATCTTGTTGACGCTGAGCCCTGCGGTGCGCAACCGGTGATCGGTTGCCCGCCGGACGCTTTCCGGATCGGGAAACAGATACAACGGTATCGGTACGTCGTCCGCTTGCAGCGATCGTCCGAGCGACATCGTCAAGCGGTGCATGACCGTGCTCGCCGCGTGAACACTGATCTGCTGGAACACGACCGCGTTCACGCATGCTTCCCAAAGGCTGGGATAGCGTGGCGGCTTCACGCCGCGCATGCGCTTGACCAGCGGCGCCAGCCACGGCACGGACGCAACCCTGCGATAGAATTTTCCGAGGTCGACATCCGCGCCCAGCATCCGGCCGACGAGCCGGAGAACGGCGGCGTCGTTACGCGCGTCGCCCTCGATGGCGACCGAAAGCGCGTGCGCTTTGGCGGCTTGCCTGACGCGCACGACGACGAGCGCGTCGGCGACGGCGAGTGCGCGCATATACACGCCCTCGGGCGTGAACAGATCGACAATGTTCGTCGACAGCCGCCGAAGCGCGCTTACCGTGAGATCGAGACGGTACGGCGGGACGACAGCGAGCTCGTATTTGCGCATCACGCGTTCGGGAGTCGCTTTCGGGGCTCTCGTCGCGGCGCGCTTCATAGTCGTCGGTGTCATCGGGGTCGAATCCGCGACACGTCCTCGACTGCGCTCGCCGCCGGGTGCTGCGCGCGTGACATGGCGCCCGCGCGGACGCAGGCGTCGGCTGCCTTCTTGATCGCCTCGGCCTGCGTCGGATACGGGTGAATGACATGCGCCAGCGTGCGCAGGCCGATCCGCGCCACGATCGCCACCGTGATCTCGCTGATCATCTCGCCCGCGTGCCGGGCGACAATGGTCGCGCCGAGTATCCGGTCCGTCCGCTCCTTGACGGTAATTTTCACGAATCCCACCTCCTCGTCGTCGGCGATGGCGCGATCGACTTCGTGCATCGGGATGGTGAAGGTCTCCACCGGAATGTCGCGTTCGCGTGCCTGCCGCACATAGAGGCCGACGTGTGCGATCTCAGGGTCGGTATACGTGCACCACGGAACCGTCAGTGCGCTGAGTCGCTGGCGTCCGCGAAACAGCGCGTTCTGAACCGCGATGCGCGCGGAGGCGTCGGCTGTATCGTTGAACTTGTGCGCCAGGCACGCATCGCCGGCGGCGTACACACGCCGATTGCTGGTCTGCAGGAAATCGTCGACGTGCACACCGTGGCGGGTGTCGTAGTCGATTCCGGCAGCCTCCAGCGCGAGTCCGTCGATATTCGGCACACGGCCGGTACCGGCAAGAACGGCATCGACGGTGACCGTACTTTCGTAGTCGTCGCTGACGAGATCGACGATCTTCTCGCCGCCCGCGGCTCGCACATTGACGACACGGGTGTTGAGCCGCACCTCGATGCCTTCGCGCGCAAAGGCATCGGACAGGATCTGCGCGGCGTCGCGCTCTTCCCTCGGAAGGAAGAGCGGCCGCTTCTGCACGATGGTCGTCTGCACGCCGAAGCGGCAGAATGCCTGCGCCATTTCACAGCCAAGCGGGCCACCGCCGATGACCAGCAGGCGCCGTGGCGCCTCGCTCACCTCGAACGCGCTTTCGTTGGTCAGATAGCCGGCTTCGGCGAGACCGGGAATGGACGGAAAATCAGGTCGGGCGCCCGTCGCGACCAGCGCCCTCCTGAACCGCAGCGTCGCATCTTTCACAGTCAGCGCATCGACGCCGGCGAACGCCGCTTGGCCGAAGAACACGTCCACGCCGGCCGCCGTCAATCGTTGCGCAGAATCCGACCGGCTGATCCGGGCGCGAATATCGCGCACACGCCGCATTGCCCGTGCAAAATCGGTCGGGATCCGAGGGGGAACGAGCGCGCCGTATTGGTCGGCATCGTGCATCTCCGCGTAGACGCGCGAGGTGCGAATGATCGCCTTGGAGGGCACGCAACCGATGTTGAGACATGTGCCGCCGAGCAGATGACGCTCGACCAGCGCCACTTTCGCGCCTTTCGCCGCGGCGATGCGCGCCGCGACCAGCCCGGTGGTGCCGGCGCCGATGACGACGAGGTCGTACCGTTGCTTCGGAAGCGGATTGCGCCAATCGACGGGACGCACGTTCTCCATGCGTTCGCGCTCGACACGATCATCCGCGACAGTGTCGTCGTCGCGCGGCTGCCGCGTGCGCGTCATCGTCGACCCGCTACAACCAGCCGCCGGAGAATCCTGCACGCCGAAGCCCCGTGACGATGTATGAGCAATTACGCATCAAGCGCCAAATCAGCTGCGAGCGGTGATTTTCGATCATCATCGCCACGATGCCCTGGTCGAGGCCGTAGTGCCCCGGGGACACCCAGTATTTGCCATCTCGATCGACGAGGCCAGGACTGAAACCGCTCGCGTATCGATGATCGGGCAGCATCTCGGGATAACGGCGGGCCATCGTGCGCATGGTCGGCAGTACGATCTCGGGCGCGAACGGCAGCGATGCCGCTGCCGCCCAGCCCGCGAGCGTTCCGTCGTCCGGGCCGTAGGGCACGCCGCGTGCGGCGTATCCGAACAGTCGCCGTCGAACTTCGATGCCCGCATCTCCGGCGGTCGGCCCATCGCATGCGGTCAGCCCCCAGCACTCTTCGTCGTAACCCACGAACTCGCGTGGGTTGCGTCGAACGTATTCGCGCTGAACGAGGACGGCACGGCGGCTGTTCTCGAAATAATCACTGCGCTTGTCGCGCATGAACGGATCGCGAATGCCGCGAAAGTCGATCCAGGCGTGCGAGAATTGATGAATGAACAGCGGCCCGGCGTACAGGAAATCGACGTCGTAAAGGTTTTCCCACTGGTAGGTCGCCGTCCATGCCTTGTAGGTGTCCGGTCCGAGTGGATGCGTCGGCGAGCCCAGCGCGAGAACGTACAGAATGATGCTCTCGCTGTAGCCCTCCCAGCCGTAATGCAGGAATCCGCTTTCCGGCTTCCACCCTTGCATGATCGTCCTGCCGCCGTCCTGCGACCAACGCCAGTCGACGCGGCGATACAGCCGATCGACGATCGCACGCAACTCCGCTTCCTCCGCCGTTTCCGCGTCGAAATACATCCCGGCGGTCAACGCACCGGCCACCAGCAATGCGGTATCGATCATCGACAGCTCCGAACGCCATGTGCGCTTTCCGGACCGCATGTCGAGGAAGTGGTAATAGAACCCCTTGTAACCGGTCGCATCCTGCGCGCCGCTTTGGTCACTGTCGCGAAAGAACCGCAAGACCGTCAGGCTCGACTCGAGTGCCTCGTCGCGCGCGATCCAGCCGCGTTCGACTGCTACCGGGTACACGGACAGCGCGAACCCCACGACGGCAATGCTGCAAGGCCAGCGCTCACGCGTGGTGTCGGCGACCAGACCGTTTGCCGGATTCGCGGTTTGCCGAAAATAATCGAACGCCGCGCGCTCGATGCCGTCGAGCAGCGCTTCGTTCTCATTCGGAGCGGAGTGAGCCATGCTCGACGAAGATTGGCACGGCGCCGGGAACGCGCGTCGACGTCGACGCTCGCCGTGCAGACAAGCGTCGACATCCTGATACTCGACCACTCCCTATGCAGGACGGCCCGTCACTGCCCTATGCCTCGTTCACCGCAGTTGCCGGGTTGCTTGGGGACGATGGACGGCGTAGCCGAATCGGATCACGTCCATCGACTGCTCGCCCCCCGTTTGGAGCCACGGATCCTCATCGACGACGGGTATCGCCATCAAGCTCGTTCGAGCGGCATCGAGCACGCATCGATGATAGTCGAGATCCGGCGTCAACGCCCGCCATGGAACGGCGAAACGTTTGCGTCCGATCCCAAGGAACCCGCCGGAGCAGAGCACGACGTAGCGTATGCAGCCAGTTTGTGCGTCGATGATGATTTCGTCGATTTCGCCTATCCGTCTGCCTGCATCGTCATAGACCTCATCCCGCATCAGGCTTCTGGCTGCCACGTGCGGCGCGCGACGTTTCGCATCGATTCGGACGGGCAGGTTGGCGCGTCTGGCAACGAGCATGCGAATCTCCTCGCACTACGGACGCATCCAGTGTGCCGTTGAATCGACGCAGGCGCAGTCGGCATTTCCAGACAGCCATTGTCGGCAATCCTTGATTCGACACAACCAGGAGAGGTCTACGCGGTGCGCGACAACGGCAGCAGCACCCGCACTTCGTGGTCGACGCCGTCGCTTCGCAGCGGCACGCCATTGTCTTCCTGCAGGATGCCATCGAGCCAAACGGCGCAATCGCGATGCGGCGCGTCCGCGCGTGACACCGTGACGTGATATACCGACTCCCGATAGCGGTAATGGAGCCGGAACTCCTTCCACTCGGCGGGCATGCAAGGCGAGAAGCGCAACGTATCGACCGCCAGTTCGACGCCGAGGAGCGACTCCACGATCAGGCGATACATCCATCCCGCCGAGCCCGTGTACCACGTCCAGCCACCGCGCCCGATGTGCGGCGGCATCGCATAAACGTCCGCGGCCATCACGTACGGTTCGACGCGATACGTCGCCACGTCCTCGGCGGTGAGCGTGTGTTTGAGAGGATTGATGAGGTCCATCAGCTCCCACGCGCGGCGCTCGTCGCCCATCGCCGCGAACGCCATGGCGGTCCATACCGCGGCATGCGTGTACTGGCCACCGTTTTCCCGCACACCGGGCACGTAGCCCTTGATATAGCCCGGATGCTGGTTCGATCGATCGAACGGCGGCGTCAATAGCAGGACGAGCGCATCGTCGCGCCGGACAAGACGTCGATCCACCGCCTCCATGGCGGCGCGCGAGCGACCTGCGTCGCCGATGCCGGACAGCACCGACCAGCTCTGCGAGATCGAATCGATCTGGCATTCTGCATTTCCCGCGGAACCGAGCGGCGAACCGTCGTCGAAGTAGGCGCGCCGGTACCACGCACCGTCCCAGGCATGCTTGTCGATGTTACGACCGAGAACGGAAGCCTCGTGATCGCAGCGCTCGGCGAATGCGGCGTCCCCGCGAAGGCGCGCGACCTTGGCGAACTCCACGAGTACGAAGCCAAGAAAGAAGGCGAGCCAGACGCTCTCGCCTTTGCCTTCGATGCCGACCAGGTTCATGCCGTCGTTCCAGTCGCCCGATCCCATCAGCGGCAATCCGTGAATTCCGAACCGCAGGCCGTGCAGGATGGCGCGCACGCCGTGGTCGTACAGCGTTGCCACTTCGGCCGACGCCGTGGGCAGGTCGTAGTACGAATCTTCGCCGGAATGGACCGGCCGACCTTCGAGGAAGTGGGCCGGTTCGTCGAGAACACCCACGTCCCCGGTGGTCAGCACATAACGTGCAATCGCCAGCGGCAGCCACAGATAATCGTCGGAACATTGCGTTCGCACACCGCGGCCGGACGGCGGATGCCACCAATGCTGAACGTCACCTTCCACGAACTGCCGGCTCGCGCACAACACGAGCTGATCGCGTGTCGATCGCGGTTCGGCATGGATCAGTGCCAGCACGTCCTGCAGCTGATCGCGGAATCCGAACGCACCGCCGGATTGGTAGAAGCCGCTCCGTGCCCAGAGTCGGCAAGCCAAAACTTGGTAGACCAGCCATCCGTTGCACAACATGTTCAGTGATTCATCAGGCGTCTCGACGCGTATCGCGCCGAGCGTCTGCTGCCACTCGCGACGCGTAGTCTCGAGCTCTGCTCGCGCTGCCGGCGCGCCCCGGAAGCGCTGGACCAGCGCTTTTGCGTCGTCGGCGTGCCGGCCCACCCCGAGCCTGAAGGTGACCTCGCGCTCGGCTCCGGCATCGAGCTTCACGCTCAGCTGAATGGCCGCGCAAGGGTCCAGCGCCGGCCCCGACGCACCCGAGAGCCGTGTACGTGTCATGGCAGCGGGCGCGGTCAGGGTCCCGTTGCGACCGATGAATTCAGCACGGTCGCACGTGTGCGTATGCGTGGGGTCGTCGACGTCGAAGAAGGCGACGCGTTCGCCGAAGTCGGGGCCGTACGCATTGCGGGCGAACAGCGCACCGGTATCGACATTCGGTTCGGCGACGACGTGCATCACCGACCTGGACCGCAGGTCACCGAGCACCCACTCCACGTAACCGGTGATCGACACGCGCCGCGCACGACTCGATGCATTACGCAACTTCAATGTCACGAATTTGACGGGCGCATCGTGCGCCACATGAACACGGAGGTCGGTCACGATGCCGTCCTCCTCGTGCTCGAACACCGTGTAACCGAATCCGTGCCGCGTCACGTAGGGCGTCGATCCGCGTGCCGGGAGAGGCATGGGCGACCAGAAGCGGCCCGTTTCCTCGTCACGTACGTAATACGCTTCGCCACCTGTATCACTGACCGGATCGTTGGTCCACGGTGTCAGGCGGAACTCGTGGGCATTCTCTGCCCACGTATAAGTTCCACCGCTTTCGGAGATGATGCTGCCGAAGTGCGGGTTCGCGAGCACATTGACCCACGGCGCAGGCGTCATGCGGCCCGCGCCGGTCGTCATGACATATTCGGTGCCGTCGGGTGTGAATCCTCCGATTCCGTTGTCCAGGATGAGCGCTGGCGGCGCCGTCTTCCCGGGCGCAGTTTCGATCGGTGGCTCGCGTGTCGGCGCGAATCGCGGAACGCGCGGCTCGGAAAACGGACGACCGCCAATCTGCTCCGCGAGCGTGCCGTTGCGATCCGCGATGATTACGCGCGCGACCGACTCCAGCAGTACCCGATCCTCCTCGGCGATCTGATCGGCGCGCCGTACGAAGATACCGCCGGGCCGATCCATCATTTGCGCCTCGGCGCGCGCCGAGACGAGTCCCATGACCTCGTCATGGAGCGATTGCCGGTACCCCGCTCTTTCCTCGTTCCAGATGACGAGATCCACGACCAGTCCCGACACGCGCCAATACGCGTGCGCCTGCACCAGCTGGCGCACGAGATCGATATTGGCTGCGTCGGCGATCCGCAGCAGCACGATCGGCAAGTCGCCCGAGATCGCGTAGCCCCACAACCCCGATTGCCCGCGGCGATTCCTGCTGATCACCCCGGGATCGGCGCGCAGCGATGCATTGGCGTACAAGACGGAACTCGTAAGTCGCGCGTACATCAGTGCGTCGGCTTCGCTGGCATTGATCTGACGCAGCACGATCTGCGCGTGTGTCCATGCGAGATCGACGACGCGATCCCCAAGCCGAGGGTCCCCATATTTGTCGGCGAGGCCCAGCACGGCATCGCGCGATTCGGCGACACCGTAGCTCATGTCGATCGTTGCGGTCTCGTCGGGATCGAGCGAAATTTGCACCCGAATCGCGGCGATGGGATCGAGCACCGGCCCGGCGCTAGCCGAAAGCGGCGCGTTATCGCGCAGCGCTTCCGGCGCAGCGAGCGTGTTGCCGCGGCCGATGAAACGCATGCGATCCGTCTCGTAGGAAGCGACGCCCGAGGCAGCACCGTGCACGGCCATCCGGTGGAACATCCAGTACGTCTTTTCACCGGGTGAGCGCGGCCGGCGCGTGCACAGGATCGCCTGTTGCGCATCCGCGATCTCGGTTTCGACGAACAGCTTGCTGAACGCCGGATGCATCGCATCGGCGGTCGCCGGCGACAACACGATCTCCGCATAGCTCGTGACTTCGATGACGGTCCGTCTGCGCGAGCGGTTGACGATTCGCGTGCGCCGCAACTCGACGTCGTCCTCGGGCGACACGGCGATTTCCGTGTGGACGTCGAAATCGCCGTCGCGCCGCCGAAACTCGGCACGTCCTTCGGAGAATATCGCTTCGTAGTGATCCGCAGGCACGCATGCAGGCTGATGCGAGGTGGACCAGAACTTCCCGCTCGCAACGTCGCGGATGTAGCAGTACGTGCCCCAGCCGTCGCAGGTCGTGTCTTCGTGCCATCGCGTGACCGCGAGATCGTGAAAGCGACTGCTGCCGCTGCCTGCGTTGGTGACCATGACGTGGTAGCGGCCGTTCGACAGCAGCTGCACTTCCGGAATCGGCGTCTGGGCCGTTGCGATGACACGCAGGGGCATTTGCGGCTCGCTGAGCTTCGCGCGCATGCTCGTAAGCTGCGCGAGATGTGGCAGCAACGGAACGGCTTTCGGAATACGCTCCTGCAACAGCAGGAGCGTCGCCTGGAATCGGGGATCCGACTCGAATCGCCTCTGCATCCGGCCGTCGAGCAGGAAGTTGCCCAGGGCGAGCAGGCTCATTCCCTGGTGATGTGCCATGAAGGAACGGATCACCACGCCCGCCTGGCCGCGCGGCAGCCGCCGCGCCGTGTAGTCGATCGCTTCGAAAAGACCGAACCGTCCCGCCAATCCCTCGGAAGCGAGCCGTTGCAGGTTCCGGCACGCGACATCCGGAGACAGCATGAGCGCGAGCACCGACGCATAGGGCGCGACCACGATGTCGTCTCGCAGACCACGGTTCAGCCCCAGCTCGGGCACACCGAACGCGCGGTACTGATAATTGAGGTTCGCGTCCAGCGTGTTATAGCCGGACTCCGAGATGCCCCACGGCACGCCAAGCGCTCTGCCGTAGGCGATCTGTCGTTCGACGCACCCGCGGCAGCTCTCGTCGAGCAGCGTGTTCTCGTACGTCGGCATCACCAGCAGCGGCATCAGATACTCGAACATCGAGCCACTCCACGACAGCAGAATCGCGCGGCCGCCGGCGGACGAAAGCAGGCGGCCCATGACGAACCAGCTCTCCTGCGGGACCTGCCCCTGTGCGATGGCCACGAAGCTCGCGAGTCGCGCTTCCGAAGCGAGCAGGTCGTAGTAACTCGTGTCCCGCTGCCGTTCGTCGACGTTGTACCCCACCGCGAACAGATGGCGCGTGTCATCGTAGAGAAAGCCGAATTCCATGCCGGTCGCCAGCGTCTCGCATTGCAGCGACAGCGCATCGATCGCTTCGATGCGCTCTTTCGCTCGCGCACACCCGATACCGACGAGCCGTGCGACTTCATCGAGTCGGCTGCGCTCCGCAGCGGATGGCGCCGCATCCCGCAGACGCGCGATCCGTGGCGCCAACGCCGGCATGACATCGGCGAGATCGCGCAATGCGGGTAGCGCACCGAGGACGGCGAGCTCGGTCAGCGTCGCTTCAAGCGCCGGCGACGCTATCCACGGCGCGTACCAGAGCAATTCGTCGATCGCGCTTTGACATTGTGTTTTCAGCGCGCGTGTCCACGCGCACGGTTCGTTCTCCGTGTGGGTGGGCTCGCCCGCGGGGCACGACTCGGTGATCGCGCTTTCCACGACGGCAATCGCCGCGGCCAGCTGATCGAGTCGGCGCCGCAAGGCGTACGCGGTGACGGGTCCCGCATCCTGGACGCCGTCGATAGCTTGGGAAAGGTCGGAAAGGCCCGGCGCAGGCGCGTCACCAAGAGATTCCGCGAGCACGCGCGCGGTGTCGGCCAATCCGGCGATCACGCGTGGCGCGACGATCGGATCATCGGGAATGCCGCGGAGTCCTGCGCGCAAGGTCAGCAGATGGCCGGCGAGGTTCCCGCTGTCGACCGACGAAACATAACGCGCGGGCAGCGGCTGGAGCGATTGCGTGCCGTACCAGTTGAAGAAATGACCCTGGTACGTTTCGAGTGAGCGCAGGGTCGCGAGCGTTCCGTGCAGCCGCTCGAGCAACCGGCCTGCCGTCAGATAGCCGAAGTCGTACGCGGCCAGGTCGGCAAGCAGCGCGATCCCCATGTTGGTCGGAGACGTGCGCTCCGCGACTCGATCCACCGGCCCCTGCTGATAGTTGTCCGGGGGCAGCCAGTGATGCGCGGGACCGACGAACGTTTCGAAGTACGCCCACGTGCGGCGCGCGAGATTGCGCAGGAACACTGTCTGCGCAACCGTCAACTCGGCAATCTGCCGTGAAAGCGGTCGACTGATCCACCATGCGAGCGCCGGCGACAGAAACCATGACAGCAGGATCGGCGTGGCGACGACCAGTGCCACGGGATGGACGAGCACCATGCCGCCCGCAGCGATCAACGCGACAAATGGCGCCACCCACATCGAGCGGTACGAATCCCGAAGCGTCCCCGCATCGGTACTGACGCCTTCGTCCGACGCGGTCCATTCGAGCAGCTGCGTCCGGGTGATGAGCGTGCGCCAATGCGCCCGCAGGATGGCGCCGGTCGTGAAATAGGCTTCATGGGGCAGGCACGCGAGTGAGAAAGCGATCCTGACCACACGCCACATCGTCGCGCGCGAGGCGGAGACGAGATGTCTTGCCAGCGGCACGTCGCGCGGCTTGCGCAACAAATCGAGCGCGCTGGCGAACAACGCGGGCAGGAAGAGAATGCCGAGCACCGCCAGCGTCCACCACCACGCGGGCACGAGCAGCGTCCAACCCAATACGAGCAGCAGCAGCAACGCCGGCCGCACGAGGCTGCGGCGCAGATTGTCGAAAAGCTTCCACTGCGACAGCATCGAGAGCGGGTTGCGGGATCGCGTTCCGTTGGGGCCCGGAACGCGACGCAACAGCCACGCGGCGATTTGCCAATCCCCCCGAATCCACCGCTGGCGGCGCTTGACGTCGTCGCTGTAGCGGGACGGGTACTCCTCGTAGAGCTGGACGTCGGTAATGAGCCCCGAGCGGACGTACGTTCCCTCCAGGAGATCGTGACTGAGGATCAGGTTCTCGGGAAACCGGTCTTTGAGCGCCGTCTCGAATGCGTCGACGTCGTAGATGCCTTTGCCGATGAACGAGCCTTCGCCAAAGGCATCCTGGTATGCGTCGGAGACGGTGCGCGTATAGGGATCGATTCCCGACTCGCCGCCGAAAATGCGCGCGAACCACGATCGGTTGGAGCCGGGCAGGCTCGCCATCACGCGCGGCTGCAGAATGCCGTATCCGGTCGTCACGCGCCGCCGCACATCGTCGTAGCGCGGGCGATTCAGCGGGTGCGCCATCGCGCCCACCAGTTGCCGGGCGGCGTCGCGCGGAAGCTCGGTGTCGGCGTCGAGGGTGATCACGTACCTGATCCCGACGAGTGCCGCAGCGGGTCCGACGATCGACGAGAAGCGCGCCGCGGCATCCTTCTCGTCGCGCAGCAGCGAATTCAGCGCGCCGAGCTTGCCGCGCTTGCGTTCATAACCCATCCACAACCGCTCCCGCGCGTTCCATGTACGCGGACGATGGAGGAGGTAGAACGCGGGCCTCGCGCGAGCGGTCGTGTCCGACGGAGAACGCTGGTCGCCGTATTTTGCATTGAGCGCGCGGATTCGGATCTCTGCGAGATGCAAGAGATCGGCATCGTCCGGCGTCGTCTCCTCGCTGGCATCGATGAAATCCGTCAGCAACGCGAAGTCCAGGTTTGCGTCCTGATTGGCGAGAAAACGCACTTCGAGCGCTTCCACCAGGGCTTCAATACGTGCGACGCTGCCGAGCATCGCGGGGACGACGACGATTGCCCGAGCCTCGGGGACGATGCCGAGTGAAAAATCCATGCGAGGCAGCGGTCGCGGCGTCACGAGCAGGGTCAGGCACCAATTCACCAGCTCGATAGCCAGTTGACTCGTGGCGAGCAGCGAAAGGACGCTGACCGCGACCAGCAGGGCAATGGACAGTCCGCTTGCGTGCGCCATCGCCACCATGCGCGCGGCGAACAGACAGGTCACGATGAAGATCGCGCCGAGATAGACGAACGAGGGAAAACGCGACGCCAGCCGTCGCAGCTCGGCGACGCTCGATCGCCGCGCCCCGACCCTCTCTTCGAGCAGCGGTATCCCCGTGCCGATGAGATAGAAGCCGACGTGATCGGCACCGAATGGCGCAGTCCGACCCGATGCGTTTTCCCGCGCGAGCTCGACCGCCCGCTGCGCGACCTCGATCTCCGCCAGGCCGCTCTCGCTTGCGAGCTTCTCCACCGCGTGCCGGTAGCGGTCGCGTGTGAGAAAGTCCATGTTGCCGTAAACACCATACAGATCTTCGCGCAGCTTCTGCTCGACGACACTCAGTCTCTCGACGAAATGGCGCCAATCCATGGCGCGCAGCGACCGCAAGCTGCCGACGCTGTTGCTGATCGAGCCCTGGTTGGCCGCCTGTTGCCGCATGCCGATCTGAACCAATCGCTCGATGGTGAGGTGCGACTCGGCAAGCCGCTGCTCGACCCATGTCAGTGCCAGCGCCAGCGCCGGTCCGCGCCCCTGCAATCGCCGCGAAAGCTCGGATACGAAACCTGTCGTGAGCGGCGGGTTCGAGCGCGCCATGTCAGCGATCACGAGGATCAGGCTGGGCGGGTCGGCCTGCGCGGTATTCTTCAACTGATCGACCCAGCCATCGGCGAGATCGCGATCGATCCTTCCCGCCGCCACATCGGTCGCAACGCGACGCAAATTCTCGATCAACGCAAGCCGCAACATGATCGGAATTGCCCACAATTCGCCCAACGTGACGGGTGTGACGGTCTGATAAGCTGCGACGAAACGAGTGAGCGTCTCGGGATCCACGCGTCCGTCGGCGTGCGCGATCACTTCCAGAGCGATGTCGTACACGCGAGGCAGCCCCGCCGAGGCGCCACTCGCAAGGCGCGGCAATTCCTGGCTGTAGCCCTTCGGCAAATGCCGTTTGGCGGTACGAATCTGCTCCTCGATCAGGTAGAAGTTGTCGAGCAGCCATTCGCCGGCGGGCGTGATCGGGCGATCCGACGACACGGCGGCCGTCAACACCGAGCAGGCGTCGATCAGCACCGCTTCGTTCGCGGCGAGGCGAGGCAGCAGTTGATCCGGAGCCTGGTGCGTCGTCAGCTTATGCGCGGCCGCGAGCGCTTTGCCGTGCTCCTCCATCTGGTCGGCACTGAACAGCTCCGACCTGAGTGGCGACTCGTTGCGAAGGTATCGGAACGATTTGCCGGGCCGGGAGAACGCGCGCAATCGAAGTGCGCGTCCGATCGGTGCGCTGCCGTTCGAGGTCATGCTTCGGCCGCCGATCGAGTGAACGGTCGTACGGTGTCGACGATCCGAGGCGTCAAGCGATGCGCTGCCTGTCCGACACGTGAAGCTCTCGAATTGACGTTGACGAGGCGTCGTCCGGCAGCGTCACGATCACCCGGGTACCCTGTCCGGGTGCCGAGTCGACCGCGAACGCTGCTCCAATTGCGGCAGCGCGCTCGCGCATGATCATCAAGCCCCACCCATGGCTGCTTGCGGGCGGATTACAAGCAGACGGATCAAAACCACAGCCATCGTCCGCGATCGTCAGTCGACTGATCTCGGGTGTCGTATGGAGCGTTACCGTAACGCTTCCGGCTTGCGCGTATTTCGCCGCGTTTGCCAGCGCCTCCTGCGCAATGCGGAAGAGCGTCTCTTCGGCAGCCACCGGCAGTCGGCGCGGTGACCCCTGCTCGATGAGGGTCGTCGCGGTGCCCGTGCGCCTGATGAACTGCTCGACGTACCAGCGGAGAACCGCCGGCAGTCCGTAGTCGTCCAATACCGTGGGCCGGAGCTCCATCATGACGTTGCGGATGCTTTCGATCGTCTCCTCCACGAGCTTCAGCGAATCGTCGAGCCGCGTATTGACCCCATCACCCATCGATGCCGCGGATTCCATCTTCACGATGTTCAAGCTGATGTTCAGTGCCGTCAATTTCTGTCCCACGAGATCGTGCAGTTGGTTGGCAAGGTCGCGCCGCTCGGTCTCCTGTACCTCCACCAGTCGCCGCGATGCCTTCGCTGCCTCCAGCTTCTCGCTTTGCTCCTTGATGAGCCGCGCCTGCGCTTCTCTCGCGTCCGCCGAATTCATCCTGACGTGAAGCAGCACGGCGATGAGCAGCAAGTTCGCGACGTCGAGGACGCGGTTGACGAAGAACTTTTCGCGCAGGAGGAACATTCCCGGCGGCATCTGGAGGACGTACACGACGAACGTGGCGACCGTGAGCACCGCCGCCAGGGACCAGAGCAGCCGGGGGCTCCGCGCGGGTGCGATAAGCACCAATGGAAGACTGAAGATCGTCGCGATGTCGAGTTGAATCCACGTGACGAGATCGGTAACGACAAGGCCCAGCGCGACGATGAACACCCCGGCAACGCGCAACGAACGATCACGCCCAGAACGACGCCAGGCAGTTGCTGAAAGGATCGCTGTATCCTCGAATTTTCAAGCCCGGTCGGCATTGCCGACCGATCGAACGGCCGCTTCTACCGACCGTGGGCGTCTTCACGATATGCGAAGACACGATGAACGGTTACGGGCAGTATGCCTCGACAATGCCACAACTCGGATGAACTGGCGATCCGTGCGCTTCACGCTAACCGACCGGCCCGCCGTCTTGCAGACCGGTCAGCGCGGGTTCGGCACGATGGGGGATGTCAGCTTCGCACCCTTCGTCACCAACCGTGAGTCGTCCGGTGCCCCAGGCATGTTGCCAGCCTTGAGGTCGTTGTACCAATACAGGTGGTGCTCCTTCGCCCACGTCTCGTCCACGTAGCCGTCGGACATCGCGCGGTACGCGCCCGCCATGCCGATCGTGCCCATGTAGATGTGGCCCAGCGCCGCCAGCATGAACAGCGCAGCGATCGCCAGATGCACCAGATTCGCGATTTGCATCGTGCTGCGCGTCTGATTGAAATTCGGGAAGTCGAGGATCAGGCCGCTTGCCGAGACGATGAGGCCCGCCACCAGCAAGCCGCCCCAGAACCACAGCTTTTCGCCGGCATTGAATTTGCCGGACGGCACGTCGTGCTTCGAGATCAGGCCGCCGAAGTGGCGTATCCAGTTCCAGTCGTACTTGCGCCATACGTTATCGCGCACGAACGTGAAGAACAGCAGAATGATGCATACCAGGAACAGCGGGCCGAGGAAATTGTGCACGTTCTTGCCTAAGATCGTCAGCCACGAGAACAGTGTGTAGCCGATCAGCGGCAGCAGGATGTTCTTGCCGAACGTCATGACGAGACCGGTGACCGCGAGTGCCACGAACGTCCACGCGGTGGTCCAGTGGATCGCCATCTGCCAGTTCGTGAAGCGGCGGATGCTGCGCCCGGCCGGCGGCTCGTGCAGTCGCATCGTGCCCTTCCACAGGTAGAACGCCGCGATCACCAGCACCATGATGATCAGCGCCCAGCCCGCGTACACCGACACCATCGAATTGCGCATCGTGCGCCATGTCTGGCCTTGGGGCTGGATCAGGACGTCGGTTTCGCGGCCCCGGACCTGCGTCGTCTGCGGGGAACCCGAGCGCGCCTCGCTCCATACCGGCTGGTTGTTGAGCGGTTGCGTGATCTGACGTTCCTGCTGCTGCCTTGCCGAGTTCGCATCGGCCGCGCTCGTCGCCGGGCTGTTCTGCGCCTGCGCAGCAAATACGACCAGCAGCCCCGTCAGGAACGCGAGGCCCGGGCGCACAATGCGTTCGCGCATGAGATCGCTCCTCCGGTCAGTCGCGAAGCCGCACGTACTCGTTCTGCGCCTGCGTGCGCGTGTCGATCTCGTTCTCCCATTGCTGCCGGTTGCCGTTGAACGGAGCGTTCGCGAACGCAGGCGTGTCGGGCTTGCCCTGATACTTGCCCTGCTTGTAATTGATCACCTGCGGACGCTCGCCGCAGCCGACGAGTGCAAGCGCCGCGGCGGCCAGCGTCGCCACCAGGATTGCCGTGCGGAGGGTCGTCACGATTTCGCTCCTCCCGTGGGCGGTGCGGCTCGCGGCGCCGCGGGCGCCGGCACCGGATTGCCGGACGGCCCTGCGCCACCGGTCGAGGTCGGCACCTTGTACGCGGTCGCCCAGCCCCACACTTCGCCGCCCTTGCCGCGATGCGTGACGCGGTCGCGATAGATGTTCGCGATCACCTCGCCGTCGCCGCCGAGCAGCGCCTTCGTCGAGC
>Ga0134128_10002726_pt1 | contig 21741 bp, 14 predicted proteins | sample KB31754_FD_96462 | JGI IMG/M metagenome (GOLD analysis project Ga0134128, IMG submission 96462) | Terrestrial soil microbial communities with excess Nitrogen fertilizer from Kellogg Biological Station, Michigan, USA - KB3-175-4 | ecosystem: Environmental > Terrestrial > Soil > Unclassified ... | reverse complement strand
GTGACCAGCAGCGCGGCGACCGTGGCCTTCCTGCCCTCGGTGATCCTGCTGGTGACGCCCAAGTTCCTGCGCCGGAAGGTCCCCGCGGTCGCCCGCGAGACGGCCGAGCGCAGCGTCGCCTAGGGTCGGTCCCTAGTTCGTCGAGGGGCAGGGCTGCGCGACGGGCTTCAGGATGGTGAGGTAGTAAGGCGCCGGGTTGCGGCACCCCCCGCACAGCAGCGCCACCAGCCAGGTGCCGTTCGCGTCGACGCCCGGAAAGGCGTTGCCGGCGGAGTCCTGGAGCGTGGCGAAGTCGAGCGTCGTCCCCGGCGGAATGTCGGCCGAATACAGATCCGTGGCGATGGTCTGGATATTGAGGAACTGGCTCTCCAGTTGGGATACCGACTGCGTGTAGTGCCCCACGATGGCGCTGGTGATATCCGTCTGCCGCTTCACGCCGAGCGGGTCGGAGATGTCGTCTCCGAACGCATTCATGTTGAGCTGGCTCCAGTCGAGTGTCAGCGCGGGCGTGTTGGCGGGGACGCCGGTGGGGTGAAGCGAGTGCATGTCGACGTGATAGTTCAGCGACGTCGAGCTGTTGCTCAGCGTGACCGTGGTGTTGCTCGACGTGGGATCGATCTGGAACGCCTGCATCATCCGGATGTCGTTGCCCGTGTTCATCCCCGTCTGCCCGGCCAGGATGAAGGTGGTCTGGTCCGGCGGGTGCGCGGTCGGGTCGAGGTACATGTCGGCATTGTCCGGGGTCACGGCCACGCCGCCGACGGTGAAGTTGTCGAACAGCGTCCCCGAGACGACGCCGGCGGGCGGAGCAAAGAGCGGCGGCGGGAGGACGATCAGGCTGCTCTGCGAGAACACGTCGGTGTTGATTTGCGTCTCGAAGTCCGCCAGCGACAGGTTCACGATCAGGACCAGCATCGTGTCGAGACCGTTGGTTGCGGTGACCGGATGACCCAGGAAGTCCGTGGTGACGCCGCCCCAATTGAAGGTCAGGTTCGACTGGGGCGCCACCTGCGTCGATGCCAGCGTCAGCGTGCTGGAGAAGGCGTAGTCGTTCACCTCGTTCGCCTCGATCGTCCCGTTGGTGCAGGTCACGCTGGGCCCGCCGCCGCTGCTCCCGCAGGAGCTGACGAGCGGCAGGAGCGAAACGACGCAAGCAAAGAGGAGAGACTGGACCTGTTTCATCGGGCGTGACCTCGCGGGGGAAGGCGGTCGAATACTACCGCGGCGGCGGCCCATACAGCGTGGCCCGCTTCTGGATGTAGCCGAAGTTCGTGTTGCTCGCGATCGACTGCAGGAGGGCGCCGTTGGCGTCGACCTCCTGGAGCGTGCTCTTGGTCGCGTAACTGATCATCGTGTTGCCGTTCGAAAGCCGCTGCGCGTCGCCCAGCACGTCGTTCAGGATCCCTGGGCTCGCCTTGTACATCCAGGTCTGGCTGGCGGTCTTGGCGCTCACGTTCAGCTTCACCTCGATCACCAGCGCTCCGCTTTCGTCGCCGGCCGCGCTCCCCCAGTTCCCCCCGCCCGCCGGGTTCTTGCTGTTGTTGTTGAAGATGACCAGGTCGCTGCCGTCGCCGGGGAGGATGTGGAAGCCATGCTCGCCTCCCTTCCAGACGATGGCGCCGCTGTTGAACGAGTCGGTCACCCCGTTGACGCCGCCGTTCAGGACCCAGACCACCGTGCCCGTCTTGGTGACCTTGGTGAGGCAGTTGTTGTCCAGGTCGGAGAAGACCAGCGTGTCGTCCGACGGCGAGTACTCGACGTTGTTGACGTGGCACGAGCCCGTGCCCCCGTGTGCCGTCTTGGCGTTGGTGATGGTGGTGGCGGCGGTGGTCGGCGTGCCGTTGGCCGGGAAGATCTTGATGTCGTCGCAGCCGTTCGAGCCCGTGGCGTAGAAGGCGACGCTCCCGTCCGGGAGGGGCGTGATCTGGTGGCTGTGGTGGGCGAAGGCCGTCGTGTAGTCGGTGTCGGTCAGGCCGTCCATCGACACCTTGTGGACGTGATCGGTGTTGGTGGCGTCCGGGACGTTGGCGCTCACGATCCACATGTACTGGCCGTCGTAGCTCATCGCCGTTCCGCAGGCGTCGCTGTTCGAGGTGGTGTAGGCCCAGACCATCGCCCCGTCCTTGTCGAGGATGAACGCCGGGGCCGTGCCGCCCGCGGCGTACTGTCCGGTCACCAGGAACCCGCCGAAGAGCCCGCTCGCGTTGTTCGTGGTGGGCGTCAGCTTCGGCAGCCCGTTCGGCAGCGCGTTGGTCATGATCGTGTTGTCGCCGCCGGCGCAGGTGCCGCTCGCGTTGGTGACCGAGATCCGGTAGTGGTACGCCTTCGACGGCTTCATCCCGAGAAGCAGCGTCCGATAGTTGGTTTGCGTGAGGTCGACCGGCGCCGTCAGGCCGTAATTCGTGTCGGGGCCGAAGTCGATCTGCGCCGCGGTCGGGCTCGGCAGCGAGGTGGTGAAGGTGACGATCCCGACCGTCCCGATCTTGGTGCTGGCCACCGCCGTGGGCGTGATCGTGCAGCTGGCCGAGGCGCTGCCGCCGGTGCCCGGGGCGCCGCCGGTCCCCGTGCTCCCTCCGGTCGACGTCGAACCGCCGGAGCCGGTGCTCCCCCCCTTCGCGCCGCCGGTGCCGGTCTTGCCGCCCGTCGCGACGCTGCTGCCGCCGTTGCCCGTGCTCCCTCCGGTGGTCGTGCTGCCGCCGGTCCCGCTACCGCTGCCGCCGGTCCCCGTTCCCGAGGACCCGCCGGTCGCGCTCCCGCCGTCCCCGCCCTGTCCGTCCCCGCCGCCGTCACTCTTGGCGCACCCGACGCCGAGCACGAGGAGACATCCGCAGAGAACGGTCGGCGTCGATAGGCGCATGGACGAGCCCCCCTTCCAATAGGTCATTGGTTGTAGAGAGCAGTGACGATGAATGGGGAAACCGGCTCGGAAACTTTCACTTTCTTGGGCGCCGCCGCGCCGCGCGGCTGGTTTCCACCGTTCCAGAAAGCGAGGTCGCGACGCGCCGAGGCGGCCCGCGCTCAGCGCGGCGGCGGGCCGTAGAGCGTCGCGCGCTTCTGCATGTACCCGAAGTTCACCGGCGTCTTGATCTGCTGCAGCACCGTACCGTCGGCGGCGACCTCTTCGATGAGCCCCTTGGTGGCGAAGTCGACCATGGTGTTCCCGTTGGGGAGCCGCTGGACGTCGCCCAGGATGTTGTCCTCGAAGGCCGTTCCCATCGGGGCGTAGGTCCAGATCGCCGTCGCCGTCCACGCCGAAAGGTCGAGCTTGACCTCGATCGCCTGCGAGCCCATCCCGGTCCCGATCGCGGGCGTGCCCGTCCACTTCACGCCGCTGCCGGCCGGCACCGTGCTGTTGTTGTTGAAGATGACGAAGTCGTCGAGGCCGAGGACGTGAAATCCGTGCTGCCCCCCCTCCCAGACGACCCCGCCGCCGTTGAACGAGCTCACCGGCCCGTTCCCGGCGCCGCCGTTGAGCACCCAGACCGTGGTCCCGGTGCGCGTGACCTTGGTGAGGCAGTTGTTGTCCAGATCCGAGAAGACCAGCGTGTCGTCCATCGGCGAGTAGAAGATCGCGTTGACATGGCAGGGGGAAGTCCCCTGGTGCGCGACCTGGGCGTTGACCACGGTGGTGACCGTCCCGTCGGGGGCGCGCAGCTTGATGTCGTCGCAGCCGTTGGTGCCGTAGGCGTAGAACGCCACCGTCTCGTCGGGAAGGACCGTGAGCTGGTGGCTGAGGCCGGTGAACTCGCTCGAGTGGTCCTCGTCGGTCAGGCCGTCCATCGACACGCGGTGGACGTGCGCCGTGCTGTTGGGGACGTTGACCGAATTGATCCAGACGTAGTTGCCGTCGTAGCTCATGGTCACGCCGGTCGCGTCGCTCCCGGGCACCGTGTACCACCAGACGAGCTCACCGTCCTGGTCCAGAATGTAGGCGGGCGCGCCGCTCGGACTCTGGCCGTACTGGCCGGTGACCAGGAACCCGCCGTAGAGCCCGCTCGCGTTGTTGGTCGTGGTCGTCGGGTAGTTGAACCCGTTCGGCATCGCGCCGGTGGCGATGGTGAGGTCGCCGCTGGTGCAGGTCCCGTCGTCGTTCATGGCCGAGATCTGAAAGTGATACGTCCGCGCCGGCTTCATCCCGAGGAGCAGCGTCCGGTAGCTCGCCTGCGTGAGGTCGACGGGGGCCCTCATCCCGTAGCTCGTGTCGAGCCCGAAGTCGATCTGCGCCGCGGTCGGGCTCGGCAGCGTGGTCGACCAGTTGACGATGCCCACCGTGCCGATCTTGCTGCTCAGCGAATACGACGCCGAGAACGTGCAGGCCCCGGTGCCGACGTTCGTCACGGTGGTGATCGTCGCAGCGTCCGGTCGGGCGCCTCCGCCGCCGTCCGCGCCACCCGCGTGGCTGCTCGACCCGCAGCCGAAACCCGCCCCCGAGGTAGAGATCACCAGCAGAAAAGCTATGCCAGCGTGGCGCATTAAAAAGTCTATCCGTTCCCTTCGTCGTCGCGAGCGACCTGATTTTACCGCAGTGTGAGGCTCTCCAGCGTCATCCCGTCGATGGAAATGAAGTCGACCTGCACCCGATCCGGGGCCAGCGTGCGGCGAGACACATTTTAGTGCCGGGGGCTGCCAGATCGTCTGCCCCGCGGCCGCGCCCCTGCCAGATCGTCGGAGCCGAGCGGTCGTCGGGTCGAACACGGCCCCCGCCGGCTCGTTCGGCGCTGGCACGGGCCTGGCAACTCCGGCCGCCATGCGCAGGTGGGCATGGATCATCCTCCGGGCAGCGCTCTGTTTCGGCGGCGCGCAGCTCCTGGCGTGCGATCAGAGGGAGCCGATCGATCAGTACTTCGACTCCTCGCTGGGCGCCGATTTTCGCGCCCCTCCCGAGGACGCCAGCGTGGACGCCGCGGCGGCCGACGGGGGCGCCGCCCCCTCTCCCTGAAGTCGGCCTCAGGGCTTCGCCGCCGGCGGAGCCTTCCGGCGGCCACAGGGAAGCTCGGCGAGCCAGTCACCCCAGGCGATCGACCCCGCCGTCACCTTCCGCGCGGTGTCGAGGTAGCGAACCCCGGACGCGGTCTGGAAGTGGAGCGCGGTCCGCGCGCCGTCCTTGGTCGGCCGCGACAACGCCTCGCCGCAGGTCGAGGGCGTGGTGGCCGGCCCGCCCGCGAGCGCCTCGGCGAGGACGCGCCCCCGGAGCCGGCCGCGGCTCGGGAGCGTGAGGCCCAGAACCTTGGCCAGCGTGGGCGCCAGATCGGCGTTGCCGGCGGGCGCCGGATCGACGAAGCCCCGCTTGAAGTCGGGGCCGAAGGCGATCATCGTGTTGGTGACGTCCGCGCGCCCGAGGCTGCCGTGCGTCCCCTGCCCCTCCTGCAGCGTGCCGTCCGAGACGTCGACCTCGGTCCGCAGCGGATCGCGCGCATCGCGGCTCCAGCTCTTGAGCGCCACGACCAGCGACGGGCGCGGCGTCAGCGCCGTCCCCAGTAAGTTCGCGTCCCGCAGCGCGAGCGCCCCCGGCACCGTCCTGTCGGCGAACACGGCCTCGACGTAGTCCTGCCCGAGCAGGAACGCCGCCAGGTCGGCGATGAGCGGACCGCTGCCGCTCGGGACATAGATGAGGTCCGCGCCGCCGTTGGCCGCCACGACCACCCGCGCCTCGCGCGGCGCGCCGATCGCGCACGAGGCGGCGAGGAGGCCGTTCCCCAGCACGGGGTGCGCGTCGCCGGTGATCGCCGCGTAGCCCTGGCCCCCCGCGGCGCGACGGTCCGGATCGCAGAGCGACAGCCCGAGGTGGGCCGCGATGTCCAGCGCCACGAAGCCGGGCGGCAGGTCACCGGGGCGCACGTCGGCGCTCCGTCGCTTCGCCGACGGGCTGGCCGAGGTATGCCCCTCGGCGTCGACCTCGCGCCGGCTGGCGGTCGAGAAGCCGTGGTCGGAGGTGACGAAGAGATCGGTCGAGGCCGCCAGCGCGGGATCCGCCTCCACGGCCGCCAGGAGCCGGCGCAGCGTCTCGTCCGCGTCGTGCACCGCCGCCCGCGACGTCGGTCCGTTGATGCCGACGGTGAGCTCGCCCAGGCTGTCCCCCTGATTGTGCTGGGTGGCGTCCGGATCGCGCGACCAGAAGACCATCACGAACGGCTTCCCCCGCTTCTCGAGCGCGGGGAGCAGCACCTTGGTGACGGCGTCCGCCAGGAACTGCTGCTGGCGGACATTTGCGACGCGCGTGCCCGGGTGCTGGCTGTCGCCGGCGTAGCCGTTGTCCTCGGGCGTCTCCGGCTTGTCGTTGCTCCGCGACGGCGGCGCCGCGCTGCCCAGCGCCGCGGTCAGCGCCGCCGCGATCGCCGGATCGAGAGGGATCCCCTGGCCCGAGCCGGTTCGGTCATCGATGAAGATGGTCGCCGGTACGGCGATCGAATGACCCCCTTGCGACACATCCTGAATCAGCGTCGGGCCGACCTTCCCGACCGCCGCCGTGCTGAACCCCTTGCTGCGGGCCAGCGCGAGCAGCGTCTCCTCGCCGAGATAATTTCCCTGGAACCGGGCGTCCAGCTCGGCCAGGACCTGGTCATCCTCGATGAAGGGGGTGCCACTGCCGGCGACGTCGGGCCCGACGTCCAGTGTGTTGGCGAAGTCGCCGCTGTCACCCAGCTGATGACCGGTCGCGATCGCGGAGGCGTTCGCCGTGGTCACGGTGGGGAAGACCGCGTGGCTGTTGGCGAAGAAGACGCCTTCTCTCTGCAAGCGCACGAGCGTCGGCGCGTCGGTGGGGTTCAGCGAGACGGGCCGGAGACCGTCGGCGACGAAGATGATCGCGTTGCGCGGCGGCGTGCGGGCCTCGGCCGCGGACGAGGTCAGGGCGATCGCGAGCGTGCAGGCGGCGCGGAGCTTCATGGAAGCGAACGATATACCGTGCCCGTGACCCGCGGCACGGCGCAACGAGCATCGGCGATCCAGGAACGGCCCCCGCGGTGATTCCGCTCACCGGGGCACGTGTCGACCCTGGACAACCCGATGTCATGGACCACAGTGTCGAGAACGAGGTGACGACGTGGCGTGCACGCAGGTTTTTGTTCGCCGTCTGTTGATGCTTTCTTGCGGCGCGCTCTGCGCCGCTCATTTGCCGCCCGCCCGCGCGGGCGACGCGCGGTATCTCAAGGGGGCGGTGGTGTCGGCCACCGAGCGCGGCAAGCCGAAGCCGCTGCCCGACGCGACCCTGCACCTCCGGGGCGCCAAGGACGCGCCGACCACCGACGATGACGGGCGCTTCTGGCTGATCCTCCCCGGCGAGGTCAAACCGGGCGACACGCTCTTCATCGACGCCGAGAAGGAGGGCTACCGGATCTGGCAGCCGCTCGACGGCGTCATCCGCGTGCCGGCCGATCTGGAGAAGACCACCGTCGAGATCCAGCTGGCGCCCATCGGATCGAAGCGGTTCGTCTCGCCGCCCGCGATCGAGGCGCTGGTGGCCGAGATGATGGGCCGCGCGCGCGATCAGATCGGCCGCGACGCGCACCCCGGACCGATCCTGCTCGACCGCTACCTGCGCGAGTGGGCGACGCGCTACGGCCTCTCCTTCAAAGATGTCAAGACGGCCGTCGACAGTTGGGCCGCCAAGACGAAGAACAGCAAGCAGAGCACGCCCAATCAGAAGAGCGAGGCGGCGTTCGTCCGGCACGAGCTGGCGGACGCCGCGCGGTTCTCGCACGCGGCCGTCGCCGCCTTCGCCGCCGAGGAGGCCGGCTTCGAGAAGGAGGAGCAGGCCCTGGCCGCCCGGCGGCGGGCGCACGGCGGCGCGATGCACGATCTGCTCAAGCGGGAGGCGGACGCCAACTACGTCGACCTGCAATTCGACGCCGCCCTGGCGCTCTATCGCCGGGTGCTCGGCCTCACCGATCGAAAGAGCGACCCCGCCCGCTGGGCGGCGGCGTCGATCGACGTGTCGCGCGCGGAGCAACAGCTCGGGCGCGGCGCCGACCCGACCGCCGAGCATCTGAAGCGGGCCGCCGAGGCCTGCCGCGACGCCTTGCAGGTCTACACGCGCGAGCAGTTCCCCGCGGCGTGGGCGGCGGCCGAGAACCAGCTCGGCACGATCCTCGAGGAGCAGGCCAAGCTGGCGAGCGGTAAGGAGGCCGGCGAGCTCTACGGCCAGGCGGCCGAGGCCTTCCAGCACGCCGTCGACGCCTCGAAGCGCGAGCAGCAGCCGGAGGCCTGGGCGGCGGCCAACCGGAGCCTGGCGCGCATCGACGCGGCCCTCGCCGCGCGCGCGGGCGGCGCGCGCAGCGTCGAGCTCTACGCCAAGGCGGCCGAGACCCTGCGGGCCACGCTGGAGGTAGCCACCGCCGATCGCTTCCCGAACGCGTGGGCCGACACCCAGGCGCTGCTCGGCGCCGTGCAAGCGGAGGAGGCGCGGCGCGCGCCGGACGACAAGGGCGACGACCTCCTGGCGCGGGCGGCCGACGCCTTCCGGTTCGCGCTCCGCGTCCGGACGCGCGAGCAGGCGCCGCAAGATTGGGCGGGCACCGAGCGGGCGCTCGCCGCCGCGCTCGCCGACAGAGGCAAGCGCACGCCGGGACCCAAGGGGGACGAGCTGTTCGCCCAGGCGGCCGACGCGCTGCGGGCGGCGCTCAAGGTCTCCACGCGCGAACGGGCGCCCCGCGACTGGGCCGCCACCCTTGCGGCGCTGGGCGGCGTGCTGCTCGAGCAGGGGAAGCGCGCCGTCGAGGCCAAGGGAGACGAGCTCCTGGCGCAGTCCGCCGACGCCTACCAGCAGGCGCTGCAGGTCCGCACGCGCGAGCGCGCGCCGGACGAGTGGGCCGCGACCGAGGACGGCCTGGCGAGCGCGCGCGACGAGCAGGGGGGCCGTGCCAAGGGCGAGGGGGGTCTGGCGCTGCTCGGCCAGGCGGTGGACGGCTACAAGCGGGCGCTCGAGGTGCGGACGCGCGAGCACGCGCCGCGCGAGTGGGCGGTGACCCAAGCCAACCTCGGCACCGCGCTCGACGATCTGGGGACGCGGCTCGAGGGGGCCAAGGGGGACAAGCTGCTCGCTGAGGCGGCGGCCGCCTTCAACCGCGCCCTCGAGGTCGAGACCCGCGAGGCGGCGCCGCGCGAGTGGGCGATGGCGGAGAACAACCTCGGCACGGTCCTGGCCGACGAGGGGCGGCGCGCCGAAGGCCCGACCGGAGACGATCTCCTGGCGCAGGCGGCGACCGCCTTCAACCGCGCCCTCGAGGTCTCTAGCCGGCGCGATTCGCCGCGCGACTGGGCGCTCACCCAGAACAACCTCGGCACCGTCCTCGAGGATCAGGGGCGGCGGCGTGAGGACCAGGCCGGCGATCGGCTGCTCGCGCAGGCGGTCGACGCCTACCGCAGCGCGCTCCAGATCTACACGCGCGATGAATTCCCGCAGGCCTTCACGATGGCGCAGGACAACCTGGGGAACGTGCTGAACGAGATCCTCCGCCGCCAGCACCCCACGGCCGGACCGACCGGAGCGGCCGGACCGACCGAAACGACCGACCCGGCGCAACCGACCGCCTCCGGTCAGTAACCACTTGAATCGAGCGCCCGACTGGCGCCAACCCGCGGGCCTGGTGTTACAGTTCAGGCACCTCGTTGCACGGAGGGAGTATGGGCCGGGCGAATGCGATCGTGGTCGGTTCTGCTGTTCTCGCGCCGTTGCTCCTCGGCGTCGAGGGCTTTGCTCTGTTCCGACCGCACCACCGCCCGCCACCGCCCGCCGAGATGGCTGACCTCCCGGCGGCGGCCGTGCCCCGGCCCGCTCCCCTTCCGGTGGCGCCGCCGCCGGAAGCGCCGCCGCCGGTCCGTCGGACCGTGGCCCCCGCGGCCCCGCCGCCCCCGGAACAGCCCGCCGCCGCCGAGGAGCCCGCGGAGGCCCCCGCCGATCCGACGACGGTCGCGCGGTGGCGCGAGCTCATGGCACACCAGCGGCAAGTGGTGCGAGACGCGGACGAGAAGGTCTTCGACGTCCTGAACCTCCCCGACGCGCAACGCACCGCCATACGCGCCATCGACGATCAGTACGCCCGCGCGCTGCAATCAATCGAGACCTCAAGCGGCCTCGCGCCGGGCGTGGATCTCAACGCCAACCAGACCCGCCGCGCCGCCATCATCGACGTCCTCGGCGCCGATGGGATGCACGCCTTCACCTTCGAAGAGCGCAAGGCCCAGCGCCGCGTGCGCGGCCAACTCCGGGCGCAGTCGCTGCGCGGCCAATAAGCGTTTCGTAACGTGACGTTTCGTAACGACAATAAAACGACGCCCCGGTCGATTTTCCCTGCCTGAACAAAGTTACCGTTACGACCTACCCCTCAGAGCGACTCTTCTGAGGGAGGACGGACATGAGGCAGGCAAAAACGATCCTTGGTGGCTTGGGCTGCGGCCTGGTGATGATGGCGCTGGGGTGCGACGCCGGCAGCGTCGATCCCGCCGTCTCGGTGAGGGTCGGCGCGTCGGTGGCCTTTCCCCAGACGCCGCTCGCGGGGACGAGCATCCCGATGTTCGTCGACCCCCTGACGACGTTCAACGGCCGCCGCGTCGACGCCACCGCCACCGTCAACGTCAACATGCAGGAGTTTCAGCAGAAGGTGCTCCCGGCGTCGGTGTACGCGGGGCTGCCCGCTCCGTATAACGCCGGGACGTTCCTCTGGGGCTACAACATCAACGGCGCGGGCGCGTCGTGGCCGGCGCGGACGATCGAGGCCAAGCAGGGCGTAGCGACGACGGCCGTCTACACGAACAGCCTGGTCAACACCAATCTGCAGAAGCTGCTGACGGTCGATCAGTCGATCCACTGGGCCGATCCGCTCGGCACGACGGCGGCCAACAACTGCGTCAACGGCCCGCCGCTGGCCCAGCCCTGCACCGAGCCCTACGCCGGTCCGATCCCGGCCGTCGTCCACCTGCACGGCAACGAGGTGCTGTCGCAGTACGACGGCCACCCCGACGCCTGGTGGACGCCGGGCTTCGCCCAGAAGGGCAAGGCCTTCGTCACCAACACCTACAACTACCCGAACCAGCAGGAGGCGACGACGCTCTGGTTCCACGACCACGCGCTCGGCATCGTGCGCCTGAACGTCTACGCCGGTCTGGCCGGGTTCTATTTCATCCGCGACAACCGCGACACCGGGCTGGCGTCGAACCCGATCACGCTGCCCTCGGGCGCCCAGGAGTCCGAGCTCATGCTGGCGGATCGTCAGTTCGACACCAACGGCCAGCTCTACTTCCCCGACTCGGACAACCCGGCCAACCTGAACGGGCCGCCGGCCAATCCGGACAAGCACCCCTTCTGGATCCCCGAGTTCTTCGGCGACGTCATCACCGTCAACGGCAAGAGCTGGCCGACGATGGAGGTCCAGCCGCGCCGCTACCGATTCCGCTTCGTCAACGCCAGCAACGCGCGCTTCTACATCATGCAGATGTTCAACCAGGCGGGCGTCGACATGCACCAGAACGGCGCGCCCGGCCCGGCCATCTGGCAGATCGGCTCGGACGGCGGCCTGTTCAACAACCCGGTCAAGCTGGACGATCCCGCCAACGGAGCCAACGCCTGCGCGGGCGCGCCGATCGGCAACAACGGCGACGTGATGGCCGGAGCGAAGTGCCTCTTCCTGGCGCCCGCCGAGCGCGCCGACGTGATCGTCGACTTCGGCGGCCAGGCCGGCAAGACCTTCACGATGAAGAACTTCGCCGTCATCCCCTTCCCCAGCGGCGGCCCGGTTGGGTTCGGCGCGCCCGACGCGACCGCCGACGGCCTGGTCATGCAGTTCAAGGTCGACCTGCCGTTGCAGGGGCGGGACACGACCTTCAACCCGGCCGGCAGCCACCCGGCGCTGCGCGCGGCGCCGATCGTCAACATCAAGACGATCGCGCCCAACAAGAAGCGGCAGCTGATCCTCGTCGAGGAAGAGGGTGACACCTCGAACCCCGACGGCCCTGGCTCGCCCGTCGACGACGGCGATCCGGTCGAGAGCCTGATCAACAACACCAAGTGGAACGGCAACCGCGAAGGGACGACGATCATGGTCCCGGGCGGGGTCTCCAACGGGCACGGCGTGTCGGCCACCGAGACGCCCCAGGAGGGGTCGACCGAGCTCTGGGAGGTGGCCAACCTGACCGGCGACGCCCACCCCATCCACATCCACCTCATCCAGTTCCAGGTGATCTCGCGGCAGCCGTTCGACGTCGACACCTACCTGACGGACTGGATGGGCTCGTTCCCGGGTGGGACGTTCAACGGGTTCAACTTTCCGCCCGGCATCTACATCCCGGGATTCGGGCCGCCGCTCAACTACACCACGCTCAACGGCGCGGGCGCGCTGGGCGGCAACCCCAACTTCGACGCCTCCAAGTACCTCGCGCAGGGAGCCTGCGCGGGCGGGGCTTGCCCGTCGCGTGCGCCCGATCCGCTCGACAGCGGCTGGAAGGACACCATCAAGATGTTCCCCGGCGAGATCACGCGCATCGCCGTCCGCTGGGCGCCGCAGGATCTGGCGACCAACGCCACGCACCCGGGTGTGGATCCGTTCCCGTTCGATCCGACCAACGGGCCCGGGTACATCGAGCACTGTCACATCCTCGACCACGAAGACAACGAGTTCATGCGGCCGATGCTGATCGCCAAATGACGTAGTCGTCACGTGATCGTCATCGTCCGCGCGTTCCTGCTCGCCCTCGCGGCGGCCGCCCTGGCCGCCGCGATGGTGATTGGCGTGCGCGGGCGGACCAGCACCGACCTGGGCGCGCCCGTCGTCTACGCCTGCCCGATGCACCCCGAGGTGCGCGGGCGGGCGCCCGGCGAGTGTCCCATCTGCCGCATGGCGCTCGAGCGCGTGGGGCGCCCCGCCCTGGCCTTCACGCGCGCCAACGCCGCCGAGACGGCCGACCTGGCGGCGGTGGAGAACGTCCGGCGCCACAACATCGTCGACTTCGTCCGCCGCCGCACGCTGCTCGTCCCTTCGCGCGAGCTGCGGGGGCCGGCCTCGGTCGGCGCCGACGGCGTGGTGACCGCCTTGTTCTACGACGACGAGATCGCCGCGCTGGCCGCGGACGAAGCGGGGACCTTCACCCCCACCGACGCCCCGGAACGACGCTTCACCGTCGAGCGGCTCGCCGACGTCGCCGCGCGCTGGGATCGGTCGACCTCGCGGATCCGCTTTCGGCTGGTCCAAGCGGGCGCCAAGCAGACGCCCGCCCCACCGCCCGCCGGCCAGGCCGGATGGCTGGAGCTCGAGCCGCGCCCGCGTCAGGTGTTGACCGTCCCGGCCTCCGCGCTCCTCGAGTCACCCGAGGGACCCTACGTCCTGGCCTGGACCGGCTCCGGGTTCAACTTCGAGAAGCGCCGGATCGAGATCGGCGAGACGTTCCTCAAGCAGGGGTGGGTGGTGGTCCTCTCGGGGCTGAGGGTGAACGAGCGCGTCGTGGGGCGCGCGACCTTCTTCGTCGAGGCCGACCGGCGCGCGGCGGCCGGCGGCTCAGCGCCGGAGAGCGCCTTGTGAAGCGTCTTGTGATCGCCCGCCTGGTCGCCTGGTGCGCCCGCCACCACTGGACGGTCATCGCCGTCGCGCTGGCGGCGGTGGTGGGCGGCGATCTGGCGCGGCGCCGGCTGTCGCGGGACGTGGTCCCCGACCTCGCCGATCCACAGATCACACTGGTGGCCGATTGGATGGGGCATCCGGCGCCCGACGTCGAGGCCCAGGTGGCCCGCCGTCTGACGGCGGCGCTGGCGGACGTGGCCGGTGCCAAGGCGGTGCGCGCCTCGACGATGACGGGGATGGCCTACGTCGACGTCTCGTTCGAGACTGACGCCGGCCTCGAGGCCGCGCGCGCGGAGATCGCGGCGCGGATCGACGACCTACGCCCGACTCTGCCCCCCAACGTACGCATTTATCTGGGACCGGCGGCCTCCACCACCGGGTGGGTGTTCGAGTACGCGTTGACCGATCCTGGCCGACTCTGGTCGTTGCTCGACCTGCGCCGGTTCCAGGAGGACGTCCTGCGACCGGCGCTGAGCGCGATCCCCGGCGTGGCGGAGGTCGCCTCGGTGGGCGGCGATCTGCGCGAGGTGCGGATCGACGTCAAGCCGCGCGAGCTGCGCGAGCGTGGCCTCGCGTTCACCGACGTGCGCAACGCGCTGGCGCCGGTCTTCGCCCCCGGCCACGGCCTCGCGCGGGCCTCGCTGGCCGAGCTGGAGAACCTGACTGTGCCGGGGACACCGCCCCGCGCGCCGCCGGTGCGGGTCGGCGACGTCGCGCTGGTGCGGCAGACCGAGGACCTCCAGACGGGCCTCGCGGACCTGGCGGGGCTTCCAGCCGTGGGCGGCATCGTGATCGCCGACCGGAACGCCGACATCGCGGAGCTGGTGGCGGCGGTCAAGCAGACGATCGCCCGCGAGGCCCACAAGCTGCCGCATCGGGCGGCCGATCCGGCGCGGCTCGACTCCGGCGCCGCCGCGGACATCCACGTCACCACCACCTACGACCGCTCCGACCTGGCCACGCGGGTCCGGGCGACCCTGCTGCGCGCGCTCGCCGAAGAGGTGGGGATGGTGGTGCTCGTCATCGTCCTCTTCCTGCTCTCGGCCCGCAGCGCGCTGGTCCCGCTGGCGACGCTGCCGGTGGTCCTGTTCTTGACCTTCGGCGCCATGTGGGTGCTCGGCGTGCCGGCCACCATCATGAGCCTGGGCGGGATCGGCATCGCGCTCGGGATGGCGGTCGACGCCGATATCGTGGGTCTGGAGGCGTCGCACCGGCGGCTCGAGACCGTCGCCCCCGACGCGACGGCCGCCGACCGCCGCGGCAAGCTGATCGCCGCCGCGCAGGCCTACGCGCCGGCCATCCTCACCGCCCTGCTCATCACCGCGCTGTCGTTCCTGCCGGTGCTGGCCTTCTCGGGCGAGACGGGGCGTCTCTTGCGACCGCTGGCGATCACCAAGACCATCGTCGTGCTGGCCGCCGCCGTGGTCGCGCTGACGCTGGGGCCGGCGCTGCGCGACCGCCTGCTGCGCGGGCGCGTGGTGGCCGAGTTCGACAACCCGCTCACCCGCATGCTGGTCCGTCTCTATCGTCCGTTCGTCCACTTCGCGCTCCGCCGACCGGCGTTCACGCTGGCGACCGCCGGGCTGGCGCTCCTCTCGGCGGTCCCCATCGCCGGGCGCCTGGGCGCCGAGTTCCTGCCCCGCATCGACGAGGGGGACCTCTTCTACATGCCGACCACGCTCCCCGGCGTGCCGGCCGAGCAGGCCGCCTTCCAGCTCTACTGGCAGGACCACGCCATGAGCCAGTTCCCCGAGGTGGAGACGGTGTTCGGCAAGGTGGGCCGCGCCGACACCGGCACCGATCCCGCCCCTTACGCGATGGCCGAGACGGTGGTCCGGCTGCGCCCGCGCGCCGAGTGGCCGAAGCTGCCGCGACGCCGCTGGTACTCGGCCTGGGCGCCGGCGCCCCTGCGGGCGCTGCTGCGGCCGCTCTGGCCCGACGCGGCGCCGCGGACGACCGCGGAGCTCGTGGCCGCGCTCGACGAAGCGGTCCGGCTGCCGGGCTGGACGGGCGCCTGGACCGCGCCCGCCCGCGCGCGCCTGGACATGATGGCCACCGGGGTGCGCACCCCCGTCGGCATCCGCATCGTCTCGCCCGATCCGGCGCGCCTCGATGCGCTCGGCGCCGCGGTCCGCGCGCGCGTCGCCGCCGTCTACGGCGCCAAGAGCGCGCTTTACGAATCGCTGGGCGGGGAGACCTGGCCGACGCTAGAAGCCGACCCGGCCGAATTGGCCCGCTACCGGGTCGATCCGAACGTCGTGCGCTCGACCGTCGACCTGCTCACCACCGGGGGCCAGATCGGTGAGGTGGAGCAGGACGGCCGCCGGCTGCGCGTGCGCCTCATGCCCGAGCCCCCCGACGTCCGTCCGAGGGGGCTCATCGACCAGCTGCGCGCCGTCACCGTGCGCGCGAACGGGACGCCGTCCCGCCCGGCGGGACAGCCGGTCTCGCTGGTGGGACAACCAATCCCGCTGGCGCTGCTGGGTCGCGCCGGCTACGTGCGCCGGCCGGCGGCGCTGCGAACCGATCACGGCGAGCTCTGCGCCTACGTCTACGTCGATCTGCCGCCGGGCGCCGACGTGCAAGGCTTCGTCGAGCGGGCGCGCCGCGACCTCGGCTCGGCGGCGGCCGCCGGCGACCTCGCGCTTCGGCCCGGGGAGCGTCTCGAGTGGACGGGCCAGTACGATCTGCTGGTCAAGGGGAAGCAGCGGCTGCACTGGATCATCCCGCTGGTCGCGCTCTCGATGCTCGGCCTCTTGATCCTCCAGTTCCGCAGCCTCACCGAGGCGCTCATCGTCCTCGCCTCCGTGCCGTTCGCGCTGGTCGGCAGCTTCTGGACGCTGTTCCTGCTCGGCTATCCGCTCTCGGCGCCGGTCTGGGTCGGCCTCTTGTCGGTGGTGGGGCTGGCCATGCAGACGGGCGTGGTGATGGTGGTCTACATCGACGAGGCGTATCACCGCCGCGCGCGCGCCGGCCTCATCCGCAGCCGCGACGACATCGTCGAGGCGCACGCCGAGGGGACCGTGCAGCGGCTGCGGCCGAAGATCATGACCATCACGACGATGGGCGCCAGCCTGCTGCCGCTGCTCTGGGCCGACGGCGCCGGCGCGGACGTCATGCGGCGGATCGCGGCGCCCATGCTGGGCGGTCTCCTCACCAGCGCCTTCCTCACGCTCGAGGTCTTGCCCGTCCTCTATACGCTCTGGCGCGCGCGCCAGCTCGCCCGCGCGCAGCGGTCGCTCGCCGCGCTCGCCGCCGCCGCGCCACCGGTCGCGCGCGGCGACTTGGCGGCGCCCGAGATCGAGGCGCCCGCCTCGCTTCCGAGGCCTTCGCTCCCGACGTAGGCGCTTTCCCCACCTCGCTCGAAAATTTGCGGAGGCCGCGCGCCTCGGGCGTCATGGAAGCATGAAGCGCTACCGAAGCACGCTGTGGCTGGCGGTCGCGGCCGCCCTGCTCTCGCCCGCGAAGGCGCGCGCACAAACGAAAGCGGCCGCTCGCGCCGCCGGTGGTGACGGTCCGCCGCAACGACAGGGTCGCCGGCAGAACTCGCGACGGCCGCAGGCGCTGCCGCCCGTCGTCTCGCCTTGCGGACGCCACGTCGTCGAGGTCGCGCGCGGCGCCGTCCTCATCGACGGGCGACGGGTGCGCTCGTCGGAGGGAGACGTCTTCGTGATCGCGCCGCCCACCTGGCGCCAGGACGGCAGCGCGCTCGCCTGGATCGAACGCAGCCGCGGCGAGGCGCGCCTGGTGGTGGTCCCCGATCTCGACGCCGGACCGGATCCGCTCCCCTGGACCCTGCCCGCCGTCTCGACCGACGATCGCGTCTTCTGGGCCGGCCCGCGGCGTGTCGTCGTCGGCCCCGCGGTGCTGGCGCCCCGCGCGGTCGCCACCTGGTCCGAGTGAACGCCCGCCGCTGCGGCGACCAGCTACACCGGCGCCTCCGCGGGGCTCGAGGCGCTGGTCGTCACCCTGTCCGACAATCACGCGCCGCCGCCCGCGCGACGCTGGCGGTGAGGCGCGTCCGTTAAGCGACCCGATCGAGGTGCGCGGCGATCGTCGCCTTGGGAACGGCGCCCCGGATCTGATCGACCTCCAGCGGTCCGCGGAAGACGATCATCGTGGGGATCGCCTGGACGGCGAAGCGCGCCGCCGCGCGCGGGTTCTCGTCGACGTTCAGCTTGGCGATCTTGACCTGCCCGGCGCGCTCGGAGGCCAGCGCCTCCAGGACCGGGGCGACGGCGCGGCAGGGACCGCACCAGGGCGCCCAGAAATCGACCAGCACCGGAATGGGCGAGTCCTCGACCTCCTTCTTCCAGCTGGCGTCGGTGACGGTGACCGGCCGGCGGGGGAAGACCTTCTCTTTGCAGCCGCCGCAGGTCGGGTCGTCGCGCAAGCGGGCGCGCAGGATCCGGTTGGGGCGGCCGCACGCGCTGCAGGCATAGACGACCGATTCTTCGCCGTCGTTTTCCATTTGGTTCGATATAAGCACGACGCGCGCGCCGTCCAATTGGCTTCGTGCTGGGGATGGTCGCGCTCGGCGGCGAGCGCTTGCGCGCGATTCTGGCGACCTCGAGCGCGGCGGCCGCGCCGGCGCCCGAGCTCGACCGGTCGCCGGCGACGCGACGCCGGCGGCAACAGCCGCCGTCAGCGCGGACCGACGTCGACCTTGAGCTCGTAGGGATCGTCCAGCCCTTGCAGCGGCGCCGCCTTGGGGTCGCTGCCGGGGGCGAGCTTTCGCGCGACCCCGATCAGCACCGGCGTACCCGGCTGCCCGGTCAGCGTGATCTCCTCGCTCCCCCCCGCGCCTTGCTCGTCGACCGGACGCTTCCCCGCGGGATCGCGCAGCAGGACGACGTCCACGCCGGCCGGCGCGCTCACCGTGGCGGTCAACGGCCCGGACCGCTCGACGGAGATCGCGAACCAGTCCTGATCGTCGGCGCGCCCGAGGTAGCCGCGCATACTCCCCGGCGCGGAGAGCGGCGTCGCGCCGGCCGGCCAGTCGTTCGGCTCGCTCTCCCACCCGGCGCGCGGCGGCGCCCAGCGGGCGGTCAGCGTGTAGGGGTCCGGCGCGTCCTCGGTCGGCTTTTGATCCTGGACCCAGAACTCGCGCACCGCGAGGTAGCTCTCGCCCGGACCCAGCGTCGTCGGCTGCAGCCACTCGCCCCAGCCCTTGCCGTGCTCGTCGCTCTTGGCCAGGCGGCGCCCCTGCGCGTCGTAGAGCTCCAGCACCAGATCGACGCCCGGGATCCCCTCCAGGCGCACGTCGAGCACACGCGCCCCCTTGCCGGCCGGCAGGCGGAAGTAGTCGACGTCCCCCTGGCCGTCGGCGTTGAGCTTACCGATCGTGCCGCGCAGCGGAGAACCGTTCGGCAGCAGGTTCGCGTAGCCGGGGGTGTTGTTCGGCTCGTGCTCGACGAGATCGGCGCGTTCGCCGCCGAAGCGCATCCAGAGCGCCACGCCCCCGGCGACCACCGCCAGCAGCCCCAGCGGCAAGAGGAGGCGCATCAGCAGGCGCCGGCGCCGCAGCCCCCACTCGTAGTCGTCGACGTCCGCGCGCCGGAGCCGGTCGCCCATGCCGTCGACGATGTCGGAGTCGTCGATGGGGACGGTCGGCATCTCGGCGCGGCTGACCGGCACCGCCGGCGCGGGCGCCACCGCCGTCGGCGGCAGCGTGGCCGCCAGCGACATCGAGGCGACGCCGCCGCCCCGTTCGGCCAGCGCGCGCTCGAGCTCCGCGCGCATCTCGCCGGCCGAGGCGTAGCGATCGCCGGCGGCCTTGGCCATCGCCCGCAAGACGATCCGATCGGCCTCCGGCGGCAGCGCGCGGTCGGGCGCGCGCGTGCGCGGCGGGACCACCTCGTCGGTGATGTGCTTGGCGAGGACGCTCATCGGCGACGGCGCGTCGAAGGGGGGAACGCCGGTCAGCACGCGGTAGAGCGTGGCCCCCACGCTGTAGATGTCGGCCCGCGCGTCGAGCGGCTCGCCTCGCACCTGTTCGGGCGCCATGTAGTACGGCGTCCCGATCACCTGACCGCCCGAGCTGATGGCTGACTGGCCCATCGAATGTCCGGCGTCACCCGGCCGCTCGCGCAGCTTGGCCAGCCCGAAGTCGAGCACCTTGACGTGCTCGCTCCCGTCGCGCCGGCGCACCACCATCAGGTTCTCCGGCTTGAGGTCGCGGTGGACGATCCCCGCCTCGTGCGCCTCGGAGAGACCCGCGCAGACCTGCACGAACAGGCGCGCGGCGCGGGTGAAGCTCCAGGGTCCGTCGCGCCGAATGATGGCGGCGAGATCCTCGCCGTTGATGTACTCCATCACCAGGTAGAGAGCGCCCTCGACCTGGCCGAAGTCGAATGTCTGCACGACGTTCGGGTGGTCGAGCTTGCTGACCGACTGGGCCTCGTTGCGAAACCGCCGGACCATGTCGGGCTTGGCGGCGCTGTCGGGCGCCAGCACCTTCATGGCCGCCGTCTTGCCGAGGTGCAGGTGTTCGACCCGGTAGACGACGCCCATCCCGCCCGACCCGATGCGCGCCGTGACCCGGTAGCGCCGGTCGATCACCCGCCCGAGCCAATCGTCGTCGGTCGCGCCGGCCGCCCCCTCGGCCAGCGTCCCGCAGCCGCCGCAGAAGCGCGCGCCGGTTTCCAGCACAGCGAAGCAGTGGGCGCACGCGGCCATCCCCGAAGCCTACAACCCCGCGCCGCGCGCGCCAAAATTGCGTGGCGTGGCGCCCGTCACCGCTCCGCGAGGCGCAGGCGGACGCCGGCCCGCGGGCGCAGCGTCGCGCTCGGCAGCAGGCTCACCGAGGTCTCGGGGATCGGTTCGAAGCAAAAGCGCTGGATGGCCGTGGCCAGGACCAGCTTGGCCTCCATCATGGCGAAGCGGTTGCCGATGCAGACGCGCGGCCCACCGCCGAACGGGAAGTAGGCGAAGCGTGGCAACCGGTGCGCCAGGTCGTTCGCCCAGCGCTCGGGCCGGAAGAGCTCGGGATCCTCGAAAACGCGGGGATCGCGGTGCACCACCCAGGGCGAGATCACGAACTCCGCGCCGCGCGGATAGCGCCAGCCGCCGATCTCGACGTCGGTCATGGCCTGCCGTCCGATTCCCCAGGCGGGCGGGTAGATCCGCATCGACTCGAAGATCACCGCCTCGGTGTACGGGAGGCGCTCCAGATCGGCGAGGGTGGGCAAGCGGCCGCCCAGCACACCGGCGATCTCCGCGGTGAGGCGCGCCTGCCGTTCGGGATCGAGCGCCAAGAGGTAGAGCGCGTAGGTGAGCGCGAGGGCCGTCGTCTCGTGCCCGGCGAGAAAAAGTGTCATCGCCTCGTCGCGCACCTGGGCGTCGGACATTCCCCGGCCCTCTTCGTCGCGCGCGCTCACCAGCAGCGACAGGAGATCGGTCGCCTCTTGGCCGCTGCGGCGGCGCGCCTCGATGACGCCCAGGATGACGGCGTCGACCTTTCGCCTGGAGGCGCGCAGCCGGCGGTTGGCCGGCGTCGGCACCCAGGGGGGAGGCTGGAAGCGCGCCGACAGCCCGAGCATGCGGCTGAACTGCTCCATCAGATCGGAGATGGTCCGCCCCATCTCGCGCGCGTTCGCCGACAGATCGGTCCCGAACAGCGCCTCGGCGACGATCGTCATGGTGACGCCCATCATGTCTTCGTGAACGTTGCGCACCTCGCCTGCCCGCCAACCGTCCGAGGCGCGGGCGATCGCCTCGACCATCCGCGCGGCGTACGATTCGAGCTGGCGCTGGTGGAAAGCCGGCTGCAGCAAGCGCCGCTGCCGCCGCCAGGACTCCCCTTCGTTGACCAGCAGGCCGCGCCCGAGCACCCGCGCCAGCAAGCGGCTGGTGCGATCCTTGTGAAAGCTCTCCGCCTTCTTGACCAGGATCTCTTCGATGCACCCCGGATCCGCCACGAAGTAGAGGTGCAGCGGCAGGCGTGTGCGCACGATCGGGCCGTAGCGCCGGTGGATGTAGGTCATCCCCGCCAGCACGTCGGTCCCGAACAGGCGGCGCAGCGTCCCGAAGTCCCGCCAGGGCGGGCGGACCGGCGCCCACGACGCCGGCACGGGGCCGTCGGCCGACTCGCCCACCGTCATGCGCGAGAGTCTACCCGCCGCAGGGCCCGTTGCACGCCGGGCGGCGGCGAGGAGGCTACTGCGCGGGCGGCGGCGGCGCGTTCGGCGGCGGC
>Ga0134128_10002725_pt1 | contig 21744 bp, 22 predicted proteins | sample KB31754_FD_96462 | JGI IMG/M metagenome (GOLD analysis project Ga0134128, IMG submission 96462) | Terrestrial soil microbial communities with excess Nitrogen fertilizer from Kellogg Biological Station, Michigan, USA - KB3-175-4 | ecosystem: Environmental > Terrestrial > Soil > Unclassified ... | reverse complement strand
CTGCTCGTCACGCCGCATAAACTGCCACCGCTCTTGCTGCCCGCGCTTGCGATCTCCGCGATCCTGGTTCTGATTGCGCGGCCGATCGCGGTCGCGGCTTGCCTCGCTCCGTTTCGCTGGACTGCAAGAGAAGGAGCGTTCGTCGCCTGGGCAGGATTGCGCGGCGGAGTACCGATCTATCTCACGATCATTCCTCTGCTCGCGGGCGTTGCCGCCGGACAGCGTCTGTTCGAAGTGGTGTTCGTGGTCGTGATCGTATCGGTTGCCGTTCAGGGCTGGACGGCCAAGCCCGTGGCACGGCTCCTCGATCTGCACGAAGACGACCCGACCTGAGCACCGCAAGCCCACGGCAACACTCGCCCCGCTCTCGCTAGGCTGCAGTGCTGTGAGCATTTTCTCTGCTGTTTCTCTGCTGTGCGATGGACCGACAGCCCGTTCGCGATCACACTCGTGCCGCCCATCCAAGGAGGCGAATCCCATGACGCCGAAAGCGCCCGGTTCTGCAGATCCTGCACTCGCAACGCTCGGTGCTCTGCGTCCCGAGCTCGAAGCGCTCTACAAGGACGTGCATTCGCACCCGGAGCTGTCGATGCAGGAGTCGCGGACGGCTGGGCTCGCGGCCGATCGGCTGCGGGCCTCAGGCTATGAGGTGACGACCGGGATCGGCAAAACCGGAGTCGTTGGGCTCATGCGCAACGGAGAGGGGCCTGTGGTCATGCTGCGGGCGGACATGGACGCGTTGCCCGTCGAGGAGGCGACTGGGCTCCCTTACGCGAGCAAGGTCAAGGCAGTCGACCGGGACGGGAAGTCTGTGCCCGTGATGCACGCCTGCGGCCATGACATGCACGTTGCCTGGCTGATCGGTGCGACGAAGCTGCTCGCGCAGACTCGCGAGGCATGGCGCGGAACGGTGATGGCAGTCTTCCAGCCAGCCGAGGAAACGGCGGAGGGCGCACAGGCGATGATCGATGATGGTCTGTTCGAGCACTTCACCAAGCCCGTTGTCGTTCTCGGTCAGCACGTCATGGTGGGATCAGCGGGAACCGTCGGCGGACGGAGCGGCGTCATCACCTCCGCAGCCGACAGCCTTCAGATCCGGCTCTTCGGCCGCGGCGCGCACGGCTCGATGCCACAAGCGAGCATCGATCCCGTGGTGATGGCAGCCGCGACGGTGATGCGGCTGCAGACCATCGTCTCGCGCGAGATCGCGGCCGCAGATGCGGCGGTCGTGACGATCGGGTCGCTCCAGGCGGGTACGAAGGAGAACGTCATCCCGGATGAGGCGCTCATCAAACTGAACGTGCGCACCTTCGACGAAGGTGTGCGTCAGCACGTGCTGGCCGCGATCGAGCGGATCGTGAAAGCCGAGGCGGCAGCATCGGGCGCTCCCAAGCCGCCCGAGATCACTCCGCTCGACCGCTATCCACTCGTGGTCAACGATCCGGCAGCAACCAAACGGGTCTCGGAAGCTTTCCGCCGACACTTCTCGGCCGAGCGGGTGCGCGAGACCGGACCGACTTCGGCGAGCGAGGATTTCGGATCGTTCGGCGGCGAGTGGCACGTCCCGTCCGTCTTTTGGTTCGTCGGGGGCACCGACCCCGAGACGTACTCGAAAGCCAAAGCGGCGGGGCGCCTCAACGAGCTTCCGACGAATCACAACCCGCGCTTCGCACCGGTCATTCATCCGACCCTGCAAACGGGCGTGGAGACGATGGTCGTTGCGGCGCGTGCCTGGCTGGCGGTATAGATGCCTGACGCTTCGGCTCGGCAGTGTAGACTAGCCGCTCGCGCAGCCGAGGGATGGACGTGAGGTGCAGACGCTGCTGCTGACGCTCGATCTCGTTGGCACTTTCGTATTCGCGCTGAGCGGCGCAATCGCCGGAGTGAAGCGCCGGCTCGATGTGTTCGGGGTCCTGGTCCTGTCGTTCGCGGCCGGTAACGCCGGCGGCATCACGCGCGACCTGCTGATCGGTGCGACCCCGCCGGGAGCGATCAGCGACTGGCGTTATTTGGGAGTGTCGGTGCTTGCCGGTGCGATCACCTTCTGGTGGTCCAGCTTCGTCGAGCGGGCTTGGAACCCGGTGCTGGTGTTCGATGGGGCGGGGCTGGCGCTCTTCGCCGTCTCGGGAACCGATAAGGCGCTCGCCTATGGTCTGAATCCCATCATGGCGGCGCTTCTCGGCACGCTGACCGGCATAGGCGGCGGCATGGTGCGCGATGTGCTCTTGGCCGAGATTCCGACGGTGCTGCGCTCCGATCTCTATGCGGTGGCGGCTCTTGCCGGTGCAGTCGTGGTGGTGATAGGCCACGCGCTGCACTTGCCCTCGGCCGTCGTCGCCGCCGCCGGCGCAATCCTGTGCTTTGGGCTCCGCTTCGGCGCGATCCACGAGCGCTGGCACCTTCCCATCGCGCGGCCGCCCAAAGCCTGAGAAGCGAGATCCGCTGCTGCGCTATGTGCCGCCTCTCCTTCAGTGCGCCTGAGGCGGCTTGTCCAAAACGGTTCCAGGTCTGCCCTTGTCCTTGATCAGGACTGCGAGGAACCTCGCCGGTTCCGTCTTACTCGCATTGGCACCGACCGTGTGGATGTCCGAAGGACTCTCATAAAACGTCTCGCCTGGGCCGATCGTCACGCGGGGACCGCCCTTGACCTGCATGATCATTCTTCCCTCGAGCATGTAGACGAACACCTGGGCATAGTGCCGATGCGGTGGGGAGCTGGCGCCGGGCGGAACGTTGATCACACTCATGACCACTTCCTTTCCCGGCGCACCGATGAGGTCGCGTTGCATCAACGGCTTGCCGCCGCCACGCCGGGCTGCTGTCGCCGCATGCGCAGCCGATTGGGTGGGGGGCTGCGCTCGAGCCACGGAGACACAGAGCAAAGCCGCGACGATGGCTGTACCGAGCTTCAGTATCGATGGGGAACGATCGCCGAGCATGGACATGTCTGCGCCTCCGAAGAGCGGGAAGAACGGGCGTTAAGCGAAACAGTGTAGCTCGGGGGAGAATTTCCGCAATGCGCGAGCCGGCCCTCCGGGCTCGCCTCGCTCTAGAGCTGGCGCTCTCTACCGTACTTGTCGCCGACCTGGGCTGCGACACTATGATCGCAGAAGCGCTGCTTGCCACACTCGAAGATTCACAGGCGCTCCAGGTGGCGAGCCGGGACCGACTACGCTCGCGGGACAGATAGCGCAGTGCTCCGCGGTAGAACCATGCGAAACATCGTCTCGCCGGCTGAGGACTGAACCTCGAGTTTGCCGCCGTGCGCACGAGCGATGGCGTCGGCAATGAAGAGACCGAGGCCCAGGCCCTCTCCGCGATTCCCGTGCTGGCGAGCCGAACGGAACGGCTCGAAGATATGCGGCAGAATTTCCTCCGCGATCGTGCCCTCGTTGCGCACTTCCACAGTCACAGACTGGTCATCGCCCGTGATGAGCATGCGCACCGGAGAGCCGGGCGTGCCGTGCTGCACAGCGTTGGAGGCCAAGTTCGAGATTGCTTGCAGGATGCGATGCTCGTCCCAGGAGCCCTGACCGCTCGCAACGCACTCGAGGGTGATCTTGCGATCTCGCGCAATGGGTTTGAGCTCATCGGCGATCTGTCGACAGATCGCGGTCAGGTCCGCCGATCTCGGAGCGATGGGAATGCCTGCGCCTTCGCGTTCGCGGGACAGGTCGAGGAGGTCGCCGACGATGTGTTGAATGCGGGTGACTCCCCGCATGACGATCTCGGCGCGCTTTTTCACCAGCCCGGCGGGATCGGCAACATCCCGAAGTCCGTGTGCAGCGAGTTGAATCGAGTTGAGGGGGTCGCGGATGTCGTGACTCACGATTGCGAGGATCCATCTCTCGAAGTCGCGTGCGAGCGCGAGTTGTTCCTCGCTGTGCTGCTGCTGCGCCTCTTCGGCCTTGCGACGCTCCTCAACGTCTACACAGCTACCGATGAATCCGGCGAACCCTCCCGTCTCGTCCGTGAAGGGGACGCCGCGGTCGAAAATCCAGCGGTACACCCCGTCGTGCCGACGGAGGCGATACTCCATCTCGAACGGCTCGCGGCGCCGGAAGTGATCCATGTAGTGCGCGACGCACCGCTCGAGATCGCCCGCGTATACGCCTTGAGCCCAGCCGCTCCCCATCTCCTGCTCGAGCGTACGCCCGGTGAATGAAAGCCACGTCCCGTTGAAGTAATCGCAGTTCGCATCGCGGTCCGAGCGCCAGATCATGACCGGCGAATGCTCGACGAGGAGGCGGTATGCGATCGCTGAGAGCGCTCGTTCCATTGCCCGACTATCCCATGAGCGGTTGCCGCCGGTTGGCCCAAGCCACATTGCCTCGGGGTCAAAAATGGGTGTGTGGCGCAAGTTATTATGAAACTTTCCCCCGCGTGGCGCATTCGAAATCGTGCGCCGCGAAATCCCTCCTGGACCGTGGAGCAGGATCCCCCCGAAAAAGATGAGCCGGCAACCGGATGCAGTCTCGGGATTCGGAGTTACGCCATGCGTGCAGATCGCCTCGCAGTGCTGGCGCTTGCGACCATCATTGCCGCGCCGGGCGTCTATCTGCCCTTCGCGATCCGAGTCGGTTTCGTCACGGAGCCGGGCAGCGGCAATTTCGATCGATTCCCATCCATTCTCGTACGCGGGAATGCCCCGTCGTGAGCTTGACAAAGAGCGGCCCGCCTCCCTCGAAACAGATGGCGCAGCAGCCATCCGGCTAAGGAGGCCTCACGCGCCGGACCCCCGGAACAAAAGCGCGCCCCTCGTTGAGCGGCGTTTGACCGCTTTCCGGAGTTAACGGCTAGCCCGCTGCGGTGGGTATCCTACTTGCAGCTCATGAACCCGTGAGGCTCTACGCATTGCCAGTGCCTGTGTGGGTGCCGCTCGCGAGCGGAGTGGCGCTCGGTGTGCCCGGACTCATTGCACTCCTGACGCATCATTTGATTCTGTTCGCGAGTCTCGGCCCGACGAGCGTGATGATTGCGCAGCAGCCGCTCCTCGTCTCGACCAAGCCTTATAGTGCGATCGTCGGCCATATGACCGGCCTTGGCGCCGGGTTCCTTGCGGTGTGGGTACTCGGAATCGCCTCGGAGCCATCGGTTTTTGTCGTGCATGCCGTGAGCGGCCCCCGCGTTTGCGCTGCGCTGCTGGCAATTGCGATCGCGACCTGCGTCGAGATACTGCTCAAAGCGCAGCACCCCCCGGGAGCCGCTACAACGCTCCTGGCGGCTCTCGGCTCGTTCCGTGTCGACTGGACGGACACCTGGGAAGTGCTCGTCGGGGTCGTCGCAGTGACCGCCGCCGGTGAGGTCCTGCGGATGCTCAATCCCGCACCGCAGGCGCCACAGACGCGCCCCGTCCAGGCTTCTGCCCGGCCGGTCGCCGCTCCACCGCGTTGACCTGCGCTCTCCTTAGCACCATGACGATTCTTGTTGATAGGACGCGTCGTTCCTGGTTTGGCGGGTCCGCTCGCGATGGGCATGCATTCTGCTCATAAACCCGTCAGACAGAGTCGCTCTATCGGATTTCCTGCGATCAGACGAGCTACGCTCGCGGACGGGACGGGCATAAAGGAGATGCAAAGATGCCGCAAGGAAATTCGATTCGTCGCCGCTGCGAGTTCCGCTATCAATCGAGAGGAGATCTATTCATGAGCAGGAAACAGAATGCCCTGATTGCTGTGGCGATCTCGGCCGTATTGGGCAGTGCGACTTGCGGGCTCGTCTTAGCGCAAACACAGGCCGGCACGACGGTGCCGGGGAGCGAGCAGACCACGAACAACTCGAGCGTCATCAACGCGAAGGACAAGCAGTTCATGAGGAAGGCCGCGCAAGCGGGCATGGCCGAGGTGGAAGAAGGCCGGGTCGCAGCGGATAAAGCGCAGAGCCCGAAGGTGAAGTCTTTCGCCGAGCGCATGGTTCAAGACCACACCCAAGCCGGTGACAAGCTCATGCAGATCGCGGAGACGCTGCATGTGAAGCTCCCGACGCAGCCCAGCCACGCGCAGCAAAAGCAGCTCGCCAAGCTTCGCAAGCTGAGCGCGGGCGAGTTCGATAAGACCTACGACCCGATGCAGGTGCAAGACCACAAGGAAACCGTGCACGAGTTCGAGCAGGAAGCGAAGAACGTCCAAAACCCCGCTTTGAAAGAATGGGTGGAAGGGGCGCTTCCGGTGCTCAAGGAACACCTGAAGCTCGCCCAGGCGCTGCCGAACAATAGAGGTTAGAGTCGGCGGCGATTCCGGCCGCCTCGGCTCATCGAGGTCACTTGAGAGATTCGAGGTAGGAGATCAGCGCCCCCAGATCAGGGCCGTCGAGTGTCGAGAGGTTCGGCATCAGCGCGCCCGGCTTCAGGTTCTGGGCACTCGTGACCCACGCGCCGAGATTGCCCGGCGTGTTCTTGAATTCGCCGCCCGCGATGGTGAGGCGGCTGCCAATGTGCGTAAGGTCCGGGCCCACGGTGCCGTTCGCGAGGGTGCCGCGAATCGTGTGACACAGGGCACAGGCCTGTGAAAGGAACACGTCCTCCCCGTGGCGCACTGCCGGGTCGGTCGGCTGCGCAGCATCATCCCGCATGCGGGTGAGCCACCTCTGGTACTCCTCGGGAGACTGTGCGACAACCAGCAGGCGCATGTGTGCGTGCTGTTCGCCGCAAAACTCGGCGCATTCGCCCTGGTAAGTCCCCGGTCGATCCGCCTCGATACGGATGAAGTTCGTCTGCCCTGGAATCACGTCCACTTTGCCGTGCAGCTTGGGCACCCAGAACGAGTGAATGACATCCCCCGATCGAAGGGCGAGCGTCATTGGCCGGCCCACGGGCACGTGAATCTCGGTCGCGGTCTGCACGTTCTGATCGGGATGTCCGGCGAACTCGTAGTTGAGCTGGAACCACCATTGATGTCCTGTCACGACGATGTCCGGCAGCTGCTCGTGACCGTCCATCATTGGAAAGGCGTTGAGCGTGTCCATCGTGGCGACGAGCAGAAACGAAAGGACCGCGAACGGGATTGCGAATCCGCCGATGAGTATCCAGCTTTGTCCTCGATCGCCGGAGCTGATCGGCTCGTGCTCGGCGAGAGTTCCGCGGCGGCGGAACGCGAGCCAGCCGATGAGGCAGAGCGTAACGAACGTAGCCGCCATGAACGCGAGCAGTCCATACCAGCCGAGATGCGCGAGCGATGCAGCCGCGGGGCCCGCTGTGTCGAAGACGTAATTCTGCGGCGAGGCGCAGCCGGTGAGAAACGCGCCGGCTGAAGCGAGCGGAATGAGCGGGTACGGCGATCGCATGAGCTAGTCTCCACTCTCCTTGACGCCGATAAGAGGCGCGGAGCCGGGCGGCGCCTCCGCTGGGGCGGGCGTCGGCGGGTCCGGCTCGTATTGCGTCCCGAGGGACTGAACGTATGCGACCAGCTTCCAGATCACATCACTCGGCAGGCGCAGTCCCCAAGCCGGCATCCCATGCGCGCGTCCCTGCGCGATCGAGCTGTAGATGTCGATCGGCGTGCTGCCGTAGAGCCAGCTCGGATCCCGCAGACTCGGCCCCATGCCGCCACCGGCGTGGCCGCCGTGGCAGCCGTAGCAGTTCATCTGCACGAAGAGTTGGCGGCCCTGCTCGCGAGCGCCCTGACTATCGGCGTAGGGATTGTGGATCTGGGGCTCGTGGCTCATCCCTTGTGCGGTGCCCGAGCCGGGATCCGGGCCGATGGGTGGCATCGGGCTGGAGAGCGCAGTCCCCGCCATTGCTGCCACGTTCGTCGGATATTGATCGGCGCTGCATGCGCAGAGAACGAGCGCGGCGAGCGCGGCCGCCGAAGCTTTCCAAGCGCTGTGCACTTTGTTTGCGTCGTGTGCTATCGGGCTCTGCATAGTGCTCACTCCGCAATATCGGCAGGTGTCCGGACCTGCCCGTTGGGTTCGACGAGCGGCACGCCGAAGCTTGCGAGCAGTCTCTCGATCTCGGGACGGCGCCGGGCGAGCTCTGCATCGAGAACCGCTCTCAGGTGCGTGTCATTCCGGCGCACGCCCATCGAGATCGCGTAGGTCATCGGCCACGTCGGCTGTCCGGCAGGTGTCGGTACGGGACTCAGCGCGAGCGCAACCGGCTCGCGCTCGGCGAAGTAGCCCGCGAGGGGTCCCCAGGCGATAGCGACATCGACCTCTCGATGCGCGACCGCATCGATTAGCGCCCGCGGGGGATTCGGATCATCGTAGTTGCCGTAAATGCTGTAGCCGCGGATGTTGCTTTGCAGATCACGGACCGCGAGCGCATGAGCGGGCGGCACATTCGCGAAGACACCGATAGTCAAATGCCGCAGCTTGGGATCATCGAGCGATTGAATGTGCAGGCGCCGATCGCGCCGGGTTACGAAGACGTAGGTGGACCGATAGTATGGCGCGGTCGGAAGCACCAGGTCATAGTCGGACGGCACGCCCATCACTACGTCGCATTCCCCGGCACGTAGTGTGTTGCGGACGAACCCCCGTCGTTGTGGCCACCAAGTGTAGGTCAGCGTTCGCCCGAGGTCCTTCGCGACCAATTTCGCGAGCGCGTTCTCGAAGCCCTTCCTCCGCTCATTGGAGAACGGCAGGTTGTTTGGGTCGGCGCAGACCCGCAGCGTCGTTCCCGCGGTCTGCCCGGCCGCCGTGCTCGGATCAACCTTCCATTCCACGGCCTGTAGCGTCGCTGCCCGATCGCCGGCTTGCCCATCCACGGTGAGTGTGCGTGCGAATGCCGAATCCAGCGGCAGCGGCCTCGCGCTCGAGGGCCCTACGCGGTAGTCGATCAAAGCGCCGGCGACCAGCGTGACCGCGAGTGCTGTGATGGCCTTGCTAAAGTCCGAAAACATAGAGCTGCGATCCGGGCCCAGACAGTTCCTTTACCGCGCCCATCGCACCGACAACGCCGAGCCCCGCGTAAGGGTCGCTCGTCGAGATGTCCGGAAAAGCGGTCGCCCCCATCCAGCCGCCTATTCCGGAGTAGACGGCGATGTACTGCTTGTGATCCGGGCCGACGAAGGTGATCGGATTGCCCACGATCCCGGAGCCGGTCTTGAACTGCCAAAGTATCTTGCCGGTATGGGCATCCACCGCCCGGAACCAACCCTCCATCGTGCCGTAGAACACGAGGCCGCCCGCCGTCGCGAGCACGCCGCAGTAGACGGGCAGGATCTTGTCCTTCAATTGCCAGACCGGCCGTTCATTGGCGATATCCCAGCCGATGAGCGATCCTTGGTAGCCGCCCGGTCCCGGATACATCTTCACGCTCGCCCCCAGATACGGTGTGCCGGCAATGTAGCTCGCCTGCAATCCGCCATAGTCCATGCAGGTGTTGTGCGCGGGGATGTAGAGCATGCCGGTGAGCGGCGAGAATGCCGACGGGATGAAGTCTTTGCCGCCCGTAGAGGAGGGGCAGATGTCGCGCGTGATCCGGCCCTGATGCGTCTCCTTCTCGGGATTCAAGCGCACTTTGCCGGTCTTGAGGTCGTACCCGTATGCCCAGTTGAGCGGAACGAACGGCTTCGCCGAGAGCAGCTCGCCCGTCGCACGGTCGAGCACATACACGAATCCCGTTCGCCCTGGGTGCAGCAGGAGTTTGCGCATCGTGCCCTTCCACGGCATGTCGACCGCAATGTTCTCCATCACCGAGTCGTAATCCCACTCGTCGTGAGGGCTGACTTGAAATGCCCAGCGCGCCTCACCCGTATCGGGGTCGCGGGCGAAGATGGTGCACGACCACTTGTTCTCTCCCGGACGCTGATCCGGATTCCAGACACCCGGGTTCGCCGTGCCGTAGAAGATCAGGTTGAGCTCCGGATCGTAGGTGATGTATCCCCAGACGGTACCGCCGCCGATCTTCCACTGATCCGGAGTCCAGGTCTTTACGCCGAGGTCCTTCCCCTGGTCCTTGGCGTAGTAGGGATGGAAATTCGGTCCGATGAGCGCGTCTTTGTCGGGCCCGGTACTGTAGGCGCGCCACAGAAGTTTTCCGGTGTGCACATCGAGCGCCGCGACCCAGCCGCGCACCCCGAGCTCTGCGCCCGAGTTGCTCACGATGACCTTGTCGTGAACTACGAGCGGGGCATCGGGCATCGTCTCGCCGAGACCCACCGAGCCGAGCTTCGTGCGCCAGACTTGCTTGCCGGTCTTTGCATCGACGGCGACGGTCTCATCGTCGAGCAGGTTGTAGATGATCTTCCCGTCGGCATACGAGGCGCCGCGATTGACGATATCGCAACAGGCGACGCCTACGGCACGCGGATCGGGATGCGGCGTGTACTTCCACCGCAGCGGTGCGTTTGGACTCGTAAGATCGATCGCGATGAGATCGTCCGGGAAAGGCGTGACGACGTACATGGTATCGCCTACGACGAGCGGTTGACCCTCGTGACCATGGGGGATGCCGTCCGACAGCGTGTTCGCGACCTTGAGGTTCGCGACGTTCGAAGTATTGATTTGATTGAGCGGACTGTAGCGAGTACCCGCGAGATCGCCACTCGAGGTCGTCCATTGCCCGTCGGCGGGGGGCATGACGAGATGCACACCGCTCGGAGCCGCAGGAGGAGGATTGTCCTCCTCGGGTGCCGGGGCAACCGCCATCACCGCCGCCGTCGAGCTCGACACGGGAGAGGTGGGTGGCAGATTTTGCGACGCTGCAATGCCCGGCTTGGGAGCGGGCGCAGCGATGCTGGCCGCCGCGAGCGCTATCAGAGCCCCCGAGAAGGTGAACGCGAGCCGCGTCAGCAATTTTCCAGATCTATCGTGCCACATTCGCATTCACCTCAGCGTATACAGATAGGCGGCGACATCACGCGCCTGCTGCTCATTCAGCCCGAGCACGGGCATCGCGGTGTGAGGTTCTATCGAAGGTGGATTGCGAACCCACCGTACGAGATTCTCAGGAGTGTTCGGCACTTCCCCGGCGATGTACACTCGCCTCGAGAAGAAGAACAGTGGCGGCCCGACGACCCCAGATGCCGCCGGGATGCCCGGAATCGTGTGACAGTGCCCGCAACCGTAGTCCTCGATCAATGCAGCACCGCGATGAGCGTTCCCACCCGTCACGGGCGGCGGAATGTCGAGGGCGCGCCCCCCCGTGCAGCCCGAGAGTGCCGTGACCGCGCCTATCGCGAGCGCAGCTGCGGGCGCGAATACGGAGATGCTGCGAGAACGTAGCATCAGCGCACGACCTCGCACGATGGGAGCCAGAACAGGCCGATACACATCCAGAGCACCCCGAGGGTGAAGGCGGCGCTCACCAACATTGCAGCGGCCGCAAGGAAGTCGGGCCGCAGCAGGCCTCGAATGGAGGTGACGTTGGCGTCTCGACTGTGGCGCCATTCGCTCAAGCCCGCGAAAAATGCGCCGAGGCTCACGAGTAGCATGGCGCCGAAGACAGCGTAGAGAATCTCCTTGCCGTTGGTGATCATTGGCGAGCCGCCGTAGCCCGATGGGTTCCCGCCCGCGCAAGTGGCAGCCGAGACCAGCCATCCGAGCCCCTCCATGAGCGCGAAAGCGAGTGGCGCGCCGAGAATGCCGTACCAGATCTTGAGACCCGGCGGCGATCGGGCGGACGACATTTCCGAGGAGGATCTGCTCACGCTGCCTCACCGATAGATGTGTGGCGGCACATCGACCACGCAGAAGATCAATATCCAAGTGAACGTCGCGAAATACCAATACAGGGCCGTGTTGTAGTACGCGCGGTAAGGAGCGCGTGCCGTCGGCTCGAGCGGTACGAGCAGCGCATAGATGAACAGCAGCATCCCGATGACGAGGTGCGCACCGTGGACCGTGAAAATCGTGTAATAGATCGAACCGTAGGAGTCTTGCTGAGGGGTGACGACGCTCAAGTACTTCCGGAAGCTCGCGACCTCCAGCCAGATGTAGACGGCGCCTGCAAGAAGTCCTATGGCGAGCGCGATTTTCGCAGCCGCACGATTGCCTCCCATCAGGGCGCGTCGGCCCGCTTCGAGGACGACGCAGCTCGCGATGAGCACGCCCGTGATGATGTAGGGGATCGTGAGCGAAGGCGCCTCTTCCGGCGGCCAGCTCACCGCGTGATACGCCATGTAGTAGTAGGCGAAGAGCAGGCCCAGGAAGATCCATACCTCGGAGAGGATGAAGAGCCACATTCCCCAGGTGCCGCGGCTTGCGTCCCAGGGGAGGTTGCGGATGACCTCCGCGCTCGCTTCCGCCTCTACTTCTCGGCCGATCGCTTCTTCGCTGATTGCACTCATGCTGCTCGCCTTTCAGTCGCGCTCAGGCCGCCTGGCCTTCATTCGAGGGCCACATCCAGCCGAAGGCGAACAGAATGCACACGGCGACCGCCCCCGCCGCCCACCACAGAGAGTTCAAAAGAACGGCAGTCGCGACTCCTGCGAGCCCAAGCGCCAGGAGGAGGGGGAAGATCGAGTCGGTCGGCATGCGCGCAATTGCGATCGGAATCGCATCGAGCGCCGTAGTCGAGATCGTGAGCCGTTCCGAATCGAGAATGCGCGCACCTTCCGGATCGTGTTCCTCTTCGTGCGCGTCCCAAAGCGGGTGACGGCTTGCGATGGTTGGGATATGCAGAGAGCCGTACGGGTCCGGGGGCGATGCCGTGGACCACTCGAGCGTGTCGGCATTCCATGGATTGGGTCCGGCGATGGGCCCGCGCTTGGAGCTCACGTAAAAATTGATGAAGCTCACGAGCACGCCGATCGCGAATATGTACGCGCCCACCGTGATAGCGAGGTTCTCGCTCTGCCAGCCGAGCCCGGCGGGATAGGTATAGAGCCGGCGCTCCATGCCCTGCAGCCCGAGCAGCATCATCGGGAAGAACGCGGCATTGAAGCCGATGAACATGAGCCAGAAGCTGACGTGCGCCGTCCGCGCGTTCATCATCCGGCCGGTCATCTTCGGCAGCCAGTAATAAAGCCCCGCGAACACCGGGAAGACGTTCGCGCCGATGATGACGTAATGGATGTGGGCGGGAACCCAGTACGAGTCGGTCAGCTGCCAATCGAACGGCAGCAGCGCGGTCAGAGTTCCCGTCAGGCCGCCGATGATAAAGAGAGAGAGGAACCCAAGCGCGAATACCATCGGCGGTGCGAGCACGACGCGCCCGTGATACATCGTGGCGAGCCACGCGAACACCTGAATGGTGCTGAAAATGGAAATCGTCATGCTTGCTGCCGCGAAGTAGCTCATGCTCATCGACGACATCCCCGTCGCGAACATGTGATGCACCCAGACTCCGAAGCCGACGAGTCCTGTTAAGACGGTGGCGAGAACGACGTAGGTGTAGCCCGTGATCGGACGGCGCGAGAACACCGGGATGATCATCGAGATCATGCCCGTCGCGGGCAGGAAAATGATGTACACCCAGGGGTGTGCGAAGAACCAGAACAGCTGCTGCCACAGCAGCGGGTTACCGCTCAGTTCGGGATCGAAAAATCGGAAGCCCCAGTAACGATCGAGGATCAGGAACGAGCAGGCGACGACGAGGGTCGTCATCGAGATGATCGACAGCACCGAGACGGTTGTCGTGCTGTAGGCCAGGATCGGCATGCGGTTCAGGGACATCCCGGGGGCACGATGGCGATAGATCGTCACCAGAAAATTTATTGCGCCCGCGGTCTGGGAGATCGTAAAAAAGATGAGTGAGATAGCCCAAAAGTCCATGCCGAGGCCCGGGGAGTACTGCCGCTCGGTGTACGGCACGTACGCGAACCAGCCCGCGTGGGGCATCTGCGCCACCGGTAAGCTCACGTACAGAAAGATGCCGGAGAAGAGGTATACCCAGTAGCTGAACGCATTGAGCCTTGGCATCGCCATGTCGCGCGCGCCGATCATGAGCGGAATCAAATAGACCGAGAAACCCGAGAGGACCGGCCCGGCGTACCAATAGATCATGGTGCTGCCGTGCATCGTGAAGACCTGATCGTAAGTCTCTGGATTCAGAACCTGCAGATTCGCCTGGGCGAGCTGAATCCGCATGAGTAGCGCTTCGATCCCGCCGATGACCAGAAAGGCGATTGCAGTGAAGATGTAGCGCTTGCCGAGTGTCTTGTGGTCGACGGTGGTCAGCACCCCCCAGAGGTTGTGCGGGCTCTCCCAGAGACCGGTGAGTCGCGCGGAGACCGCGGCGGTATTCATAGCGGACGACACCTGGCAGCAGATCGCGGCGGACGTCGCCAGCAATACCGATACCTGCCGCCGGAAGTACGGTTTCAAAGAAGATGTTTTCGGCACCTCGTTTGCGTCACCGGGCCTCGTTCTAATGGGACGCCGGAGGTGGTCTGTTGCACTTCCTACAGCGCTGCTCCCCGATTTTTCACGGGCCGGCGGCCGCTGTACGAGCGGGAGACCCAACGGCGACGGCATTCAAAACGTTTAGCGGGGACTGAACGGACTCGGCGTGTATTCGAGGACGAGCCAGAGGAGTCTCTCGTGATCAAACCTGTAGCGTATCGTTCAGTGGCAGCTGAACAGCTGGCACGCCTGGCTGAAGGTGAAGGCTTTCCGCGCATCGGCAGCCGTATGCTTGCGGTATTGACGCTCGCCACGGCGCCCCAATCGATCAACGCTCTCGCCCGCAAGCTCGAGGTTAGCCGAGCGAGCATCAGCACGAACAGCAATCTCCTCCGCTCGGTCGGGCTGGTGGAGCGCATCGTACGGTCGGGAGACCGCCGCGACTATTTGCAAGTACGAGGCGATTCAGCGGGCGTGCTGCTGACGCTTGGACTTAAGCGATTGCAGACCATGCGTGAGATGGTGCGCGCCATGAGAAGGGCCGAGCCGCGGAGCTCGAGCGGCCAGGGGCGACTGCGCAGAATCGAGAAGCTCTACGATACGGCAATCCTGCATCTACAGCGGGAGCTGGGGGAACAGTAGCGCTCGGCACGGTTTGATCGTTCTCGGGTGAAGTACCTTTGCGGTCAAGAGCGGCGTCGCTCTTTTGGGAAGTCCAAGGGGCGTATGCCGCGCTCTGGGTCGCGTCTGGCGCTGCGCGGCTTTGCGGGGCGTTATGCAGGGCAATGGCAAGGTTCAAATCCTGCTCATGCGTCCCGGATGCGGAAGATCCTGGATCTCGATGACTTCGAGCGCGTGGTGCGCAGGAAGCTGCCACGCGCGGTATTCGGCTACGTCAAGCACGGCTCGGAGACGGAAACCTCGCTCCGCAGCAATCGAGCCGTGTTCGATCAATGGCGGTTCATCACGCGCGTCCTCGTCGGAGTGGCCGAGCGCTCACAGGGCGTGACGCTCTTCGGACGGCGCTACGAGGCGCCGTTCGGCATCTCACCCATGGGGGGCAGTGCACTCGTTGGCTACGATGCGCACAATGTCATGGCTCGCGCTGCGGCGGCGGCGCGCATTCCGTTCATTTTGAGCGCGAACTCGATCATCCCGCTCGAGGAAGTCGCGAAGCAAAACGCGGACACGTGGTTTGCGGCTTATCAATCCGCCACCCGCTCGGCCGTCATCGGCATTGCCGATCGGTGTGTGCGGGCGGGCATTCGGGTGCTCGTCGTCACTGCGGATGTCGCAGTCCATTCGAACCGCGAGAGTGATCCGCGCAACGGCTTCGGCTTTCCGGTGCGGCCGACGCCGCGGCTCACGTGGGACGTGCTCACCCATCCGCGCTGGATGCTCGGCGTTCTCGCGCGCACCGTCGCGAAGCGCGGCATTCCGCGCATGGTCAACCTCGAGCCGGGCGGCGGGCCGAGCCTGTTCTCGGCGCAGATGAAGGGGAGCACCGCACATCCTGCGCTCTCGTGGGAGCACATCCGCATCATGCGCGAGCACTGGAAGGGGCCGCTCGTCATCAAAGGCATCCTCTCGCCGCAGGATGTGGCGCTCGCGCGCGATCACGGCGCCGACGGTGTCATCCTGTCAAATCACGGCGGCCGCCAGCTCGACCAGGCGGTCTCGCCGCTTGAGATGCTCCCTGCGGCGATCGAAGCCGCAGGCGGTCTTACCGTAATGATTGACAGCGGCTACCGTCGGGGCACGGACGTTCTGAAGGCACTCGCGCTCGGCGCACACGCCGTCTTCGTCGGGCGGCCCTTTCTCTATGCCGCCGCCCACGGTGGCCAAGGCGCCGTTGCGCACGGCATATCGCTCCTGCGCGAGGAGATCGACAAGGACATGGCATTGCTCGGTGTGCGGAGAATTGAGGAACTGAGCCCCGAGATGCTCATCCGGGCGGGCGGCGTACCGTGAGCCAGGCGCCCCATTCGAGCGCGACGAGAGCCGGGGTCCGGCGAGGGGACTGTGCCTTCCACATTTGATCTCCTGCTCCCCTGGAGCGTCTCGCCGACCGTTCTCGTCGTAATCACTCTCGCGGCGGTGATGTACGTGCGCGGGATGAACCGCACGTTACCTCCTGTCCCTTATCCCCGTCGCATCGCGTATCTCTCTGGGCTTGCGCTCATCTACGCCGCGCTTCAGACCAGTTGGGAGTATTTCGCGAGCCATATGTTCTTCGTCCTGCAACTGCAGCACTTCACGCTCCACGATCTGGGCCCCGTACTGCTAGCCCTTGGGGCGCCCGGAGCAGCGCTGGCACGTGGGCTGCCGAAACGAGTGCAGGCACACCTGCCGGCAGCCGGCCGAGTTCTGCTCGGGCCGCGGCGGTTCTTGAACGATCCAGTCGCCGCAGTAGCGGTGTACTTTCTGACACAGCTCATTTGGTTTCTGCCGCCGTTCGCGTTCGACGCGATGATCAGCAACTGGGTCTACCGACTCATGAGCTGGAGTATCGTGCTTGGCGGCATGCCGTTCTGGCATCTGATCCTCGATCCGCGGCCTTACCCGCAATCTCGCCTGCGCCTGAGATACCGGTTCGTGATGATTTACCTTGCAATGCTGCCGATGATGTTGATTGCGGCAGCCCTGGCGTTCTCTCAGAGCGACTGGTATCCCGTCTATGCAGTGTGTGGTCGATTTTTGCCGATCTCACCGGTTTCGGACCAGCAGCTGAGCGGCATGGCTATGGGGATTCCCGGTCAGTTGCTCTTCGGCATGGTCTTGTTTTTGGTTCTCGGTCGAAGATTGGAGCGGGGACATGCACCTCGCGCTTCGATCTTAGCGAAAGAAAAGCCACGAGAATCTACTCGGTGACACCGCTCGTCCTAACTGCTGCCACATTTTCGTCGACGATAAAGGACGCGTTGTCGTACGAAAGCTGTGGCGCGCCCGGCAGCAATGGCGATTGACCTCGGGCGGGCCATTTCAAGCATTTACGCATTTGTCGGGCGCTCCGGCCTTGGGCCTGGACGCGCTAATTACCCAGCGCACGATCGGATCGATCGGAACCCCCGAGGCCTGCGCTAGGGAAGTGGTGCGGTGAGCGAGCGCGCTTCGATGGCATCCAGGTGTGCTGCCATCTCGGGCTTCACCGGCGCGCCACTCGCCTGCAGCGTCCAGCGTCCCGGCGCTCCAACGTAGGTGCCCTTGGTGATCGCGCCATCCGGCATCTGCCAAACGGTCTCGATAGTGGTGCTCGATCCGTGCCTCGTCGGGTCGCGCAGCTTGATGACCTTGCTCGTGACCTCGAAGAGCTTCTTTTCTGGGGTCTTGGGCGTCTCGGCCATGTCGGAACTCACTTATGTCGTTCGGCGGCCAGAGTAAACCTCTTTGGGCGCGACGTCACAGACGAGAGGCTCGGCCTTCACTCGCATCCGCTCGATGAAACGTCGGCACGAAGCCGCGGTTTGAGATCGCGTTGTTCACGTCGATTAGAAGCGTTTCAGAGTTAAGACTTTGTAATCTTCGTACACTGCGAGTGCGCAGTGGCGTTCTCGCAGTAGCGGCGCCCTTGGAGGCCCAATGGCCGCCGATTCAGGTCCATATGTCCGTGAGCGGGATTGCCCGTCGCGGGGACTGATGCAAAGGGAGGCACGGTGTTTCATATGTTCAGACGACGCCCTGTGGGGCTTTCGATCCTGCCGGCGATGATCATCGGATCGACAGTACTGCTCGCCAGCTGCGCCGCGCAGGTGCGGGTCGCGGGCCCAGCCGTCTACGTGCCGCCCCCGCCGCCGGCGGCTGTGATTGACGAGGGTCCGGCAGTGGTCGTGCGGGTGCGCGTCGCTCCTCCGCCGCTTCCGGTATACGAGCAGCCGGCGTGTCCAATCGTGGGATGGATCTGGATTCCCGGATACTGGGCCTGGGGGTCGGACGGCTATTACTGGGTGCCGGGGACGTGGGTGGCACCTCCGCGCATTGGGGTGTTGTGGACTCCGGGGTACTGGGGATTCGTCGGCGGGGCGTATGTGTGGCACGCCGGATACTGGGGTCCGCACGTCGGGTTTTATGGCGGCGTGAACTATGGATTCGGATATACCGGAGTCGGGTTCGCGGGCGGCCGGTGGGTCGGCAGCTCCTTTGCCTATAACCGCAGCGTCACGAACGTGACGAATATCCATGTAACGAACGTCTATAACGAGACGGTGATCAACAACGTGAACGTGACGCGGGTGAGCTACAACGGCGGTGCCGACGGCACGAGAGCCGTGCCAAACGCCGTCGAGCGAATGGCTCAGCGCGAAGCGCATCTTCAGCCGACGCCGATCCAGCGACGGCACATCGAGGAGGCGGAGCGCAACCCGGCACTATCGGCCAAGGCGAATCGCGGGCGACCGCCGATCGCCGCGACGGCGCGGCCGGCTGCGTTCAACGCGGCAGGCGTCGTGCGCGCCCGAGGCGCAAATCCGGCGCTCGAGGACGCTGCGCGGCGCCGCGGAGAACGCAACGGGCAGCTGAACGCGCGCGCCGCGAGTCGAGCCGATTTCGCCAATCGCCAAGGCGAGGCGCGATTGCACGCGAACTCCCGCCCGCTGCACCCGAACGCCGCTCACAGACAGCATAAGAAGCCGCGCGAGGAGAGAGAGCACGAAAAGCAACGCTAAACCGATGACTCGGCGCAGCAGGGCAGGGTTGGCGGTTCAAATCTGCCCGAGAACCTTTCGGCAGGCCTCGTTCGCGGAATCGTCCCGCGAAATTCCTTGGCACATCCGGCCCAGCGAGGCACGGAGATCGCGCAACGTCGCAGCGTGCTTTCCATCCCGGTTCCAGCCATTTATGGCGATCGCGAGGCGCTCGAGCGCGTAGCGATTTCGGCCGTGAATCTGCGTTCCGTCGCCCAAATCGGTGAACACCTCGAGCGCGCCAACGCGAATGGCCTTTTCGTCCGCCGGTCGCATCCGAATAAGTCCCCGCACATACGCCGAACCCCACTGAATCCGGGTCGCCGAACCTCGGGACTCGCGATATCCGCGGGCCAGCCACTCGATGGACGCGTCCCGGTGACCCCGCTTCTCTTCAAGCTCGCCCAGATCGCTCATGTAGTAGTAGGGCGTCGATGAAGTCTTCACCTCGGTGAGCAGCAGGGAGTAGCTGCGCTCCTGGTCGCCGAGTTGATCGAGCAGGTTGAGCGCGGCGTTGACTACGGAAGTACGCGCATAGGGCTCGTGGACCTGCCGGAGCTCGAGCTCCATGCGCTGCCGAGCCTTGTCGATCATTGGCTGCGGCGCCTTGCCGGAGGGCTCTAGCGCCTGAGCCGCTGCGATCTCTTGCATGAGGGCATAGAGCTGCATCGCCGTGGAATAACGCGCGTCGGAGGCGAGCCGATCCATGAGAGCAACGTACGACTTCTCGAGAGCGGCGGCGGAGCCACGGTCGAGCCTGTCCGCCGCAACAAAGAACTCCCGCGGCAGCTCGATCAGCGTGTCGCCAATCTCCTTCGCCGCGGCCTCATCCAGCAGCGCGCGAACACGCGTGACGGCGCTCGAAAGGCGCGTACTGGGATATTTCCCCGACTTCAGAGCGGCCGCCTCCAAATCCGCAGCCGCCGCAGCCGCCGTAACGTCGAGCCGCGCCCGTTCGATCCGGGCCGTGGGCGGACAAGCTTCGCTGCTGCGTGCCAGCATATCCGCCAGGTGCGTCAGAGCTCGTGGGTTCTCATCGCCGTCAGTCCAGGAGGGATCCAGCTGCCAGCCGTTGTAGGCGAGAATCCGGCAGTCGTTGAGGTTCAAGCGTTCGCCTGCGTTGAAGGAAGCGAGGATCGCCTCGATCGGATGAGCTGCCGCAGCCGTGTCGTCGAGTAACTCTGCGTATCGGGAGAGATCCATGCCACCCGACACTCGTTCGATCTCGGAACGGTCACTGCGCAGGATCAGTACCGTCGGATAACCTTCGACTCGAAACTCGTCGGCCCAGCGCTGCGCATCGGGGGCATCGCCGTCGAGGTATACAGGGACAAATAGGGAGAGCCGGTCAAGGAAGTCCTTGCGCCGGAAGATAGTCGCCTTCAGCTCCTGACATGGCGGACACCACACCGCGCCGAAGTACACGAAGACCGGCTTGTTCTGCTTGCGGGCGAGGTCGAACGCTCGAGCCACATCGCCGTCGAACCAGGCGACGCCGCTCGGCGGCCCGGCATGCACGGTAGCGACGGGGCGACTTAAGTCCGCCGCCGCTGACATTGCGTTCGACGGGGATTGAGTGCGTTGACAGGCGGCCACCACCATAGCTGCAGCGATGACGAGTAGGGCTCGTAGGGGTGTCATGAGCTGTAGCGCTGGGCGGAAACCGGAAGCTTGGACCTTTGCAAGCGGATGTCAACTACTGATGTGCGTAGTGGGCACGGACTTTGCCGTGAACACAGTAAGGTCTTTGCTTGGGCCGGACGAACGGAAGAGGCTGCGCGCCTGCTCGAAGGGCTTGCGACCGCGATTCCGGGCCGCTGGCCTGCCGAGGTGGTCTACAATCCCGGCTGGGCTACAAGGATGCACGGTATCGCGCCCTGCGCGCGCGTGATGGCGCACGCGGGCGACAAAGCTCTAGGGATGCTGCAACTGCGCGGCGAACCGACGGCTCGGGCGGACAATATGGCCTCATCTCTCGCGACCGCGCGTTTCATTTGTCTGCCACGGGATTCTGGTTTTCTTGGCTGACTCGAATAGCCGCTCGTCGAGGCGGGCGGCAAATGGCTGATCTCCGATGGTGGTGGTGTCTCCCCGCAGTAGCGTAGCATCCCTTGCGTAACGGCCTGCTGTTCCTGCTCTGCCCCTTCAGCGCCGCAATTTGCAGCACAGGATCAGCGAGCGCCGCTGAACTCCAGGTCTCGGGCGCTGGCCTGCAGACCATCTCCATGAGCGAATCAGGCGTTAACGGAGGCTCTTCCGGGAGTTTCTCTCCGACTGACGCGCTCAATGAGATGCTTCCTGGCTGGTTAAGTTCAGGCGCCGAGTATCGCGCTCGCTACGACGGGCCCGCGGGAATCGGTTACGCGGATACGAGTGATTCGTACCTGCTGAGTCGACTCCGAATATACGGAACGTTTGGGCCAGAGCCTTGGATGACTCTGCATGCCGAGGTGCAAGACGCGCGCATTTTCTTCAATCAACGCATTCCGAGCGCGAACCCTTACGAAGATACCTGGACGCTTTGGGAGGGATATTTTCAGGTCGGTAGTTCGACCCAGGGGCCCGTCGATGCACTCGTGGGTCGCCAGGTACTTACCTTCGGAGACGGGCGGGTGATTGGACCATCGAACTGGCTCAATGTTGGACGCACCTTTAATGTCGCGCGGTTCGACTTCCATCAAAAGGACGACCGAGTTAGCGTCTTCGCTTCAGCGGTCCTTCCAGGTGACAACCAACAGCTTCACGGCGTACTGCCCGGTAATAACCTGTACGGCATATATGGGAGGTTCTTGAATACCATCCCGGCCTCGACATTCGAACCCTATGTGCTTTGGCGTTT
>Ga0134128_10002724_pt1 | contig 21745 bp, 17 predicted proteins | sample KB31754_FD_96462 | JGI IMG/M metagenome (GOLD analysis project Ga0134128, IMG submission 96462) | Terrestrial soil microbial communities with excess Nitrogen fertilizer from Kellogg Biological Station, Michigan, USA - KB3-175-4 | ecosystem: Environmental > Terrestrial > Soil > Unclassified ... | reverse complement strand
CCTTGGATCAGGTGCTCGTTGTCGTTCTCGAGCGCCAGCACCGCCGATTCGGCGCCGGCGTTCTCGACGATGATGTCGAGCAGCGTCCCGAGCAGCCGGTCGAGGACGATCTCGCCCGAGATCGCTTGGCTCGCCTTGAGCACGGTCGCGAGATCGAGCGCGTCGCTGCGCTCCGCGGTGCCGGCCGTCGTCGAGCCGGCGGTCACGGACTCCGCTGCGTGGCCCGGCGCGCCGACGCCGAATTCGGCACGCAGGTCCTCGGCTTTGCCGGCGGCGCCCCAGATGTCGTACGCGTGCAGGGCCTTCTCGAGATAGACCCTGCCGAAGTCCGGCTTACCGTCGGCGAACCAGAAGCGCGCTGCGACTTCCGAAGCGAGCGCCTCGATGTTCACGAAGCCGTGCTCGCGCGCGAGCGCGATCGACCGGTCGTACAGGTCGGCGGACTCGATCCGTTTACCCGCGATGCGCGCGCACTCCGCCTCGACGAGCAGATGCAGGTGACCGTAGTTCGCAGGGCAGCCTTCCGCCCATTGGCGCAAGAGGTCGCGGTTGCGCGCGAGCTCGGCGTCGTAGCCGACGCGTTCCGCGGCGTTCGCCTGCGCGTAGAGCGCCGCAACCGCAAGCGCAAGGAACGTCGCCTGCTTGCCGCGGGTTACGAAGCCGGCCGAGAACGGCACGAGCTCCTCGGCAATCTTCGCGAAGTGCAGCGACCCGGCGAAATCGCCCGAGTGGTAGCGCAGGATCGCGAGCTGGAGGAACCAGTCGTATTCGAACGAGCGATTGCCGCGCGCCTGGATGATCGCGGTGCAGGCCGTCTCGTCGTGGTCGTCGGCGCCGAGCGTATCGCCATGCCGGCGCTCCCCGCGGAGCCAATCGATCAACCGCATCCGCGGCGCGACGAACTCCGTGTTGGTCGCGTCGCCGATCCGCTGCAGCAGCTCGACCGCGGCCTTGCCTTCGTCGCGAAGCTCGTCGAGCGGCATGCCGCGGAACTGCAGATGCGAGAAGCGGCGAGCCGCGCTGTAACCCGCGTGCAAATGATCGCCGCTCTGGAGGCCGTATTGGATGCTCTGCCGGTAGAGATCGACGCTCTCGTCGATCGGCTGCTTCCAATGCGACGCGAACATCGCCCATAAGAAATAGACGCCGGACAACACCGACGGGTCGTTGAGCTTGTGCGCGAGGTCCACACCGAGCTTCGCGAAGCGGTAACCCTCGTCGTACAGCTTGAGCGCGCTTACGATCAACGCGGCGAACGAGCCGTATGCGCGCGCCGAGAGCGGCGAGTTGCCGTGCTCGAGCGACACGCGAACCATCGTGCAGGTCAGGAGCGCGTACGAGTCTTGATCGTACTGATACGCCGCCGGCAGGCAGTGAGCGATCAACGCGCGCAGCGCACTTTGCGCCGGATCGGTCATCACCGGCAGGTCGAGCAGCCGCTCGATACCGATCTCGGCGGTGCGCGCGAGAATCGTCTGGATCTCTTGCTGCAAGCGCGCGCGCACTTGCTCGCGCTCCTCGGGAAGGTCGACCCCATAGAGCCGCGCGGCCTCGCGGCCGCACGCGAGCGCGGCCGGGATCCGGCCCATGATCAGCAGCACGCTCGTCTTGATCGTGTACAGCTTCGTGCGGTCGATCAGCGAGCGGGCGTGCTCGAGCGCCGCGTCGAGCGCCGCGAACGCGCCGTGGTAGTCGGCGACGAGGCCGAGGCTCTCCGCGAGCCGCTGGTGCACGTCGCATTGCGCGTCGTAGCGCTCGGCCCAGCCTTCGTTGCCGAGCAGCGTCGCCGCGTTCTTGAAACAGCGGACCGCGAGCTCGTATGCGGTCGCGTCGCGCGCCTTCGCGCCCGCGCGCACGTTGAGATCGGCGAGCTGCCAGCGCTCGGCCCGATCGACGATCAGCTCGCTACCTTGATTCAGGTGATTGACGATGTCGAACAGCCGCGTGTCGAGCTGCGACGACGACGCGCCCGCGAGCAGCGCACGGCCGATCGCGAGGTGCAGCGCCGGCTTGTCCTGTGCCGACAACATCGCGTACGCGGCCTGCTGCACGCGGTCGTGCAGGAACGCGAAGCGGCCGTAGACGAGCGGAGCGTCGAGCGCGTCCGGGTCGGCAGCCTCGAGGCCGGACAACGGCGCAATGAATCCCTCCGAAATCGCGGGCGCGAGGTTCGCGGCCGTTTCTGCCGCCGAGCGGTCCTCGACGCGCGCGAGAACGCGTAGCTCGAAACGGTTGCCGATCGCGGCGGCGACACGCAGCACGTCGCGCGTCGCGCGCGGCAGCTTCTCGAGCTTGGCGGCGAGGAACTCGGCGACGTTCTCCGTGATCGCCGCGTTCTTCACGGCGCCCAAGTCGTAGCGGAACGCACCTTCGCGGGCGTCGAATTGGATCAGCTTCGAGTCGTGCAGGGCCTCGAGGAACTGGCGCATGAAGAATGGGTTGCCGCCGGTCTTCTGGTGCACGACTTCCGCGAGCGGCAGCGCCTCGGCGACGTCTTGGCGCAGCGAGTCGGCGACGAGCTCGACGACGTCGGGCGCGTTCAACGGCCGCAGGTTGATCGAATGGATCTGCACGCCCTGCTTCGCCTGCTCGATCGCCGCGAGCGTGAGCGGATGGTTCCCCGATACTTCGTTGTCGCGATAGGTCATCACGAGCAGCAGCGATTCCGTCGCGCGCGCCGAGACGATCAGCGTCACGAGGTTCAGGCTCGCGGCGTCGGCCCACTGCATGTCGTCGAGGAACAGCACGAGCGGGTGGGAAGGCTTGCAGAACACCTGCAAGAAGCTCTGGAACACGAGGTTGAACCGGTTCTGCGCCTCGAACGCCTCGAGCTCCGCGACCCGCGGCTGCTTGCCGATGATCAGCTCGAGCGCGGGCACCACGTCGACCATCAACTGACCGTTCGGATGCACGGCCTCGACGATCGCGCGCCGCCACGCGGCAATCTGCTCCTCGCTTTCGGTGAGCAGCTGCTGCACGAGATCGTGCAGCGCCGTGACGAGGGCGCTGAACGGCACGTTCTGTTGGAGCTGATCGAACTTGCCCGCGATGAAATAGCCCCGGCGCAGCGTGATCGGCTGGTAGATCTCCTGCACGAGCGTCGTCTTACCGATGCCGGCCTGGCCCGCGACCATCACGGCTTCGACGCTGCCGCGCGCGACACGCTCGAAGCTCTGCAGCAGAACCTGCGTCTCGGCGCTGCGCCCGTAGAGCTTCTGCGGCGGCTCGAAGCGGTCGACGACGTCTTGAAGCCCCAGCGGGAACGGCTCGAGAGGGCGGCCCGCCGCGACGACTGCAACGCATGCGCTCAAGTCGGCCGCAAGCCCGTTCGCGCTCTGGTAACGGTTCTCGGGCTCCTTCTGGAGCAGCTTCATCACGATGTCGGACACGGCGGCCGGCACGCTGGCGGTGCGCTCGCGCGGCGGCATCGGCTTGCCCGCGATGTGGAAGTGCACCATCTCGAGCGGGTCGGCGCTTTCGTGCGGTAGCACGCCCGTGAACAGCTCGTAGAGAGTGACGCCGAGCGAGTAGAGATCGGCGCGATAGTCGAGGCTGCGGTTCATCCGCCCGGTTTGCTCGGGCGCGATGTAGGCGAGCGTGCCCTCGAGCGCCGCCGGAGCTTGGAATTTGTTCTCTTCGCTGCGCAGCCGCGTCGCGATGCCGAAGTCGATCAGCGTGCAGCGTCCCGACTCGGCGTCGTAAACGACGTTGTGGCTGCTGATGTCCTTGTGGATGACGTTCGCCGCGTGCACCTCGGCGAGGACCTTCGCGAGCTGTGCGGCGATCCGCAGTCGCTGCTCGAGCGTCACGCCGATCTGCGACTCGAGCCAGCGGCGCAGCGAGACGCCGGGCAGATCCTCGAGCACGAGCGCAATTTGGCCGTCGTGGCGCACGAGCTCGTACGCCTTGACGACGCCGTCCGACGCGATCGCCCGCAATAGCTCGAACTCGTTGCGATAACGAGTGAGCTGGCCTGCGGAGACCTCCTTGCCGCGCGAACGCTTGACGACCACGCAGGCGCCGTCGCTGAGCCGGCGGGCCCGATAAACCGACGACGCGCTGCTGTCCTGAATAGGCTCGCCGCGTTGGTAGCCCGGCAGCTCGCCTGCCTCCTGAGCCATACTCTCTCCCGCCCCCTTCGGCGGTCGGCTCGCACTGCCCGCGCGCGTGTTCGCGCGGCCTTGCGCGGAGCCGTTCGTCACATAATCGACACACGCTAAGCGAACCTTAGAAAGGGGCTGTGAGATCGGACATGGCTCACAGTTCTCGACTGCGACAGCATGACCCACCGCTCTATATAGAATGTCCGCCGTGAGCCGCCTCGATAGAACATTCGGTATCGTCCGATCGGTCGTGACCTACTACGGCATACCGCTGCGCGCGCGTCGGCTGCGGCGCTTCTACTCGCAGTTCGTAACCTCGGGCTCCCTCTGCTTCGACGTCGGCGCGCACGCCGGCAACCGCGTGCGCTGTTGGCTCCAGCTCAACGCTCGAGTCGTTGCGGTCGAGCCGCAGCCGGACTTCGTGCGCCTGTTGCGCTTTCTCTACGGACGCAACAAGAACGTCGAGATCGTAGCTGCCGCCCTTGGCCGCGCGCGCGGCCGCGGCACGCTGCTCGTGAGCGAGCGCACGCCGACCGTCACGACCCTATCGCCCGAGTGGATCGACGAGGTGCGCACCGACCCGCGATTTGCGGACGTGCGTTGGGCGCCCGATCGGCCCGTCGAGATTCTCACGCTGCAAACGCTGATCGAGCGCCACGGCTTGCCGCGGTTCGTGAAAATCGACGTGGAAGGGTTCGAGGCCGAGGTGCTCGCCGGGCTCGAGGTCGCGGTTCCGTTTCTGTCGTTCGAGTACTTACCGGCGGCGCGCACGACCGCGATCGCGTGCATCGACAGGCTCGAGCAGCTCGGCGTCTATCGCTACAACTATTCGAAGGGCGAAACGCACCGGCTGGAGCTCGCGAGCTGGGTCGACGCGGACGCTGCGCGCGAGCTCATCGTGGGGTTGCCGCCGGACGCGTCGTCGGGCGACCTCTACGCGTCCCTCCTCAATCCGCGCCGACCGCTCGCGCGCGCGGCGTAGACGGTCAGTCCGGCCGCGCCTGCGAGTCGTCGCTGGCCGACTCGGCTCCGTGCGAGTCGAACGCGCGCAGCAGGATCGTCGTGAGCTCGGCCATCCCGCCGATGCTCCCCGATCTTGGCGTCAAGTCGAGTCCCGCTACGAAGCCGGCGTCGCGCAGAGCGCGGGTGACCGCCCCGCGCGTCGTGATCACGTGCACCGGAACGTCCCAGCGTGCGCCGAGTCCGGTGACGATCGACGCAGGTTGATGATCGCCGAGCAGCACCAGTACGAAGTCCGCGTCCGGCCGCGCACGCAGGTAGCCACCGAGATATTTGAGCGTGTAGACGAACGACTCCGCGTACGGCACCTCGAGGCTCGCCCAATCGGGTGATTGCGCGATGCTCGCGGCGGCGGCGTCGTCGTCGAACGGGTGCGCGCCGAGCACGCGGTTCCAATCGGCTTGATATGGCGGCGTCGGCCGGAACGGGATGTGCGTGTTGATCGTCGGAAAGAACAGGAACACCCGCGCGCGCGCGCCGCTCGTGAGCGCGAGACTGTCGAGCTTCGCGAGCGAGTACTGATCGGGAATCCGCCACCAGCCGAACTCGGGACCGCGATAGTCGAGCTCGTGCTCGCCCAAGATCGCGTCGAAGCCGTAGAACCCACCTTCGGGCCAGTCGTTCTTGAGGCCCGGCATCACGGCGAGCGTCCTGTAACCCGCGCTCGCGAATCGCTTCGGCAACGTCGGGCGCTCCTGCGTGAGCAGCAGGTCATAGGTCCCGGGCTCGCGGACGTCGAGGCCCGTGAGCAGCGACGAGTGCGCGAGCCACGACGAGCCGCCGAAGGTCGTCGACTCGACGAACGCCGACGACACCTCGCGGCCGGTCGCCGCCGCCGCTGCGGCTAGCTCGCGACGTCCGTTCGCGACGATCTCGGCGATCGGCGGCGAATCGTAGGTCACGGCACCGTACGACTCGAGGAAGATCAGCAGCACGTCGGCGCCGCGCACACGGCCGAGATCCGACGGCGCGAGCGGCCGATCGGGCAGAGCCCGGCGCGCGGTGTCCGAGCGCGCCTCGAGCACGAACGCGAGCTGATCGCGATACGTCGCGAGCACGGGCGCCGAGAACCAATAACCGATGGGCTCGAGCACGTACCCGACGAAGTACGCCGCGACGAGCACTGCGGCAAGCGCGCCGAGCGGCCGGCGAGACCGCGCGTCGGTGAGACTCCGCTCGACGCGCGCGAGCGCGAAGTACAACGCGCCGCCGATCAGCGCGACGAATGCGACGAGCCCTGCGAGAAACGCGGCGAGCATCCATGGTTTCGCGACCTCCGCGAGCATCGCGCCGACGTTCGGAAGATGCCGCGCGTCCCAGTAGAGATTCACGGGGCGACCATAGAGCGCGGGCGCGGTAACGTCGGCGTAGCGGCCGATCGTGAGGACGAACATCAGCGCGGCGAGCCAGAGCGCGGTGCGCCGGCCCGGCTGTGCAAAGCCGCGCCGCGCGGCAAGCTCTGCGTATGCCGCGAGCCCTAGCACCAAAGCCGCGACCTCGACGGAAATCTCGGGGCGCGGCTCGATCCACGGGGTCGGCCAGACGTTTCCGAGCGTCAGTGCGAAGTTCAGGACGAGGAGTGCCGCGGCGAGCGTAAACCACTGCCGGATGGCCGGCCGCGATGGCGCCGACATCGCGATGCCTCAGTCTCTCGCGCGGCGCGCGAGCAACGCGACGTCGGCCGCAAACGAGCCGGTCAGCGCAACGAGACCGGTGAAGCCGATTGCGGCGCTCACGGGCGGCGGGACGAAAGGCACAAGGCAGAGAATCAACGAAGCGATCTGCACGACGCAGACCGTCTGTCTGCGGCGGCTCGGCGGCAGCTCGGCCCGAAGCCATGGCAGCACGACGCCCGCCGCTATGAACAGATAGCGCAGTGCGCCCGCGAGCAGGATCCAGGCTCCAGCCTTCCCGAGGCTCCACGCGAGCGCGGCGAGCACGAGAATGAGCAGGGCGTCTGTCTCCATGTCGAAGCGCGCGCCAAACGCGCTCGTCTCACCGCGCCGACGAGCGACTCTGCCGTCGACGCCGTCGAGCACGAGCGCAATCAGCGCGAGCGCGACGATCGACCAAGCCAGCGCGACGCTCGGCGGGCTGCCGAGCAACGCGAGCAAATCGAGCGCGAGCACGCCGCGCGCAAGCGTCACCGCGTTCGCTGCGCCGAACGTGGGCGTCACGTCGTGCTTCACGGCGAGCCACGCGATCAGCGCACCGCCGATAGTCGCGTACACGAGCGCACGCGCGACCAAGCTGAGGTCGCCGGCCGCCGCGATGCGCGTGTGCACGAACGCGATCGCGAAGGTCGCCGTGATCGCGATGGCAATCGCGACGCCGGTTCCGACTTGCGTGCCTCGGCGGACCAGTGGGCTTTGTTCCGGCCGGGGTCCGGCCGCTGTGGCGGAGGTGCCGCGCATGGGGGCGGCACGCTTGCATGTTTGCGACTGCGTTGCAAGTATGCGGCCTCCCCGCGTAGTGGAGCCGATTGAGAGCCAATGGCCGGCGAGGACGCACGTTCGTTTTGGGTCGTCGAGCCCCGCCGCGGCGAGATTCGGGCCGAGACGCTGCGCGGCGCGGAGCCCGAGGACGCGGTCGTGCGCACGCTCTACTCCGGGATCAGCCGCGGCACCGAAACGCTAGTCTTCACGGGCGCCGTGCCGCCGAGCGAGCGAGAGCGGATGCGCGCGCCGTTTCAGGCCGGAGAGTTCCCCGCACCCGTGAAATACGGCTACAACAATGTCGGAATCGTCGAGAGCGGTCCGGCCGCGCTCGTGGGTCGACATGTGTTCTGCCTGTATCCGCATCAGACACGGTATGTCGTGCCCGCGTCCGCATTGCACATGCTGCCCGCCGGCGTGCCGCCAGCGCGCGCGGTGCTAGCCGCCAACCTCGAAACCGCGGTGAACGGGCTCTGGGACCTTGGGCCGCGCGTCGGCGATCGCATCGCCGTGATCGGCGCCGGCACGGTCGGCTGTCTCGTTGCCTGGCTCGCCGCGCGCACCGCCGGCGCGGAGGTCGAGCTCGTCGACGTCGATCCGCGCAAGCGCGCGATCGCGACCGAGCTCGGTGTCGCGTTCGCGCTTCCGGACGACGCCGCGCGCGACGTCGATCTCGTCGTGCACGCGAGCGGCACTGAGGCTGGGCTTGCGGTGGCGCTCGCGCTCGCCGGCTTCGAGTCGACGGTGCTCGAGCTGAGCTGGTACGGCGCGCGGCGCCCGGCCGTCGCTCTCGGCGAGTCGTTTCACAGCCGCCGGCTCACGCTCAAGTCATCGCAGGTCGGCAGCGTCGCGGCTCCGCAGCGCGCCCGCTGGAGCACGGCGCGGCGCATGCAGCTCGCGCTCCGGCTGCTCGCCGAGCCGCGGCTCGATGCGCTGATCAGCGGCGAGAGCGCATTCGAAGATCTGCCTCGCGTTCTCGAGCGGCTCGCGTCGCCGTCGGAATATAGTCTCTGTCATAGGATTCGCTACTCGTAGAAGGAACTACCGATGTACAGCGTCACGGTCCGCGATCACTTCATGATCGCGCACAGTTTCAAAGGAGAGATCTTCGGTCCCGCGCAAAACCTGCATGGCGCGACTTACGTCGTCGATGTCGAGTTCAAGCGCGTGGAGCTCGATGACGACGGGCTCGTCGTCGACATCGGCGCGGCGCTCCAGGCTCTGCGCGTCGTGCTCGCGGAGCTCAACTACCGCAATCTCGACGACGATCCGGCGTTCGAGGGGCGGAATACGACGACCGAATTCCTCGCGCGGCTGGTCTTCGAGCGCATCGCGGCGGAGATCGAGGCGGGTGCGCTCGGCGAAGGCGCACACGGGCTCACCGCGTTGCGCGTGACGCTGCACGAGTCACACGTCGCGTCGGCGTCGTACGACGGCGCGCTGCAGCACTGAACGAGCGCGCCGGCCGCCGTGCCAAACACACGCTCGATCGACCTGTTCGTGCCGGGCGACCCGAAGACGGCGACCGGCGGCTACATCTACAACGCGCAGATCCTCGCGGGCCTCGCGGAGCTGGGTTGGCGCACGCGCGTCCACTCACTCGACGACAGCTTCCCGCGGCCGACGCCGTCCGCGCTGCGCGACGCACGTGCCGAAATTGCCGCGCTGCCCGCCGACGGCGTCGTCGTGATCGACGGCCTCGCGCTCGCGGGCCTCGAGCGCGTGCTCGACACCGAGGCGAAGCGTCTGCCGGTCGTTGCGCTGATCCATCATCCGCTCGCGCTCGAGACCGGTCTCGAACCCGCCGAAGCGCGACTGCTCGAAACCGCCGAGCGCAGCGCGCTCGCGCTGGTCTCGCGCGTCATCTGCACGAGCCAGTGGACAGCCCGCACCCTCGCGACGTACGGCGTGCCGGTCGAACGCATTCGCGTCGTCGAGCCCGGCGTCGACCGGCGGCGGTGGACCGCGCACGCCGCCGTCGACGGGCTAACGTCTCGCACCGCTCGCGCCGCCGTCGAGAGCCTCTCCCGAGACACGCCGGAAGACCATCCCTGGGGCTCGGCGCCGCACATCCCTGTGCGGCGACGGTCTCGGGAGAGGCTCTCGACGTCGACGCGAGCGGTCCGGCGTGATCAGTCGTCGACGCCTACTGGCGCGGCGCCGGACGCCGGCCGGTCGACGCCGCGCGATGTGCGGCTGTTGTGTGTGGCGACGGTGACGCCGCGCAAAGGGCACGCCGTGCTGTTCGAGGCGCTTGGCGAGCTGCGAGATCGTCGCTGGCATCTCACCTGCGCCGGCAGCACGACGCGCGATGCAGCGACGTTCGCGGCACTCGAGCATCAGGTCGATCGCCTCGCGCTGCGCGCGCGCGTGAGCTTCCTCGGCGATCTCGACGCGGACGCGCTCGAGCGCGAGTACGAGCGCGCCGACCTGTTCGTGCTCGCGTCGTATCTCGAAGGGTACGGCATGGCGCTCGCGGAAGCGGTCGCGCGCGGCATCCCGGTCGTCAGCACGACGGCGGGCGCGATACCAGAGACCGTGCCGGCCGCGGCCGGCGTTCTCGTGCCGCCCGGCGGCAGCCGCGCGCTCGCGAAGGCGCTCGCGCCGCTGCTCGATCGCGACGATGAGCGCGCGAGTCTCGCGGCGAACGCACGCGTTGCGGCCTCGGCGTTGCCGACCTGGCGGGCGGCAGCCGAGAAGTTCGCGGCAGCGCTCGACGGCGCGGCACCCGCGCGCGGCGCGAGACGTTGACGTGAGCGGCTTCTCGGCCGAATGGTTAGCGCTGCGGGAGCCGCACGATGCCGGCGCGCGCGCGGCCGAGCTGGTCGGCTTGCTGCGCACACGAGCACCGGTGACCGGCAGCGGCGCGGAAGCCGCTCACAGCGCGAGTGCCCGCACGATCGTCGATCTCGGCGCCGGCAGCGGCGCGAATCTGCGCTGGCTCGCGCCAACACTCGGCGGCGAGCAGACGTGGCTGCTCGTGGATCACGACCACGCTCTGCTCGCGGCGGCGGAGAAGGCGATCCACGCCTGGGCGTCGCGGATCGGCGCGGCGGCGTTTGCGGAGAGCCCTGCTCGCGGCCCAGGCCGCGACGGATGGCTCGATGACATCGTGGTGACCGGCGCCGGCTTCGCGTGCCGCGCGCGCCGCGCACGCGCCGACCTCGTCGCCGACCTGGAGCGAATCGAGCTTCCCGAGCGCGCGCTCGTGACGTCGTCGGCTCTGCTGGATCTCGTCTCGACCAACTGGCTCGACGCGCTCGTGGGCCGCTGCGTCGGCGCGTCCGCCGACGTCTACTTCTCGCTGATCTACGACGGTAGGACGGTGTGCACGCCTGCCGACGACGCGGACGCCGAGGTGCTCGAGCTGTTCAACCGCCACCAACTCGGGGACAAGGGCTTCGGCCCGGCGCTCGGCCCGGCCGCCGGCCTGCGTGCCGTGGACGCGTTCGTGGCCCGCGGCTATCGCGTCGCGTCGCGCACGAGCGATTGGCGAATAGAGGCGACCGCGGCGCCGTTCCAACGCGAGCTGCTCGCCGGCTGGCTCCGTGCCGCGCTCGAGATCGCGCCGGAGCGCCGAGACGCGCTCGAAGCATGGCATCGGCGCCGCCTCGCGCACGTCGACGCGGGCGTGTCGACGCTCGTCGTCGGTCACCTCGACCTCATCGGAATTTGCGTGCGTTAGCGACGCGACTCTAGACGACTCGATTCAGCTCGCCCGACGCGGACGTGCGCTCGCGGCCGCTCGCGCGCAAGTCGCAATCGAACAGGACGTCGCCGCCCATCGTGAACACACGATGCGCGGGACGTAGGCACTCGGCGATCCGATCGCGCGCGGGCAGCGTCAACCCGGGGCGGCCGCTTCCCGTCACGAGCGGCGCGATCGCGATCTGGAGGCGATCGAGCAGGCCGGCCTCGACGAAGCTCGACACCGTCGCGCCGCCGCCTTCCACGAACACCGCCCGGCAGCCGCGCGCCCGGAGCTCCGCGAGCAGCGCCTCGAGATCGAGCCGCCCTTCGCGCACGGGCAACGCGACGACCTCCGCTGCGCCATGCGATGCGTTGCACGGAGCGTCGTTTCCGTAGATCAGCAGCGTCTCGGCATCGTCCCCGAACACGCGAGCGTGCGCGCCGAGCCTGCGGCTCGGATCGATGATCACGCGCAGCGGGTTTTCGCCTTCGACGTGACGTACGGTGAGCAACGGATCGTCACGCTCGATCGTGCTCGCGCCCACGATCACCGCGTCGCATAGCGCGCGCAACCGATGCAAATGCACGACGTTGTCGGGCCCCGTCACGTAGTACGAATCGCCGCTTGCCGTCGCGATGCAGCCGTCGAGGCTTTGGCCGAGATGCGCGATCGTGAGCGGGCGTTTCGCCGCCAGCGCGCAAACGGGCGCGTACAGATCGAGGAGCGTGCGCGCCGCTGCGGGCGCGCTCGGCGAGACGGTCCAACCGGTCGGGCCGGAGGCGAGCCAGTGCTCGGCGGAGCGCCCCGGCGGCGCGCGCGCGCCGCCCGCGCCGATGCCGATGGCAGCGCGACCAAAGCCGAGAGAATCGTCGGTCTCGGGATCGACTGTCGCCGCACGGGCCACGGCCGCGGCCGCCAACAATGCCCTCCAGGCCGCCTGCTGCAACGGCTCGTAGGTCACGGATGGGTCACGAATAGTGCGTACGGGGCATGAACGGTCTCGGCGTTGCTCGGAACCCACGCTACCGAGCTGTTATCCTAGCATTCGTATGACTAGCGAAAGACGCGACGCGGACTCTTCCATCAACGGCGACCGCGCGGCTTTGACATTCGACCGCGCCGTCGGCGAGCTGCGACGCGGACGCGCGATTCGAATCACCGATGGCGATCGAGCAATGCTCGCGGGCGCGATCGAGACGCTGCAGAGCCCGGTGTTCTCGCGCCTCGTCGCAGCCGGCGCAGGCCACAGCGTGCTGCTCGTAACAGCCGAGCGCGCACGCGCAGCCGGGCTCGCACAACAGATCGGCGGCGCGGTTGCGCTCGCATTGCCACGGAACATCGGGCTCGATGCGTTGCGCTCCATCGCCGGCGTCGGCTCGAGAATCGTCGAGCGCGGCGCGCTCGTCGCCAACTCGAAGCCGCCGTGTGCCGCGCTCGCGGCTGCGGGCTTTCAGCTTGCGAAGGCAGGGCGCCTCGTGCCGGCGCTACTCGGCTTCTTGGAAAGCGATCGGGAAGTGGATTCCGGGCTCGTGTCGATCGCCATGAGCGACATCGAGCAGCACGTGCGCGTCGGTCGCCACAGCGTGCAGCTCGTGAGTCGCGCACGCGTGCCGCTCGCCGACGCCGTCGACAGCGAGATCGCGCTCTTCCGCGACGAGCACGGTCTCGCCGAGCACGTCGCCGTGATCATCGGCAAATTCGACCAGAAGAGCGCGGTGCCGGTGCGCTTGCACTCCGCGTGCCTCACGGGCGATCTGCTCGGTAGCTTGCGCTGCGATTGCGGCGAGCAGCTGCGCACCGCCGTCGCGCGGATCGCTGCGCTGGGCGGCGGCGTGTTGCTGTATCTCGATCAAGAAGGTCGAGGGATCGGCTTGCCGAACAAGCTGCGCGCGTACGTGCTGCAAGACGAAGGGCTCGACACGGTCGACGCGGATCAACATTTGGGCTTCCTCGCCGACGAGCGCACCTACGAGGTTGCCGCCGCGTTGCTCGAGGAGCTCGGCATCGAGCGGATCACTCTGCTCACGAACAACCCGCAAAAGATCAGCGCGCTGCGCGATCACGGCATCGAAATCGTCGGCCGTCTGCCGCTCGTCACGAGCAGCAACACGCACAACGAGCGCTATCTCAAAGCGAAGATCGAGCGCGCCGGGCATCTCGCCGAAGAGTGGAGCCGCTCTTAGGCTTATCTAGCCGAATAGCCGCCGGCGGGAAACGAACGCCGCCGCGACGAAGCACAGCAATCCCGCGCCGTAGCCATACGGCGAATCGAGCGCGCTCGCCGTATTCGCAAAGAGCTGTTCGAGCTTCGCCGACAGCAACGCGGATCCGGTGACCAACCAAGGCGACACAGCGATCAGCGCGCCAATCGCCATGGCTTGGGCGGCGCGCGTCACAACCGTACGGCGGCGCCGCGCCGTCCCTACGAGTTGCGCAAAGTCGTTCACGAACGGCTGCTCGGTGACACGGATCTGCTCTCGCTCGAACAGCGCACGCAAGTCGTGATCACGTCTCTCGTCGTCCATCGGGATGTGTCCGCAATCCATGGCTCTAAACTCCTTCGTATTCTGCCAGCAACTCGCGCAGGCGTTCAGCGCCGCGCGAAATGTGCGACTTGACCGTGCCGATCGGCATGCCCGTGAGCGCCGCAATCTCCGGATGCGTGAGGCCTTCGTCGTACGCGAGCACCACGCAGAGCCGCGGCTCGGCCGGGAGCTGCGCGAGCGCCGCATCGAGATCCATTCGCTCGCCGGTCGTATCGCGGCGACTGCCGAAGTCCGCATCCTCGACCTCTCGCGCGAGCTCTAGCTTGTCGCGGCGAACCTCCTCGAGCCATGTGGTGACCATGATTCGCTTGAGCCAGCCGTCGAACGCGGCCGCGGCGCGCAGCCCAGGCAGCGAGCGCCACATCTTGAGAAACACTTGCTGCGCGAGGTCGTCGCCGAGCGCGGGACGGCGGCAGAGTCGATACATGAACCGGCGCACACGCGCGTGCCTGCGCCTCACGATCTCCGTGAACGCTTGGTCGTCGCCCGCGCACGCGAGCGCGATCACGAGAGCGTCCGCCGCCTCGCGTAGCTCGGCGGCCGACAACCGGCTCTGCATCTATCCCGGAGGGCGACCGTTCGGCATGAACCGCCGCGGGTCCACGTAGCGCGAGGCGAGGAAGAACCCCACGCCCGCCGCTCCCAACACGGCTCCGAACGCGACGCCGACCTCCGCGTCGTTTTCTATCCCCTTCAGCCACAACGGGGTGAAGAACGCGATCAGTCCGACTGCGACGCACATTGCAATCGTCCCGACAATGCGGAGGAACGCGAAAAGATCGCCGGGGCGCGAGGGGCGCGTCGGCGAGCCGAGCAGCGAGCGGAGCTGCTCTTCGTCGACGTTCCCGGTCTTCTCGATGATTGTCCGCAGTGTCGCGTGCTTCTGTGCCTCGCTGCGCGTCTTGAACCAACCGCCCGCGATCAGCACGCCCGCAACTGCAATCCAAAAGGCTACGAGCTCCATTCCCATCTCCCATCCAAATGCCTTGTGTGTCGCGGGACGTCGACATCGGCATGCCGACCTTCCCGCTGATCACGAAGATGCAATCTCGGCCACGGTGGATGCAGCGAACCCGGAAGATCGACTCGGACGCAGCGCATCGGAATGGCGCAATCGTGGCGCTCTCGGCGACGCGCCACGGGCGTTCTCACCGCACAACGCTCCACCGCTTCTTGAATACCCCCGACAACTCGCGGTCGGCGCGCGTGTCGAGCACGGCGGCGAGGCGCTCCGCGAGTTGCGCGTTGTTCTTGTATGGCTCGAGCGATTCGATCACGCACGCGGCGACGGGCACGCGCGCGTGCGCGGCGATCGACAATAGCCAATCGAAAGCGGCCTCGCTGCGATGCGCCGCGGCGGCGCGAATCAGCGCGAAGCGAAGCTCGTCCGCGACGACCGGCTCGTCCCAGGCGCCCTTCAGAATGTCGAGAGCCGCTGGCACGCGCGACTCGCCGAGCGCGAGCGCCGCGAGCTCGCGAAGCACGTCGTTGGCGTCCGCAAGCCACCTCGCGACGAACTCGAGCGAATCCTCTGGCTCGATGGACATCAGCGCGCTGAAGCACTCGCCGATGATCGCGGGCTCGACGTCGCCCGCGAGCACCTTCGAGCGCAGCAGGAGCTCCGCCTCGCGAGGGCTACCGTTCGCGGCCGCACGGATTGCGCCGAGCCTCGCGTCGGGCTCTGGGTCGTGCAGCAGCGCCGAGATCGCGACGAGCGCGCGTGGGTAGCCCGTGGCGACTAGACCGAGCGCGCAGGTACCGCGCACGTCGGCGGCCGTGTCGGCCGTGCCGCCCCAGACAGGCTCCATTTGTTTCAGGTGCAAGCCAGCGCGGAAAAACTCCACTTCCTCGCAGTCGAGCGCGACGAGCGCGCGCGCGATCGCCTTCTTGGCGTAGCAATTCGGATCCGACTTGATCGGCTTGTCGAGAAAGCGTCGATAGGCCGCGAGCAACGCGGGAACGAGGTCATATAGCAATGCGTCGCCCGTGAGCCGAGCCGCCTTCGCAGCGACCCGGTAGTGTCCCAGCGCGAGAGCATCGGCGAGCGGCTTCGAGCGCGCCGCGCGATCGGCCGGCAAGTCGTCTAGATCGGCGAGCTGCCGCTCGATCGTTGCGTTGTCGCTCTTTGAATGCCGCGCCATCTCGCCGGCCGCGCCGAAGTCACTTGAGCGTCGCGAGCGGCGTCGCGGCAAGCTCTGCGACCAGCGTCGCGAGCTGGTCGGCGAGGTGCGCGAGGTGCTTCGCGCCCTTGCTCGCGTCGGCGCGGGTCGCGTTGCCGCAGGCGCCCGAAGGATGGAGGTCTTCGGCGTTCCACGCGATCCCGACTGGCTTCTCGGCGCCGAGCACGCGATTGCGGGCCGCAAGCTCGTGCGGCAGCCCTTTGAAGTCTGCGAGCGCGTCCTTGCGCACGAGCTGCGGCGCGAGGTGCAGCATCAGCGACGTCTCGACTTCCCCGCCGTGGATGTCGTGCGCTCGCTCGGCCGAGTCGAAGAGGCCTGGCGGCGCGCCGAACGCGAAATATGTCGCACGCGCGACGAGCATCTTGAGCTCCGCGCGCAGCCGCATCGCAACGAGGTCGACGAGCGCCTTCTGCCCGCCGTGCGTGTTCAAAATAACGAGCTTGCGCACGCCGGCACGTGCCACGCTGCGGCCGACGTCGCTCCACGCATCCGCGAGCGTCGAGTCCGCGATCGCGAGCGTGCCGGGGAAGCTCGTGTGCTCGGGGCTCAAGCCCACGCTCAAGGCCGGCAGCACGAGCAGCGTCGTGGGTGAGGACACGAGAGCGAGCGCCGCGCGGACGAGCCCGTCGCTGATCAACGCGTCCGTCGATAGCGGCAGATGCGGGCCGTGCTGCTCGACGGCCGCGACCGGCAACAGCGCGACGGTCGTCTCGGGGTCCAGGCGCCGGAAATCGGCGGTCGTGCGGTCTTGCCAGTAGCCGCTCTGCACCGAGCGAGTCCTAATTATTGTCGCCTGCGGCATCCTGCGGGTTGCTCGAAAGCGCGTCAACCTTGGATAATTGTCGGCCTACCGCAATGTTTGGTGCCCTCTCGAAGGCACCCGCCAGGAGAATTCCATGAGCACGCCACAACGCGCCGCCGTTCCCCAAACCGACAACGAAGTCCAAGAGCTGATTGCGAAGGCGCGCGCCGCGCAGGCCATCTACGAGGCGTTCTCGCAGGAGCAAGTCGACGCGATCGTGCGCGACATGGCGAAGTACGTGTACGACAACGCCGAGACGCTCGCGCGGATGGCCGTCGAGGAGACGGGCATCGGCAACTATGAGGATAAGGTCCTCAAGAAGAAGGGCAAGGCGCGCGTCATCTGGAACAACCTGAAGGGCAAGAAGTCGCGCGGCGTGATCGGCGAGGACAAGGAGAACAACCTCGTGTTCGTCGCGAAGCCGATGGGCGTCGTGGGCGCGATCTGCCCCGTCACGAATCCGATCGCGACGCCGATGTGCAACGGCATGTTCGCGCTCAAGGCCGGCAATGCGGTGATCTTCGCGCCGCATCCGAAGGCCCAGAAGTGCACCGACCATTTGACGAAGGAGTTCATGAAGATCGTCAAGAAGCACGGCGGCCCCGACAACCTGATCCAAACGATCAAGAAAGGCTCGATCGAGAAGACGCAGGAGCTCATGAAGGCCGTCGACGTCGTCGTCGCGACCGGCGGCGGCGCGATGGTGAAGAGCGCGTACTCGTCCGGCAAGCCGTCGTACGGCGTCGGCGCCGGCAACGTGCCCGTGATCATCGACCGCGGCGTCGACTTCAAGGAGGCGGTCGGCAAGATCGTCACGGGCGCCGCGTTCGACAACGGCATCATCTGCTCGCACGAGCAGTTCGTGCTCACGCCCGAGGAGCAATACGCCGAGACGGTGAAGCTCTTCAAGGACACCGGCAAGGTGTGGTTCACGGACGACGAGAAGCAGATTCAGAAGCTCCGCGAGGTCGTGTTCCCGGACGGCCAGCTGAACAAGGACGCCGTCGGCCGCACCGCGCGCGAAATCGGCGCGATGGCGGGCATCGACATTCCCGCGAGCGTGCGGATCATCCTGCTGCCCGCCAAGGGCGCCGGTAAGGACGACGTGCTCGCGAAAGAGAAGCTCTGCCCCGTCGTCGCGATCCTGCCGTACAAGACCTTCACCGATGCGGTCGCGAAGGCGAAGGCGAACCTGCTCGTCGAGGGCGCGGGCCATTCCGCCGCAGTGCACTCGAACGACGAGAAGAACATTCGCGAGGCCGGTGTCGAGCTGCCGATCAGCAGGCTCGTCGTGAACCAGCCGAGCTCGCTGACCGCGGGCGGCTCGCTCACGAACGGCTTCGCGCCGACGACGACGCTCGGCTGCGGCTCGTGGGGCGGCAACTCGATCTCCGAGAACCTGGATTACAAGCACCTGATGAACGTATCGCGGATCGGCAAGGTGATCACGGGCAAGAAGGTGCCGACGGACGAGGAGATCTTCTCCTAACTGCGCGTCTTCCCCACGCGGGTGCTCCTGTCCCTTTAGTCCCGCCGTACTCGACGAAGAGCCGGTCGCGATCGCGACTGGCGCACGCCCGTGCGACGGCGTGGCTGTCGTTCCTTTGCTCTCAAATAGTCCAACCGGCACGGATCTCGGTGGAGACGTCCTGCCGGACTAGTCCTTTTGGCCCAAGACGTTTCGGTATGGCTCGACCTGTGCAGGCAACGGGGGGCGACTACTTGGTTTTGGGGACTTTGGTCTAGGGACAAGGAGACTCTTATGACGTCGCTCCGCTCGGTTTTCCAGATTTTGTTGGGAATGGTCGTATGCGCGACCGCGTTAGCGCAGGCGCCGGATCGGCGTGAGCCCATCGCGAGCTCCAGCGTCCTGAGCCAAATCTCAATGTACAGCTACAAGGAAGGGCCGAAGTCGAAGCTCGAGTTTCGACCGACGCCGCTCGTCAAGAACGGGAAGGGCGACGCGGAGGTCGAGTACGAGAACGGGAATGCGCGGATCGACGTCAGGGTGGAGGATTTGCCGCCGCCGCCGAAGCTCGGACCCTATACCACTTACATTTTGTGGGCGCTCACACCGGACGGCCGTGCTTCGAACCAGGGCGTCCTAGGCGACATCGACGGCGGGAAGGGCAGGCTCGAGACACAGCACTCCGCGCCGCAATTCGCGCTGATCGTCACGGCCGAGCCGCACTTCGCCGTCAGCGCCCCGAGCGACATGATCGTGCTCTACAACGTCGCGGAGAAGCTGAAAGGCACGGAGACGAAGGTCACGCAGCTCACCGAGCGGGCGGACTACTCGAGACTCGCGCCGATCACAGAATCGAAGGCACATTCGGCCGATCTGATCGCGGCCGAGTACTCGATTGCGATCGCCGCTGCGGCGGGCGCCGACAAGTATGCCACGTCGCAGTATTCGACCGCGCAGCAAAAGCTCTCCGCCGCCGAGAACGCGGTGCAGGGAAAAGGCGCTTCGCGCAGGCAAGCGCCGGCGCTCGCGCGTGAAGCCGTGCTCGCCGGCGAGGACGCGCGCCGCGAGGCGATGAATGGAAAGGTGGCGGCGGATGCGGCAGCGGAACGTGCGCGCATCGAGCAGCAGGCGGCGGCGGAACGAGCGCAGGTCGAACGGGAAGGAGCGCTCGCCGCCCAGGCGGCGGCACAGGACGCCGCCCAGGCGGGGGCGGCGGAGGGAGCCTCGCGCGCGAACGCGGCGGCGCGCCGAGACCTCATGGCTCGGCTGAACCAAGCTCTGCCGACGGAAGAAACCGATCGCGGGCTTGTCTCCCAGATCGGCGGCGTGCAGTTCGCAACGGGCACCGCGAATCTGAGCGCCTCGGCGCGTGAAAGCCTCGCGCGCTTCGCGGGCATCGTCGCGTCGTATCCCGATCTGAAATTCAAAATCGAAGGTCACACGGACAGCACCGGCTCGGACGAGATCAACCAGCAGCTATCGACGAAGCGCGCAATTGCCGTGCGTGATTATCTGATCGGGCAGAAAGTACCGGCGTCGAGCATCGATGCGGAAGGGCTCGCGTCGTCGCACCCGATCGCGGACAACTCCACCAATGACGGCCGCGCGCGTAATCGGCGCGTCGAGATCGTGATCACGGGCGGCCCGATGACCGCGGCGGCGCAATAGCACGAGTTTCCGAGCTTCGTCGTCGACGGAACTGGAACGGCGCGCTGGCGACGAGCGCACAAGCGCTCGCGCCGGCCGACCGTCCGACGCGCCGCGTTAGCGTCTCGCGGCGCGTCGCGCGCCCGCCCCACCGATCCATGATGAAATAGTTGCCACGCGAGCAATGGTTGCCGCGATGCATGCGCATGGCTACGCTACCTACTGCGGCGAGCACCACCACTCGCCCGCCGCGGTTCCACGACCTGCCCTCGTTCTCTAAGCTCTCTAGAAGAAACGATAAGGAGGCTTTATGAGACCGATCCGCATCGCTTTTGTGGTCGCGCTCGGACTCGTTCCGCTCGCTGCCGTCGCGCAGCAGCAGCGTGCCGCGATCGCGAGCTCCGACGTGCTGAGCCAGATCTCCATGTTCAACTACCAGGGGAAGTCGAGCCTCGAGCTGCGTCCGACACCGATCGTCTCGACGGGCGGTGGCCAGGTCGACGTGGACTACAAGGATGGCAACGCTCGCATCGAGGTCACGGTGAAGGACCTGCCGCCTCCGTCGAAGCTCGGGCCTTACACCACGTATGTCCTCTGGGCATTGACGCCCGACGGACGCGCCGCGAATCAGGGAGTTCTCGGCGACATCGAGGGCGGCAAGGCCAAGCTCGACACGCAGTACTCGGTATCGCAGTTCGCGCTGATCGTGACCGCCGAGCCGCACTTCGCGGTGACGGCGCCGAGCAACATGATCGTGCTATACAACGTGCCGAGCAAAGTCAGAGCCACTGAATCCAAGGTCACGTCGTTGACCGAGCGCTCCGATTACTCGCGCCTAGCGCCGATCGCCGTCTCGAAAACGAAGCCGCCGGAAGTCGTCGCGGCCGAATACTCGGTTGCGATCGCGGCCGCGGTTGGTGCTGACAAGTACGCCACGAACCTCTACTCGGGGGCGCAGCAAAAGCTCACGGCCGCGCAGACCGCAGCGTCGGCGAGCAAGAACGCCGATCGCAAGCAGGCGCCGGCGCTGGCGCGCATGGCCGTCATCGCGGGCGAGGACGCGCGGCGCGAGGCGATGACCGGTAAAGCCGCGGCCGAGACGGCCACGGCGCAAGCCGTCGCCGCGAAGGCGGCTGCCGATGCCGCGGCGATCGCGGCCACGGCCGATGCGGCCGCCAAGGCGCGAGCCGCCGCCGCCCAGGACCTGCTCAGGCGACTCAACCAGGCGTTGCCCACGCGGGAGACCGACCGCGGGCTGGTGTCCGAGATCGGCGGCGTGCAGTTCTCAACCGGCACCGCAGAGCTGAATTCGGCCGCGCGAGAGAACCTCGCTCGCTTCTCCGGCATCGTCGCGTCGTACCCCGATCTGAAGTTCAAGATCGAAGGGCACTCCGACAACGTCGGCTCGGCGGAGAACAACAACGTGCTCTCGTTGCGCCGCGCAATTGCCGTGCGCGACTATCTGATCGGCCAGCACGTCGCGGCGTCGAACATCGACGCCGACGGGTTAGGCTCCACGCATCCGATCGCGGACAACGAGACCGCGGACGGACGCGCGCGCAATCGACGCGTGGAGATCGTGATCACTGGCGGTCCGCTCACGACGAGCACGTCGGCGAAAAATTGAGCGGGGGCCCGGCTCTATCCTGGCGCCCGCCTGGCGGACGACTTCGACGCTAGGCGGCGTGGCGCGTTCTACTGCTTGTGCCCTTCGTCGTGAGCGTGCTCGTGACCGGCATGGTCGTGATGGCCATGCTCGTGATGGCCATGCTCGTGATTTCCATGCTCGTGATCGCCGTGATCATGCTCGCCGTGATCGTGGCCATGGCCGCCCGGCCCGTGCGCATGGCCGT
>Ga0134128_10002722_pt1 | contig 21747 bp, 18 predicted proteins | sample KB31754_FD_96462 | JGI IMG/M metagenome (GOLD analysis project Ga0134128, IMG submission 96462) | Terrestrial soil microbial communities with excess Nitrogen fertilizer from Kellogg Biological Station, Michigan, USA - KB3-175-4 | ecosystem: Environmental > Terrestrial > Soil > Unclassified ... | reverse complement strand
CGGTACAATCGCCAGTCAGCCAGGCCCCACGATAATCCGGCACCTTTCAGCCCGCGCCACGCGGCACGGAGCGCACGCCCATCATGACGACATCCGCTTACCGCCTTCTCGACCCGCTTTCGCCCTATATTGCGTTGAAGCGCCATTTCACGTTGATCGTGCAGATGGCCAAGCGCGATGTTGCAGGGCGTTACCGCGGTTCATTCGCGGGGCTGTTCTGGTCGTTCTTCAATCCCTTGCTGATGCTGGTGATCTACACCTTCGTGTTCGGCGTGATCTTCAAGGCGCGCTGGACTGGCCAGAATACCGGCCATCTTGGCTTTGCCGTGATCCTGTTCGCCGGCTTGAACATCAATACGCTGTTTGCGGAATGCGCCAATCGCGCGACGACGCTGATCATCGAGAACACCAACTACGTCAAACGCGTGGTATTTCCGCTGGAAACCTTGTCATGGAGCGTCTTGGGCGCAGCGCTGTTCCATCTGCTGATCTCAACGCTCGCGCTCCTGATCATCGAACTGATCGCGAAGGGCTTCATCCCGTGGACCGTCGTGTTCTTCCCGATCGTGGTCGCAGTATTCCTGCCTTTCGTGGCCGGCACGATCTGGCTACTGGCCTCGTTCGGTGTATTCCTGCGCGATATCAAGCAGGCTGTAATGATCGTGACGACGGCACTGATGTTTCTCGCCCCCATCATGTACCCGATGACGATGATTCCGGCACAGTTTCGCTTCTTCATGTACCTGAATCCGCTTACCGTCATCGCGCTGGCTTCACACGATGTGCTCGTTTTCGGCAGGCCGCCCGTGTGGCAGCACCTTGGACTCTATGCGCTGGCGTCCTGCCTGTTCGCCTGGGCCGCGTTCGTATGGTTCGAAAAAACCAGGAAAGGGTTTGCAGATGTCGTCTGAGGACTTCACCATCCAGGTTGAAGGCTTGGGCAAGCGGTACGAAATCTACAAGCAGCCCGCTGATCGCCTCAAACAGATGATCCTGCCGAAGGTGCAACGCCTGGCCGGCATGCGGCGGCATGAATACTTCACGGAATTCTGGGCGCTGCGGGATGTGAACCTGCAAGTGAGGCGCGGCGAAACGGTCGGGATCATCGGCCGGAACGGCTCAGGCAAGTCCACCTTGCTGCAAATGATTTGCGGAACACTCCATCCGACGCTGGGCAGCATCAAGGTCCATGGCCGGATCGCGGCGCTGCTGGAATTGGGGGCCGGATTCAATACCGAGTTTACCGGCAGGGAAAACGTGTTCCTGAGTGGGTTGCTTTATGGGATCCCGGAGCACGAACTCAAGAAACGCTATCGGTCCATTGTCGATTTCGCCGACATCGGCGATTTCATCGACCAGCCGGTGAAGACCTACTCAAGCGGCATGTATGTGCGCCTCGCGTTTGCGATCATTGCGCACGTGGATGCCGACACGTTGGTGGTCGATGAGGCGCTCAGTGTCGGCGATGTGCGATTCACGCAGAAATGCATGCGCTTTCTTCGAGACTTCCAGTCGCGCGGAACTCTGCTGTTCGTCAGCCATGATTCCGGTGCAGTCATCAATATGTGCCATCGCGCGATTTGGCTGGACCGTGGCAAAGTGGTCGTGGATGGTCCCGCGCGCGACGTGGTTGAGCGTTACCTGGCCGAACAACATGCTGCCGATCGTGCGAGTGCTGCGGGCCATGCGGCGGTGCGCGTGGGCACGAAGCAGAAATCGACGACCCAACAGATGGGTGTACCGGGTATCGGAGACACGCCTTTCGATATCGTGGATTCCCGTCGCGAAGCCCTGAACGGGACTGGGCAAAGGAACCTAATCGAGTTGTTTCATTTCGATCCAAACAGCGACACCAGCGAGTTCGGCGAAGGCTGCGCGCGCGTGGTTGGAGTGAAATTTCTTGACACCGAAGGCAACCCGGTTGCGCTCGTCGCCGGCGGCGAGGCGGTCGACCTCGTCATCGAAGTGATGGCGACGTCGGAATTGAGTTCACCCATCGTGGGGTTCTACGTCAAGGATCGCCTTGGCCAGCAGTTGTTCGGAGACAATACCTACCTGAGCTGCATGGATCGGCAAATCCGGATCGAGGCCGGAGCGCGATTGCAGGCCCATTTCAGGTTCCGCATGCCGATTCTGGCGGCCGGCGACTATTCGATCGATGCGGCCGTTGCGACCGGAACGCAGATAGACCATACCCAGCAGCATTGGCTTCGTGATGCGCTGGTCTTCAAGGCCGGTCAGAGCAGCATGCGCCATGGCCTGGTCGGCATTCCCATGCACAAGATCGAAATCGAGCAACTGGAGCGGTAGCCGATGGAATTCACCGGCGAGCGCTACGTCCCGTCCGAATCCGGCGAAATCCGGCACGAACACCTGCATCGTTATGCGTGGTGTGCGCGCCTTGCGAAAGACAAGGACGTGCTGGACATCGCCTGTGGCGAGGGCTACGGCTCGGCGATGCTGGCTGCGCGCGCCAAGTCCGTGATCGGTATCGATATCGACGATGCAACGATCGAGCACGCGCGCAAGGCTTATCAAGGCATCGCAGGTTTGCAATTCAAGCGCGGTGATGCGGCAGGAATACCGCTGGCCGACGACAGCGTCGATCTGGTGGTGTCGTTTGAAACGATCGAACATCACGACCGCCATCGTGAAATGATCGCCGAAATTCGCCGCGTGCTGCGTCCGGGTGGCGTACTGGTTCTTTCGTCGCCGAATCGGGACGTGTACTCGCAACTATCGGGGCACCACAACGAGTTTCATGTCAAGGAACTCGACTTCAGAGAGCTCGACACCGCGTTGCGTGAGCAATTCGAGGACGTTATCTACTTTGGCCAGCGGCTGGCGGTCGGTTCTTCCATTTTTGCACTCGAGAAGAGCCGCCTCGACAAGACCGTGGATGCGTTTGTCGATACAGGATCAGAAGTGGAGGGGCGAGCGGCATCGCTTTTGAGTCCGGTTTACTTCATCGCCGTCGCTGGCGCTGTTGACGAAGGCGTGAGGCGAGTCTTGCGCGGATCGGTACTGTTTTCGGAAGTCGAAGACTTGTACCTGCATCACCACGAAGTTGCCAACTGGGCAAAATCCCTGGATTTGGAGCTTGCGCAGTTGCGTGGCGTGCACAGCAAATTGGTTGCCGAGCACGAATCCGTTGCGGCTTGGGCCAAGGGGCTCGACTCCGAAATGGCTGGCTTGCGTGAGGCGTACAGCAATCTGGTCACCGAGCACGAGTCGGCGACGGTCTGGGCGAAGGGTTTGGATGCAGAACTTGCGAAGGCCAGGGAAGCCCATGCCTCACTTGTCGCCGAGCACGAGTCGGCGATGGTCTGGGCGAAGGGTTTGGATGCAGAACTTGCGAAGGCCAGGGAAGCCTACACGACGTTGGCCACCAGGCACGAGCAGACGACAGCTTCGGTGAAGTCCCTTGATCTGGAATTGGCAGCTCTGGATCAGCTTTGTGTAACATTGCGGGGGGAAAAGGAGAAGATGGCAGCTCGGCTTGAACACCTCGATGCCGAGCATCACTCGTTGCTTGCGGGGGAAGAAGAGATGAAGGAATGGGGGGTGAGGGTCGAGCGCACGCTCGAAGCTTTGGAAAGACGCATCGGGGAATTTGGGGAGCATTATCACCACGTCGCCGTGCTTGGCGAAAAGATGTCGATGGAGTCTGCCCGCACAGGCGAAGATTTGGCCGAGCTCAAGGCACGCCACGCGGCACTCGTCGAAGAGCACGAGACGGTGGCTCGCCTGGCCAAGTCACTGGAAGACGAATTGGCCGATCGCAACACGCAGGTTACCTCTCTCCAGGAAGAGCAATCACGGTTGCAGGTCCGTACCAGGTACCTCACTGGCGAGTTGGAAGCATTGCGCCGCCAGCACGAATTGGTGCTGCACTCGAATTCCTGGAAACTGACGAGACCGCTGCGTGCGGCGCGCCTCGTGCTTCAAGGAAACTTCCAGGCTCTGCGCGTTATCGCGAACCGCTATCGTGCCCGGAAGCACATTGGATCCCGGACGCAAGCACTCGCTGCTCTGGACACACCCCCCAAAGTGCATTCCTCCGAACAGAACGCGGAGCAGTCTGAAAGGCCTCCAGATACGGTTCAAAAGGCCGTCAGCGACCTCTTTTTTCCGGCTTACAACAAGCCGGTGGTCAGTATCGTCATTCCCGGTTATGGAAACCTGCCAGTCACCACTGCTTGCTTGCGGTCGATACAGTCCCATCCACCGCAGGTGCCTTTCGAAGTGTTGGTGATGGAGGACGCTTCCGGTGATGTGGACATCCACGCGCTGGCGAGAGTACCCGGCTTGCGTTTCGAGGAAAATCCGGAAAATCTGGGATTCGTGCGGTCGTGCAACAGGGCCGCCAATCTGACACGCGGGGAGTACCTGTATTTCCTCAACAACGACACCGAAGTCACCGAAGGCTGGCTGGATGCGATGCTGGAAGTGTTCGCGCGTTTCCCGGATTGCGGCATGGTCGGTTCCAAGCTGGTGTACCCCGATGGGACGCTGCAGGAGGCTGGCGGCATCATATGGAAGGACGGCAGCGCCTGGAATTACGGGCGCATGGATGATCCCGAGCGCAGCGCCTACAACTATGTGCGCGAAGCCGACTACTGTTCCGGCGCCTCGCTGCTGATCCGCAAGGACTTGTTCGAAAAGCTGGGGCGGTTCGACGAGCGCTATCTGCCAGCGTATTGCGAGGATTCCGACCTCGCTTTCAAGGCACGCGAGGCGGGCCTGAAGGTTTATTACCAGCCGGAATCGGTCGTGGTGCATCACGAGGGCGTCTCGCACGGGACCGATGAAACGGCCGGGATCAAGGCATATCAAGTCGTCAACCAGAAGAAATTCCACGAGCGCTGGCGCCGCGTACTTTCCGGGCAGCACTACCCCAACGGCGAAAACGTCTTTCGCGCGCGCGGACGCACGCGCGGCAAACCCGTGGTCCTGATCGTCGACCACTACGTGCCGCAGCCCGATCGCGATGCCGGTTCGCGCACTATGTCGCAGTTCATCCAGCGTTTCCTGCAGCACGGCTGGTCGGTCAAGTTCTGGCCGGAAAATCTTTATCGCGACCCGCTTTACACGCCCATGTTGCAGCAACAAGGCGTGGAAGTGCTGTACGGGCTGGAGTACAAGGACAGATTTTCCGAATGGGTGGCCGAGAATGGTGCGCAGATCGACGCGGTGCTGCTGAGCCGCCCGCACATCGCGATCAGATTCCTCGATGCGGTGCGAACCCATTCCCGCGCGCGAGTACTTTACTATGGCCACGACATTCATTACCTGCGGATGGATGATCGGCTTCGCGTGCAGCCGAACGATCTCGCCTTGCGGGCGGAGCGCAACGCGGCCATGAGGCAGGAACAGCATCTCTGGGGACACGTGGACACCGTGTATTACCCGTCGGAAGACGAAACGCCCGTGGTGCGGGCATGGCTGGACCGACACGCGCCGGCGGTGCATGCCGTGACCGTTCCAGCCTATGCGTATCCGGAGCGGTCACCAGATCCCGATGCCGAGCTTGTCGGGCGCAAGGGCATGATGTTCGTGGCCGGCTTCGGCCACCCCCCCAATGTCGATGCCGCCGAGTGGCTGGTGCGCGAAGTCATGCCACGTGTGTGGGCCCGGCATCCCGACGTGCATCTTTCGCTGGTGGGCTCCAACCCGCCGGACAGGGTGGTGGCCTTGCGTGGCGACGGCGTTGAAGCAACGGGCTACGTGACCGACGAGGAACTGGCAGTGCGTTATGCTGCAACGCGTGTGGTCGCCGCGCCGTTGCGATTCGGCGGTGGCGTCAAAGGCAAGGTGATCGAGGCCATGTGGCATGGCGTGCCGTGCGTAACCACCCGAGCCGGTGTGCAAGGTTTGGCTGCCGCACGTGATGCAATGGGCGTGGCGGATGACCCCGAAACCTTCGCCGCACTGGTGTGCCGGTATCTGGAAGACGAAACCGCTTGGCGGGAGAGCTCCGCGCGCGGGCAGGCGTTCGTGTGCGAACATTACACAGAAAATGCGCAGTGGCTGGCATTCGCCGCCGAACTGGAACCCGTTGCGCGGAGGTACGCGTGACGACAGTGCGCGCACGCGCGCCGTTGCGGTTGGGTCTGGCCGGAGGCGGTACGGACGTGTCGCCATACTGCGACCTGTACGGTGGGCAGGTGATGAACGCCACCATCGACCGCTACGCGTATGCCATCGTGTCGCCGCGCCCTGGCCGCGACGCCTGTTTCCACGCGCTTGACGTGGGGCACGAGGAAATCCATGCGTGCGATGGCGCCATCGACGGCAATGGGCCGCTGCAACTGCTGAAGGGCGTGTATGCGCGCATTTCGCGGGATTTCCTGCACGGGGTACGCCCGCCCCTGTCGGTCCGCACGTTCTCCGATGCGCCGCCGGGTTCGGGCCTCGGCTCGTCCTCGACGATGGTAGTCGCGCTGGTGCAGGCGTTTGTCGAATATTTTTCGCTGCCACTCGGCGAATACGAAGTCGCACAATTGGCGTACGACATCGAACGCAAGGACCTGAAGCTGGCCGGCGGAAAACAGGACCAGTACGCCGCGGCGTTCGGTGGCTTCAACTTCATGGAGTTCTACAGCGGGGATCGGGTGATCGTGAATCCCTTGCGCATCAAGGATTGGGTGCGCGCGGAACTGGAAGCATCCTTGGTGCTGTACTTCACCGGCGTGTCGCGATCCTCGGCCGAGATCATCGACCGGCAATCGCGCAACATCGACGCGCACGACCACGACTCTACCGAGGCAACCCATCGGTTGAAGGATGAAGCGATCCGCATGAAGGAATGCGTGCTGAAGGGTGATCTGCGCGGCCTCGAGGCGACGATGCAGGCGGGTTGGGAAGCCAAGAAGCGCATGGCGTCGGGTATCAGCAATCCTATGATCGACCGCGTGGAAAAGGTCGCGTTCGCCAACGGGGCACGCGCGGCGAAAGTTTCCGGTGCCGGCGGCGGCGGATTCATGATGTTCCTGGGCGACCCCGAGCGGCGCATCGGCCTGATCCGCGCACTATTGGCGGAGGGCGGCAGTATTCTGGATTTCCATTTCACCAAGCAGGGAGCAACCTCGTGGCGGATCGCCTGATCGGGCACATGGATGCCGAATTCGAGAAGTCGCGCATACTCATCGACGCGATCCGCACCGACCGCCTGCTGCGTGCGCAGATCGTCGACGTGGTCAAGCGAGCGACCGATGCACTCGGACGCGGCAACAAGATCCTGTTCGCCGGCAACGGCGGCAGCGCCGCCGATGCGCAGCACTGGGCGGCGGAACTGGTCAGCCGTTTCAATTACGATCGCCCGGGCTTGCCCGGCATCGCGCTCACCACCGACACCAGCGCGCTCACCGCGATCGGCAACGACTACGGCTACGAGCGGGTGTTCGCGCGCCAACTGGAAGCGTTGGGCCGCAAAGGCGACTTGCTGTTCGCGATCTCGACTTCGGGCAACTCGAAGAACATCCTCGCGGCCATCGACGCAGCGCGGTCAATCGGCATCGACGTAGTCGGGTTCACCGGCCGCAAGGGCGGCACCATGGCTGGGTGCTGCACGGTTTGCCTGCACACGCCATCGGACGAAACACCCAAGATTCAAGAGGGCCACGAACTCATCGGCCACCTGATCTGCGGCCTGATCGAGCGCGAGATGTTTCCGCCATCGGCAGGGGATGCGTGAATGAACGATTTGTCCGCGCAGCATGCGAGTGCAATGAACGTTGTTGTTTGTCCCGTGTGCGAGGTCGGAACGTCGACCTTCCATGCCAGGATTGATGGTTACGATTATTTCCGCTGCGGTGGCTGCGACTCTCTTTTCATCGACCGTGCGACTCTCGACAGGATCGACGCTGGCGAGAGCACCCGCGTCTATGACGAAACCTATTGGAACGAAGAACTGCGCTCCGCGCGCGAGCGCGCCGAAGGCGTGTCGCTGACGCGTGCGGGCGAAGCGATACTGTACGCACGCCGCCCGGTGCAACGTTTCCTGGACGTGGGGACAGGGCCTGGTTATCTGCTGGACACGCTCGCTCGCAATTTCCCCGCGCATCCCGGCATGTTCCATGGTGTCGAATTGTTTCCGCCCGAGGAACACAGCACCCATCCCAACTACCGGATTGGCGATGTCGGTGATGTGCGGGAACGATTCGATGCGGGCACCTGCATCGAGGTGGTCGAGCATCTGACGCCGAAAATGCTGCAAAGGTTGGCACGAGGACTGGCCGCGATCAGCAACCCGGGAACATTGTGGCTGTTCAATACTGGCATGCCGGAATACGTTCTGCAGGAAGACCCGGGTTATCTGGATCCGTTGCGGCGCGGGCACATCGTTTCGTACGGGCTGCGCGGGATTGCGCATCTGTTCGAACCCTGCGGATTCCGGATCAGTCCCGTTCCCGGCAAAAGCTATGCGTGGTTCGCGGAATTCAAGCCGGCGCAAACCCCGGGTTTTGACGAGCGCGTTTACCGTCCGTTGCCCGAGAACCGCAAGTTGCTCGAAGAATTCGGTCTGCTGTTTCAAGCCGCATTCGAGTCGGCGCGCGCATCGTTGTACATGCAAACGGCATGGGCGCAGTCGCAGCGTGGCGCCGGGTCGGGTGACGCAACGACCTGTGCGACAGCCGATGTCTGGGACGAATACCAGCGGATGTTGCACTCGCGGTCGTGGAGGCTGACCAAACCCCTGCGCACTGCCGCGCGCTGGACACGCGCCGTCCGGGAGCGGGCCAGACGTGACTTCTGACGGGCCGTGCGGATGATCGATGAGGCCATCATCCTCGCGGGCGGCTTCGGTACACGCCTGCGCGGCGTGGTCGATGACATGCCGAAGCCGCTGGCGCCTGTCGCCGGGCGTCCGTTCCTGGCGTGGGTGCTGGATGTGCTGGCGGCACAAGGCCTGCGGCGCGCCGTGCTGGCCACCGGTTACTTGGGTGAAAAAGTGGAAGCCGCGCTGGGCAAAACCTGCGGCGGCATGAGCTTGCTGTATTCCCGCGAAAGCGAACCACTCGGGACCGGCGGTGCGATCGTGCTGGCGACGCAGCGCATCGAGGGCGATGCGTTTTTCGTTGTCAACGGGGATACCTGGTTGACACTCGATTATGCGGCTTTCGCTGCGGCGAAACGACGCGCGAACGCGCGACTCGGCATCGCGCTCGCTGCAGTCCCCGACGTGTCGCGTTATGGCGCGGTGCGCGTGGCTGATGGACGCGTAAAGGGCTTCGCCGAAAAAGGCCGCGCGGGACCCGGCTACATCAACGCGGGCGTGTATTGCGTGCAGCGACGCCTGCTGGACGGGTTCCCGGGCGCGCAGGCCTTCTCGTTCGAAAGTCGCGTACTGGTGCCGGCCGTCGCGCGCGAGCACGTGGCGGGTTTTCTCGACACCGCGGGCTTCATCGACATCGGCGTGCCTGAAGATTACCGACGTGCGCAAACGCTGTTTCCATCCCCGGCCTGTGGCAACGCATGACTGGATGCCGGGCACTTTTTCTGGACAAGGACGGCGTGATCAACGTCGATCACGGTTACGTGTGCACGCCGGAGCGCACCGAATTCATCGACGGCATTTTCGAGTTGTGTCGTGCCGCAACCGGGCATGGTTGTCTGAACGTCGTGATCACCAACCAGGCCGGCATCGCGCGCGGCTACTACACCGAAAAGGAGTTTCTTGCCTACATGGACTGGATGCGCGGTGAGTTCCGTCGGCGCGGCGCGCAGCTCGACGCCGTGTACTACTGCCCGCATCACCCCGTGCACGGGGTCGGCGACTACCTGCGCGATTGCGATTGCCGCAAACCAAAGCCCGGCATGATCCTGGCCGCGCAGCGCGAGTTGGGCCTCGATCTGGCGGCTTCCCTGTTGCTGGGCGACAAACCGTCCGATCTCGCGGCCGGAAAGGCTGCCGGCGTCGGAACGTGCATCGAAATGCACGTCATGCAGGGCGATGAATTCGTGCAACCCCGCATGGGTGCGGCAACCGTGCAGGACGTCCTGCTCGGCATGGCCAACCGGACTAGTTAGACTAAGCAGCTATCGTTGGCTGGCCGGTCGAGGCCCGCGGCAACCGGCTCTTCAAATCCACAACGAAAGGGAGAACTCGAAATGGCCATTCATACCCGAATCATCACATGCGCCGTTGCGGCTTCGATGGCGCTGACACTCGCGGCTTGCGGCAACCAGCAAGCTGCCCAGACGCAGACTACGAGTGCAGCCGTGCAGGCCACGCCGGTCAGCAGCGCCGTGCCGGGCAGCCTGGAGATCACGAGTTGGGGGCCCGAAAGCACCCAGGCAGGCGAGGTTTTCAACAAACAACCCGATGGCAGCGCGGCCTTGTGGATCCACGTCAACCAGCCGCTGACCGGCGATGTAGTGGCCATCGAGTTCAACGGCACCCTGTTGCAGGGGAACATCTCCGGTGACCTGGTCACAGCCGGCGTGCCGAAGAATCTCTACGCGAAGCCGGGTAGCTACAAGGTGCTGGTCATCGCACGCAAGGGTGATCGATCCGTGCAAAGTAACGATGTGACCTTCACAGTCAAGTAATGGCGGCGCGCGAAGACCTCCATGAACGATAGCAAAAAATACGAAGAGAGACTGAACGCGGAAACGTTGGTGTACAAGGATGTCGCAAACATCAACGTGCTACCCGGGATTTTCCATTATTGGTCTAACAAGCACGTAAGACCCATGATCGAGGAGTTCGGCTTTTCCAACCCTGATCAATTCTTCGCCAAGTATCTGTGTGAGAGTGCAGAAAGATCAGGCGAATGTCAGCCTCGTTTCGTAAGCATCGGGGCCGGAAATTGCGACACGGAAGTTAGAGTCGCAGAATTGATTCGCAACTCCGGGCATGAAGAATTCACCATCGAGTGCCTGGACATGAACCCCCATATGCTGGAGCGTGGCCGTGTCATGGCTGCGGAGTACGGGGTTTCCAACCATCTCGTGTTCACCCAAGCCGATTTCAACGATTGGAGCCCAACTCTACGGTACGCCGGCATCATGGCGAATCAATCGCTGCACCATGTGATGAATCTGGAGGGACTGTTTGACACGGTCGCTTCAGCCATGGGCCCGGGTGCTTTGTTCATCACGCACGACATAATTGGCCGAAATGGCCATATGCGTTGGCCAGAAGCGCTCGCCGAAGTGCAGCGGTTCTGGCAAGAAATGCCTCCGGAGTATCGTTACAACCATTTGCTTAAACGACATGAGGATACGTACATCAATTGGGACTGTTCATCAGAGAGTTTTGAAGGCATACGTGCTCAAGACATTTTGCCTCTGTTGCTGCAGAGGTTTGGATTTGAACTGTTTATTGGGTTTGCAAACATCATCGATGTATTCATCGATCGTGCGTTTGGGCACAATTTTGACGAGAATGGAAAATGGGACCGTCATTTCATTGATCGGATTCATGCCTGTGATGAAGAAGCTATGCGTGCCGGCACGATCAAGCCGACGCACATGTTGGCGGTAATGGGCGTTAATCGCGATGCTGCGTGCAAATGTTCTCGCGGCATTACACCGGAAATGAGTGTTCGGCTTCTCTGAATGGCTGGTATCTGTTTTGAGAACCAAGGCCATGACCGAGTCGGGAGCGGACAAATGAATTGCCCGAGGAGAACCGAATCTCATTACACGCTGCCGCGATTGGAAAGATCGTGCGCCACCGTCGATATTGCTTCATGGAATGTTCCGGCTTCGGGGCCACATGGATAACCGTCCGGTCCTGATCCACTACCACATCTTCAAGAATGCGGGCTGCAGCGTCGATGCCAGTCTGAAGGCTTCATTTGGCGATGCGTGGGCAGGATTCGAGGGCGTGCATGCTCACGACATCTTGTCCGCGCGCCAATTTGCAGAGTTTCTTCGCGCAAATGAGCACGTGCGCGCCGTATCCAGCCATCTGGCGCGGCCGCCACTCCCGTGGAATGGCTGCCTGCCGGTGGTTTTCCTGCGCCACCCATTGTTGCGGGCGCGGTCGGTTTACGAGTTCACCCGCCGGGATCCGTCCCAGCCGTTTGCGGATATCGCCCGTGGCGGTGATTTCAAGGATTACGTCCGCTGGGCCTTGCGCCGGGAGCGGGGCAGCATCGTGATCCGCAACTATCAGGTCGTCCACCTGTCGGATGCATCCTGGCGCTGCGCGGACATCCTCGACGCCGAAGCCGAGCCGCGCGATCTGGAACAGGCAAGCAGACTGCTCACGTCCTGGGGCATCGCAGGCATCGTGGAATCGTTTGCGTTGTCGGCAAAGCTGTTTCAGAAGAATTACGGTCCGGTCTTGCCGGGGCTGGAATTCATGGATCGTCATGAACACGCAACCGTGCGCCATGAAGGCAGCATCGAGGATCAAATCGCGCGGGTCGCCGAAATGCTGGATGAAACGTTGTACGAGGAATTCATGGCGTTGAATGCCCTCGACCTTGCCCTGTACACCCACGCGAAGCGGATTCTGGACCGGGCCGCTGACAGTTGCGGTTGATTGCACGGGTGGCCGTGACCATCACTCGGCAAGTTTCCAAAGCACGTAGTTGCTGGCTTGAACCGCGGGTTTGGCCAAACCGCCTGCCTGCAGGCGCTGCAACGCGACATGGGTCATCTCGGCGAACGCATAAATATCGTCGGTCCGTTTCGGATCGTGCGGAAGCAGGACATAGCGAATCCCGTCGAGCCGGAGAAATGCGCCGATGGAGCCAGGCGACTGCACGTAACCCGGCCGTGTCCATGCAATGTTTTGCAGTGCTTCGTAACGCACGGGCAACCATGAGCCCGGCAGGGGATCGCTGGAATTGAGCGGGATGATGCCCACCACCCGGGTATCGGCGGGCATCCCCTTGAAGTACTGATCGATCAACTGCAACCCGGCCGTATCGATGGCATACGTCGCCCTCGCCTTGTAGTCATGGACAGGCCTTGAAAAATCGAGATCCCACCCGCGCGTGCCTGGCCCCCACGAACCGGTTGCCAGGGATACGGCCACGGAGCTCACCACGAACAGGGCCGCCACCCACCTCAAGGTCCGGCCGATCGAATCCTTTTCGCAAAACCTTTCCCCAACCATGCCGGCGCCCAGCAGGACCAAGCTGAGTATGGGCACGATGAAATAGTTGCCGTCGCCGCCGCGGATGGGGTACTCGACGAAAAGAAGCAGTAGCGGAAACGTGATCGCGAGCAGCCAGAAGATCGCCGTGTTGCGCAGCCGCTCCCTTCGGTTCGAGACGATCGCGAAACCGATCAAAAGAAAATAGGCGAAGGCAGCGCCGGTCCACTGGATGATGATGTGCGGCAGATTGGCGGGGCGAAACAGGAAATCAAGGATGAGTGGCCCAATGCCGGTATTGAACCCTGGATACGCGGGCGCCGGACCCCCTACGGGAAAGCGCGGGACGAACCCCACGCGTTCGGACAGGTTCACCAGACTGGAAACTTCGGCGAACGGCACACCCGCCAGCACCACGGTGCGCGCGGTGACCAGCACGAACAGGATGGCCGCAGCGGATGCAACCCACAGCCACACGCCGGTTGTCATCCCTTTTTGGGTTGGCACCGTGCTGCTTTGTTTCGGCCAGAACGAGATGGCGAAAGCGCACAAGGCGAACAATCCGGTGAGCACCGCATACGGAAGCACCGACATCCGGAACGCAGTGGCGACCAGCGCGGCGAAAAAGCCGACCACCAGCCACGGACGAAATCGGGTGGAGCGGTAAGCAACGATGGCGTGAGCCCCGAACAGCACCCAGGTCGCGCCCATCACGTCGCCCTTGGCGGTGATGGCGATGTTCAACACTGCCGGGGTCGCCAGCGCGAGCGCAACCGCCAGCAATCGGACTTTCGGTTCCCAGCGCAGGCGTTCGGTGATGGCGTACAGGCAGACACCCAAACCGACCCAGCACCAGATCGAGAAACCCAGGATCGCGGTTACGCTGCGCAGGCGCATCAGCGGCACCAGCAGTAATTCGTAGGCCTGGGGTCCGTAGTGGGCGGGGCTTACCAGGCCGAGCCCCTTGAACACCGAACCCGCCGCGACCAGCACGCGATCGCCCCGTGCGCCGTACCAGAGCGAGTCGTAATCGATGGATACGCTGGCCTTGGCGAACAGCATCAGCACGATCGTGCATGCGGATGCACCCAGCAGGGCGCCCGCCACGTTGCGTTTGCCGACGTGCGAGAACACGCAACCCAACAACGGCAGGCGGCGAACCAACAGCAGCGAGGCTCCCAATACCACCAATGCGGTGATTTGCAGGTCACGCACGGAGCCCGGGCCCAGCGCCGACAGGATCCACTCGACGCAGCCCCAGGTAAGCGTCCCCAGCATGATGGCGAACAGACACTTCTCGGTGTCACTGAGTTTTGCTGATCCATGACGTCCCAGGATCACCGCGCCAAGCGCGGCGATGCCTTCGTAATAAAACAACGTGATCAGGATCGCGAGATCGACACCCTGGCGCCGTGCGTAGATCTCGCACAGGATCAGCACGGCGAGTATTCGCTGCCACCCAGTCAAGAAATACAGCGCCGTGCCGAGCAGCGCCGCCAGCACCACCAGCTCAATGCTGCCCTGCCAGAATGCCGGCTGCCGCACATGCCAGTCGAACGGGCCGCCGTAAAGCATATCAAATGGACCAGTCAGGGCGAAGAAAATGCCCGCGATCCCCAGCAGGGATGCAAACGCTAGTTTCTCAAGCTTGAATGTCATCATCCACACTCATTAATTCGGCCGGCCGTATTGAGCAACAGCTGCGAATCTTCAATTTAGGACACAAGAAGCCGACGTTGACGCAAGTAATCACTCGCCCGGCTCGAGGAGGCGTCTATGCAAAAAAGCAGGTTGAGTGGTTTCGCACGCCAACAGACACGCTAACGAGAAAAGTGTCGCGCTTTCGAGCGTGCTAGCCATTCACGTGTGTCTCTAGGCAGGTGCCTTACCAGTGCCTTGCGAAATCGAAACCATCGCGGTGAAATGTCACGTATCGAAGCTCCACCCGGTACGGCTGATCCGCGTACATCCTCCGGAACATTCGGAAACCTGTCCCGATGGATGTATAGCAGTGTGTTGTATCGATACCAGAAGCTCACCCGCTGATTATCGATGAGGGCTGGCCGAAGGCAATCGCAGGCGACGTATCCACGGTCAGAAAATTTCTTCCGCCAGTATTCGTAGGGCTGTTCGTTGACATGGAATTCGCCACCTTGGCCCGGAGGAGCGGCAGAAAAAAGAATCAGACCATTAGCATGCTTGGCGAGGTTGTCAACAAAGATCTCAGCTGAATCTTCGGGAATGTGTTCAGCTACTTCGAGCGATTGCACAAGATCGAAGCGCTGCGACAAATCGAACTCATGCGACAAATCGTGGGCAGAAAAACGATTGCCCGGAATGGCCAACGCACGGCGATCCACATAATCGCCGTCGACACCGCGGACATCTCCGGTGCCCGCGCCACTCCACACCGACAACCATGTGCCCTTGGCACAACCTACGTCCAGCACGGATCGGATAGGAAACCATGCTTGTAGCAATCCCACAATGGTCTCGGCCGCAAAGCGCGAGGTTTGGTCTGCGTAACTCATGAAGTCAGTGTTGTACTGATGAGACATTAAAGGCGTCCTCAACGGGTACAAAAGTACAAACCGATCGCGATACACGCGATACCGAGCCATTGCATGCTACTGATGTGTTCGCGAAGCAACCACCCAGCCAGAAGAATGACCACGACATATTGCAATGAAACGACAATCTGAGCATTGTGCAGTTCGAATTGCCGAAGCGCCCAAGCGTACGCAAGGATCCCAAATGCGAAGCAGCAGATCCCGAGCACGGTTTGCCAGTTGATGACGCCCAGGAGCGCTGGTCGATATTTGGCAGCGTTTGCGCCGAGTTTCAGGAAAATATTTCCCGCCGCGTTCCCGGCAATGACCAATGCCAGCGCCACGGCACCAAGAAGGCGGGGCGTTAGGACTTTATCCATACACTTTCTGCTGATGATCGTAAGAGGGACCGGCTGATGAGGCATGCCCGGTCTCGGATACCTTCATGCGACCACCAAACTTCCAGGAGTTGCCATTCCTTAAAATGATGTAGGTGGAGTCCGCCTCGACGTTCTGTGCCTCGGCCAGCCAGTGCTCGATGCGCTCTCGCTTGATGTACGCGGTTTGCGGTGTGACCAGCTGGTCGAACGCGACATGCCGGAAGAACGCAAATTCGCGCGGCGCGATCCACAGGCAGTAGTCGCGCAATGGCGCGCCCCTCAGAGCCTGCTCGCGGTTGCCGACCAGCGTGCGGAGCGCCTTCGCGTACAGATAGAACGGAATGGCAAGCGGCGTGGCGATGGCGTATTTGGTGAACCACCACGGCAGGTGCGAGGCGAACTTGCGGATTGGTTCCACCAGCGCGACGACGACGCCGTTGCCTTCCCGCGCGTAGACCCAGCAGTGGAAGCGGCCTCCCGGGCGGACGTTGCGCAACACCGCCTCGAACCCTTTTTCTGGTTCCTGCAGGTGGTGCAATACGCCGATGCAATACACGAGATCGAAGCCTTCGGATTCGAACTTCGTGAGATCCGCTTTTTTCACCTCGGCATTCGCAGATCCGGCGCGTTGCAAATTGGCGCGAGCGGTTTCCGCCGAGGAACCGAGGTCGACGCCAACCAGACGCCGCGGGTTCCATGCGGCGGTGTGCAGCAACAGGCTGCCGTTGCCGCAGCCCAGCTCCAGAACATCACGGCCACGGATATCGGCTTCGGTCAAAGGAGCCATCCAGTCCGCATATTGCTCGCGCGTGTACACAGAGCCTGCGGGCAGGTTGTTCCACGAGGTGGCGAACGCATCGGCGGTACGTTGGTCGGTGCTCATGCGGCAGTGGCTGTCCGTTCGGGGGTTGCAAGGGGCTGGGGCGGTGGGGTCGCGCCGATGGTCGAGTCGGCCAGCGCGATTTCGCTCCAGAGATATAGGCGATGGTCTGCGACATTGCGTCGCTGTTCTTCGAGATGTCGTTGCCAGAATGCCTGGCGTGGGCCGGAGACTATATCCGGCTTGCCGAGTTTGCCTTCGGCCAACCAGCCGCCCACGGGCAGGGCAAAGCCCTGTTTGCGGCGCGTGAGGATGTCCGCCGGCAAAAGTGCATGCGCGGCCTTGCGCAGTATCCATTTGCTGGTGCCGCCGCGCAGTTTCATGTCGGCAGGCAGGCGGCGCAGGAAGTCGACCAGTTCGATGTCGAGGAAGGGTGCGCGCACTTCCAGCGAGTGCAGCATGCTGGCGCGGTCCACCTTGGCGAGGATGTCGTCCTGCAGGTAGGTGCGGATGTAAAACGCGATGGCGCGCTCGACGTCGTTGTCGGCAGGACAATGGTCCCAGGCGTCGATAGCTTCGCTATAGAGATCATCCAGCTCGACGGGCGCGTCGAACAATTCCGTCATTTCCCGCGGAGAAAGCGGAGCCATCCACACCGGAAGACGCAGTCGTGGCGAGTAATCCATGCCGCGCAGGGTGCGCTTGAGCTTGAAGTCCAAGCTCATGTAACCGTGCGAAACGGGAAGTCTTGCGATCAACAGCGACACGGCGCGATGCAACGGCCGCGGAATCAATTTCGCGTACATGCGCGCGTAGCGCAGCGCGCGGAACGGGTCGTAACCAGCCAGCAATTCGTCCGCGCCGTCGCCACCGAGCGCGACGGTGACTTCCCGACGTGCGTGCTGGCACAAAAGATAAGTCGGGAGGATCGACGAATCGGCAATGGGCTCGTCCATGCGCGCCGCGAGGTCGGGCAGGATCCCCAGCGCCTGTTCCACCGGCAGCGTTTCGACGCGATGATCGACGTTGACGTGCGCGGCGACTTTCCGCGCAAACGCGGTTTCGTCGAAGCTCGCTTCCTCGAAGCCGATGGAAAAGGCCTTGATGCGGTCACGTCCGGCGTGGCGGGCGGCCAAGGCGGTCACGGTGGAGGAATCGATGCCGCCGGAGAGGAAACAGCCCACCGGCACGTCGGCGACGAGACGGCGCTTGACGGCGGCTTCGAGCAGTGTGGTGAATTCCTCGACCCAGCGCGATTCTGCGTTCGCCGGGCGCGTGTCGACGGGCTCTGGAAGATAGTGCCAGTAGCGCACAACGGTGATCTTGCGATCATCCAGACCAAAAGTCAGCGAGTGTCCGGCTGGCAACTTGCAGACACCCTCGACCAGTGAAAGAGGTGCCGGCACGTAACCGTACGCGAAATACTTGCGCAGCGCCTTCACATCCACACCGCCGCGGACGGCCGGATGCTCGCGCATCGCGGTCAGTTCGGAGGCGAACACTAAGGTGTCGCCGGCCAGTTGCCAGAACAGGGGCTTCTTGCCGAAACGATCGCGCGACAGGAACACGCGCCGATGCGCGCGGTCGAGGATCGCGAAGGCCCACATGCCGTTGAGGTGGTTGGGTAGTTCCTCGCCCCACCGGCGATAGCCGTGCAGCAGCACCTCGGTGTCGGAATGGTCGGTCTGGAAACGCGCGCCGAGTTCGGTGAGTTCCCTGCGCAATTCCCGGAAATTGTAGATTTCACCGTTGAAGACGATGCTGAGGGCGCCGTCGGCGGTGGTCATCGGCTGCCTGCCGCCGGCGAGGTCGAGGATGGCGAGCCGCCGGAAACCCAGATGCACGCCGCTGTCGGGTTCAATCAGGAAACCGTGATCATCGGGGCCGCGATGGACGAGACGCGACGTCATGCGTTCCAGCACATCCCGGTCGCCGCGGCCGAAGAATCCGGCGATGCCGCACATGCTCAGGCCCTGCGCTCGGCGGCGCGAACGACCCTCGCGACCTTGTACACGGGCTTGCCCTGCGACTCGTGGTAGGTGCGGTTCAACATTTCCGCGAGCAGGCCCATCAATATGCTGACGATGCCGGTTGCGCCGAGAAACACACACAATAGTGGCAGCGGTGTCTGCACGAACGCCGTGTGCGCGAACACCTTCAGCGCGATGGCCCACACGCCGGCCAGAAACCCGCAGAGGATGCTGAGCAGGCCGAAGCCGCCGAACACGTAGATCGGCTTGCCCGCATAACGGAACAGGAATTTCACCACCAGCAGGTCGAGCAGCACCTTGACGATGCGCTCCAGCCCATATTTCGATTCGCCGTGCAGGCGTGGATGATGCGTGACCGGAATCTCGGTCACCCGCGCGCCGTTCCATGCGGCGTAGATCGGCACGAAGCGGTGCATTTCACCATACAGCTTCACGCCGTCGAGCACCTCGCGTCGGTAGGCCTTGAGCGAACAGCCGTAGTCGTGCAGGTGCACGCCGGAAACGCTCGAGATCAGCGAGTTGGCCAGCCGGCTGGGCAGGTTGCGCTTGATCGCGTGGTCCTGGCGGTCCTTGCGCCAGCCGGACACCACATCAAAGCCCTCGTCGAGCTTGTCCAGCAGGCGGCCGATGTCGGCGGGGTCATTCTGCAGGTCGCCGTCCATGGGCACGATCACGTCGCCGCGGGCGTGGTCCATGCCCGCCATCATCGCCGCGGTCTGTCCGTAGTTGCGGGCAAAATGCACCACGGTGACGCGTGGATCTTTCGCCGCCACCGCATCCAGCAACGCGGGCGAACCATCCCGGCTGCCGTCGTCCACCAGCACCAGTTCCCACGGCAGGCCGAGTGTGTCCAGCGCCGCGTGGGTCTTGTCATACAGGGGCTGGATGTTCTGCTCTTCGTTGAAAATGGGTACGGTGACCGTCAGCGCCGGGGTTTTGTCTGGTTCGTCCATGGGATGCCGTCGGTCGTCGAGACCTGTGAAGGTTTGCGGGGGAATGGGCAAGGCTAGCTGGAAAAGCGCCGCCAATGGTAACGGGCGGCGCGTCCGGAGGCGAGCGCGTGTGCGACTGTCGGCACATGCCGCACGCGGCCGGACGAGTCGCGCCATGCCCGGAACGAATATCGGTATGATCCGGGCATGGGGTCGTCATCCGGACATCCATCGAGGCCGGTCTTTGTCGTCGGTTCGCCGCGTTCCGGCACCAGCGTGCTGACCTGGGCGCTGGGCCAGCACCCGAATCTGCTGCTGACCGAAGAGTCGAACTGGCTTGGATCCTTCGCGATTCAGGCCGCGGTGGCCCATGCGCGGGGCAGCGCGCGCGCGCAGCGTTCGCAATTGAGCGCATTGGGCATCAGCCGGGACGCTTTCCTGTCCGGATTGGGCGATGCGATCGACCGCCTGGTGCTTGCTGGCCGGACCCACCTGGAAGCCGCCAGTCAGGCAGAGGCACAGCATTCGTCGCAGCTGGTCAGTCCGGAATTCGCGATTTCGCGCGGCGCGGAGGAAAGCAAGTCGCGCTGGGTCGATGGCACGCCCGAATACGCGCTACAGATTCCGTCGCTTCTCGCGCTGTTTCCGAAAGCCCAGTTCGTGCACATCCTGCGGGATGCCGATCAGGCCGCTGCCTCGCTGCTCGCCTTCCGCGACGAGCGGGGGCGCCCGATCGCGGGCAGCGCCGAAGAGGCGTATGCCTACTGGCTGCGCACGGTGCGGGCGTGCCTGGACGCTGAAGAGACCCTGGGTCCGGATATCGTGCACCGGGTGCGGTACGCGGATCTGGTCAGTGATGGCGAACGCACCATGCGCGAAATTCTCGACTTTCTGGCAGAACCGTTTGCGCCGGCTTGCCTCGAGCCCTTGAAGCGCCGGATCAACAGCTCGTTTACCGGGGATGCCATGCCGCGTGCTTATCCCGGTGGACAGTCCGAAATCATCCAGCAGGCGCGGCGCGCAAGCGCGCAATGGCTCGCGTCGCCGCAAGCCGCGCAAGCGGATGCGTCTGCGCGTGCACGCTGGCAAGCCGAGTTCGAAACCAGCGTGTTGTACGCGCAGGGGTTGGAATCCCATTGGGAAGCCGCGCAGCGGATGCTGCCGCAGCTGCGGCTGGCGATCGGCGTGTGCGGCATTTTGCTTCTGGTCAATGGACTGATCGCGCTTGCGCTCTGGTTGCGGTCCGGCGACGCCATGGCCACGCTGTGGCTGGCATTGGCGTGTGCCATGGTGGCGGCTTACCTGTGGCTGCGGCGCGCCGGCTTGCGTGCGATCGCGACGCGCGTGCTCGGCAGGGTTGCGCGCGTGGCCGGCAAACCCTGATCTGATTCGCGTCGAATCTCGGTGCTGTTTTTCACCGTTCGCCCCCGGATCAAGTCCGGGGCAGGCTCTGAGCGTAGGCGCGAAGCGCCGGAGTCGAAGGGGCTCTTCCGAACGGTGCTTCGACTTCGCTTGCTGGCGTAAGCTACGCTCAGCATGAACGGACGTTTCGTTACCGGAGTTCGACGCGAATCAGGCTAAACTTCCGAGGCACGGGTTTTCGTGTTCTCTTCGTGCGTCGATCGCACAACCTCACGCGAGAAAAGTCGTCATGACCTTGCAACCCGTCATCTTGTGCGGCGGCTCCGGTACGCGGCTGTGGCCGGCCTCGCGTGGCGCGCATCCCAAACAACTGCTGTCGCTGCTGGGCGGCGACACCATGTTGCAGGCAACCCTGCGCCGCCTTGATGGCTTCACCGGTGCCAAAGTGTTGGAGCCGGTGGTGATCGGCAACGAGCAGTATCGTTTCCTGATTGGCGAACAATTGCATGCGGCGGGTTTTCAACACCCCCGTTTGCTGCTCGAACCGGCAGGCCGCAACACCGCACCGGCGCTGACGCTGGCCGCGTTGACAGCAAGTGCTGAGGGTATCGATCCACTGCTGCTGGTGATGCCGGCCGACCACGTGATCGCGGATG
>Ga0134128_10002721_pt1 | contig 21748 bp, 21 predicted proteins | sample KB31754_FD_96462 | JGI IMG/M metagenome (GOLD analysis project Ga0134128, IMG submission 96462) | Terrestrial soil microbial communities with excess Nitrogen fertilizer from Kellogg Biological Station, Michigan, USA - KB3-175-4 | ecosystem: Environmental > Terrestrial > Soil > Unclassified ... | reverse complement strand
GCTACATTGCCTGGTGGCAGGGCGAGGACTTGGAGCGGGTGGATGCGCTGGCCAACTTCAGCCCGTCCTCCATCAGCCGCTATGTGAAGACGGAATGGTTCAAGGTCCCCGTGGAAACCGGCCTGCCGCACGTCACCGGCCCCTACATCGACCTGCTTTGCACGGATGAATACGTGCTGACCTTCACCAACCCGGTGTTCAGTTCCGGCACCATCGCCGGCGTGGTGGGCATGGACGTCACGGCACAGACGCTGGAACGTGCGGGCCTGGCCTCGCTGCGCAGCCTGGGCCCCGGGGCCGTGCTGGTCAACGCGGGCGGGCGGGCCATTGTCAGCGCGTCCCCCACGGTGGACGCGGGCGACCTGGTCCAGGCTGCGCCGGATGCGGCCGTCTACCCCGTGGGCCGGCAGTTCAGGATCATCACCCACACCGCGTGAGCTGATTCGGCGTTGCCTTGCCTGCGCCGAAACCCCGATCATTGCCCAAAACAAGAATCCCGCTGCCTGCCCAACCCCTGGCAGGGGTGGGCAGGCAGCGGGAGTCCTGGTCCGGCGTTGTGCTTGGAACGTAAAGCGGAGGCTTACTTGTAGCCCTTGGCAAGCGCGTTTTGGGTGTCGGCGGTGATCTCGGCAATGACCGCGTCCGAAAGGACGCCGCGCGGGGGACGGCAGGCGCCACCCTTGATCCCGACGATGTCCATCGACAGCTTGATGGCCTGGACGAATTCCGTTTTGGTGTCCCAGCGCAGGAGCCGGTGGAGGTCGCGGTAGATTTCGCGCGCCCTCTCGATGTCAGCGACATTGCCCGAGGTGGAGAGCTTGAACAGTTCCACGGTGCTCTCGGGAATTGCGTTCGGGTAACCGGCCACCCAGCCCACGGCCCCGGCGATGCCCATTTCCAAGACGGAGTCGTCGGTGCCAATGAGCAGGTCCATGTCCGGGGCGAGCTCCTTGATCTCATAGGCGCGGCGGACGTCCCCGGTGAATTCCTTGACGCCGACGATCAGTCCCTCCTCGTGGAGGCGGGCGATCAGCGACGGAATGAGGTCAACCTTGGTGTCCATCGGGTTGTTGTACGCCACGATCGGCAGCCCCACCTTGGCCGCGGCACGGTAGTGGTCCATGACCTCTTCGTGGTTGGCCCGGTAGGTGTTGGGCGGGAGGAGCATGACGGACTGGGCGCCGGCCTCGGCGGCCTGCTCCGTCCACCGCTGCGTTTGCAGCGCGCCGTAAGCCCCAACCCCCGCCATGACGCCAAAACCTGCCGGAGCCGCTTCGACGGCGGTGGTGATGACGCGGGCGCGCTCGTCGTCGGAGAGAGTCTGGTACTCCCCCAGGGAACCGTTCGGGGCGACGCCGTGGCAGCCGTGCGCCGCCAGGAATTCGACGTGCTCGGCATAGGAATCGTAGTCAACGCTGAGGTCGTCATTGAAAGGCAGCGCCGTTGCCACCTGTACGCCGTGCCATGGTTTGCGGTTCATTTTTTACTCCTTCAGGATGCTGTGCGTGAGTGCAGTGCGGGGTTGAATTACCAACAGTACAATGTCACATTGTACAAAGCTAGTTGATGCCGGTTCGGGCGGCTGATTCGTCGTCGACCTGGCGCAGGGACTTGCCGCGCGTTTCCTTGGTCAGGCTCACCGCCACGATCGAAATCACGGATGCGACCACCAGGTAGAGGGCGATGGGCGTGGATGAGTTGTAGCTCTTCAGCAGGGACAGCGCAATCAACGGCGCCAGGGAACCTGCCAGCAGCGGGGCAAATTGGTAGCACAGCGACAGTGCCGTGTACCGAACCCGCGTGGGGAACATCTCCGCCATCAGGGCCGAGTATGGGGCATAGGTCATGGACTCGATGCCGAGCCCCAGGGCAATGGCCGCCATGATGATCCAGTCATTGCCGGTGTCCATCATGGGGAATCCAACAAAGCCCCAGAATGCGGTGAGAACGGCGCCTACCAGGTAGACCGGCTTGCGGCCCACAATGTCCGAGAGGTAGCCCATGAGCGGAATGAGGAAGAAATGCAGTGCGTGCGCCCCGAACATCAGCAGCAGGATCCGACTGGTGTCAACCTCAACGACGAGCTTGAGATAGGTGATGGAGAACGTCACCACAATGTAGTACAGGATGTTCTCCGCAAACCGGGCGCCAATTCCGACCAGCACGGACCGCCAGTGGTGCCGGAGCACTTCCAGCACGCCCAGCTGTGCCTTGGCGTCCACAGCCTGCGCGGCCTGTGCCTCCTTGAAGATGGGTGCATCATCCACCTTGGTGCGGACCCAGTAGCCAATCAGGACGACGACGGCGGAGAACCAGAACGCGACCCGCCAGCCCCAGGAGAGGAATTCCGGTTCCGACAAGGTGTTGGAGAGGATCAGCAGGACCACGGTGGCCAGCAGGTTGCCGGCCGGGACACCCGCCTGCGGCCAGCTGGCCCAGAACCCCCGGCGGTGGTCGGGGCTGTGCTCGCTGACCAGAATAATCGCCCCACCCCATTCACCGCCAAACGCGAATCCTTGAACCAGCCGCAGGAATACCAGCAGGCCCGGCGCCCAGTAGCCGATCTGGTCAAAAGTGGGCAGGCAGCCCATGAGGAAGGTGGTTATGCCGACCGCCACCAGGCTGAGTTGAAGCAGGTGCTTGCGGCCCAGCTTGTCACCGAAGTGTCCAAAAACCAGTCCACCGATGGGGCGTGCCGCAAAGCCCACGGCATACAGGGCAAATGCGGCAATGATCCCATCCACGGGATTTCCCGTTTGCTTGAAGAACAGCGTTCCAAACACCAGGGCAGAGGCCGTTCCGTAAAGGAAGAATTCATACCATTCCGCCACGGTGCCTGCCATGGCGGCGGCAACCACGCGCTTCAGGCCCGCAGGGGCTCCCCCGGAAGCGTCTTTGGGCGGCGTGGATAATTCACGTAAAGATGTCATGCGATGCGACTCCAAGGTGATGAGTGATGAGGTCAAAACATCGTCGTGTGACGAGTGACACATACAGTAGCATGTGACATTTTACAGTGCCATTTATGTCGCGTACCGGTCTGATGACTGCGCCACTGTAATCTGGCAGTGACATGAGAAATGCCGCGCACATTGTGGGGAAGGAGATGGAATGCCTGCACAGAGGAAGCACCACAGGCAGGCCGCGCAGCCAGCCCCCGAGCCGCCGCCGGAGCCGTATCCGGTGCACTCCATCCCCGGCACGTTGCTGGCATCGCGGCTGGTGGGGAGCGGCCGGACCCGGCCGGCGGTGGTGGTCAGCTACAAGTCCGACGCCGGAAAGCGGCGCATCAACGCCCAATTCCTGGCCCAGCAGCTCGGCGACGAGGCGGACGTCTTTGAAATCGCCAACGGCGTGGAAACGCGCAAGCTCCAGGACGGGCTCCCCGAGGACCTCCACGTGTTCGGCACCGGCGCCCGGGTCTATCCAGCAGGCCCCGGGTGGGCCGCACGGACTCCCCCGGCCCGGCTGGTGGTGGGATCCACCGACCTGGGCCGGCTGACCAACCAGCTGCTGGGCGACGTGCATGCCGCCGCCCACTCCGGATTCCCTTCCCCGCCGGCCGAATTAGCGAAACCGGCACGGGCCACGGCCACGGGGACTGTCCGTGGATTCACCTCGGAAGACAACAGCCGGGCCCTGGTCAAGCTGTCCACCACGGGAAAGATTGTCACTGTCCGCGCCGAGGACCTGCTGCCGGGCGTGCCGCTCAACTGGCTGCTCACGCCGGGACAGTCCGTCACGGGCCTGCTGGATGAAGGCAACGGCACCCTGGACATCAGCGCGCTTCTGCTCAAGCCCGGTTCGCCCATCTCCAGCTACAGCGAGGGCGACGTGGCCCTGGCCCGCGTCCGCAGCGCCGGCGCCACCCATGCCATGGTCACCCTGTGGCCCGGCTCCGACTTCCGGATCGGCACCGCGCGCATCTCCTCCAATGAGCTCGATTCCGCGGAGGACCTCCTCACTGAGGGCGAGGTGGTGCGGGTGAGGGTGCTGTATGAAAACGGCGCCGTGGTGTTGTCGATGCTGGACGTGGACGACGACGAACCCATCGTCCCAGCGCCGCCCCTGGTGAAGGGCGGGCCGCCGTGGCTTGACCTGGACCGCCCGTACGCCAGCATCTTTGCCCCGCCTGCGGCGCCCCTCCCCGGTGAGCCCAGCGCAGGGAATGCCGCGGCTGGGACCGGGGCGGCCGGCGTCGTGCTTGAAGCGCAGGAGCCTGCCCTGACGCCGGCGGAACGCAAAACGGCGCTGAAGTCGACGCAGATGGAACTGGAAAAGGCGCGCCACACCATTGCCGAGCTTCAGGACTTGGTGGACAAGTTAGTGGCCACCGACAAGGCCGCCCGGACCCTGCAGGACAAGCTGGCGCAGGAACATGCCAAGGCCAACGACCTGGCGCGCAGGCACAACGATGCGGTGCACCAGATCGACGCCTTCAAGGCAGAGCTCGCGAAGACGACGGCCAAGCTGGTGGGGGCGAAGAAGCAGCGGCGGTCCGCGTCGTCCCGTTCGGAATCCAGCCTGGCGGGGCTGTTCCCCGAGCCGGAAGAGCAGTTTGATTTCGAGCTGCGCCACGAATGGGCGCTCATGGTCCCAGCCATGGACAAGGCCGCGCAGCCGCTGGGCGAGTACGTGGTGGGGCCGGGATTCCTGGCCACGCTGTCCCAGCTGCCCGCGCCGCAGCGTGCCAAGACGCTGCGGGCCGCGGTGGACCTGATTGCCAACCGCGAAGGGCCGCTGCGCAACCGCAAGCCCCACTTCCTGCGCGAAAATGAGGGCGCCCACGCCCCGGCGCGCATGCGCGGCGACGATGTTTGCTGGCGCCTCTATGTGGAGCAGGGCACGGCCGGGGCGCTGCGGCTGCACTACTGGAAGCTGAAATCCGGCGGTTTCGAGCTCCACGAGGTTGTCACGCACGACGACGTCAAGCCATAAGCTGGTGTGACACCGTCAGAAAGGACGCACTCCCATGCCTGCCCCCATTGAGCTGGTCCGCCTGCTGGACGACGACGGCGCCGAGATCGGCCTTGCGGACAAGTCGCTGGTCCACGGTGCAAACACCCCGCTGCACCTGGCCTTTTCCTGCCACCTGGTGGACGGCTCGGGACGCACGCTGGCCACGCGCCGGGCACTGTCCAAACTGACCTGGCCGGGGGTGTGGACCAACTCGTTTTGCGGCCACCCGGCCCCCGGCGAAACGTTCGAGGACGCTGTGAGGCGCCGCGCCGCCGTCGAGCTTAACATCGAGATCTCCGACATCCGCCCGGCCCTGCCCGACTTCCGCTACCGCGCCGTCGACGCCTCCGGCGTGGTGGAAAACGAGGTCTGCCCCGTTTTCACGGCCGTCTACACAGGCAGCAGCGACATCTCACCCAACCCGGAGGAAGTGTGTGACTGGGCGTGGACGGACATTGTGGACCTGGAGGAGGCGGTCATCTCGACGCCGTTCGCGTTCAGCCCGTGGCTGGTCCAGCAGGTGGCCGAGGGCATTTACACGGGCGGGCTGCTGCCCGGCACGCCCGGCGTTGACGCTATTTGACGGCCACCATCGCGGCACTGCGGTCCCACAGCTGCCGCGCCAGCGCGGGGTCCTGGGCGGTGCGCGTGGGCGTGGCCACCTTGCGCTTGGCGTAGTATTTTCCGGGCTCCCAGTCCTCCCCCGGCACGGTGGTCGCCAGCCACACCAGCGTGTCCGCGCCCTGCGCCGGCGTAAGCATGAACCGACGCATCAGGCTGCCGTACATCAATTTGGTGACCCGGTTGGACTCGGCCGAAAACCCGCTGCCGACCACGCCGGGGTGGAAGGCTGCCGCGGAAACTCCGTGGTCCCCGTAGCGGCGCTGCAGCTCGATGGTGAACAGGATGTTGTCCAGCTTCGCATTGCCGTACGCCGCATTGGCGCTGTACTTCTTCACGGCGTCCAGGTCGTCAATGTCGTAACGGGCCATGATCCTGTGGGCCATGCTGGAGGTGTTGATGACAGTGGCCCGGCTGGCCACCAGCTTCTCAATCAGCAGCGTGGTGAGCAGGAACGGCGCCAGGTGGTTCACCTGGAACGTCTTTTCATGCCCGTCCACCGTGAGCTCGCGTGCGCCCATGATGCCGCCGGCGTTGTTGGCCAGCACGTCAATCCGCGGGTATTTGTTCCCCAGCTTTTCCGCCAGCCCGCGCACCTGCGCCAGGTCGGTGAAGTCGGCCAGGAAAAAGTCCGCCTCCAGCTCCTTCGCCACGGCCTGGGTCTTCTGTGCCGAGCGCCCCACGACCACCAGGGTGTCCCCCGGATTGGCGAGCATGGTGGCGGCGGCAGCACCAATTCCGTCGCTGGCGCCTGTGATAACAATTGTGCGTGACATGGACCGTCCTTAGAATTGGCTTCAGCTTACAGCCGCGGCCCTTGGAATCCCCGCCGTGGCGTGGCCCTACTTGGAGCGGCCAATCATGCGGGCAACCTTTTGCTCCAACGATGCCAAGGTGACGTCCGGAAGGACGATAATTCCGTCCAGTTCCTTGCGGGCCCGCTTGTACGCGGACTGCCTTTCGGCCGGGCTGGCGGCCTCATTTTCGGCAATGTTGACGAGCTTGCGGGCGGTGTCCAGCCGGCCCCGCTCCGCCTCGGAAAAGGCCGTGTCCTTGAGCCGTCGGGCCTCCTTTTCCGCCACGTCAAAGGCCACGTCGTAAGCGTTGACGGCATTGCGGTAATCATCCCAGCGCGCCTTGGACGTGACGTCAGAAGCGGCCACCGGGCGGAGGGCGTCGGCGTCGCGCTTGGCCCGCAGGAACGCGACGGTGAGCGGTTCGCGGACGTCCGTCATCATGGGGAAGTCGATCAGCTTGCCGACGTCGAGCTCGTAATCCAGCCAGCGCCGGTTGACGGCGTCGTGCGTTTCCATGACCCTTGCCACGTCGGCCTCGCTGAACGCATCAGGGTCCTTGGCCAAAGTTTCCTGCTGCATCGGGGGCAGCTGGGCGGCCTCGGGAAGCCCGGCCACCTCGGGATGGCGGAGCTTGTACATCTCCACCCGCCGGCGGTGCCGCCGTTCGGCGGCCCGGTTGATGCCGCGGCCACCACGAGCCACCGCCCATATCAAAGGGAATGCCAGCCACCAGTTGTGGGTGAAGAAAACGATTATGTCTTGCACCACTCAATCGTGCCATGGGCCGCACTGCCGGACCAATGCCCGGATGCGTCAGCCCACCAGGAAGTGCCAGCCCAGCCACCAGACAAACAGCAGCAACGTGACGCGCGCGGCCCGGACGGCGAAAACATGGCCCAGCAGTTCGCCGAGACCGGCAAGCGCCGCCGGCTTCACCCGGGACACCACCACCAGTGCCAGCCCCGCCACCGGAACCAGCACATACCCGACCACCACCAGCACGTAGATCATGCCCGCCGCACCACCCGCACCAACGCCCCGCAGGCCACCAGCCACATCCCGGTCATGGCCCAGCGGCTCGAATCATCGTTGAACAGCGGCTGCAGCAGGTCGGTCAGAGGAGGGAAAACGGCCGCATCCGCCGGGGCAAACCTGTCAATGAAATACGTCCCCAGCTCCCACACGCACAGCAGAAGCACGACGCCGGCCCACCACCAGGCGGCCCGGCGCACCCTGGGTGCCGCACGGCCAAGCGGGTGCAGGGGCTGCGGCCACGTCAGCAGGAGCATGGCAGAACCCACCAGCCCCACCACGGCCGGTATGCCGACGCTGTCCTGCGGGGCCACGACCACCACGGCCGTCACCAGCACCGCGGCGGCGGCCGCCGCGGCCAGCCATGCCCACCGGGGCACCAGCCTTGCACTCCGGGTCCCGCCAGAATGGCGTTGGTGCGGGGCGCCGGGAGGAGTCGGGCCGGGGTCTGTAGACGGGCCAGTTGACGGGCCAGTTGACGGGCCCGTGTTATCTGCCGGGGAACGGTGCCCCACGGCAGTGTCGGCCGCGAGCGCCAGGGCCCCGGCCAGAAAGATGAACCCGTCCACGGGCACGCCGCGGTAGAAGTGGAACGTGGCGGTGATGAACAGGATGGCCACCCACGGGGTGGACAGCCACAGCGACGGACGGCTGGCCGCCTCCACTGCCTGCGCACCGTGGCCCGGCAGCCCCTGGCCATGCGGGTGGCCGGCTCCGGGGTCTTGGGCGGATTCCCCCGGCTTTCCTGAACGTGTGCTGGAAGCCATATGTCCAGTCCACCACCACCAGCGCCCCGGCGCCAGTGGGAGGCGGGCCGGCAGCCCGGGCCGGGCACCCGGCGTCGTGCTTGGAAACGGTGCGGCAGCGGCGAAGAAATCCATGGACGGCGGCCCGGCTGCGGTCTAGATTTGTGGGCAGGAAGTCAAAGATCCCCGAAGGGAGCCATCATGAGCTACACGGTCGGCGTTTTCATTGGCAGCCTGGCGTCGGATTCAATCAATCGGAAACTGGCCAAGGCGCTGTTCAAACTGGCGCCGCCGGAGCTGAAGCTGGTGGAGATTCCCCTAGGCGCGCTGCCGCTGTACAACCGCGATTTCGACGCCGACTTTCCGCCGGCCGGGCGCGCGTTCAAGGATGCCGTGGCCGCCGTGGACGCGCTGATTTTCGTGACGCCGGAGTACAACCGCAGCATCCCGGGCGTGCTGAAGAACGCCATTGACTGGGGGTCGCGGCCGTACGGCACCAATTCCTTCGCCAAGAAGCCTTCGGCCGTCACGGGGACCTCGCGGGGGCAGATCAGCACCGCCGTGGCGCAGCAGCACCTGCGCAGCATCCTGTCGTTTGTGAATTCGCCGGAGCTGGCTCAGCCGGAGGCGTACATCCACTTCACGGAGGGCATGATTGACGACGACGGCAACGTCACCGTGGCCCGCACGGAGGAGTTCCTGCGCAACTGGCTGCAGGAGTTCCACATCTTCGTGGTGAAGGTGCTGGGGGCGCAGCGGATCACGCTGTAGGGCGGTTTTGCAGCCCGGCGCGGGCCTGTTCGAAGAGCCTGAATCCCACCTCGACCACCAACGCTTCATCCTGGGGCGCAACGCCCATGAGCACATTGACCAGAAGGTGGTTGACGGCCCCCACCAGGGCCACTGCCGTCAGCGCGGCAAAGTCGCTGACCGGCAGTGCATCCTTCAGGTTTCCTGCGTTCACGGGGCCCTGGTCGAGGAGTACCTGCTGGTGGACGATGTTGGCGAAGGAGCCCAGCACCTCTAAGCGCTTTGCGTCCAGGTGTGGCGAGACGGCGACCACCTCAATGAGCACGATCCGCGCATGCCGCCTGTCCCCCAGCAGGAAGCCGACAAACGCCGACAATCCGGCATGCGCGCCCTTGACGACGTCGCCGCCAGCGGATTCCATGCCCGCCTGGGTGGCCGCGAACAGCCTCTCGACGAGGTGGCTGTAGACCTCGGCCAGCAGGTGCTCGCGGCCTTGAAAAGACTCGTAGAAGTAGCGCTCGCTCAGGCCCGCCTCACGGCAGACATCCTTGACCGTCGCCCGGAGGTAGCCGGTGGTCCCAAAAACCTGGATTCCCGCGTCGATGAGCCGCGCCCGGCGCTCCTGCACCCGGGTTGAGGGATCGAGGCCGGAGTACACCCGGCCCTTCGCGCGCCCTGGGACCGCATGCTGCACCGGTTCCGGGACCGGCACCTCACGCGGGACTTTCATGGGGGTCATCATATGCCCGCGTTGCTCAGGCTTTGTCCAACACGAATGCTTTCAAGTCCTCAAGGGTCTGGTTCATGTGGTTGTCCATGGCCCTGCGTGCGCTTTCCGGCTGTCCTGACCGCAATGATTTCAGGATTTCCGCGTGCATGGCGATGGCGTTGGCCTGTATTTGGGGCACCCTGGACGTTTCTTCGCGCCGGTTTTCCAATATGCGGTGCAGAGGCTCAAACAGCGCCGCCACAAAGATGTTGCCGGAAGCGTGCAGGATGATGTCGTGAAAGGCAAGATCGGACGCCACGAAGGCGGGCACGTCGTTTTCACGGTGCGCAGCCTGCATCTTGTCCACTTCCTCGCCGAGCCGGTCCAAGTCCCCCGCTGAAATACGCCCTGCGGCAAGTTCACAGGCGCCGGTTTCCAGCATGCGCCGCAGTTCGATCAGCTGCACGGCAACGGCGGCGTCGTCTTGGCCTTCGGAGACCGCCCGGAGCACGGCATGCAATGAGCCCCATCGGCCCAGCGGATTGACGAACGTTCCGCGCCCCCGCTCCACACGGAGGATGCGTTGGGCCTCGAGTGTCTTCATTGCCTCGCGCACGGTCATCCTGGAGACCTCATGCTGCGAGCTCAGTTCCAGCTCACCAGGCACCAGGGAATCCGGAGCGAATTCTCCGGCCACAATGCGGTCCAACAGGTCATCCGCCACCACTTCGGTCAACGACTTGCGAGCCATGCCTCCCCTATCTCCACGGACGTGTTGCTTCAGTTTAGGGTTCGGCGAGCGCTCAAATGGCATTCGCTTGCGCACTCCATGTGCCTTGTGCCACAATATCATTCAAATGTTAGATGTCAGACATCTTACAAAAGAGAACTCCACAACAAGGTGTGACGAAATGGCACTTGAATCCGAAGTATTGGCCGCGTATCCTGCCGAAGTCAGCGTGTCGGCCGCATTGGTGGCGGACCGCATGGCGGCATCCGGTCGCGTGCTGATCGTGCTCGACGACGACCCCACGGGAACCCAGTCCGTGGCAGGTCTGCCCGTGCTGACCCGCTGGGACGAGGCGGACTTTGACTGGGTCTTCCGGCTAAAAATCGACGGCACGGCCGCGAAGGCCGTCTACGTCCTGACCAACACCCGCAGCCTGGATCCCGCCGAGGCGCAGGGGCGGAACCGCGAAATCGTTATCAACGCCTTGACTGCCGCCCGCAGGGCAGGCCTCTGCGTGGGCTTCGCCAGCCGCAGTGATTCCACCCTTCGGGGCCATTTTCCCCTGGAGCCGGACACCATTGCGGCAACGCTCGGTGCCGAGAACGGCGGGATCGTGGACGGCGTGGTCATTGTGCCAGCCTTCCCCGACGCCGGACGCATCACTGTTGGCGGTGTCCACTACACCCGTGGCAGTCAGGGCACGCTCATCCCGGTCGGCGAAACGGAATTCGCCAGGGACGCCACCTTCGGATTCACCCGGTCGTCCCTGGCCGAGTACGTCGAAGAGAAGTCTGGCGGCCGCATCCCCGCCACCCGCGTCATCACCATTGACCTGCACCTGATCCGATGCGGAACGCCCGGCGACGGCGCTGCCGCCATCGCCGACGCCCTCGACGCCGCCACCAGCTCTACGCCGATCGTGGTGGACGCAGTGACGGAAAACGACCTGCGCATCCTCGCCCTGGGCCTCGATGAATCAGAGCGCCGCGGCAAGCTGCTCGTTTACCGCGTCGGCCCGCCATTTGTCCGCGCCCGGATCGGCCAGGAAATTCGCGAGCCCCTGACTGCCGCGGAAATCTTCCCTGCGGACGGCACCGAAGACCGCGGTTCCGCGCGCGGCGGGATGATCGTGGTTGGGTCGCACGTCGGCGTCACCACCCGCCAGCTCAAGGCGCTCAAGGATGCCCGCCGATCCGCGCGCGCCGTTGAGATCGACGTGGAGAGGTTGCTGTCCGACGCCGGCGCTGCTCACGTCTCCGACGTCGTCACCGAGATCACGGCAGCGTTGGCAGCGGGCGACGTCATCGTCCACACGAGCCGCCTGCTCATCAAGACCGACGACCCCGCAGCAAGCCTGCAGATTGCCCGCACCGTCTCAGCCGCCGTCGTCGAGGTGGTCAACCGAACCCTAAAGACTTCTCCTCCGCGATTTGTCATTGCCAAGGGCGGCATCACCTCCTCTGACGTGGCTGCCCACGGGCTGGAAATCCGCCACGCAATCGTGCGTGGCCCCATGCTCCCCGGGATTGTCTCCCTGTGGGAACCCGTGGGTGGTCCGGCCTCCGGCATTCCCTACATCGTCTTCGCTGGAAACGTTGGCAATGACCAGTCGCTGGCCGATGTCACCCGCAAGCTCAGCAACACGTTTTAGACCCAATTCTTCGAGGAGAACACCATGAACACCGATTACACCGTTGCAGTCTTGGGCCTCGGCGCCATGGGATTGCCCATGGCCACACGCCTGGCCTCGCGGCTGACCGTCCACGGCTTCGACATAGCTGCACCCCGGCTGGAACTCGCCAAGGAGGCCGGGATCGACACCTTCGATTCCGCCCAGGCCGCCGCCAAGGGCGCCGACGCGCTCCTGTTGGCCGTGCGCAACGGCCAACAGCTCACAGAGGTGCTCTTCGGTGAAAACGGTGTCGCACCCGTCCTTGCCAAGGACTCGGTCGTCATTCTCACCAGCACTGTCGGCACAGATGCCATCCCGGACACGGTTGCCCGCCTGGCCGGCTACGGCGTCGAACTGGTGGATGCCCCGCTGTCCGGCGGACCCGTCCGTGCCGGGCAGGGAGATCTGCTCGTCGTCGTGGGCGCCACTCCTTCCGCGCGGGATCATGCGGCCCCCGTCCTGGAACTGCTGGCCTCCACCCTCTCGATTGTGGGCGACAGGCCCGGCGACGGTCAGGCCCTCAAGACCGTCAACCAGCTGCTGTGCGGTGTCCACATCGCAGCCGCGGCCGAAGCACTGGCCTTGGCTGACGCCCTGGGGCTTGATACGGCCAAGACGCTTTCCGCCCTCGAGGCAGGGGCCGCAGGCTCCTTCATGCTCTCCAACCGCGGACCGCGAATTCTGGAGGCCTACACGGAGGATGGCGCCGAGGTCCTTAGCCGCCTGGACATTTTCGTCAAGGACATGGGGATCGTCGGCAAGGCCGCCCGGGAGGCCGGCCTTGCGGCCCCCGTGGCGGCCGCCGCCGAACAGCTGTACCTGCTGGGCCAGGCCCAGGGCCTGGCCGGGGCGGACGACTCCGCGGTGATCAGGGTGCTGGCACCCAGCCAACGCCACGCCGGCTAGTTCCGGAGCCTTACCTGGAGACGCACTGAACCGGCAGGGCGCCAGTTCCCGGACTGTCCAGGGCTTCGTCCAGTACGCGGCCGAAGTTGGCAGCGTCATGGGCAAAGCGTCCCAGGAACAGCCCTGAGACGCCGTCGAGCTGTGGCAGGAGGCCCGGCTTCGCCGAGCCTCCGTAAATGATTGGCAGCTGCCCCGCGCCTTGCGGCTCCAGCCGCCGCCTGACGCCCCGCACGACGGCGGACACATACGCCGCGTCCGCAGGCTCGGCTGCGCCGATGGCCCACACGGGCTCGTAGGCAACCACACTGGTTCCGGCATTCCCCCACGCTCCGGAAAATACTGTATCCAGCTGCCCGGCAACATAGCCGGCCGCTTCCTCCGGGCTGCCGCGGCGCTCTTCCCCAACGCACAGCAGCGGGGTGATCCCCGCAGACAGGACCTGGTCCACCTTGGCGGCCACGGCGCCGTCGTCCTCGGCGAAGTGCCGGCGGCGCTCGGCATGGCCGATCTCCACGATGCCCACGCCCAGCTCTGCGAGCATGGCCGCGGACACCTCGCCGGTCCAGGGCCCGGGCGCCGGGCTACAGTTCTGGGCGCCCAGGAGCGCCGGCGAGCCTGCCAGAATTTCCGCTGCTGCAGGCAGCACCGGGAAGGACGGGATGACAAACGGGACCACCCGCCCGGCAGCGAGTGCCGGGCGGGCGTCCAGTTCGGCACGCACCTGTTCCAACCAACGGAGACTATCCCGATACCCCAGGTACATCTTCGTGCTGACTCCGATGTACAGGGGAGCTGCCGTCTCAGTGAGTGTCATGTGGTGCCTTGTTCCGTTCCGTTAGTTGTCCAGCAGTTCGTCGGCCTTGTTCTTGAACCGGCGCGTGCCCCACATCATGAGCGCCGCCACGAATGGCAGGACCCCCAGGGCGTAGATGCCCATGGCTCCCGAGGATGAAGCAAATGTTTCGTTGATGCTGGTGCGCATGATCGGCGCCACAAAGCCACCCAGGTTGCCGAGGGAGTTGATGAGGCCGATGCCGGCGGCAGCGGCGGTTCCGGTGAGGAACGCCGTCGGGTACGACCATGCGATGGGGCCGATGGAGAGGAAGCTGCACACGGCGAGCGTGATGAAGATGATTCCCAGCGCCGGGAGGCCGTTGGCGCCAGCCCAGGCGGAGCCGAAGATGCAAAGGCCGGTCGAGACGAACAGCCAGGTGCCCAGGACGCGGCGGCGGATCACAGTGGAGGCGTACTTGCCGATGAAGTAGCAGGCAAACATGCCGAAGAACCACGGCACGGCCGCCAGCAGGCCCACTGTCATGCCTACTTTTTGGCCCGTCAACTGCGAGATCTGCTGCGGGAGGTAGAACGTGACCCCGTAAACCGCAATCTGCAGGCAGAAGTAAATGATGGTGAAGTACCAGACCTTGCCGCTGGCCATTGCGGCAAAAACACCGGTCGGCCCGGATTCCTTGCGCAGGACGTCTTCCTGGGCCATGGCGGCCGTCAAGGCGTCCTTTTCCTCCTGGGAGAGGAACTTGGCCTTTCCAGGGCCGTTGATGAGCAGGAAAAATGCGGCAATGCCGGCGATGACGGCCAGCGTTCCTTCAACAAAGAACATGACCTGCCAGCCGTGAACGCCGGGAACCTTGTCGCCAATGTTGATCAACCCGCCGGACAGCGGCGAGCCGACTAGTTGTGAAAAGGGTTGGGCCAGGTAGAAGATGGCGAACATCTTAACGCGGTGCTTGTTGGGGAACCATTCGGCAAGGTACATGATGATCCCGGGGAAGAGCCCCGCCTCGGTGACGCCGAGCAGGAAGCGCAGTGCCACAAATGAGTGCTCGCCCTGGACGAAGGCGAAACTGGCGGAGACGATGCCCCAGGTGATGGCGATTCGGGCAAGCCAAATCTTGGCCCCAACCTTTTTGAGCATCAGGTTGCTGGGGATTTCAAAGATGGCATAACCGATGAAGAAGATGCCTGCGCCCAGCGCATAGGCTCCTGCAGAGATCCCCTTGTCGGCCTCGAGGGCCGCCTCGGCAAAACCCACATTTGTGCGGTCCAGGAAGGCGACCACGTAGAGAATCACGAGCATTGGCATCAGGCGGAAAGTGGCCTTGTGAACGGCCGACTTTAGCGCCGGTGACTCCAACAACTCCTTACTGGTACTGCCGGTACGGCTGGTCAAACTGGCCATGCGAACTCCTCATTGAGTAGTGGTGGGGGTCTAAACAGGGTGATGAATCGGGTGAGTGACCGGATGCCTATCGTGGGAATGCCATGAGCATGACGGCTCCAACGCAGGCGAGGATTCCGACCAGCAGGTACAGCTTGCGGGCAGTGCTCCAGGCACCGGTTATTTGGGGTTTCACGGTGGTTCTCCTTAGTGCATGTAGAGCCCGCCATCCACGTTCAGCGTTTGGCCCGAGACGTACCCGGAGTCCTCACCGATGAAGTAGTGGATGGCCGCGGCGATGTCTCGGGTATTGCCCACCCGGTTGACGACGAGGTCCTTGACCATGTCGTCCTTGCGTTCGTCCGTGAGGGTGCCGCCCATGATGTCCGTATCTATGGGGCCCGGCGAGACGCAGTTGACGGTGATGTCGTACGGGCCAAGTTCACGGGCCGTTGCGCGGGTCAGACCGATGACGCCGGCCTTTGCCACGGAGTATGGCGTCTTGGAGAACGTGCCGCCGCCACGCTGGGCGGAAACGGAGGAAATGTTCACAATCCGCCCGAGCCGGCTTTTGACCATTGATTCGGCAACGCGTCGGGTGGCGTAGTGAACCCCGTTGAGGTTGATGCCCAAAACCCTGTCCCATTCGGCAGGCTCCAATTCAAGGTAGCCGATCGGGGAGCTGACGCCGGCGATGTTCGCCAGCGCCACGAGCTGCGGCAGGGCAGCCTCGATCTCGTCAATGGCAGCGCGGACCGAAGTTTCGTCCGAGACGTTGGCGCCGACACCGTGGGCCTTGACCCCGTAGGTGGCGGTCAGTTCGGCGGCAACGGCCTTGCAGGCGGCGTCGTCAAGGTCGATGACACCGATGCTCCAGCCGCGCTCGGCAAGGTAGTTTGCGGTGGCACGGCCGATGCCGCGCTCGGAAACGGCCCCGGTGACGATGGCGGTGCGTTCGGCGGGGAATGCTGCGGTGGTTTCAGGCATGGATGACTCCTGGTGGTTAGTGGTAGGGAGAAATTCTTAATGGATGGGTGCGGGGCCGAGGTCCTCAAGCAGCTGTTGCATGGCGACATAGGCTTTGTTTCGGTAGGCAATAAGCTCCGGTGTGCGCTCCGCAGGGACGTTGAGGAAGCCGGCACCTGTCTTGGTGCCCAGCTTGCCGGCGTCGACCAGGTCGCTGAGGATCTTCGGGGTGGCGAAGCGTTCCGGGAATCCTGTCTGCAGTGACTGGTAGCAGAAGTTGTAGACGTCCAGCCCAGCCATGTCGGCAATGGCAAAAGGCCCGAAGAAGGGCAGCCTGAAACCGAAGGTTGTGCGGACCAGGGTGTCCACGTCCTCGGCGGTCGCGATTTCCTGCTCCACGAGCTGCGCGGCCTCGTGGAAGAGGGCATATTGCAGGCGGTTGAGTACAAATCCGGTGACGTCCTTGACCACGGCAGTCTGCTTGCCGGAGGCGTGCACCAGCTCCCGGATGGCACCGACTGTGGCGGCAGCCGTGCCCGCATGGGGGATGACCTCAACGCCGGGGATGAACGGGGAGGGGTTGGAGAAGTGCACCCCCAGGAAACGTTCCGGATTGGCGACCGGATCAGCAAGGTCGGCAATGGAAATTGTGGAAGTGTTCGAGCCGATGACGGCATCCGGGTGGGCCGCGGCACTGATTCTGGCCAACGTGGCGTGCTTGATGGCCAGGACTTCAGGAACGGCTTCCTCGATGAACTCCGCATCAGCCACTGCTTCTTCAATATCTTTTGCGGCCCACAGGTTTTTCCGCAGGATCTCCGTGGACCCGGCCGGGAACAGCCCGTCCGCCACAAACTGGTCCGATTCAACCAGGAGACGCTCGTAGTTATTTTGTGCCACTTCAGCCGAAACATCGGCGAGTGCCACCCGGGCGCCTCCCAACGCCAGTACCTGGGCGATCCCGCCACCCATGTAGCCGGAGCCCACTACGGCAAAGTTGCGCTGCTGTCCTGCGGGGGTTGTTTCAGTCATGATCAGATTTCTTTCGCGTAGGTGGATTCATAAGAGCAAATCGCATCGACCTTTTCAGCCGAGGCGGAGCTTTGGTCAAAGGTGTAGGAGAGCCACTCGATGACCAGCTTCTTGGCCAGTTCCAGGCCGATGACGCGCTGGCCCAAGGTGAGAACTTGGGCGTTGTTGCTAAGCACGGAGCGCTCCACCGAGTAGCTGTCATGGGCCGTGACGGCTCGGATGCCTGGCACCTTGTTGGCCGCGATGGCCACGCCCAGGCCGGTGCCACAAATCAACAATGCCCTGTCAGCGGCACCGTCGGCCACCATACGGGCCCCGTCTACGGCCACGTGAGGGTAGGCGCGCGGATCCCCTTGGCCCACACCTATGTCGGTCACGGAGGCCACACGAGAATCCGCTTCCAGCACAGCCTTGAGCGCATTCTTGTATTCCACCCCGGCGGAATCGTTGCCCACCACTATTCGAAGTCCTGCATTGTCCTGCGTCATGCCTTGGCTCCTAGTCCTGTAAGTTGTGCATCAATATGGCGGCCCAATCGCTCGACAATGAGGCCGAATGAGACGGCCCCCGGGTCTGCATGGCCCAAGCTCCTTTCGGCGAGCGGGCGGGCCCGGCCCTTCAGGGGCCGCAGAGCGGCCGTCTGTTCGGCAGCGCTGCGTGCGGCCGCGGCGGCCACGGCCAGTGCCCGGTCCAGCGGTGTGCCACCGGAAATTGCGGCCGTGAATGCGTCCCGGAACGGCAGCAGGGCATCCACCATGGTCTTGTCGCCGATCTCTGCCTTGCCCAGTTCCGTGACAGCCGCCGCAAACGCTTCCACCGCCGCTGCCGCATCCCTTCCTGAGTAGCTTTCACGGTTGCCCAAAGCAACGCCCACCGCGATGACTGCAGTGCCCCACAGGGCGCCCGACGTCCCACCCGCCTTTTCGCTCCAGGCCTCCCCTGCCGAGGTGAGGATGGCGCTAACTGGCGCACCGCCGTCGTTCGCGGCAATCTGGACCGCGGCAGCCACGGCAGCCTCAACTCCGCGGCGCATGCCGATTCCGTGGTCGCCGTCGCCGGCAATCGCATCCAGCTTGCCTAGCTCGTTCTCGTGTTCGACCACGACGTCGCGAATCGCTGCGATGGCCGCGACCGCGTGGCGGCCCAGGGCGGCAGCCGCTGCCGTGGGCTGCTCGCTGGCTTCTTCGCTGGCGTCGGTCCCAATTGTGGCGGCACGGGGAATCCGCCGGGCCATGGCGCCCTTACGGAAGGCAGGCGTGTCCGCCGGTGCCGCCCACAGGCGCTCGAGTTCATCGTCAAGCCATAGCAGCGTCAGCGAAAGGCCGGACATGTCCAGGCTGGTGACCAGCTCCCCGCATTCGGGCTCCACCACGGTCAGGCCCGCCGCCGACAGCAGCTTTTCCACCTTGCCGAAAAGCAGGAACAGCTCGTCGTACTTCACGGTGCCCAGTCCGTTGACAATCGGCACCACCCGCGTCCCGGGGTTCTCGGGCTTGTCTGCCAGGAGCCGGGAAACCAGCAGCTCTGCCAGCTCCGACGCACTGGGGAGGGGGTGTTCGGAGATGCCTGGCTCGCCGTGGATGCCCAGTCCCAGCGCCATGAGGCCCGCCGGGACGTGGAAGAGCGGTTCGGCGGCGCCGGGCAGGGTGCACCCGTCAAACGCGACGCCGAGGGAGCGGGTGCGGGCGTTGGCCAGGACGGCGAGGCGTTCCACCTCATCCAGGTCCAGGCCTTCCTCGGCCGCAGCCCCGGCAATTTTGAAAACTGTCAGGTCCCCTGCGATGCCGCGGCGCTTTTCGGGCTGGTCTGCCGGGGCGCTGGCAATGTCGTCGGTGACGAGGACCGTGCGGGTTTCGATTCCCTCGGCGTTCAGGCGCACCTGGGCTTGCCCAAAATGCAGCACGTCGCCGGCGTAGTTGCCGTAGCTGAGCAGGACTCCCCCGCCATTGTGGGCAGCCTTGGCCACGCGGTAAACCTGCCCTGCCGCCGGGGAGGCGAACATGTTGCCACATGCAGAGGCAGCTGCGAGACCGGCTCCCACCAATCCGGCGAACGCTGGGTAGTGCCCGGAGCCGCCGCCCACAACGAGCGCAACCTGTCCCTGGGGGCTGGCGGTGGAACGGACCACGCCGCCGTCCACGCGGGAGACGTACTGGCGGTTTGCAGCCACAAAGCCGTCAAGGGCCTCGTCGGCGAACTCAGCCGGGTCGTCGAATATCTGTGTCATGGTTCCTCTTCGAATCCGCAGGGTTGACCTGTGCGGGGTTGGGTGGTGCGCGGGTGCAGGTTTAGATGGCCGCGGCGACGGCTGCCACCGGGAGCTGGCGGCCCTGGGCGACTTGACTGGCACCCAGGGCATAGCCGGTGGCTTTGGGAAGAACCTGACTGCGGAGGTATTCCTGATTCTTCGCGGTGACGCTGAGTCCGTCTCCGCCGTAGTGTTCGGTGCAAAGGATGCCCTGGAAGCCCACGGAGAGCGCGATTTTGAAGGCGTCACGGTAGTTAATGAGTCCGCTGTCCATGGGTGCCGGCATTGCGACGTAGGCGCCGCGGGCAACGTCTTCATCCCGGATGTAATTTTTTACGTGCCAGTAGTTGGAGTAGGGCAGCGTCTTCTCCATGGCCTCGCGCCAGTCCTCGATGGGACGGTGGAGTCGGATCAAATTACCGATGTCGGGATTCAGCCCGACATTTTCCAAGCCAATGTCCTGCACGAGCCTTACCGAAGAGTCAGCAGTCCCGAGGTACGTGTCCTCATACATTTCCAGGGACAGCAGGACGCCAACGCTGGCTGCGTGTTGGCCCAGTTCACGCAGCCGTGCTACGGCGTCGCCCCAGGCCTGCTTGTCCCCCGCAGGATCCTTGTGGCCTTCGACGGTCCAGAACCACAGCTGCTTTTGTTGCTCGGGCGTTAGGGCCTGATGGAGCCCGAAGGAAACCACCTCACAATCCAAGGCTGCTGCGGCATCGATTGTGCGGTGGCTGTATGCCAGGTTGTCTTCCCAGTTCGCCACGTCAATCACGCTCCGGCGGATGGCCGAGATCACCGGAATTCCGATGCCTGCCTGGATTGCGGCGCCCTTGAATTCGGCCAGGCGGTTCTCGCTCAGGTCACCAGGACGAACCCAGCTGTCCGTCAAGTCGGCATTGGCGAATCCGGCGTCCTTGACTTCCTGGAATACCGCCATCCATTCCGAGGAGTCTGCTTCATTAATATGCCGGCCTGCAGCATTGACGCCCGGGAACTGCAGCAGCGCTGCGGTGATGGGCCAATTTTCGGCTATGTAGGCCATGGTGTCCTGCTCCTTTGTTGCGATCCTGTTTCCTATAGGATCTACTATTTCAAAAGAGTATGTCAAGAATCACATTTTGGGAAGTTGAGTCCAAGGTGCCACGTCCCGGACAACCGGGGTCATTGAACCGGTGGCAGCTTTAGGCCGGAGGGGCTTCCTGCAAGGCGCGGCTGCGCACCTTGCCGACATGGTCAATCATCGCGGCCGAAGCGGCAGCCGGATCCCCGAGTTCAAGCGCCTCGAAGACAGCCTGGTGTTCGGCAATGGCGCACTCGGCATCCGTAATGCCCGATCCCCCGAAGAGCCTGAATCGCTGGACCTGGCCGCCCAGCGCCTCATACGCCGCAAGCATGAACGGGTTGCCGGAATTTTCGGCGATGAGTCTGTGGAATCTTTCGTCGGCATCAAGATAGTCGCGATATTCGGCAAAGGAAGGCCCTCGGGGCGCCTCCTTGAGGTCGGAGATTGCTTGCCGCAATTCCGCCAGTGCCTCCGGCGTCATCCGCTCGCAGGCAAGGCGCGTTGTCACGGGCTCGATGGCCAGCCGGGCATCCATTAAGTTGGCGTAGTCCTCGCGGGAGAAAAGTGGCGCCACCCGATATCCCTTGAGCGCCACCCGCAGCACCATCCCCGTGTGTTCCAGTCTGGCAAGAGCTTCGCGCACCGGCGTTGGCGAGACATCAAGTTCCCTTGCCGTGCCATCGATGCTTACCGTGGCGCCGGGCTCCAATCTGCCGTCCATGAGGGATTCCAAAATTTCCTCATAGACATGGTCAGCCAGGACTTGCCTGCTAACAGTGCGAGGGCCTCGTGGAGTCTTCATGGTGATTAAATCCTATAGGATTTGAAACGGAGAGTCTGACACTCCTAAAACTACCCGCCCGCCCGGCACCTGCAGTGCCCGGCGGGCAGGACTCGCCATGACAGAATAAATACAGATCACCCATGGCAGCAAAGAAGAAAACTCCACCGGAGCCGGAACCCGTCGGCGCGGAACGCCCTGCCCACAAGTCCGGTGTACGCCGCCCGCATACTCGCCAGCCGCCGGACTACCGGCGCCGGGCCGTGCTGGCCTCCGTGGCCCTGGCCGCCGCCACCACCGCCTTCAAGGCAAACATTGCCGCGGACTACCTGCTGACGGAACGTTCCCAGTTCCGTGTCACCACCCCGGACAACGATGAAAATAAGACCGCTGCCAACAGGTTCCCAGGCAAAACGTGGTACCTCCTGGGCGGATTTGGCGTCAGCTACCGGGACACGGGGCGGAAGTTGGCAGCCCTGCAGCCTGCCATGAACGAACGCGCTCCGGCGTCGTACATCGGCTATTCCAACGGCGGGATCGACATCGCCCAGCTGTTC
>Ga0134128_10002719_pt1 | contig 21773 bp, 19 predicted proteins | sample KB31754_FD_96462 | JGI IMG/M metagenome (GOLD analysis project Ga0134128, IMG submission 96462) | Terrestrial soil microbial communities with excess Nitrogen fertilizer from Kellogg Biological Station, Michigan, USA - KB3-175-4 | ecosystem: Environmental > Terrestrial > Soil > Unclassified ... | reverse complement strand
TCTCGCGCCGCCTGCGCTGCTACGCATAGCGCTCTCCCTCTCGAGGGGCACGAAGAAGCCCGGCAATGCCGGGCTTTTTCATGGGCGTCGAAGGAAGGCCGGAAGGGAAATCGAGTCCCGGGGAGTCGCGCCGGGCCTTCGCGCTCCTCGCGGATCGCTCCGTCCCGGTGGTCCGAGTCCGCGTTTCACGGCGGGCGCTCGGGTCGAAGGGCTGCGCATGATGCGCTTTCGAGTGCACCAGGCGCCGGTGGATTGCTCGCTCGACCGCGAGCGAAGAACTCCGCCGTGTCCCGCTGCCAACTCGGCGCGCTCCAGGGACTCGATTTCCCTTCCCGCCTTCCTTCGACGGCGCTTTATTCCCTGCGGGTGGTCCTCGATCTCGCTGGCCGCTCTCGGCCAGTAGCGGTCGTCGGTCGTTCTTTGACGATCAATGTGCCAAGCGGACAAAATGCGCATTGAGCGGGCGTCCCTTATCCCGAATGCAGACAAATGTAGTTCGACTGGCTTCCCCGAGATCCGCACGCTGCGGGCTACGCAGCGTGTTCTTGGCTCTCGCGCTCTCGTTCCCGGCAGCCGCTGCAGCGCAATATGAGGTGAAGATAGAGCCGGGCACGCGGAACTTGCTGCTGCAGTTCGCACTCTCTCCCGACGATGGCCATCCGATCAAGCTTGTGACGAGAGGCGCAGCTTGGGGTTTGCAGCCACAGGTCGAGGACGTGAAGTGCGGGCAAGTCGCACTCCACCGCGATTCCGATGGGGACTGGATAGCGCCCCCAGGATGCAGCCGAGTTTCCTGGCGGGTGACGCCGGATTCGTACGACGACCGCGGCATTGATCCGAGCAAGCAGCGGACTCTTGCGATCGGCCGGACACCATGGTTCTTGCTGGCGGAAGCTACGTCTCTGCTTCGCCCACTCGAGTCTTCGGAGCAGTCGAGCATCGGCACGCCGGGATCCGAGCGCCTTCTTGGAGCGACTTCCGTGGGCCTCGGTCGCTTCCTCGTGCCGCCTGCGAGCAAGGCTCCAGAGTTCTATGTTCTCGGAGCTGTTGCTACGGGCGAGCGTGCCGTTGGCGAATTCCATGTGGTCTATGTCGCAGACGTACCGGATCGAGTCCGGCGGCTCGGCCTGGATCGACTGCACGGCGAGGCCCTTTCCTATCTATCGAGCGTGGTCCCCCTTCCGACGCCTACCAGCGATTCTTCCCGGAAGCTCCTAGTGATTTGGCTGGGCGTGGCGCGCGGCCGGGGTACAGTCGGCGGGGCCGCCGGACACCGCAGCTTCGTCGCCAACTATCTCGTTGGACCACCACCGGACAAGAAGCGGAATGCGGCGATGACTCTGGCGATCGTAGCGCACGAGCAGTTCCACCAGCTTGTGGACATTGCTCGCGGCCGACTAGCGCCACTGCCGGTATGGCTCAGCGAGAGCCTTGCCCAGTACTACGGGCTGAAGGCGTTGCTCCGGACTGGCGATTCCAAGTACGTGCGAGCGGTGAGGAGGGACTTCATCAATCCTTCGAGGAACGTTACTGCCGGGCTGGTCGAGTTGAACCGCCGCTACGAAGCTGGTGACCGAGCGGGATACGATCGGTTTTATACCCAAGGCGCGACGCTCTGGAATGCTATCGACTCAGCCATCGTCGCAGCCACCTCCGGGAGGCAGAGCTTAGACGATTACGTGAAGGACATTCTTCTTTCGCCGATTCCCAAGAACGGCACCCTGCCTGCAGTCTTCGTCGAACGGCTTCGGTCGGTTGCCGGTTCCGAGATCGATCGAATCATCGCCAAGTACGTTGGTCGATAGCCGCAGATCATCAACCAGTACGCCCGCTTTGGGTCGAAAGCGATCATTCTTCGCAGATACGTGAGCTAGCAAATGGGAAAGCTCCAATGGTTCGGAGCGCTGCTCGCAATAGCGGCGACAAGCTCGGATGGCGCGCCATTTAGTGGTGTCAATTGCGAGCTTAAGCAGCCGCCCGCCGAGTCTGGCGAGGATGGCATCCACGGCTATGCAATGAAGGTGTATCCGCGTACGCGCGGCATGAGCAAGGACTACACCGGCTGCGTGACGACTTGGATGCCTACCAATGCTGGGTACGAAATCTTGGGCGTTACCGCATGAGGGGCGGCGTTGCAGTCGCCTTTTGGTCGTCGGTGGACAACCGGCTGTGCGAATATCGAGCAGGGAAGCCGAGCCATGTCCAATGCCCCGCGTACGAGTCCATCACGGAACGTCGAACCATGGCACCCGGCTGCGCGGAAAGGATGATGAAGGCCGGAGGCAGCGTGCCGGGGTGTGACCTTGAATAGGTGCACCGCATCGATGTCCGCTAAGGACCGCTAAGTGACTCCTGCTAGTGCACGGAAGTGGCAAATGGGGCTTACAAAAAGCGGACGTGCCGGCCACGCCAATATAGCCCAGCCGAGTGCGGCTGATCTGAGGGTGAAGAGTGGCCGCGCAGCTTCCCTGCACGTCTATCCGCCGATGGCCTTCGGAATCGACGGCGGCGAGGACGTTTTGATTTCCTTTGGAACGATGCTGATGCGGGCGCTGCGCCCATTGAGCAAGCCAAGCTTGAGCCGAGTTTCTTCGTCCTGCCGCATACGAAGCGTAGGTTTCCCGACGAGGTTGAAGCCGGTCCCGTCCCAGACATAGATCTCGGTCGCGAGAAATATGGTGCCGTCTTTCTGGAGGGTCGGCCTGAGGAGCAGCCGAATGTTTCTTTCGAGTTTGATTTCGGTTTGGCCCCCATCATTCACTTCGACGTTCATTCGCGACTCATCCGTGGTCGCGGTGCCCAGCTTGATCGCCATCCCGATGTCAGTGGCGTTCGCGCGCGACATTAAAAAGACGGAAGAGCCGGCGGCAGCGCAGGCGGCCGCGGCGGCAGCCCAGAGCCGCCGCCGTCGCCAGAAGGCCTTCGGTTTTTGAATGACGAGGCGAGTGAAAGGCACTCCGAACACAGCCGCTAGACACTTTGCACTCTCGCTGGATGCCATGCTGCCGGACTCCATGCGCTGGATTGTCCGAACGCCAAGCCCAGCCGCGGCGGCCAATTGCTCTTGGCTCCATCCCCTACTTTGCCGCTCGGCCTTGATAAGCTCCGAATCGATCATCAAGTCCATGCAGTGAACTCCAGAGTTCTCGAGGAATCCTCATGGTGCTGCATCAGAACATGCCCGGCCACGTCATTTGGACGTCAGGAGCCCGCCATGCCCGTATTCAAGTCCCAAAGGCCGAGCGATGAACCAACTTTTCGCTTCGAGTCGGAAGACGATTGCCCGTTTCGTGGAGGGCTATGAAACAGTGCCACGAACCCGCGATGCGGGGCTTTTTCACGACCGCTGCGGGAAGGCGACCGCTCAGCGGCGCATGCCCGGCTCGTTCCCCTGCTTGTAATGCGAGAACGCCGCCTGCAGTCCCTTGAGCACTTCCGCGCTCGTCTCGAACAAGGCATGCGCCTTCGGCTCGTCGAATTTGCCGATGTCCTCGCGGAGATGGCGAATGAGATCGTCCAGCATGCCGTTCACCTTCGTGACGTGGGCACCCGGATCGCCGTGGGCCCTGGTCTGCGCCATGAGTCGCTCCTTGGTGAAAGTCGCCGACGACCGGCTGGCGCTACGACAGATGCGCGGACGGATCGGTTCCGGGCAGCGGCCCGGCTCGCGGTCGAGCGGAGCGATCCACCGATACCTTCACCAACAAAAAAGCCCCGCATCGCGGGGCTTCTTCGGGGAATCGGCGCCGAGCGCCTTACTTGAGCTTGCCTTCCTTGTAGACGACGTGCTTGCGCGCCACCGGATCGTACTTCTTGATCTCGATCTTGTCGGGCGTGGTGCGCTTGTTCTTGGTCGTGGTGTAGAAGTGGCCGGTTCCGGCCGACGATTCGAGCTTGATCTTCTCGCGGGGCATGGTTCAGCTCCTCAAACGTTCTCGCCGCGCGCGCGCATCTCGGCGAGCACGACGTCGATGCCTTTCTTGTCGATGAGCCTGAGGCCCGCGCTCGAAAGGCGCATCTTCACCCAGCGGTTCTCGGTCTCGACCCAGAACCGGCGGTACTGCAGGTTGGGGAGGTAACGCCGCTTGGTCTTGTTGTTCGCGTGGGACACATGGTGGCCGACGCGCGGGGCTTTGCCCGTCACTTGGCAGACGCGGGACATGTGGAAAGGCCTCTTGAAATCGGTAGAATCAAAGCGTTGAATTGTAGCAGTTTTTCCGCTTCCTCCGCAACCCGGAATCGGCACATCCGTCACTGCTCGGCGCAGCTAGAGCAGGCCGCGCTCGGCGAACGAAAGGCAGGCGCCGGGCGCGACGATGAAGTGGTCGAGCACCTTCACGTCGACCAGCGCGAGCGCCTCGGCGAGCGTGCGGGTGAGCGCCTGGTCCTGCAGGCTCGGCTCCGCGACGCCCGAGGGATGGTTGTGCGCGAGGATCACCGCCGCGGCGTTGCGGGCGAGCGCGTGCTTCACCACCTCGCGCGGATAGACGCTCGTCTGCGTGAGCGTTCCGCGGAACAGCTCCTCGGCCGCGATGACGCGGTTCTGCGCATCCAGGAACACGCAGTAGAAGCACTCGTGCCCGAGGTCCTGCATGCGCAGGCGCAGGAAGCCCCGCACCGCGGCGGGCGAGACCAGGCTGTCGCGCGATTTCATCTCCTCGGCGAGCGCACGGCCCGCGAGCTCCATCACCGCCGCAATCTGGGCGGAGCGCGCGGGACCCACGCCGCCCAGCGAGGCGAACTCGACCGGCGCGGCGGAAAGCAGCCGCGAGAGGCGGCCGAAGCGGGCGAGCAGGCCGCGGGCAACCTCGATCGCGCTCTTTCCGCGCGACCCGGTTCCGAGGAAGATCGCCACCAGCTCCGCGTCCGACAGGGACGAGGGCCCGCGCGACAGCAATCTTTCCCGCGGACGCTCTGCGCGCGCGGCTTCGGCCGGATCCATGCAAGCCTCGGGGGTCGTGGGTAAAATGCCTCGATGGACAAAGGGTTGAATCGCCGCCTGCTGCTGGGAGTGACCGGCGGCATCGCCGCGTACAAGGCGGCGGAAGCCGCGCGCCTCCTCATGCGCAATAACGTCGCAGTGCAGGTCGCGATGACCGAAGCGGCGACGCGCTTCGTCACGCCCGCCACGTTCCAAGCGCTCACCGGCAAGCCGGTGATCACGGACCTCTGGGACGCGAGCTTCGAGAGCTCCATGCCGCACATCGAGCTCACGCGCGGCGTGGACGCGGTGCTGGTCGCGCCGGCGAGCGCGGACTTCCTGGCGAAGCTCGCGCACGGCCTCGCCGACGACCTCCTCTCCACCGCGTGCGTCGCGCGGAACTGCCCGCTGCTCGTCGCGCCCGCGATGAACCGCGAGATGTGGGACAACCCCGCCACGCAGCGCAACATCGCGACGCTGCGCGGCGACGGCGTACGCATCCTCGGGCCGGCTGCAGGCGACCAGGCCTGCGGCGAGGTCGGCATGGGCCGCATGCTCGAGCCGGAGGAGCTGCTCGAAGCCGTGCTCGAATTCCTCGGCCCCAGGAAGCTCCACGGACGCAGCGTGCTGGTCACCGCCGGCCCCACGTTCGAGGCGATCGACACGGTGCGCGGCATCACCAACCAGAGCTCCGGCAAGATGGGCTACGCGATCGCGGAAGCGGCGCTCTCGCTGGGCGCCGACGTGACGCTGGTGAGCGGCCCCACCACCATCGCGCCGCCCGCCGACGCGCACTTCGTCTACGTGACCTCGGCCGCGGAGATGATGAACGCGGTGAAGGCGAACCTCGCGGACGCTGACTTCTTCTTCAGCGTCGCGGCGGTCGCCGACTACACGCCCATCGCGAAGTCGGCCCGCAAGCTCAAGAAGACCGACCAGGGGATGGAGATCCAGCTGAAACCGACCGAGGACATCCTCGGCTACGTGGCGGCCGTCGCGAACGGCCCGTTCTGCGTCGGCTTCGCGGCCGAGAGCGAGGAGGTCGCGCGCTACGCGCAGGAGAAGCGCGCGAAGAAGAAGATCCCGATGATCGTCGCGAACCTGGTGCAGGACGCCGTCGGCCGCGACGAGAACGAGGTCACGATCTACGACGACGACGGCGCCCATCCGCTCGCCCGCGCGCCCAAGTCGCGCATCGCGCGCGAGATCGTCGCCCACGCCCTCGCGCTCGCCGAGCGCCGCGCGAAGCCCGCCGCGCACCTCAAGCAGGTTTCCTGAGTCGTTCCGTTCACCGCCGGATCCAAGGCATTTCGCCTGCATCGCTGCCCATGAGAAAACTGGACGTCAAGATCCTCGACGAGCGCATCCGCGCGAACCTCCCGGCCTACGCCACGAACGGCTCCGCGGGCCTCGACCTGCGCGCCTGCATCGCCCAGGCGGTCACGCTCGAGCCGGGCGACAGCACCCTCATCCCTTCCGGCATCGCGATCCATCTCGGCGATCCGGAGCTCGCGGCGATCGTGATCCCGCGCTCCGGCCTCGGGCACAAGCACGGCATCGTGCTCGGCAACCTCGTCGGGCTCATCGATTCGGATTACCAGGGCCAGGTGTTCGTCTCGTGCTGGAACCGCGGCAAGGAGCCGTTCGTCGTGAAGCCGCTCGAGCGCATCGCGCAGCTCGTGGTGGTGCCGGTGGTGCAGGTCGCGCTCAACGTCGTCGACTCGTTCGAGGAGAGCGAGCGCGGCGCGGGCGGCTTCGGGTCCACCGGCAAGCACTGAGATGCGCGGCATCGTGCTCTTCGCCCACGGATCGCGCGATCCGGAGTGGGCACGCCCGTTCGAGGCGATCCGGGACATCGTTCGCCAGGCGCGGCCCGAGTACCCGATCGAGCTCGCCTACCTCGAGATCATGTCGCCCACGCTCGAGGAAGCCATCGCCTCGCTCGCCGCACAGGGCGCGCTCGCGGTGACGGTCTTTCCCGTGTTCCTCGCGCAGGGCGGCCACCTCCGGCAGGACGTGCCGCGCATCCTCGATGCCATCCGCGTGAACCACCCGCGCATTCCGATCGCGCTCGAGCCGGCGGTGGGCGACGTGCCGGAGATCCGCCAGGCGATCGCGCAGTGGATCCTCGCCGGTGCGGGTTGAGGCGCTAGCGGCGCGAGCAGATCGAGTAGCCGTCGTTCCAGCCCATGGCGTATTGCGGGTCGTTCGCCATGCGCGATTCGTCCTTGTGGCCGTATTCCGAGCGCTTCGCCGATTCGCAGCCGTCGACGTATCCGGCGCGCGCGGCGGGCGGATAGCCGGCGAGGTTGTATGCGGGACGCGGCGCCTGCGCGCGGCGCTCGGCCGCCTGGGTCGGACTCTCCGCGCGTTCGGGGAATGCCGAGCATGCGCCGGCGAGAAGGGCGATGGCGAGAACCAGGTGTCGGCGCATTGCGGGCCTCATGCGGTAACCTTACGCGTCACTCCGAGGAGAGCTTCGTGATGTCCGTATCCGTCCTGCGCTTCGACCGCCGTTCCTTCTCGCCGGTTCTCGCCGCGACGCTCCTCGCGGCGAGCCTCGCGGCGCTCGCCGACGCCCGGCTTCCGACCGCGACGCTCAAGATCGGCTCGCAGGCGCTCAAGGTCGAAGTCGCCGCCAGCGACGCGCAACGCGAGCGCGGCCTCATGTTCAGGAAGGCCATGCCGCGCGACGAGGGCATGCTCTTCGTCTTCGACGATCCCGGTTACTACGCGATGTGGATGAAGAACACGCTCATCCCGCTGTCGGTCGCCTTCGTGGACCGCGACGGGAACATCCTCAACATCGCCGACATGGAGCCGCAGACGCTCGACAGCCATCTCGCCAACGGCCCTGCGCTCTATGCGATCGAGACCAACAAGGGCTGGTTCGAGGCGCACAAGGTCCACGCGGGGGACAAGGTGACGGGCCTGCCGAAGCATTGAAGGCTGGGCGCAAAGGCCCTCGATCCGCCGATGAACGGCGCTCACCCCGCGAACACGGGATAGTGGAACATCCCCGACGAGGCCATGAAGAAGATCATCGGGATCGAGAGCATCACGTTGGTGCGCGAGGCGAGGAACGCGACGCGGCGCGCCTTCGCCTTTTCCTCCTCGCTCGCGGCGACCAGCCCCAGCACGCGCTTCTGGTTGGGCCAGATCAGCACCCAGACGTTGAAGAGCATGATCGTGCCGAGCCACGCGCCGATGCCGATCGGCACGTAGGCGGTCTCGCGGAACAGCAGCGCCTGGTTGAACTTGTCGCCGAGGAGGAACGCGCCCATCACCCAGGTCGCGACGGCGGCCCAGCGGAACCAGAAGAGCGCGACCGGCATGACATGCTTCGTGATCGCGGCGCCCGCCGGCGGCGTCTCGGCGTTGGCGCGCTTGAGCGCGTCCGGCTGCACGAAATTGAAGTAGTAGAGCAGCCCGACCCACATCACGCCGAAGAGGATGTGCAGCCAGCGGCCGAGGCCGTAGTGGATGAAATCCCAGCCCATGGCGCTAGCCTCCCATCATCATCGCGCGCGCGAGGTAGTAGAGGACGGCCGTGAGGATCAGCCCGCACAGCACGGTTCCCCAGAGCGAATCCAGCGGATTCTTCATCTTGTCTCCCGGATCGAGGGAACGGGTGAGCGGCGCCGATATTAACATGCGGTCCGCGCGGAGCCAGCGATTATCATGCACGGCTTGGAAGCGATTCATCCCTATTCGAGCCTCACGCCCGACGTCGTCCTGAACGCGCTGGAATCGCTCGGCCTGCGGTGCGACGGGCGGCTGCTCGCGTTGAACAGCTACGAGAACCGCGTCTACCAGGTCGGGCTCGAGGAGGCGCTCGCCGGCGCGCCGCCCTCGCCCACTCCGATGGTGGTCGCCAAGTTCTATCGGCCGGGCCGATGGAGCGACGCACAGATCCTCGAGGAGCACGCCTTCGCGCTCGAGCTCGCCGCCGCGGAGATCCCGGTGGTCCCACCGCTCGCCTTCGACGGCCGCACGCTGCACGAGCGCGAAGGCTTCCGCTTCGCGGTCTTTCCGAGGCGCGGCGGCCGCGCCCCCGATCTCGAGGACGACAGGATCCTCGCGTGGCTCGGTCGATTCATCGGCCGCATCCACGCGGTCGGTGCGACGCACGCGTTCGTGCACCGGCCGCGCCTGGACATCGAAACGTTCGGCGAGGAGCCGCGCGAGTTCCTCCTCGCGAGCGGCTTCATTCCGGCCGACCTGCTCGCATCCTGGAAGCAGGTCTCGGAGCTCGCGCTCGAAGGCGTGCGCCATGCGTACCAACGCGCCGGAAGCGTCGCCTCCATCCGCGTGCACGGCGATTGCCACCCGAGCAACGTGCTGTGGACGCCCGATACCGGAAACTCGCCGGGCGGGCCGCACTTCGTGGACCTGGACGACGCGCGCATGGCGCCGGCCGTGCAGGACCTGTGGATGCTCGTCTCCGGAGACCGACGCTCGATGGGCCTCCAGCTCGGCCGCATCCTCGAAGGCTACGAGGACTTCGCCGAGTTCGACGATCGCGAGCTCCACCTGGTCGAGGCGCTGCGCACCCTGCGCCTGCTCCACTACTCGGCGTGGCTCGCCCGGCGCTGGGACGATCCGGCATTTCCGATCGCCTTCCCGTGGTTCAATACGCCGCGCTACTGGCAGGACCGCATCCTCGAGCTGCGTGAGCAGGTGGCGGCGCTGCACGAGCCGCCTCTCGTCCCGGGATAGGGAAACATTTCGATGCAATTTGGCCGCGGAAACCACCGTCCCGAACCTGCATCCAAAGCGACAATCGCGGGAGCCGGCCCGTCACCGGCAATGACAGGACGAGACCGATGACCGATCTTCCGCCGGAAGACCCGCGCCGCGGCGCGCCGATCCCCGTTTCCAGGCGCCGCGCCTTCGTGCCCCTCCTCGTAACGGGGCTCGTCATCCTCGCGGTCCTCGTGGCCTGGTATTTCTGGCCCAAGAAGAGCGCCGCCGAGGGTGAGGCGAAGCGCGGCGGCTTCGCCCAGCAATTCGCCAAGGGAGGCGGCGGACGCAAGGGCGGCGGGGGATTCGACCAGAACCGGCCGCAGCCGGTCGCGGTGGCCACCGCGCAGATGGGAGACATGCCGGTGGTCCAGACCTCGCTCGGCACGGTGCTCTCGGGCCGTACGGCGACGGTGCGCCCGCGCGTCGACGGCCTGCTGCAGTCGGTGCTGTTCGGCGAGGGCGACAATGTGAAGGCCGGTGCCATCCTCGCGCAGATCGACCCCGCGCCCTTCCAGGTGCAGCTCGAGCAGGCCGACGGGCAGCTCGCGCGCGATACCGCGCAACTGAACAACGCGCGGCTCGACCTCGGCCGCTACCAGACCCTCCTCAAGCAGGACTCGATCGCCGAGCAGCAGGTCGACCAGCAGGCGGCGCTGGTGCGCCAGCTCGAGGGCACCGTCAAGGTCGACCAGGCCACGGTCGACAGCGCCAAGCTGCAGCTCTCGTACACGCGCATCAGCGCGCCGATCGCGGGGCGCCTGGGCCTGCGGCAGGTCGACCCCGGCAACATGGTGCACACGTCGGACACGAACGGCATCGTGGTCATCGCGGAAATGAACCCGATCGGCGTCCTCTTCACGGTGACCGAAGATGTCGCCCCGGGCGTGATCTCGCAGCTGCGCGCCGGCCGCAAGCTTCCCGTCGAAGCCTGGGATCGCGACCGCAAGAACCTCATCGCGCGCGGCACGCTCGTCTCGGCCGACAACCAGGTCGACGTCTCGACCGGGACCGTGAAGCTCAAGGCCGAGTTCGCCAACAACGACGGCAAGCTCTTTCCCAACCAGTTCGTGAACGTGCGCATGGTGGTCGACGTGCGCCGCAACGTGGTGATCGTCCCTTCCGCCGCGGTCCAGCGCAACGCCCAGGGCCAGCTCGTGGTCTACGCGGTGAGGAGCGACAACACCATCGCGGTGAAGCCGGTCACCACCGGGCCGAGCGATGCCCTCAACACGTCGATCGTGAGCGGGCTCGCCGCCGGCGAGCGCGTGGTGACCGACGGGCTCGACCGCATCCGCGAAGGATCGAAGGTCGAGGTCACCTCGCCCGCGGCCGCGAACGCGCCGCCGCCCGCCCCCGGGATCGGTGAGGAGAAGGGCACGAAAGGCGCCCGCAAGGGGCGCGGCTCGCGCAAGTCGCAAGGCAAGGGCTCGGCGCAGGGACCGGGCACGACGTGAACCCGTCGCGCATCTTCATTCTCCGACCCGTCGCCACCTCGCTCCTGATGGTGGCGATCCTGCTGGCGGGCTTCGTCGCGTACCGGCAGCTGCCGCTCTCGGCGTTGCCCGAGGTCGATTACCCGACGATCCAGGTGGTGACGCTCTATCCGGGCGCGAGCCCCGACGTCACGACCTCGTCCATCACGGCTCCGCTCGAGCGGCAGTTCGGGCAGATCCCGGGCCTCAAGCAGATGTCGTCGTCGAGCTCCGGCGGCGCGTCGGTGATCACGCTGCAGTTCGAGCTCAACGTGAGCCTCGACACCGCCGAGCAGGACGTGCAGGCCGCGATCAACGCCGCCTCCAACCTGCTTCCCACCGACCTGCCCGCGCCGCCGATCTACAGCAAGGTGAACCCGGCGGACGCGCCCATCGTGACGCTCGGCATCACGTCGCAGACGCTGCCCATGACGCAGGTGCAGAACCTCGTCGACACGCGCCTCGCGCAGAAGCTCTCGCAGCTGCCGGGCGTGGGGCTCGTGACGCTCTCGGGCGGCGAACGGCCCGCGGTGCGCGTGCAGGTGAACCCCAAGGCGATCGCGGCGATGGGCCTCTCGCTCGACGACGTGCGCACCGCGATCGGCGCGGCGAACACCAACCAGGCGAAGGGCAGCTTCGACGGTCCCGCGCGCGCCTACACCATCGACGCGAACGACCAGCTGCGCAGCGCCGACGAGTATCGCTCGATCGTCATCGCCTACAAGAACGGCGCGCCGATCTACCTGAGCGACGTCGCGGACGTCGTGGACGGCGCCGAGAACGCGAAGCTCGCCGCCTGGATGAACGACACGCCGGCGATCATCGTGAACGTGCAGCGCCAGCCCGGCGCGAACGTGATCCAGGTGGTCGACCAGCTGAAGAAGCTGCTTCCGACGCTCACGGCGACGCTTCCCGCCGCGATCGACGTCGAGCTCCTCACCGACCGCACCGTGACCATCCGGGCCTCGGTGCACGACGTGATGCTCGAGCTCTTCCTCGCGATCGTGCTGGTGGTGGCGGTGATCTTCGTCTTCCTGCGCAGCCCCACGGCGACCATCATCCCGAGCGTCGCGGTGCCGCTCTCGCTCGTCGGCACCTTCGGCGTGATGTACCTCGCGGGCTTCAGCATCAACAACCTGACGCTCATGGCGCTCACCATCGCGACCGGCTTCGTGGTGGACGACGCGATCGTCGTGATCGAGAACATCTCGCGCTACGTGGAGGCGGGGGAGACGCCGCTCGAGGCCGCGCTCAAGGGCTCGCAGCAGATCGTCTTCACCATCATCTCCATCACGCTTTCGCTCGTCGCGGTGCTGATCCCGCTGCTCTTCATGGGCGAGGTGGTGGGAAGGCTCTTCCGCGAGTTCGCGGTCACGCTCGCCGTCTCGATCCTCATCTCGGCGGCGGTTTCCCTCACGCTCACGCCGATGATGTCGGCGCGGCTCCTGCGCCACGGCGGCGGCGAAGGGCACGGGCGCTTCTTCCGGCGCACGACCGAGTGGTTCGACCGGGTGATCCATCGCTACGGCCAGGCGCTCGACTGGGTGCTCGACCACCAGCCGCTCACGCTCATCGTCTTCCTCGTGACGCTCGCCCTCTCGGTGATCCTCTACATCGTGATCCCGAAGGGCTTCTTTCCGCTCCAGGACACCGGCCTCCTGCAGGGCATCTCGGATGCACCGCAGTCGGTCTCGTTCGCCGCGATGTCGCAGAGGAGCCGCGCGCTCGCCACCGCCATCCTCCAGGATCCGGCGGTCGAGAACGTGTCCTCGTTCATCGGCGTGGACGGCCAGAACGTCACGCTCAACAGCGGTCGCGTGCTCATCACGCTCAAGCCGCAGAGCCGGCGCGACTCGGCGAGCGTCGTGATGGATCGGCTCAAGCGCCGGCTCGCGAACCTCGAGGGCATCTCGCTCTACCTGCAGCCGGTGCAGGACCTCACCATCGAGGATCGCGTCGCGCGCACCCAGTACCAGCTCGCCCTGCAGGGCTCGAGCGCGGAGGAGCTCGGGCGCTGGACGCAGGCGCTGGTCGCCAGGCTGCGCACGCTGCCGCAGTTGACCGACGTGGTCTCCGACCTGCAGGACCAGGGCCTGCAGGCGTACCTCACCATCGACCGCAATACGGCGGGCCGGCTCGGCATCACCCCGGCCGCGATCGACAACGCGCTCTACAACGCCTTCGGCCAGCGCCTGGTCTCCACGATCTTCACCCAGGCGAACCAGTACCGCGTGGTCCTCGAGGTGAAGCCGGAATTCGCGCGCAATCCGAGCTCCCTCGGCGACATCTACGTCCCGGTGCAGAGCGCGCAGCCGGGCGCGACGACCGCGGGCAACACGAGCCAGATTCCCGGCACGAGCGGCACCGCCGTCCCGGGAAGCGGCGGCACGCAGGTGCCGCTTTCGTCCGTGGCGACGATCACCGAGCGCCCCGGAGCGCTCTCGATCGACCACATCGGCCAGTTTCCCGCCACGACCATCTCGTTCAACCTGGCCGCCGGCGCGTCGCTCGGCGGGGCGGTCGACGCGATCGAGAAGGCGGAAAAGGATCTCAACATGCCGTTGAGCGTGCGTCCCGAATTCCAGGGTACCGCCCTCGCCTTCCGCGCCTCGCTCCTCAACACGCTCCTCCTCATCCTCGCCGCGATCGTCACGATGTACATCGTGCTCGGCGTGCTGTACGAGAGCTACGTGCATCCGCTCACCATCCTCTCGACGCTTCCCTCGGCCGGGGTGGGCGCCCTGCTCGCGCTCCTCGTCGCGCGCCAGGACCTCGGCATCATCGCGATCATCGGCATCATCCTGCTCATCGGCATCGTGAAGAAGAACGCGATCCTCATGATCGACTTCGCGCTCGACGCGCAGCGCGAGGAGAAGCTCGGCGCGCGCGAGGCGATCCACAAGGCCTCGATGCTGCGCTTCCGGCCGATCCTCATGACGACCATGGCGGCCATGCTCGGCGCGGTCCCGCTCATGATCGGCTGGGGCGTGGGCAAGGAGCTGCGCCATCCGCTCGGCATCACGATGGTGGGCGGGCTCATCTTCTCCCAGCTCCTCACGCTCTTCACGACGCCGGTGATCTACCTCTATTTCGACCGGCTCGCCGCGCGCGTGAACCGCGCCCGCGCCCGCAGGGCCGGCGGCCAGGCGGCGATGGCGGACGGAAGCCCGAATCCATGAAAGCGGCGCTTCCAAAGCTTTTCGCATGAATCGCTCCCGCCAGCTTGCATGAACGTCACCGAGCCCTTCGTTCGACGGCCGGTCGCGACCACGCTGCTCACCATCGGCATCGCGCTCGCCGGCGCGGCCGCGTTCAAGCTGCTGCCGGTGTCGCCGCTCCCGCAGGTGGACTTCCCCACGATCTCGGTCGCGGCCTCGCTCCCCGGCGCGAGCCCGGAGGTGATGGCGGCCACGGTCGCCACACCCCTCGAGCGCGCGCTCGGCCGCATCGCCGGGGTCTCCGAGATGACCTCCTCGAGCTCGCTGGGCAGCTCGCGCATCACGCTGCAGTTCGACCTCAACCGGGAGATCAACGCCGCGGCTCGCGACGTGCAGGCGGCGATCCAGGCGGCGCGCTCGGACCTGCCCTCGAGCCTGCCGAACAATCCCACCTATCGCAAGGTGAACCCGGCGGATGCGCCGATCATGATCCTCGCGATGACCTCGGAGCGCCTCGATCGCGGGCAGATGTACGACATCGCCTCGACCAACCTCGCGCAGCGCATCTCGCAGATCTCCGGCGTGGGCCAGGTGTCGGTCGGCGGCTCCTCGCTTCCGGCGGTGCGCGTCGAGCTCAATCCCAACCTCCTCAACAAGCTCGGCATCGGCTTCGACGAGGTGCGCACCGCGATCTCCTCGACCAACGCCAACCGGCCCAAGGGCTTCCTCGAGGACGGCGAGCACCACTGGCAGATCCAGGCGAACGACCAGGCGAAGACGGCGAGCGAATACGTTCCGATCATCGTCGCCTACCGCAACGGCACGGCGGTGCGGCTCGGCGACCTGGGGCAGGTGGTCGACTCGGTGCAGGACCTGCGCAACTACGGGGCGTCGAACGGCAAGCCCGCGGTCCTGCTCATCATCAACCGGCAGCCGAACGCGAACATCATCGAGGTGGTCGACCGCGTGACGGCGCTGCTGCCGGAGCTTCGCGCGAGCATTCCCGCGGACGTGAACCTCGAGCTCATGATGGAGCGCACCAGCACCATCCGGGCGTCGCTGCGCGAGGTGGAGCGCACGCTCGTCATCGCGGTGATCCTGGTGGTGATCGTGGTGTTCCTGTTCCTGCGCAACGGCCGCGCGACCCTCATCCCGAGCATCGCCGTGCCGGTGTCGCTGGTCGGGACCTTCGCGGTGATGTACGCCGCCGGCTTCAGCCTCAACAACCTCTCGCTCATGGCGCTCACCATCGCCACGGGCTTCGTGGTGGACGACGCCATCGTGGTGCTGGAAAACGTCTCGCGCTACATCGAGCAGGGCATGGCCCCCTTCGAGGCCGCGCTGCGCGGCGCCCGCGAGGTGGCCTTCACGGTGCTCTCGATGAGCCTCTCGCTGGTCGCGGTCTTCATCCCCATCCTCTTCATGGGCGGGATCATCGGGCGGCTCTTCCGCGAGTTCGCCGTCACGCTCTCGGTGGCGATCCTCATCTCGCTGCTGGTCTCGCTCAGCACCACGCCGATGATGTGCGCGCGGCTCCTGCGCCGGGAGACCGATCGCGAGCCCGGCCGCTTCGCACGCGCGAGCGAGGCCGCGTTCAACGCGGTGCACCGCGGCTACGAGCGCAGCCTCGGGTGGGTGCTGCGCCACCCGCTGCCCGTGGTGCTGGTCCTGCTCGCCACGGTCGGCCTGAACCTGCTGCTCTACACGAAGATTCCCAAGGGCTTCTTTCCGCAGCAGGACACGGGCCGCATCATCGGCTTCGTGCGCGCCGACCAGTCGACCTCGTTCCAGGCGATGCGCCAGAAGCTCGAGGACTTCATGCGCATCGTCCAGGCCGATCCCGCCGTGGACAACGTGACCGGGTTCACCGGCAGCGGCGGCTTCCGCGGCGGCACCAACTCGGCGAGCATGTTCATCTCCCTCAAGCCGCTCGACCAGCGCGGCGCCTCGATGGACCAGATCGTGACGCGCCTGCGGGCGAAGCTCTCCAGGGAGCCGGGCGCGAACCTCTTCCTCAACCCGATCCAGGACGTGCGCGTGGGCGGCCGCCAATCGAACGCCACCAACCAGTTCACGCTGCGCGGCGAGGACCTGGACGTGCTGCAGGAGTGGTCGACCAAGCTCGAGCAGGCGCTCGAGCACGTGCCCGAGCTCGCCGACGTGAACTCCGACCAGGAGGCGCGCGGCCTGCAGACCACGCTCGTGATCGACCGGCCCACCGCCTCCCGGCTCGGCCTCACGCCGCGCACCATCGACACCGCGCTCAACCTCGCCTTCGGGCAGGCGCAGGTCTCCACCATCTACCAGGAGCGCAACCAGTACCGCGTCGTGATGGAGGCCGCGCCGCAGTACTGGCAGGATCCCTCGACGCTCGATTCGCTCTACGTGCTCTCGCCGCGCCGCGGGCTGGTGCCGCTTTCCGCGTTCTCGCACTACGAGCAGACGCTCGCGCCGCTTTCCATCAACCACCAGGGCCAGTTCGCCGCGAGCACCATCTCGTTCAACCTGCCCGAGGGCGTGTCGCTCTCGCAAGCGGCGGACAAGGTGCGCGACACCATGGCGCGCATCGGCGTCCCCTCCACGCTCTACGCTTCGTTCGAGGGCACCGCACGGGCGTTCCAGCAGGGCCTGGACAACGAGCCCATCCTGATACTCGCGGCGATCCTCACCATCTACATCGTGCTGGGGATCCTGTACGAAAGCGTCGTGCACCCGATCACGATCCTCTCCACGCTTCCCTCGGCCGGCGTGGGCGCCCTCCTCGCGCTGCTCCTCTTCCACGTGGAGTTCTCGCTCATCGCGCTCATCGGCGTGTTCCTGCTCATCGGCATCGTCAAGAAGAACGCGATCCTCATGATCGATTTCGCCCTGGATGCCGAGCGCACGCGCGACCTCCCGCCCGAGAAGGCGATCTTCGAGGCGGCGACGCTGCGCCTGAGGCCGATCCTCATGACCACGCTCGCCGCGATGTTCGCCGCGGTGCCGCTCGCGGTGAGCTTCGGCGATGGCGCGGAGCTGCGCCGCCCGCTCGGCATCTCGATCGTGGGCGGCCTCCTCGTGAGCCAGGTCCTCACGCTCTACACGACGCCGGTGGTCTACCTCTACCTCGACCGCTTCCGCCTCTGGGCGCGGCGCGGCTTCCGCCGCCGCCACCCGGACCTCGCGATGGATGGAGCGGAGTGACACGATCGCTGGGACGAACATCCATGAAAGCGCCGATGAACGCCGATCCAACGCCAATTGCCGCCGATGAATCCGGGATGAATTGCATCGTGGCCATTCGGACCGCTGCAGCAATGGGCACAAAGACCTTCGTCGCCTTATCGGCGCTCATCGGCGTTGGATCGGCGGGAATCGGCGCTTTCAATGCCTTTTTCTTGCTCCTGGCACTCGCGTCCTGCGCGGTCGGGCCGAATTACCGGAAGCCGCCGGTGCAGGCGCCCGCGGCGTTCAAGGAATCGGGCGACTGGGTGAAGGCGAAGCCGGCGGACGGCGCGCCCAAGGGCGCGTGGTGGCAGGCGTTCCGCGACCCGGTGCTCGACGGCTTGATGGAGCAGGTGAGCGTCTCCAACCAGTCGCTCAAGGCCGCCGAGGCGCGCTATCGGCAGGCGACCGCGGCGGTGCAATCGGCGCGCGCGCAGCTCTTTCCCACGCTGGGCGCCAACGCGAGCGCCACGCGCAGCAAGTCCAACGTGCCCGCCGACAGCGGCCGGCGCTACAACGTCGCGCTCAACGCGAGCTGGGAGCCGGACTTCTGGGGCCGCGTGCGGCGCCTCGTCGAGGCGAATCGCGCGGAAGAAGCGGCGAGCGCCGCGGACGTCGAGAGCGCGCGCCTCTCGCTGCAGGCCGAGCTCGCGACGGATTACTTCCAGCTGCGCGCCACCGACGCGCAGATCGTCCTCTTCCAGGACTCGGTGAAGGCGTTCCAGACCTCGCTCGCGATGACGCAGAACCGGTATCGCGCGGGCGTCGCCGCGAAGGCCGACGTCGCGCAGGCCGAGACGCAGTTGAAGAGCACGCAGGCCCAGGCGATCGACCTCCACGCGACGCGCGCGCAGCTCGAGCACGCGATCGCCGTGCTGGTCGGCAAGCCCCCCGCGATGCTCTCGATCGCCCCGGCCGACATCACCGCGCACCTGCCCTCGATCCCGCCCGGGCTTCCCTCGACCCTCCTCGAGCGCCGGCCCGACGTCGCGGCGGCGGAGCGGCGCACGGCCGAGGCCAACGCGCGCATCGGCGTCGCGGAAGCCGCCTACTTCCCCTCGATCACCCTCTCGGCGAACGGCGGGTTCGTCGGCACGGCGCTCGCGAACCTCATCTCCGCGCCCAACCGCACCTGGTCGCTGGGGCTCGCGGCCGCGGAGACGATCCTCGATTTCGGCGCGCGCAGCGCCGAGGTCGCCTCCGCGCGCGCGGCCTATGACGAGGCGGTCGCCAACTACCGGCAGACCTCGCTCGGCGCGTTCCAGGATGTCGAGGACAACCTCGCGACGTTGCGCTTCCTCGCCGAGGAGGCGACCGTGCAGGACGAGGCCGCGCGCGCCGCGCGCGAGAGCGTCGCGCTGGTCCTCAACCAGTACAAGGCGGGCACCGTGAGCTACCTCAACGTCACGGTGGTGCAGGCGAGCCAGCTTGCCGAGGAGCGATCGGTCGTGAACGTGCTCGAGCGCCGCCTCGCGGCGAGCGTGGCGCTCATCCGCGCGCTCGGCGGAACGTGGGAGACCACGCCATGACGCAGGCGGAGGACCTCTCGGCGCTTTCGCGCTGGATCGGTCGCCTCGAGAAGCGCGAGGATACGATCGGCGCGGGGCCGCTGCGCGAGCTGCGCGCGCTCCTCGACCGCGACGATCCCGAGCCGCGCGAAGGCGAACCGATACCGCCGCTCGCGCACTGGCTCTACTTCCTCGACACGCACCGGCAATCGGAGCTCGGCCCCGACGGCCATCCGCGGCGCGGCGGGTTCCTTCCCGCGGTGCCGCTGCCGCGGCGCATGTGGGCCGGCAGCCGCCTCGAGTTCGTGCGGCCCCTCGCGGTGGGCGCGCGCGCGATCCGCAAATCCACCATCGGCGACGTGAGCGTGAAGGAAGGCCGCAGCGGCACGCTGGTCTTCGTCACGGTGCGCCACGAGATCTCCGACGCGCAGGGCCTCGCGATCACCGACGAGCACGACATCGTCTATCGCGGCGAAGCGGGCGCGGGCGCCTCGCCGGTCGCGGCGCCGGCGCACGAAGCCTGGCAGCGCGAGGTTCGCCCCGATCCGGTGCTGCTGTTCCGCTACTCGGCGGCAACCTTCAACGGCCATCGCATCCACTACGATCACCCTTACGCGACGCGCGTCGAGGGCTATCCCGGCCTCGTCGTGCACGGCCCGCTCATCGCGACCCTGCTGGTCGATCTCCTGCGGCGCAATCGACCCGGCGTCGCGCTGCGCCGCTACGCCTTCCGCGCGATGCGGCCGCTCTTCGACACCGCGCCCTTCGAGCTGTGCGGCGCCCCGGACGAAGCGAAGCGCACCGCCCGCTTGTGGACGCGCGACGCGCAAGGCGCGATCACGATGGACGCGACCGCGGAGTGGGCGTAGGAAGGGCGGCCGGCTACTCGTTCGCCGCGGTCGCGGCCGCGGCGTTCCTCAGGCGGGCCTCGCGCGAATAGAACGCCCGATAGAGCGCCGGCAGCACGAAGAGCGTGAGCAGCGTCGCCGAGATGAGTCCCCCGATCACCACGACCGCCAGCGGGCGCTGCGTCTCGGCGCCGATCGCGTGCGAGAGCGCCATCGGAAGGAGCCCGAGCATCGCGAGGAGCGCCGTCATCACCACCGTGCGCAGCCGCACCAGGGAGCCGCGGATCACCACCTGGCGCACGGTGCAGCCCTCGGCGCGCAGCTGGTTGAAATAGGTGACCATCACCACGCCATTCAGCACCGCCTGCCCGAACAACGCGATGAAGCCGATCGCCGCCGACACCGAGAGCGGGATTCCCGTCGCCCACAGCGCGAGGATGCCGCCCACCATCGCGAACGGGATGTTCACGATGATGAGGAACGCGCTCTTGACCGAGCCGAACGCGTCGAACAGCAGCAGGAAGATGAGCGCGATGGAAAGGGGAACGATCCACGAGAGGCGCTTCATCGCGCGCTGCTGGTTCTCGAACTCGCCCGACCAGCCGATCTCGTCGCCGGGCGCGAGCGGGACGCCCGCGGCGACGCGCGCCTGCATGTCGTGCACCACGCTTCCCATGTCGCGATCGCGGATGAAGACGCCGATCGACTCGACGCGCCGGCCGTTCTCGCGCGCGATGTCGAGCGCGCCGGAGACCGCGCGGAAGCTCGCGAGCTGCGCAAGCGGCACCTGGGCGCCGTCCGCCGTCGCGACGAGGAGGTTGCGCAGGCTCGCCGGATCGCGCTGCCCGGGCGGCAGGCGCACGACGACGCTGAAGTGCTTCTCGCCCTCCCAGAGCTCCGAGGTGGGCTTCCCGGCGAGCGTCGTCTCCACCAGGTCCTGGATGTCGCCCACGTTCACGCCGTAGCGGGCGGCCGCCTCCCGGTCGATGTCGATGACGTATTGCGGCAGCGAGCCCTCCCGGTCGATGAAGGCGCGCGCGACGCCGGGCACGTTCTCGATCTCGGCGAGGATGCGCCGCGCCTCGTCGTGGATGCGCTCGAGGTCGTCGCCGCGCACCTTCACCACGATCTGGCCGTCCACCTGCGAGATGCTCTCGAGCACGTTGTCGCGGATCGGCTGGTCGAACGAGGGCTCCATGCCGGGAATCGCGGAGACCGCGGCGTTCATCTCCTCGATGAGGTCCTCCTTGTTCTTGCCCGGACGCCACTTCGACTCCGGGATGAAGTCCACGAAGAGCTCGGTGGAATTGAGGATCTTCGGGTCGGTGCCGTCGTCGGGGCGTCCGGCCTTGGAGATCACCGTGTTCACCTCGGGCACCGTGTGCAGCGCGCGGCGTACGGCGCGCATCTGCTCGACCACTTCCTCGGGCGAGACCGACGGCGGGAGCGAGAGGTTCACCCAGGTCGTGCCTTCGTCGAGCTCGGGCAGGAACTCGCTGCCGAGCCGCGTCGCGGCGGCGAGCGCGATCGCGAGCGAGGCCACCGCGACCACCGTGACATGGCGCGGATGCCCGATCGCCCAGCGCAGCATCGGCTCGTACGCGCCCTTGAGCCACGCCACCACGCGGTTGTCGCCATGCGCCACCTCGCGCGGCAGGAACCTGAGGCACAGCAGCGGCACCAGCGTGAGCGAGAGGATGAGCGAGCCGACCAGCGCCGAGGTCACCGTCCACGCCATGGGCGAGAAGATGCGGCCCTCATGGCGCTGCAGGGTGAAGATCGGGATGTGCGCGGCGATGATGATGACCATCGAGAAGAGCGTCGGGCGCCCGACCTCGAAGGCCGCCTGGCGCACCGTGGCGAGCCGCTTCTTCGGGTCGTGCAGCTCGGCGCGATCGAGCTCGGCCATGCGGCGC
>Ga0134128_10002717_pt1 | contig 21782 bp, 14 predicted proteins | sample KB31754_FD_96462 | JGI IMG/M metagenome (GOLD analysis project Ga0134128, IMG submission 96462) | Terrestrial soil microbial communities with excess Nitrogen fertilizer from Kellogg Biological Station, Michigan, USA - KB3-175-4 | ecosystem: Environmental > Terrestrial > Soil > Unclassified ... | reverse complement strand
GGAGCGTCCCGGGAAACCTGGCGCGCATGCTGGCGGTGCTGGCGGCGACCCGACCGACGCGCCAGGAGGATGAGATCGAAGCGCTGGGGGATGCGCTGGAAGCGAACGCGGCGGCGGCCACCAACGCCGACGCCGCCCAGCTCGACGCGGCCTTCGCCCGCGCCGATTCGGCGTTGCAGATCGCGCATGGCAGCGCGCTCGCCGCTGTCCGTGTGGGCAAAACCCTGACCGACCGGGCTGCCATCGAAGCGGCCCTCGGGCGCCTGCCGGCTGGTGGCGCCGGTGCGCGGACGGCGGCCGACGTCCTGGCGGTGGCCCGCCTCTCCGACGCCGACGCCGTGCGGTTGGCCCGCGCGTTCGCCGACGCCGAGCCAGTCGGCAAGGCGCGCCTCTGCGCCGCGATCGCCCGCGCGCCGCACGGCGACCGCTGGCTGGCGGCGCTGATCGACGATCCGCGGGAAGCGCTGGCCGTCCGCGCCGCCGCCGCCTGGAGCGCGCGCGGCCTGTCCGGCGCGCGCGCCTCCCTCGAGCGCGCCGCCCACGGCGGCGATCCGCTGGCGTTCAACGCGCGGGCGGCGCTGGCCGCCGGCGGGCGCGCCGGGGGCTGGTCAGGGCTCCGATTGCTCGCACCCGACGGGACGCCGCTCTGCGGACGCTGGGTCACCCTCACGGCAGGGGATCTCTCCGTGCAGGCGATGACCGACGAGACCGGTCGCGCGCGCGTCGACGGGCTGGTGGCCCCGGCGTCTGGCGCCTGGAGCGCCCCCGGCCTCAGCCTGCGAGATGCGCCATGACGCCGGCGATCTCCAGCGGCAAATCGCCCGCCAGCACGCCGTCACCGAGCCGGGGCGCCAGCGCCTCGCCCGCCGCGCCGTGCACGTAGACGCCGACCTGGGCGGCGGAGAGCGCGTCGAGTCCGCGCGCCAGCAAGGCGCCGACGACACCGGTGAGGACGTCGCCGCTGCCGGCCGTGGCCAGCGCGCTGGTCGCCGCCGGGTTGATGAACACGTCGCCGCCCGGCGCAGCGACGATCGTGTGGGCCCCCTTGAGGACCACCACCGCCTTCGAAGCGAGCGCCAGCGCGCGCGCGCGCCCGATCCGATCGTCCTGGACCTCCGCGATCGAGAGCCCGAGCAGGCGCCCCATCTCGCCGGGGTGCGGCGTCAGCACGCGGGGCGCCCGCGCGCGCGCGAGGATGTCGGCCGCGTCGGTGCCGAGCGCGTTCAGGCCGTCGGCGTCGATCACCATCGGCACCGTCAGCCGCCAGGCGAGCTCACGGACCACCGCGCGCATCCCCTCCCCGGTCGGGATCCCCGGGCCCAGCGCCACGGCCTGCGCCTTCCCGGCCAGCCTCTCGATGGCCTGCTCGGCCGCCACCGGCTCGATCTCTTCGCTCTCGCTGTGCCGGGCGGTCATGAGCTCGACCACCTTGGCGTCGAGGGCGGCCTGTCCGGCGGCGGTCGACGCGACCGTGACCAGGCCGGCGCCGCTCCGGAGCGCGGCCGTCCCGGTGAGGAACGCGGCGCCGGTCTTCCCGGCCGAACCGGCCACCACCAAGACGTGCCCCTTGCTCCCCTTGTGAGCGTCCGGGTTCCGTCCCGGCAGGCGCGCGGCTATCCCGGGCGCGTCGAGGAGCCGGCAACGAACACGACCCACGACACCCTCCACGGGTAACCCGAGATCGACGACCTCCACCCGGCCTACCGGCGCCGACTCGCCGATGCACAGCCCCAGCTTGCGGGCTCCCATCGTCGCCGTGACGTCGGCCCGAAAGACAGCGCCGACCGAGCGCCCCGTGTCGGCGTCCAGCCCCGAGGGGACGTCGATCGCGATCTTGCGGCCACCGGCGGCGTTCATCGCGGCGACGGCGGCCGCCGGGACATCACGCACGGGGCCGTGGAAGCCGGTGCCGAAGATGGCGTCGACCACCGCGGCGAGCGGCGCGTCCCCCAGCCGCCGGCGCCAGATCGCCTCGTCGAGCCAGCCGCTGCCCTCCTCGATGACCGCGCCTCCCGCCGCTTCCAGCGCCGCCAGGGCGGCCGCTGCGTCCCCCCGGATCTTCGCCCGTGGCGCGGCGAGAAGGACACGGACCGGGAGGCCCGGGCGGGCCAGGTGGCGCGCAGCAACGAACCCGTCCCCGCCGTTCGACCCGCCGCCGCAGACGATCACCACTTCGCCGGCCACACCCGCGATCTCGCGCCGGACGACGTCGGCCACGCCGGCGCCGGCCGTCTCCATCAGCCGCAGCGTCGGGACGCCCAGAGCGCGCGCGATCGCCTGATCGGCCGCGCGCATTTCGGCCGCCGTGACGACGAGCGGAAAGTCCACCTCACCCCCCGGCGCCCGTCGCGGACGGCCAGACGCTGGCCGCGATCACGGCGCGCAGCTCCTCGACCGCGGCGCGCATCCCCAGCAGCACCGCCCGGGCCACCAGACCGTGGCCGATGTTCAGCTCCTCGAGGCCCGGCAAGGCCACCACCGGCGCCAGGTTGGCGTAGTCGAGCCCGTGCCCGGCGCCGAGGCGCAGCCCCGCCTGCTGGGCGGCGCGCGCCGCCAGCTCCAACCGCTGCAGCTGCTTGCCGGCGTCCGTCCCGCGCGCGGGCGCCAGGCAATAGTATCCGGTGTGGAGCTCGACGGTGCCGGCGCCGAGGCGCGCCGAGGCCTCCACCGCGCGCGGCTCCGGATCGATGAACAGGCTGACGCCGATCCCCGCCTCCAAAAGCCCGCGCACCACCTTCTCGACCGCGCCGCCGGGTCCGACCTGGAGGCCGCCTTCGGTGGTGCGCTCCTCGCGCTTCTCGGGGACCAGCGTGCAGAAGTCCGGTTTCACCTCGCGCGCGATGCGCAACATCTCGTCGGTGGCGGCCATCTCTAGATTGAGCACGCCGCGCACCGTCTCCTTGAGCACGCGCACGTCGCGCTCCTGGATGTGGCGGCGGTCCTCGCGCAGGTGGACCGTGATGCCGTCGGCCCCCGAAAGCTCGCAGAGCGTCGCCGCCGCCACCGGGTCGGGATAACGGGTGCCCCGCTGCTGCCGCAGCGTCGCCACGTGGTCGACGTTGACGTAGAGCCGGATCATCGGCCTTCGAGCTCCCGCTGCAGCGCGCGCGCGATCTCGTCGGCCTGCGCCTTGATGCCGGCCTCGTCGGTCCCTTCGATCATCACGCGCGCCTTCGACTCGGTCCCCGAGTAGCGGACCACCACGCGCCCGTCGGCGCCCAGGTCCTTCTCCACCGCGGCGATCACCTTCTGCACCGCCGGCATCTCCTCGAACGGGCGCTTCTTGGCCACCGCGAAGTTCAGCAGCACCTGCGGGTAGCGGGTCATCGCCCGCGCCAGCTCCGACAGCGGCTTCCCCTCGGCCACCATCACGTCGAGCACCCGCAGCGCCGCCACCACGCCGTCGCCGGTCGTGGCGTGCTCGAGGAAGATGATGTGCCCCGACTGCTCGCCCCCGAGGGACAGCCCCCGCTCGCGCATCGCCTCGACGACATACCGGTCTCCGACCGCCGTGCGCAGCAGCTTCCCCCCCTTGGCCGAGAGCGCCCGCTCGAGACCGAGGTTGGACATCACCGTCGCCACCACCGTCTCCTGCGGCAGCTGGCGGCGCTCGAGCAGCCGGGTGCCCAGGATGGCCATCACCTGATCGCCGTCGATGATGTTCCCCTTCTCGTCGGCCAGGATGAGGCGGTCGGCGTCGCCGTCGAGCGCGACGCCCAGCGCGGCGCCCGACTGGCGGACCTCCTCGGCCATCACCTCCGGGTGGAGCGCGCCGCAGTCGTAGTTGATGTTTCGCCCGTCGGGCCAGACGTTCAGCTCGATCACCTCGGCGCCCAGCTCGGCGAACACCTGCGGCGCCACCTGGTAGGCCGCGCCATTCGAGCAGTCGACGACCACTTTCATGCCGTCGAGCGTCCGCTCCTTGGGGAAGGTCTGCTTCAAGAACTGGACGTAGCGGCCCACGGCGTCGTCGATGCGCACCGCCTTGCCGATGGCGTCGGGCGCCGCGCGCGCGCCGTCGTTGCCGGCGCCGATGATCTCCATCCGCCGCTCGATGTCCGCCTCGATCTCGTCGGGGAGCTTGAACCCGTCGGCGGCGAAGATCTTGATGCCGTTGTCCTGATACGGGTTGTGGGAGGCGCTGATGACCACCCCCGCGTCCGCGCGCATCGACCAGGTGATGAAGGCGATGCCGGGCGTCGGCAGCGGGCCGACCAGCATCACGTCGGCGCCGGCGGAGACGATCCCCGCCTGCATCGCGCTCTCCAGCATGTAGCCGGAGAGGCGCGTGTCCTTGCCGATGACGATGCGCCCGGGCCGCTCCTCGTGGCGAAAGCGCTGCGCCACCGCTTGCCCGAGGCGGAGCGCCATCTCCGCCGTCATCGGATCGCGATTGGCGACGCCGCGGATGCCGTCGGTTCCGAACAGGTGCCTCTTGTCGTTCCCCATGGCTCTGCCGCGAAGTTTAATCACGGACCAGGGCTTCCGCGACAGCCCGAACGTCGCGCGCCGCCGCGACGTCGTGGACCCGCACCGCCGCCGCCCCGCCCAGGATCGCCGCCGTCACCGCCGCTGCCGTCCCGAACTGCCGCTCGGCCGCCGGCTTTCCGGTGAGCTGCCCGATGAACGCCTTGCGTGACACGCCGACCAGGAGCGGCGCGCCGACCCGCGCGCCCAGCGCCGGCAGCGCGCGCAGGAGGGCCAGGTTGTGCTCGATCCGTTTGCCGAACCCGATCCCCGGATCGCCCCAGATCTCGTCGCACCCCGCCGTGCGCGCCGCCGACAGCCGCTCGCCGAGCTCGGCCCCGACCTCGGCGACGACGTCCGAAAACGCGATGGCGTCCATCATGGTGGCCGGTGCACCCCGCAGGTGCCCCAGCACGATCGCCGCCCCCGCCTCCGCCGCCACCCCGAGGATCGCCGGATCGAGCAACCCGCCCGAGACATCGTTCACCACCGTCGCCCCCGCCGCCAGCGCCGCCCGCGCTGTCCCCGCCTTGTAGGTGTCGATCGAGATCCGCACCTCCGCCGGCAGCCTGGACCTCAACCCCTCGATGACCGGTACCACCCGCGCCTTCTCTTCGGCCTCCGGCACCGGCACCGCCTTTGGCCGCGTCGATTCCCCGCCCACATCGATCCAGTCAGCCCCCTCCGCCCACATCCTGACGCCGGCCTCGACCGCGCGCGCCGCCGACGCGAACTGTCCCCCGTCGGAAAACGAATCCGGCGTGACGTTCAAGACACCGACGAGCAGGCACCCCACGCCCCGACTATCCCCGATCTTTCCTCCCGGGGCTCTTGAATCGCACCCGAGCCTGGCGCCAGCCGATCGGGCCGGCAGCGACGGTCAGGCCTTATCGGGCGCTGGCCGTGGCGGCACGAAGATGCCTGGGCGCGCCGGCTTCTCCGCCGCCGCCGCTGCCGCCGCCGCTCGGGCTGCCACCGCCGACTGTCCGGCCGTCGCGCGGGTGACGTCGACCGTTCGGTTGAGGCGTCCGCCCGAGAAGAGGGTATCGATCTCGGCGCCGTCGACGGTCTCGTACTCGAGGAGCGCCTCGGCCAGCACCTTGAGCTTGTCGAGGTTCTCCATGACCGCCTTCTTGGCCCGCTCGTAGTTGGCGGTCACGATGGTGCGAATCTCGTGGTCGATCTCGACCGCCGTCTGCTCGCTGTACTCCTTGCCGGCGTCGCCGAAGTCGCGCCCGAGGAAGACCTCCGCCTCGCGCTTGCCGAAGTGCAGCGGCCCCAGCTTGTCCGACATCCCCCAGTCGCAGACCATCTTCTTGGCCAGATCGGTCGCCACCTGGATGTCGTTCGAGGCGCCGGTGGTCAGCTGGTGGAAGATCAGCTCCTCCGCGACGCGGCCCCCCATCGCCACCGCGATCTGGTCGTTGGCCTGCTCCTTGGAGAGGTTGAGGCGATCCTCGGCCGGCAGCTGCTGCGTCAGGCCCAGCGCGCGGCCGCGCGGGATGATGGTGACCTTGTGGACGGGGTCCGACCCCTTCATCATCTTGCCGACCAGCGCGTGGCCCGCCTCGTGGTAGGCGGTGACCCGCTTGTCGCTGTCGCTGATGATCATCGAGCGGCGCTCGGGTCCCATGAGGACCTTGTCCTTGGCCATCTCGAAGTCGTGCATGTCGAGCTGGCTCTTGTCGGCGCGCGCCGCCAGCAGGGCCGCCTCGTTGACCAGGTTCTCGAGGTCGGCGCCCGAGAAGCCGGGCGTCCCGCGCGCGATCACGTCCAGGTCCACCCCGGTCGCCAGCGGCGTCTTCTTCGTGTGGACGCCGAGGATCCCGGTCCGTCCCTTGACGTCTGGGCGCGGCACCACGATGCGGCGGTCGAAGCGACCCGGGCGCAGCAGCGCCGGGTCGAGCACGTCGGGGCGATTGGTGGCGGCGATCAGGATGACGCCGTCGTTCGATTCGAAGCCGTCCATCTCGACCAGGAGCTGGTTGAGCGTCTGCTCGCGCTCGTCGTGCCCACCGCCGAGGCCGGCGCCGCGGTGCCGCCCCACGGCGTCGATCTCGTCGATGAAGATGATGCAGGGGGCATTCTTCTTCCCCTGCTCGAAGAGGTCGCGCACGCGGCTGGCGCCGACGCCCACGAACATCTCCACGAAGTCCGACCCCGAGATGGAGAAGAAGGGGACCCCCGCCTCACCGGCGATGGCCCGGGCGAGCAGCGTCTTGCCCGTGCCGGGCGGGCCCATCATGAGGACCCCCTTGGGGATCCGGCCGCCCAGCCGGGTGAACTTCTTCGGGTCCTTCAGAAAGGCGATGATCTCTTCGACCTCGTCCTTGGCTTCCTCGATCCCTGCCACGTCGGCGAAGGTCATCTTCCGCTGGTTCTCTGACAGCAGCTTGGCCTTCGACTTGCCGAAGCTCATCGCCTTGCCGCCACCCACCTGGAGCTGCCGCATGAACACGAGGAAAAGGACCACCAGCACCAGCATGGGCAGCCAGGTGACGAACACCTGCTGCCAGAAGCCGTTCTCGTTCTCCTTGACGACCGTGTAGCTGAGCTTCGCCTTGTCGAGCCTGTCCAGCAGCTTGTCGCCCACGATGCCCGTGGTGACGAAGTTCTCGCCGGTGGCGTAGGTGCCGCGGAACTCGGCGCTCTCCTGGTTCTTGCGAATCTCGATGGGCGTGCTGGGCTTGAACTTCTCAGGGTGCTGGTCGACGTCCTGGACGAACTGCGAGAAGAGGACGTGGGTCTCGGAGGCGCGCTGATTGTTCAGGAATTGCCAAATCACCACGAAAGCGAAGATCAACGTGATCCAGAGCAAAACGGTCTTGTGACTTTGGCGCACGCAGAGGTCCTTTCGATGGGAGCGAGACTGGGGCGCTAAAAGTATTGCCGCCAAACCGGGGAGCGTCAAACACTCCTTTGCCGCAAATCTCGGAGCATCGACGAGCTCGGTCAGGGAAGAAAACGGAAGCGCACCACCCGGCGGGTGCGCGCGGTCGGGCGCGCCATCTCGGCCGGCCGCAGCCCAGGGACGAACAGCAGCTCGCCGCGCGCGCTGACCACGACCGGCAGCGAGGCCCGCGCGCCGCGCGCGATCTTGGCGTCGATCATCAGGTCCGACAGCTTGCGGCTGCCGCGCCCGCCGCGCGGCCGCATCCGGTCGCCGGCCCGGCGCGCCCGCAACGTGAGCGGCCACGCGACCAGCTCGGCGTCGAACGCCGCGCTCCCCGCGCGCTCGGGCCGCCCGCCGCTCCCCTCCGTCACGTCGAGGGCGCCCGTCGCGCAGCGGTAGGTCCCGGGCCCCGCGATCACCGTCGGCTCCGGCGCCCGGTCCCGAACCGGCGCCCGCGCGCCGAGGCGGACGGCGCCGTACGAGATCTCCAGGCGCTGCCCGCCGGCGACGTCGAGCGTCGCCGTCCCCCCGCGCGCCCGCAGGCGCTCGACCGCGGCCCCCAGGCGGCGCGGGAGCGCGGGCGCGGACTCGGGCCCGCCCCCGCGCTCCATCGCGGGCGCCGCCGTCCGGCGCGCCGCCGCCGCCAGCGCCACCAGCGCCTCGGCGACGCGCGGGTTCTCCTCGCGCAAGAGCGGCAGATAGCGGTGCCGCACCCGCGCGCGCGCGAACCGCAGATCGGCGTTGGAGGGATCCTCGACGAACGGGATGCTCCGGCGGCGGAGATAGCGGACGATCTCGGCGCGCCCGACGTCGAGGAGCGGGCGCACGAACGGGCCCCGGCGGTACGGGATCCCGGCCAGCCCGGGCAGGCCGGTCCCGCGCAGGATCCGGAACAGGACCGTCTCGGCCTGATCGTCGGCCTGATGGCCGAGCGCGATCCGCCGCGCGCCGCGCGCCGCCGCCAGCACCTCCAGCGCCCCCAGGCGCGCCCGCCGGGCCGCGTCCTGCAGCGAGGCGCCGCGCCGCGCGCCGGCGACGTCCACCGGCAGCCGCACGAACGGCAGCTCGAGAGCGGCCGCCCGCGCCTCGACGACGTCGAGCTCCTGCGCCGCCGCCGGCCGCAGGCCGTGGTCGACGCCGGCCACCTCCAGCGTCAGCCCCAGTCGATCGCGCGCCTCCCAGAGCAGGTGCAGGAGCGCCATCGAGTCGGGCCCGCCGGAGACGGCCACCAGCACGCGCTCGCCCCGCTCGAAGAGCGCGTGCGCGGCGATGGTGCGCAGAACCGTCGACAACATCGGTGTATATGAAGATACATGGGGACCTCCCGACCGCCTCTGCCGAACAACGTCGTCGCCCTCTCGCACTACCGCGCGCGCCTCGGCCGCGGGCGCCGGCTCCGCCGCGCCGACGCTCTGCTCGAGGCCCCCGATCTCGCCGCGGCCGTCCGCGCGCTCCCCGGCGACGAGCTCTACTATGTCCTGCACGAGATCGGCCTTCACGAGGGGGCGGAGATCCTCGCCGCGGCCACGGCCGAGCAGCTCGGGGTCGTGCTCGACTTCGCGCTCTGGGAGCGTGACCAGCTCCAGCCGGAGGCGCTCGCCGAGTGGCTGGACGCCATGTCCGCCGCCCCCTTCGAGCGGATCGGCCGCTGGCTACCCGGCCTCGACACCGAGCTTCTGGGCCTCATCCTCCGGCGCGGGGCGCGCATCATCGACCTGACGCAGGAGGAGCCGCCCGACGAGCCGGAGGGGACGTTCTACGCCACCCCCGACGGTTTCTTCTTGCTCGACGTCCGCGTCGCGCCGGTGCTCGAGGGAGGCCGAGGCGCAGAAGACGGGCCCGATCCGGCGCGCGCGCTGATCCGGCTGGTCGACGCGCTCTACCGCACCGACAAGGACTTCGCGCGCCGCATCCTGGTCGGCGCCATCGGCGAGCTCGATTCGGAGCTGGAAGAGGCCGCCTTCCGCTGGCGGCAGGGGCGGATGGCCGACCTCGGCTTCGCCGACTACTACGAAGCCTTGGAGGTCTATCGCGAGCTCGACCCCGCGAGCGTCAAGATCGGTGACGGAGCCGCCCGCGCCCGGACCATCGTCGACGCGCGCGCGGCCGGCGACGGGGCGGCGCTGCGCGTGCCGACCGCGCTCGCCGAGCGCCTCGCCGACACCGACGGCTCGCCCTTCGCGCGCGCGGCGCAGAAGCTCGGGGCCGGGGAGGAGGTCGACGATCTCCGCTTCGCGCTGGTGACGCTCACCAACCGCGTCTTGGCCGCCGACCGGATCGCCCCGGGCGACGACGAAGCCGTCACCGCCGCGCTGGAGCGCCTCGTCGCCATGCTCGACCTCGCGATCGAACGCCTCGCGCAGGGAGACGACGAGCGGGGCGCGGCCGCGTTGCGCACGGTGCCGCTGGTCCGACTTTTTCGCCTCGGCGTCAGCCTCACGGCCAAGGTGAAGCAGCTCGCCACCGCGCTGCGCCGGGAGGGGCCGTTCGGCCAGCGCGGGTTCGAGCTGGCCGAGGCCGACGACGCGACCGTGCTCGAGGCGGTCACGCGGCTGCGACCGATGTTCCCCCGCCTGCTCGACGAGCCGCCCGCGGCGGGCGAGCGGCCGTTCCGGCACCTCGGCGACCTCGCTCGTGCGGCTGCCGCGATCGAGCAGGCCGCGGCGGCGCAGGCGCTGGTGCGCGGGCTGGGCGTCACCGCCGAAGACGTCGCCCCCGGAGGCCCGGCCTTCGCGGGGACCGGGGCCGACGAGGCCGCCGTCGACCTCGGCATGCTGGCGCGCACCGCGCTGGTCGCGCGCCTCGGGGCCTCACCCCGGGCCGGCCGCGCGGCTCGACCGAGCCCCTTCCGTCCGCTCGCCCCTGACGAGGTCGTGGCGTTCGAGGCGCTCCTCAAGGCAGGCCCCGGCACCAGGGCCAAGCCGCCCCGCCTCCCCGCGGCGGTGGAGAAGAACGCCCGGGCGCTCCTGGCGGCCGCGGCTCCCCCACCTCTCGCGGCGGCCGCGGCGGCGGTCGCCACGCGTTGGCTCGCGACGCTGGCACCGCTCGAGCCGGTCCTGGTCCGAGCGCCCGACAAGCACCGGGGCCGCACGCGCTCGGGCTCGCCCGGCCGCCCTTCGCGGCGTTGACCGGGCGGGGGGCGGGGCGCAAAATCGTTCCCGAAACGGCAACGGGTTCCATTGCTTAGCCCTTCATCCCTCGCGTCGCTTCGAGCTTCCGCGCTCGTGCTGGTCCTGCTCGGCGCCGGGTCGGTGCGCGCCGCCGAGCGCGCGCCAGCCAACCCGGCAGCGCCCGCCGACGCCGAGATCGACGAGCACGTCGCCCAGGGGCACCGGCTGTACCAGCTCGGGCGCTACCAGGAGGCGATCGCCGAGTACCGGCACGCCTACGAGCTGCGCGCCGAGCCACAGTTCCTGTTTCAGATCGCCGAGTCGTACCGCCAGCTCGGCGCCACCGAGCAGGCGCTCTTCTATTACGACCGCTACCTGGCCGGCGCCCCCGGTGGGGCCGATCGCGAGGTGGCCGAGGAGCGCGTGGCCGAGATCGAGAGCCTGCGGGCGCGACCGCAGAGCGGCTCCGTGCCCGGGCTGGTCGGCGCGCCCGGTGGCCCCGGCGAGGCGGCCAAGAGACAGCCGAAGCCGCTCTGGCGGCGATGGTGGGTGTGGACCGCGATCGGCGTGGCGCTGGCGGCCGGCGCGACGGCGGCGGCGCTGGCCGGACGCTCGGAGACCTCCGTCCCGAACACGGACCTCGGCAACAAGGCCTTCTTCTGAGCCCCACTTTGCGACAGCGCCGGCGCCTGCCTTCGGACTCCCTTCTGCTCTGCGCCCTCGGCGCGCTGGCGTTCTCCGCCTGCCGGAGCGACGGCCAGGCCGTCCTGGTCCTGGTCGTGACGGCGTCCGGCTCGCCTCCGCCGGCGACCGCGTTGACGGTGACGATCACGAACGCGTCGGGACCGTCGTCGCAGGTCTACGACAATGGCGGCGCACCGCTCGCCTTCCCCACCACGCTCAGCGCCGAGCTTCCGGCCAGCGCCGCCGGCGAGGTCAGCGTGGACGTGCTGGCCAGGGACGGGAGCGGCAACGACGTGGCCTCCGGTCGGATCGCGGCGCTGACTCTGGCCGCCGGGCAGAGCACGACGGCGTACCTGTCGCTCTCCTGCGGCAGCGCCGACTGCCTGGTCGACGGGGGAACCGGCGTGCCCGACGGCGGCGGTCCGATGTCGAGCCCGCGTTGCGGCAACGGGCGCATCGACCCTGGTGAGAGCTGCGACACCGCCGTCGCGCCGGGCAATCCGGGCGCCTGCCCGCCGGCCAACTGCGACGACGGCGTCGCCTGCACGACCGACGTCGCCCAGGGGAGCGGCTGCACGCTCGTCTGCAGACACGTGGCCATCACCCGGGTGACGCCCGGCACCCCCAAGGACGGCTGCTGTCCGCCCGGCGCCACCTTCGCCACCGACCCGGACTGTTCCCCGACCTGCGGCGACGGCGTGATCCAGTCGGGCGAAACTTGCGACACCGGGATCCCGGCCGGCCAGCCCGGCGCCTGCCCGACGCCCGGCGCCTGCTCGGTCTCCGATCCCTGTGTCTTCACGCTGCTCGTCTCGACCGGGACCTGCCAGGCGATCTGCATGCATTACCAGGTCAACCAGCCGAGCTCGGGTGACGGCTGCTGCCCGCCGGGCGCCACCAATGCGGTCGACGGCGATTGCCCGGCCCTGTGCGGCGACGGCGTCCGCCAAGTCCAGAGCGGCAGCGTCGAGACTTGCGACGTCGGCATTCCGCCGCCCGCGCCGGGGAGCTGTCCCACGACCTGCGACGACGGCAATCCCTGCACCACCGACTTCCTGGTCGGTTCCGGCTGCCAGGCCACCTGCGTCCACGACCTGATCAAGTCGGCGATCTCCGGCGACGGCTGCTGTCCGACGGGCGCGACCCGCGCCACCGACAGCGACTGCGCCGCCACCTGCGGCGACGGCATCGTCGAACCGGGCGAGACCTGCGACACGCAGGCCGCCGGGCCGGGCGCCTGCCCCAGCCCCAACGGCTGCCCACCGTCGCCCTCGGTCTGTCTGCAAGAGGTGTTCACCGGCCGCGCCTGCTCGGCGGCCTGCACGCTGACCCCCATCACCAGCTGCGGGCCGGTCAGCGACGGCTGCTGTCCCGCCGGGTGCACCGCGCTCGACGATCCCGACTGCTCGCCGACCTGCGGCAACGGCGCCGTCCAGCCCGGCGAGGCCTGCGACACGGCGATCCCCGCGGGCACCCCAGGCGCCTGCCCCACGAGCTGCGACGACGGCGATCCCTGCACCACGGATCTGCTCGTCTCGGCCGGGACGTGCGCCGCAAACTGCCAGCACCTCGCGGTCACCGCGTTCGTGGCCGGAGACGGCTGCTGCCCGCCGGGCGGCACGCTCGCCGTCGACGCCGACTGCGCCGCCGTCTGCGGCAACGGTGTGGTCGAGCCCCCGGTCGAGACCTGCGACGACGCGGTCGACGGATCCTGCCCGACCAGCGGAACCTGCCCTGCCACCGGCTCCTGCGCGACCTCCAGCGTGCGGGGCGACCCCGCCACCTGCAGCGCCGCCTGCGTCGTCACGCCCATCACCGCCTGCGTGGGCGGCGATTCCTGCTGTCCGCTCGGCTGCACCGCCGCCAGCGACCCCGACTGCTCCCCGATCTGCGGCGACGGCGTCGTCGAGGCCGGCGAGCAGTGCGACCGGGCGATCACCGCCGGGTTCCCCGGCGCCTGCGCGGACACCTGCGACGACGGCGACGCCTGCACGGGCGACATCGCGAGCGGCTCGAGCAGCGACTGCTCCCGCCATTGCACGCACACCGCGATCGTCGCTTGCTTGAGCGGCGACGGCTGCTGCCCCTCGGGCTGCACGCCGGCGACCGACACCGACTGCCAGGCGACCTGCGGCGACAAGAAGGTCGAGGCCGGGGAGACCTGCGATCCGCCGAGCACCTGCCCCACCACCTGCCCCGACGACGGCGATCCCTGCACGACCGAGGTCCTGGTCGGCGACCCCGCCGACTGCAACGCCGCTTGCCGGCACGTGCCGATCGCCAGCTGCTCGGGGCGGACCCTCGATCGCTGCTGCCCGACCGGTTGCACGGCGGCCACCGACGGCGACTGCTAGCGACCGAAAACAGGAGGGGCGCGTCGGGCGCGCGGAGGGATCGCCCCCGCGCGCCGTCCGTCCCTCTCGGTCAGCCGAGGGCGCCGATGAGAGCCGAGAGGTACGCCGGGGTGCTGTCCCAGGGGTTGGGCAAGCCGTCGCTCTGCATGTAGATGTAGGCGACGTACGGTTTGGCCGATTGGACGAAGGCGGCGTCCAGGCTGGAGACAGCGTAGGGGATCACGCCGAAGTTGTTGCGCCCGTACGTGGTGTGCCAGCCGGTGATGGCCGCCACCGAGGGGACGCCGCTGTTCTCGTAGATGAGGATGACGTCCTCGGTTCCGACGTAGGTGGGCGAGGTGTCCTGGCCCGGGTTTCCGATGGTGAAGTCGAACCCCTGCCCCTTCGCGTAGCTGCTGAGGTCTTTGTAGTAGGTCTCTTCCCCGGTCTGGCTGGCCATCTCGTCGAAGAAGATCCCGCTCACCCCCGGGTACCAACTCTTCCACTGGCCCATCTCCGCCTGCAGCTCGGCTGCGGGGCGCTTCCCCCACAGCGTGTGGACGTAGCCGATCACCTTCACGCCGGCGGCCGTCAGCTTGGCCACGCCGGCCGCGTAGTCGGGCGACGAAGCCGCTCCTGGACCGTTGGCTGGATTGATGACCGCCAGCACCGGCACCGACGGGTGCGCGGCCTTGGCCGCCGCCACCGCGTCCCAGGACGGATCGCTCGGGGCGGTGTAAAGCGGGATGATGGTCCCGGTGACCGGACCGGCCGGCGCGGCCGTGGGAGCGGCCGGAGTCGACGCCGGTGGGCTCGGCGTGGCCGAGGGGGTCGGCGTCGCGGTCGGTGTCATCGTCGGCGTCGCCGGGGTCGTGGTCGGCATGGTGCCCGGCGGAACGGGAGCGCTGGTCCCGCCACCGCCCGAAGGCGTGCCGCCCGGAGGCGTTGCACCCGAAGGCGTTGCAGTCGACCCGTCGCCGAGCGCGAGCTCGTCGAGGTTGACGGAGCCCGAGCCGGCGCCGTCCGACGGGGCGAGCGAGAGGCCGTTCACGCCGGCGAAGTCGCGCACGCCGTCGACGCGCGCGCTCGGCGGCTGCCAGGCCGCCGCGCTGAGATCGCCAAACGGGATGCTGATCTGCTTCCAGCCGGTGAAGTCGACCTTGAAGCGCGTCGCCCAGCGCTCGTACCCGGCGTCGTAGACCTGAACCAGGAACGTGTGCCCGGTGCCGCGGCCGTAGACCCACAACGTCAGGGCCGAGCTCTCCGACCAGTCCTGCGGGGACGAGAAGTTCCGCTCGAGCCCGGCCGACCCGCCAGTGGCCACGCTGTAGGTCAGCTCGGTCGAGGCGTTCTCCCCATCCGTGTGCAGCGGCGCGCTGGCCGTGCTGATGGTCGAGCCACCGCTCTCGAACGGCGTCCAGGCCGCCGCGGTGCCGTCGAAGCTGTCGATCACCGCGGCTTTCACGGTGAGGGGCGAGCCGTCCGACCCGTTGCCGCAGCCAGCCGTGAGGGCCCCGCATCCCAGCGCCGCCGCGAGGGCGAGCGCGATTCCGGTTCTGCTTCCTTGCATTTCACCTCCGCCGGGACCTACGGAGGGCCTTGCTCGACCGGACGTGAGCGTTTTTTGGCAGCTCGACCAAAAACTAAAAGAACACGGGCGCTTGACAGGGCCGCGAGGACCGTCGTAGGGAAGCGGCGTACGGGAATATTCCGGGGGCCGGCCGGGGTTCAGGCCGGCGGGACGCGAACCGGGGAACCAGAACCGGAGCCACGCACGATTGACGATGAGGTGCCCATGTCGGACGTGATGATTGAGGTCGACGGACTGACCAAGGACTACGGCCCGACCCGGGCGGTCGACGGGGTGAGTTTCTCCGTCCGCCGCGGCGAGGTGCTGGGCTTTCTCGGGCCGAACGGCGCCGGGAAGTCGACCACCATGAAGATGCTCACCTGCTTCCTGTCGCCGACCAGCGGCCGCGCGCAGGTGGCGGGTCACGACGTGTTCGACGAGTCGCTGGAGGTGCGCCAGCGCCTCGGCTACCTGCCGGAGGACACGCCGATCTACCGCGACATGACGGTGCTCGAGTTCCTGGAGTTCGCCGCCGCGATGCGGGGGATGGACCCGCAGGAGGCCCCGGAGCGGATCAAGGAGGTCGGCCTGCGCTGCGGCCTCGGTGACGTGGCGGGCAAGCTGGTCTCCGAGCTGTCGAAGGGGTTCCGCCAGCGCGTCGGCCTCGCGCAGGCGATGCTGCACGACCCCGACATCCTGATCCTCGACGAACCGACGAGCGGCCTCGATCCGAACCAGATCGTCGAGATCCGGTCGCTCATCAAGGAGATCGGCCGGGAGAAGACGGTCATCCTCTCGACCCACATCCTGCCGGAAGTCCAGGCGACCTGCAGCCGCATCCTGATCATCAGCGGCGGCAAGCTGGTGGCCGACGGGACGCCCGACTCGCTGCGCGCCCGCGAGAAGGGGGGGCGCTACCGGGTGGTCGTCGAATCGAACGGCGTCCCCAAGGAGGCGATCCGCGATCGGCTGGCCAGCCTCACCGGCGTGGCCCACTGCGAGATGGTCGCGGGCGAGGAGGGATCGCATTCCTTCGCGCTCGACGCCTCGGCGGCGGCCGATCTACGCAAGCCGATCTTCCGCGCCGCCGTCGACAACCGCTGGACGCTGCTCGAGCTTCTGCGCGAGTCGGCGTCTCTGGAAGACGTCTTCCGCAACCTGACTCACTCCGAGAAAGGGAACTCATGAGCCCCGCCCTCGTGATCTCGCGGCGCGAGATCCGCACCTACTTCAACTCGCCGGTGGCGTACATCGTCGTCCCGGTGTTCGTCATCGTGACCGGGTACCTGTTCTTCACCCAGCTTTTCCTGGAAAAGCAGGCGGACCTGCGCGGCTTCTTCAACATCATGCCGCTGCTGTTCATGTTCATCATCCCGGCCATCACCATGCGGCTCCTCGCCGACGAGAAGTCGTCGGGCACGCTGGAGCTGCTCATCACCCTGCCGGTGCGTGACTGGGAGGTGGTGGTCGGCAAGTTCCTGGCCGCCATGACCCTGCTCTGCACGGCGATCGGGCTCACGCTGGTCTTCGCCTTCACGGTGAAGTCGATGGGCCCGCTCGACCGCGGGCCCGCCATCGGCGGCTACCTGGGGCTCATCCTGATGGGCGGCGCCTACGTCGGCATCGGCGTGATGGCCTCTTCGCTGACGCGCAACTCGATCGTGTCGTTCATCGTGTCGTTCGCCATCTGCTTCGTCCTCTACCTGCTGGGCAAGCTGACCCAGTTTCTCCCCTCGTCGCTGCAGGGGCTGGTCAACTATCTCTCGATCGACTCGCACTTCGAGAACATCGGGCGCGGCGTCATCGACACCCGCGACGTCATCTATTACCTGTCGGTGACCACGGTGAGCTTGCTCATCGCGACGCTGTCGCTCGAATCGCGCCGGTGGAGGTAGCCATGGCCAACGACGAGAAGAAGAAGCCCGAGATGCACCAGCGAAAGCGGCTGTCGGCGTCGAACGCCACCGGCTTCGTGGTGCTGGTCATCGGGGCGGTGGTGGCGGTGAACCTCATCAGCCAACGCGTGTTCGGGCGGCTCGACCTGACGGAGAACAAGGTCTACACGCTCTCCGCCCCCTCGAAGGACATCGTCCGCAACCTGCCCGACTACCTGACGGTCAAGGCCTATATCTCCAAGGACCTGCCGCCCGAGCTGCAGAACACCGCCCGCTACGTGCGCGACATGATGGACGACTACAAGACCTACTCGAAGGGGAAGCTGCGCTTCGAGGCCTTCGACCCGCAGTCGGACAAGAAGATCGAAGACGAGGCCAACGCCTGCAAGGTGCAGAAGCTGCAGATCCAGGTGATGCGCTCGCAGAAGTTCGAGGTCGGCACCTACTGGCTGGGCCTCTGCTTCCAGTACCAGGGGAAGGACGACGCCGTCCCCGAGATCGGCCAGGTCGAGGGGCTGGAGTACACGGTCTCCTCGATGATCAAGCGGCTCACCCAGAAGAAGCGCAAGGTGGCCTTCACCACCGGCCACGGCGAGTCGGATCTCTCGCAGGGGTACACCTTCCTCAAGCACGTGCTCGATCAGGAGTTCGACTCCTCGACCGTCAACCCCTCCACGGCGGAGATCGGCGACGACGTCGACGCGCTGGTGGTGGGCGGCCCCAAGCAGGCCTTCGACGACAAGGGACGGCGCGAGATCGACAAGTTCCTCATGAAGGGGAAGGGCGCGATCTTCCTGGTCGACGGGATGGCCCTCTCCTCGCCGCGCGGCCAGATGCCGCAGATGGCCGCCGGACCCAAGGTCGGCCAGGTGAACAAGACCGACCTCAACGAGCTGCTCGAGAAGTACGGCTTCAAGATCGGCGAGGACTTCGTGTTCGATCGCCAGAACGTCCCCGGGCCGGTCGACCTGGGCGGCCGCAAGATGATCAAGAACCTGCCGGTGTTCGTGGGCGTCAAGACCGAGCAGACCGACAAGGAGAACTCGATCCTCGAGGGGGTGAACGCGGTGGTGTTCCCCTTCCCGAGCTCGGTCGCGCTGGTCGGTCCGCTGGCTGACGGCAAGGTGCAGACGCCGAACGCCAAGCTCTGGACGCTGGCCGCCTCCTCGCCCGAGGCCTGGAAGCAGACCGGCTTCTTCTTCTTCTCGCCGACGGCGGAGATCGAAGAGGCCAAGGACGCCAAGGACCACGGCGTCTTCGGGCTGGCCTACGCCTACCAGGGGATCCTCAAGAGCGCCTACCCGCCGCCGGGCGCGCAGCCCGGCATGTCGGTCCCCGACAATCAGCCGGCCGCCGAGTCACGCAAGCCGGTGCGCCTCATGGTGGTCGGCGACTCCGACTTCGCCTCCGACGAGTACCTGCAGCTGGCGCGCTACTTCCCGTTCTACGGCGGCGGCGCCCAGATGCTGTTCAACGCCATCAGCTGGACGATGGAGGACGAGGCGCTCACGCCGGTCCGCACCAAGACGGTCGCGGCGCGGCCGATCGACGTGGGCTCCGACGGCAAGGTGGTGACGATCAAGGCGATCAACATCGCCGGGGTGCCGCTGCTCTTCATCGGATTTGGAATCCTGCGCTGGAGGGTCCGGCGCGCGCGACGACAGGGTCAGAAGCTATGAACAAGAAAACGCTCATCGCGCTGGGGGCCTTCGTGGTCCTCGGCCTCATCGCCATCGTGGCGCTCCGCCAGCCCGAGAAGGGGGAGCGCGCCAGTGACCATCCGCGGCCGCTCCCGGTGATCAATCCGGTCGAGGTTACGACCCTCGAGGTCACCAAGGGGGGCGCCACGACGACCATCAAGAACGAGGGCGGCATCTACAAGGTCACCGCCCCCGTCAACTACCCCGCCGACGCGTCCACCAGCAAGACCGCGTTCGAGGCGCTGGGGAGGATGGACATCACCGACCTCGTCACCTCGCAGCCCGACAAGCAGGCCGAGTTCGAGGTCGACGACAAGTCGGGCGTGCACGTGGTCGCCAAGCACGACGGCAAGGTCCTGGCCGACTTCATCATCGGCAAGGCCATGGGCGCGGGGACGATGATCCGGCTCGCGGGCTCGAACGACGTCTGGCGCGCCAGCGGCATCACCAAGTTCGCCTTCGACAAGGGGACCACCGACTGGCGCGACAAGGGGATCGTCACCTTCACCGCCGCCGACGCCGAGAAGCTCGACGTGACCGACAAGGACGGCGCCAAGATCTCCCTCAAGAAGGCGGGCACCAAGGTGGGGAACGACGACAAGTGGGACGTCGTCTCGAGCACGGTCAAGATCGACAAGCTCGACTACGCCGTCCCGAACGGCATCGTCTCGGCGCTCGCCTCGTGGAAAGCGAACGACTTCGCCGACGGAGCGACCCCGGCGCAGGCCGGGCTGGACGCGCCGAGGCTCAAGGTCACGGTCGGCCTCAAGGGGGGGCAGAGCGTCACCGCGCTCATCGGCGGCAAGAAGGGGGACGACACCTACGTCAAGAAGGCCGACGCGCCCCAGACCTTCCTGGTCAAACAGTTCAACCTCAACCGCGTCGACAAGCGGCCGGTCGAGTTCCGCGACAAGACGCTCTGCGATCTGACGGCCGACAACCTGGGCGAGATCTCGGTCAGCGCGGGCGACAAGTCGTACACGCTGGTCAAGAGCGGCAGCGACTGGAAGGCCACCAAGCCGAAGCTGGACGTCGATTCGGCCAAGGTCACCCCGATCGCCGGCGCGTTCAAGGACTGGAAGGCGACCTCGTTCGCCGACGACCAGTCACTGAAGGACAATGGCCTCGCCAAGCCGAAGACCATCAGCGCCAAGGCCAAGAGTGGGAAAGAGACCTGCGTCGTCCACGTCGGCGACCAGACCAAAGACAAGGCCAACTACTACGTGACCAAGGATAAGGGGTCGGACGTCCTGCTGGCGCCCAAGTGGGCCGTCGACCGAATCATGGTCAAGCCCGACGACCTCAAGAAGACCGGCGGCCCCACCACGGCGGCTGCCAAGCCCGCCAAGCCGGCCGGCAAGCTCGCCGCCAACAAGAAGTAGCGACCTCTTCCGCTCGTCCCTCGTCAGGCGGCGCTGGGGGCGCTGCTGTCGCGCCGCCGGATGAGGCGCGCCTGCCGCCGCAGCTCGGAGGCGGTCTCGTCGCGGCCGGAGCGGTCCTCGAACTCGGCGTAGGCGTCGAGCGTCCGGGCCAGCTCCAGCTCGGCGCCGGCGCCGGTCAGCACCTCGACCGCCCGGTCGAACATCTCGCGCGCGCCGCCGAGGTCGGCCTCGCCGGGCGCGCCGGCGCCCACCGCCGAAGCCGCCACCCGCAGGGCGGCGCCCGCCAGCGGCGGCGCCCCTGCCCGCTCGGCGATCTCGAAGGCCGAACGGGCGTCGTCGCGCGCGCGCGCCGCCTCGCCCAGCGCCAGCTCCGCCTCGGCGATGCCGCGCGTGGCCTCCGAGAGCAGTCCCCGGGCGCCGAACTGGCGGGCGATCTCGCGCGCCGCCTGGAACTCGGCCAGCGCCGCGTGGGGCTGGCCGTCCGCGAGGTGGCAATCGCCGATCTCGATCGAGAGGCTGCACTCCTGCAGTCGCTCGCCGCTCCCGCGTGCCAGCTCCCGCCCTTCGCCCAAAAGCGAGAGCGCCTCGGCCCGCCGCCCGAGATCGCGCTCCAGCGCACCCAGATCCAGCAGCGAGGCGATGACGCCGGGCAGGTCGGAGATCCGCCGGCGCAGCTCGAGCGCCGCCCGGAAGTGCTCGTCCGCGGCGGTCAGCGCGCCGGTGGCCCGCAGCACCTGTCCGAGCCGCGACAACGTCAGCGCGCGCCCGCGATCGTCGCCCAGCTGCTCGCGCACCGACAGCGCCGCGCGATGCCGCTCGAGCGAGCGCTCCGGCTCGCCCATCAAGAAATGGATGCGGCCCACGTCGTCGAGCGCCGCGGCGACCCCCGGCCCGTCGCCCGCCACCTCGAACAGCTTGTGCGCCAGCTCGAGGTGGGCGCGCGCGCGCGCGTTCTCGCCCATCGTGCTCAGGAGCCGCCCGATCCGGCCGTGCGCCGCCCCTCCCTTGGCCGGCAGGTCGAGCCGCCAGGCGAGCCGCAGCATCTCTTGAAACAGCCCCACCGACTCGCGCGTCCGCCCGAGCCGTGCCGCCACGTCGCCGGCCGCATAGAGCGCGTCCATCTTGGCGACGGCGTCGTCCAGCTCGAGCAGGCGGATCCCCGCCAGATAGAGCGCGTGCGCCCGATCGAGCAACAGGTGGTCGCGGGCCAGCGCCGCCGCCGTGACGTAGCAGTATGCCGCGCGACGTGCGTCCCCCGCCTCCTCATAGAGGCGAGCCAGCGCCTCGAGCCGCTGCTCGCGCTCCGGCGCGGTCGCGGCGCCGCCCCGGCTCTCCAGCCACTGCGCGGCGAACCCTTTGCGGCGGCGGCCGAGCTCGGAGGCCGCGACCGTCTCCAGCAACCGGCGCTCGATCGTCTGCGAGAAGGCCCAGGCTGTCTCCTCGGGGATCGCCGACTTGGCCACCCGCTGGACGAACCCGCGCTCGCGCAGACTCTCCAGGATCTGGTGGATCTCGGTGATGGTCGGATCGGGCGCGAACACCGCCGCCTCGTCGGGCGGCGAGGCGGCGAGGCGCCCCAGCGCCACCACGCCGCCGGTCCAGAACTGATCGCCGAAGATCGCGGCGCGCGTGAGCACGTCGCGCTCGGCCGGGGTCAGCACGGTGATGCGCGCGTGGGCCACCTCCTCGCGCGTCGCGGTGGGATGCTGTCGGGCCGCGCGCGCCCGATCGAACCGCCAGCCGTCCGC
>Ga0134128_10002713_pt1 | contig 21795 bp, 18 predicted proteins | sample KB31754_FD_96462 | JGI IMG/M metagenome (GOLD analysis project Ga0134128, IMG submission 96462) | Terrestrial soil microbial communities with excess Nitrogen fertilizer from Kellogg Biological Station, Michigan, USA - KB3-175-4 | ecosystem: Environmental > Terrestrial > Soil > Unclassified ... | reverse complement strand
TAGAGCGTCCCCTGGTTGAGGCGCAAGGCGTCGCTCGATGCCTGCTGCAGGCGATTGGCGATGGCGTAGGCGTGGAGCGGACCTAATGTCTCCAGGGTGCGGAGCACCATCAGGTCGAGCGTTCCCTGCAGGACCGGCATGCGTTCACTTGCCATGCCAGTGATTATGGACGCTGATTACTTGGCTGTCAAGTGATGCCGTCGCATCGCTTAACTGGCGATGATGGCGCGCTGGAACCCGGGCGGTAGAGGATGGAGTTCGGTTTCCTCGAAGCCCGCCTCGTGCAGCATGGACTCATATTCGTTGCTGCTATAGGCGTCGCCGCTTTCGGTGGTGGCAAGCATGATCATGGCGAACAGCGCCGATTGGGGCGGATGCACGCGGTCGTTGTCGACCACGAATTCCAAAATCGCCAACTCGCCTTCCGGCGCCAGAGCCTGTTTGGCGCGCCGCAGCAGGGCGACGCAGGTGGCGCGGTCGAAATGATGCAGGAAGTTGGGCATCAGCACCCAATCGTAGCCCGTGCCCCAGTCGAGTTCGAATGCGCTGCCCTCGAGCCAATGCATGCGGTCGGCGACGCCGCCGGCGGCGGCGTTTTCCTTCGCCACGTCGAGCACGCGAGGCCAATCGAGCGAATAGACCTGGGCTTGCGGATTGCGCTGCGCCATGGCGATGCCAAACTGCCCGTGGCCGGCGGCGATGTCGAGCACCTTCATGCCGCCATCGGGCTTGGGCAGCAGCAGCTCCGCGAGGCCGTGCGCGCCGCCAGTCTGCAGCTTGCCCATGTTGCGCGCGAATGCAACCCAGTATTCGCTATCCGGAGCGTTGGCGGGATCGCCCTTGAGCGCGGTGCCACCCTGGCGAACCGCCTGGGAGAGTTGGTCGAAGGCCTCGACCATGATGGGAGCATTCAGAAAGTTCAAGGCATCGCCGATGAACATCGGCGAGTCACGGTTGAGAAATGCGGCGCCGTCTTCGGTGAGCTGGTAGCGGTCGCCGCTCTTTTCGGCCATGCCCAGTACCACCATGGCATCGGCCAGAATGCGTATGCCGCGTTCCGACGTGTGCGCGTCGGCGGCGAGAGCGGCGGCGGTGTTATTCCCGCGGGCGATGCGGGTGAACAAATCCAACTCAACCGCGGCGCGCAGCGCGGCGGTCCGCTGATAGCCGTTGAAGTGATCGAAAATGAGCGCTGGCGAAAGTGGCATCGGGGTCCTCAAGATCAATTATCGCCCGCCGGCTCGTCGCTTTCGCCGTAAATTCGTCGCAGCAGCCACTGCGCGCCGCTGATGGTGGCGCCCAACAGCAGGGCTACGGCGGCGCCATCGCGGGCGGCGATTACGAAGGCAGGCATAGCGCGGCGCCTCCGGCGATGCCGGAATCGGCGCCGTAGCGGGCGGCGAGCAGGGGTATTTCCGCTGCTCGCGAGTTGATGGACCAGGCGCTCACCTGCTTTTTAATTTGGGGAAACCATTCCGCCATCAGCGCCCCCATACCGCCGCCGAAAATGATGACGTCCGGCTCGAGCAGGTCAATAATGTTGCCCAGCCAAATGGCTAAATCCAGCGCGACCGCGTTCAGCACCTGGCCGGCGAACCGGTCGCCGGCATGCCAGGCCTGCCCGACCATCTCAGCGGTTAAGGAACGGGAGCGCCCGCCGGCCAGCCGCAGCAACCGCTGCGCGGCGGCGAGGTTGCGCGCGGCCATACGGCGCGCCCGCGCCGCAACAGCGGGACCGGAGGCCAGTGCCTCGATGCAGCCGCGCTTCCCGCATCCGCAGCGGAGTCCGCGAAAGTTGCTGGTGAGGTGACCGCCCTCGACTGCTGCGCCGGTGCGACCGTGGTACACCTTGCCATCCAGCACCAAGCCCGCGCCGACGCCGGTTCCAAGCGTTGCATAGAAAACCGCCGCCATGCCCTTGCCCGCGCCCCAGCGGGCTTCCGCCAGTGCGGCGGCGTTTGCGTCGTTGTCGAGATGGGTGGGCAGTCGGTAATGCTTCTCAACTTCAGACGCGAGCGGGAAATTGCGCCAGCAGGCAAGGTTCGGCGGATTCACGACTATGCCGCGCCGGGGATCGAGCGGGCCCGGACTACTCAGCCCGATGGCGGCGGGCGGTTTCTCACCGGCTTCCTTAGCCGCCGCGAGGGCCCGGTCAATGGCGGATGTCACCGCCTCGAGACCCTCGGCGGCACTGCCGGATGCCGCCATTGCTACTTGCGTGCGCAACAGGATCTTGCCGCTTGCGTTTACTAGTCCGGCCGCCACTTTGGTCCCGCCGATATCCACGCCCAGAAAAGTGTTGCCTGTGGCCATGCTGGCAGTATACTTGCGGCGATTGCGATTGGAAACCATATGAATATAGCCATTGGTGGAATCCTCGTTTTGGTTGTCGCCGGTATTACCAACGGCAGCTTCACCCTCCCAATGAAATTCACCCGCCAGTGGGAGTGGGAAAACACCTGGCTGATTTATACAATTTGGGCGTTGGTGATCTTCCCGCCGGTACTAACCTGGCTGACCGTGCCCGGCCTGGGCGGCGTTTATTCGCAAACCGTTGATGCCCACCACCTGATCGCCATCGTCGCCCTTTGCGGCGCGGGCTGGGGCGCATCGCAGATATTCTTCGGCCTGGCGGTTGAAGGTGTCGGCATCGCGCTTGCCTTCTCGATCATTCTTGGGCTGGCGGCGGCAGTAGGGAGTCTGGTGCCGCTGCTGCGACAGCATCCGGACCAGATTTTTCAGCCACTTGGCTTACAGGTGCTGGCCGGAGTCGGGCTGGTTTTGGTAGGGGTTGGAATCTGCGCCCTGGCGGGGCGGCGTCGGGAAGCGGCCCAGAGGACGTTTGCACCGCCCGCCGCCGCCATGGGGGGCGCAGCAGCGGCGGCCGAAATGGCCATGGCGCGCCGGCCCTCATTGCTGCAGGGGCTTGGTTTCTGCGCCATCAGCGGCGTGGGCTCGGCACTTGTCAACATCGGCTTCAGCGAAGGCCAGCCGCTGCTTGATTTCGCCCACGCCCATGGCGCCTCGGCCGCCTGGGCTCCTAACGCCGTCTGGCTGCCACTGATGCTGGCGGGGGGCGTTCCCGGGCTTATTTACTGCGGCTATCTCATCGCCAGGAATCGCACCGGCGATCGCTTCCGCCGCGCCGGCACGGCGACGTACTGGTGGTTGGCGGGAGTGATGGGTCTGTTCTGGTTCGGCAGCACACTGCTTTACGGCATCGGCGCCGGCTTGCTGGGCAATTTGGGCACAGTGCTGGGGTGGCCGGTATTCATGTCGCTCATCGTTATCACCGCCAATGTGCTCGGGCTGCTCACCGGCGAATGGAAGGGAAGCGGCAGCAAGCCGGTGCAAATCATGGTGAGCGGCCTGGCGGTATTGATCGCCGCCATCGTCGTGCTTTCGCGCGCCAGTTAGCGGTTGATCAAACTACTGTTTGGTTAAAGTGATTGAGGGCAAGGTGCCGGAAAGCGACGTTTTCACCTTCGAGCCATCGTTATTGGTAATGGTGAAGCCTTCGGTGAACGCGGCGGAGCCGCTAATGGTGGTTCCAACCAGGTTGCCGACGAACGCGACCTGGAGGGTGTTGGGGTTCGAAAACGTTGCGCTAAGGTGGCCGGACGCATCGGTCACTGGACCCTTGGCCGTGGTCGAGAACGGAGTACCCGTACAGGTCACGCCGCTGGGATCGGTTAGCACGGCGATGTTGACGTTGGCGGGAACGCTGGCCGATCCGCTGACGCTACCGTCGCTGTTTTGCACCAACACCAGGGCAACGTTCAAGCCAACCGAAGCGCCGAACACGCAACCGGCGTCGCTGGTCAATGTGCCGCTGAAGTTGGCGTTCGCGCTCCCGATATAGAGATCGCCGGGTGGCGGTCCAAACGTCGCCGTGACCGATTGGTCGCTCGACATCGTGACTGTACAGGCCCCGGTTCCTGAACATGCGCCTGACCAGCCAGTAAAGGCCGAGCCCGACGCGGCGACCGCGTTTAAGAGCACCGTGGTCCCGGTGGCGAACGCGGCGGCGCAACTGCCGCCTGCGCTGCCGCACGAAAGCGCGCCGGGGTAACTTCCGACGCCGCCCTTGCCGGTACCGGCGGTACTGATCGAGAGTTGGAACGTGGTTCCGGAACTGGTGCCGCCGTTGTTCGGGGGAGCCGCCACGAGCGCATGCATAACGGCATGGCCGCCGAGCAAGGCTCCCGCGAGACCGATCCAGCCGTCGGGATGATCGACGCCCAACTTGGTGAGCACGCCGAGCGATGCGCCCTTGAGCAGCAGGGTCTGCTGCAACTCTTCTAATTGGGCCAAACCGGATTCAACCAATCCCTTGCCCGTGGCGGAGGCTTGGCCGAGCGCGCCGCCGACCGATATGGCACCGCCCGCCGCGACCAGAGTGACACTGAGTATGGCGGCGGTCGGCAGCGCTAGCGCCGCCAGAGCCGCATCGGCGGGCAGCGTCAGCGCCAGTACGCCGAGCGCCACCGCGCCGGAGCCGAGGACCACGGAGAGGGAAGTGTTGAGCGCCTGCGGTGTGGCGCAAGGAGGCAACTGCGATGCGGCATACCAGGCATCAGGGTCATTGAGACTGGGACTGGCGTTATTGGAGTAGTCCTGGGCCATGGTTCCAGCCGCGGCGGCCATGCAGCCCGGGCTGGTGCCGGCTCGCACCGGAGCTTCAGTCAGCGCCGCCTGGGCCTGCAGCATGGTCAAGATCGCCTGATCGCTTTGGGCCAGAACCGCTGGGGTTATGGTTACTGCTTGTCCAGCATAGGTGCCAATTGTGTAGCTGGCAGCGGCTTTGGTCTGGACCGCGATCAGGCCGGGCAGAATTGTGTCGAGTGCGGCGACTTCGTTGACGAGTGCCGCATCAAGGTCGGTGGTTTCAATGCTGCTGCCGCTGACGCCGGTCTCAAGCGTATGGGAAATATAATTCCGGGTTGACTGCAGCAAATCCACCGTCAGGCGGCCGGCCGGTGAGGCCAGAGCGGGCGGCGTGGTGATTTGCAAGCCCGGCAGGGTGGCAGTTGACGACGTTCCCTGGCTGACGCTCAGGCTGTAGCTGCCGCCGCTGAACGCGCCGCTAGCCGGGTCAACCCATGGCGGCGCGGCGACGGTGATGGTCGTTGCGGTAACCGAGGTTGGGGGCACGGCGGCGGAAAAGCCGCCCGCTTCGGTGAAGACCACCAGCGGCGAGGCGGTCGGGTCGAAGCCGGTGCCCTGCAAGGTGAGGGTCGCGCCCGGCGGCGGGTTGGCCGGCGCGAACGAAGTCAGCGTCATTGCCGGCGCCGCGCCGGCGCCGGTCAATACAACCGATTGCGGGCTGCCGCCGGCACTGTCGGTGAGCGTGATGGCGCCGGTCCGTGTGCCCGAACTGGTTGGAGTAAATGTCACTGAAATTAAGCAGTTAGCGCCTGCAGCTAAACTCGTGCCGCAGGTATTGGTCTGGCCGAAATCGCCACTGGCGGCGACCGATGTGATGGAGAGCGTAGCGCTGCCGGTATTGGTGAGCGTCAGCTTCTGCACCGGGCTGGTGCTACCCACCGTCTGCGCCGCGAAGGTCAGACTCGACGGCGAAATCTGCACGACGGCGGTAGCCACGGCTCCAGTACCACTCAGGGCGGCGGATTGCGGGCTGCCGGCGGCATTGTCGACGAGAGTGATCGCGCCGCTGCGCGCGCCGCTGGTGGTAGGGGTGAAGGTGACTGAGATGGCGCAATTCGCGCCCGCCGCCAGGCTTGTGCCGCAGGTGTTGGTTTGGGCGAAGTCACCGGTTGCGGCAAGCGAGGAAATCGCTAGGGCGGCGTTGCCTCCGTTGGTCAGCGTAATCGTCTGGGCAGCGCTGGTCGTCGCCACCGTCTGGGCGGAGAAGGTAAGTGATGTGGGCGCGAACGTCGCCGCCGGCGCCGCTGTGGCTCCACCCCCTCCGCCGCTGGCGCCGACACCGGTCGAGCCACCGCCGCACGCGGCCAGGGTAATTGTTACTGCAACCATCAGACCAACGCGGGTGGAGTGCATCGCACTATCCTAATCCGTATATATGCCTCTGTCTATCACCTGGATTAGGGAGGACTCAGGCGAGCTTTAGCACCAGGCAGGTCAGGTCGTCCTGCTGGCGTGCGCCGCCGCGGAAGCTGGAGCAGTCGGCGAGCAGGGAATTCAACAAGGGGATGGCGGTCAAGGCGCGCGCGCGTTGCAACGAGGCGATCAGCCGGGCCTCGCCGTATTCCTCGCCGGTCTCGCTGAACGACTCGGTCATGCCGTCGGAAAAAATGACCAGTACGTCGCCCGGCGCGAGTACGGTTTCGGCGCAGTCGAAGCCCGCTTCGGAGAGAATGCCGAGCGGCACTCCGCCCAGTTCCAGCCGCTCGATCAGGCCGTTCGAGCGCAGCAGCAAGGGTGGGTTGTGGCCCGCATTCGAGTACCGCAGGCGCCCGGAGGCGGGCTCAAACTCAGCGACGACGGCGGTGGTGAAGCGTGTGCCGCCGGCGCTCGCCCCGCAGGCGTAGCGATTGAGGGCGGGGGTTAAATCGGCGAGCGGCACGCCTTCGCCGGCCAGGGTACGCAGGCTGGCCTGAAACGTGGCCATGAGCATGGCCGCCGGCAATCCTTTACCGGCGACATCGGCGACGGTCAACAGTAGCGAAAGTTGATCGGCACGGTAGAAGGCGTCATAGAAGTCGCCCGAAACCGTATTCGCGGGCAAGTTGGCGAAGGCGATCGCTGCGCCGGGTAGGGCCGGCGCCTCCTTGGGCAGCATCCATGTCTGGATTTCGCGGGCGATTTCGAGGTCGCGCTTCATCGCCACACGATCGGCGACCTCGAGCGCCAGCAGACCCAAAATCAGCAAAACCCCGACCGGCAGCCAGGTAGTAAACAGCAGCACCACCGCCACCAATAACACTACGCGACGGGGCGGCGACATCTTCAAAACGATGGCCCAGAGAAACTCGACAACCGAGCCACGATGGCGCTTGCGAGTGACCTGCCGCGACAGCGCCACCTGGGCGTCGCGGGCGTAGAGCTGGTAGCTCGAAGTGGTGTCGCGCCGCAATTGCCGCCAGAGCTCTTCGATAGCTATGCCATCGCTGATGCGATGCCAGAACCGTTTCATGCGGTTCACGCGTCGGCTCCGCTGAGGTCGCAATCGAGAATTCCGGCGCGACCGCACGACTCAACAAATGACTCAGGCGAGGTTTCACCGGTACGCAAGCCGCTGATCAGCGCGAAGGGCTCGAAGCGTTCGGCGTGGGCTTCGAGCCAGAGCGGCTGGCCGGGCAGGTCGTAGACATTCCATCCGGCGCGGCGCAGGCACATGGCGAGGGCAATGCCGAGGACGGTTTCCGCCATCCGCGCGCGGTGGGCCGGGCTGTAATCGAACGCTTTGTCGTCGAGCAGGCGCCGGCCCACGGCATCGAGGTCGCGGCAAAGTTCGGGGAAATTGCGCGGTGACCATCCCCGTACGCGGTCGGCGTGTTCGGCGAGGACGGTCTCCCAATTGTGGAGATAGAGCTCGCGGGCGATGCCCTCCCAGGGAAGCGACTTGAGATGCAATCCCAAATTCTTAACTAATTGGCCCTCGACCAGCCAGGGAGAATCGACAAGGGCCAGCGCCGAGGTCTCCGGCGCCGGGCATGGCGCCGCCTTGGTGCCGCCCAGCCAGTGCCGCAAGCCCTCGACCAAGTGCGGGCGATGGCCGAGCAGCAGCACCGGAGCGACCGCCTGGCGATGGTACTGGCCCTCGATTTCGCCGAGTGCCAGGAGTTGCGAGCGCGCCGCATCGAGCGCGGCAGCGGTCCAAGCTCCGACGGCCAACTTGTCGGCGCGGGCTTCGTGCGCCTCGGCGGCGGCCCGGGTCAGAAGCAGGCCCAGCGCCAGGCGCGGGAAAAACACATAGCTCGCCAAATCGAGTTTGCCGGAATCATCACTGCGTCCCAGCCCGCGGCTGCAGTGGCGATGGATGCGCCAGGCCAGACTGCCGCGTCCATGCAAGGCGAAGCTGCGGGTGAAGGCGGCGCGCAATTGCTGGGGGTCAAGCACCGCCAGTGCATAAAGACCGGCGGCGGCGACATGACGCCTGGTCATGACCGTGCTATCGAGCGTCAGATAGAGGGTGCGAGGAGCCGGGCTGCCGGCGGCAACCGCTGCTTCGGCTGCCAGCTCCCGCAATGCGAGGTGGCGGTCAGGCGGGCATGCAACACCGTCTTCGGGGTCAAAACTTCCGCCTCGGTGATTGGGCGTCATGACCAACGTGACGAAGCTCCACCAAATGCCCAAGAGTGCCAATCCCGCGTTACCGCCCAACAAAAGTGGCCCCCACCCCGAATAGCGGAACACATGTACCGCCCAGCGTCGCGGCTTAGCGCCGTGCGAGCAGCGCGCGATCACGGCGGCGGTCACGATAACCGCCAGCATCGCCGCAAAGGCGAGGCGGACAATCAGGCCAGCGGCGAGCCAGCTTGTTAGCGAGAGAGCGAAAGCGCCCGCCACGGCCAATCCGGTTAGGCAGTAGAGAGCGCCGACGGCGGCGACCGCACTTCGGTCGCGCCAGCTCATGGCTGGACCCGCGCCTTGCCGCCGGCCGAGAGCGCGCGCTTGCGAGTCATGTTGCGGATGAACTCCGCACGGCGAAAGCGAAGCGCGCTCCAGTCGTCATCAAACGCAATCATGCGCACCGGTTCGTAGCCCTTTTCGCCCAATGCCTGCCACCCGCTGTCGCGGTTGAACTCGCAGGTGTAACGCTTCGAACCGCCTTTCGGATAGGCGAACCAGACCACCGCATCCGCCGCCGCGCGCTCCGCCACTCTGGCGGCGAAGCGTTCGACTTCGGCGAGGCGGGTGACAAACACCAGTACTTGCCGAATTTCGCCAGAACGCGGACATGCTGAACTAATCTCGATGCCGGGCAGCCTCTGAGCCACGGGCAGTTCTTGCGGCCTATTCAAGACGACGATCTGCGACTGAGGCGCGAGATTGAGCTTGGCCGCGAGGCTGGGCGGGGCGGGCTTCATCCTACCGAATATACTATTGATACGCCTTACAGCCATGTTCTACCTGACGACGCCGCTCTACTACGTCAATGCCGAGCCCCATCTCGGCCACGCCTACTCGACCATCGTGGCTGATGCGATGGTGCGCTTCCAGCGCCAACTCGGCGAGGAGGCTGCCTTCTTGACCGGCACCGACGAGCACGGGCAGAAAATCCAGCGCGCGGCGGAGCAAGCGGGCATTTCGGCGCAAGAGTTCACCGACCGCATCGCGGCGCGCTTTCGCGGCCAGTGGGATGCGATGGGACTGGAGTACGCATATTTCATTCGCACTACTGAAGCGCGGCATACCCGCGCCGTGCTCGACATATTCGCCAAGCTGCAGGCGAACGGCTACATATACAAGGGCACCTACAGCGGACCCTATTGCGTTTCCGACGAGCTCTTCGTTGGCGAGGGCAAGGCGGGCGATCCCTGCCCGGTGTGCGGACGCCCGACGGAACAGGTCACCGAGGACAACTATTACTTCAAGCTCTCGGCGTTTGCCGATCGGCTCCTGGCGCTGTACCGCGAGCAGCCTGACTTTATTCGCCCTGATGGACGCCGCAAGGAGGTTGTGGCGTTCGTCGAGAGCGGACTGAAAGATGTCTCGATCACCCGCACGTCGATCCACTGGGGCATCCCGGTGCCGGGAGACGAGAAGCACGTACTTTACGTGTGGTTCGACGCGTTGATCGGCTACCTCAGCGGCATCGGCTATGGCTCGCCGGCGGCGACCGATCAGGCGCGCTGGCAGAAGCTGTGGCCCGCGACGCACTTGGTGGGCAAGGAAATCGTGCGTTTCCACTGCGTCTACTGGCCGGCGTTTCTGATGGCGGCCGGCTTGCCACTGCCGCGAGGTATTGTCGCCCACGGATGGCTGCTGTTTGACCAGCAGAAGATGTCGAAGTCGGTGGGCAACGTGCTGCGCGCGGAGCCCATACGGCAAGTGATCGGCAGCGACGCGCTGCGCTACTTCTTGCTGCGTGAGGTCAGCTTCGGGCAGGATGGCAACTTCAGTCATGCCGCGCTGATCGCGCGCTACAACTCTGACCTGGCGAATGGCTGGGGCAACCTGGCCAGCCGCACCCTGGCAATGATTGAGAAATACCGCGATGGAATCGTGCCCGCCGGCGCGGCCGATTCCGCGGTCGACGCCGCGATTGCTGAGCGCGCGGCGGCCACGCTCACCGAGTTCCAGCAGGCGTTTGCGAATTGGCAGTTCTCGCGCGGACTGGAATCGGTATGGGGACTGATTGCCGAAATGGACCGGCATATCGCCCACCGCAAGCCGTGGGAGCTGGCCGAACAGTTGTCGCCGGAGCTCGACTCGGTGTTGCGCACGGCCTACTGCACGCTGCGTTTCACGGCGGTGATGTTGGCGCCGGTATTGCCCGAGAGCGCCAACCGTTTGTGGCGCCAGTTGGGCCTGGCCGGAGCGCCAGATCAGGATTTGCACACGCTCACATTTGACGATCTCGTGCCGGGGCAGCGCATTGGCAAGGCTGAGGGATTGTTTCCGCGATTGGATAAGGAGAAGACTTTGGACGAATTGCAAAAACTTGAAGCCAAAACCGCACCGCCCGCCGTGGTTCCGGAGCCAGCGGCCGCGCCGGCGCCTTTGACCATTGACGAGTTCGCCAAGGTTGACATGCGGGTCGGCCAGGTAGTCACCGCCGAACGTATCAAGGGGGCCGACAAGCTGCTCAAGCTCACGGTGGACATCGGCACCGAAGTACGACAAATCGTCGCCGGCATTGCGCTCGCCTACGAACCCGAGACACTCATCGGCCGCAAGGTCGTGATCGTCTCGAATCTCGCGCCGCGCAAGCTGCGCGGCATCGAGAGCAATGGCATGGTAGTGGCTGCCGCGGTCGGCGATAGCGGCGCGCCAGTGCTGGTCAGCGTTCCGGCGGATACACCCAACGGTGCGCGCCTACGCTAGAACTGGTCTCATAAAGCCAGCGGACCGCGAGGTTGAGGCAGATGTGAGGCTTTTCTTGGCGAAAATCCTCATGAGGAACGTCGGCAAACAGCGGTGCACCATTTATGAGACCAATTCTAATCGATTCCCATTGCCATCCTGAAACCGGCGCCGAAATTGAAGCCGCGGCGGCTGCCGGGGTGGAGGGAATGGTTGCGATCCACGGGCTCGATTTTGCGCGGCAGCATGATGCCGCCGCGTGCCGTGTCTGGGCGACGCTCGGCATTCACCCTCACGAAGCCGCGCGGGCCACGGAAGCGGAATTTGAGGCAATAGCGGCGCAGGCACGCGACCCGTTGGTCGTGGCAATCGGGGAGATTGGTCTTGACTACTACTACGACCATTCGCCCAAGCCGGTACAGCACGAGGTATTCGAACGGCAGTTGGGGATGGCGATGGAGTACGATCTGCCGGTCTCCATTCACTGCCGCGATGCGTTCGACGATTGTCTCGCCGCGATCGAGCGGCAAAATCCGCCGCGACGGGGCGTGTTTCACTGCTTCACCGGCGATCAGGCGGTGGCGGAGCGGGTGCTTGCGTTGGGCTGGTCGCTTTCGTTCTCGGGCATGATCACGTTTCCCAAGCTGGAGTCGTTGCGGCAGGTGGCGGCCGGGGCGCCCGCCGATCGAATACTGATCGAGACCGATGCCCCATTTCTGGCGCCGGTACCGCACCGCGGCAAGCGCAACCAGCCCGCGTTTGTCGCTCATACCGCGGCGAAGCTGGCCGAGCTGCGCGGGCAGTCGCTTGAGGACATCGGGCAGCTCACGTCGGGCAATTTCTTTCGCCTGTTTCCTCGCGCCTCGGTCTAATTTGGGCTGGGCCGATTGGCCGCCGCCGCAGCGCCCGCCGGCAGCCGCGCTGGCGCCCGCGCCAATTAATAAAAATGGGTCACAATAGAGTCTATGGCCGCAAACGAGAACTCTTTTGATGTTGCCAGTGAGGTCAGCATGCCAGAGGTGGCCAACGCCATCCAGCAGGCGCTCAAGGAAGTGACCACCCGCTACGACCTGAAGAACAGCCATAGCGCGATTGAGCTCGACGAGAAGGAAAAGAAGATCGCGCTGGCGAGACAGGACGATTACAAGCTCAAGGCGGTGACCGAGATCCTGCAACAGAAACTGGTCAAGCGCGGCGTCTCGCTCAAGGCACTCACCTACGGCACGGTGGAATCAGCTTCGGGTGGCACGGTGCGCCAGTCGGTAACCCTGCAGAGCGGCATCCCGAGCGACAAGGCGCGCGAGATCGTGCGCATCGTCAAGGATTCAAAAAAGAAAGTCCAGGCCAGCATCCAGGGTGAAGTGGTGCGCATTGCCGGCAAGGACCGGGACACGCTGCAGGAGGTGATCGCACTGCTGCGCGGCCACGACTTCGGTCTTGACTTACAGTTCACGAACTTCCGCAGCCAATGAATCTCGCGCCCCATATCGCACCCGCGGACGCCGAAGGCGCCGCGATTTCCGATCCGTTTGCGCTGGTGCGCGACGATCTCGCATTGGTCGAGCTGGAACTGGAATCGGCCGCGCAAAGCCCGGTGCGCGCGATCACGGAGATCGCCGACTACCTGCGTCAGAGCGGGGGCAAGCGTATACGCCCGGCGGTGGTGCTGCTGACGGCGCGCCTGGCCGGCTGCGAGACCGGACCGCGGGTTCGCCTGGCGGCGGTGGCGGAGATGATTCACGCGGCGACGCTGGTGCACGACGATATCATTGACGCCGCCGAGACCCGGCGCGGGCGGGCCTCGACCAACGCGCGCTGGGGCAACGCCAAGTGCGTTCTGGCGGGCGACTGGCTTTACATGGAGGCTTTCGCAATCGCGCTGCGGGAGCGGCATTTCGAAATTCTCGAGGCGCTGATTTCTCTGACCCAAAGTATGGTCGAGGGCGAGCTGATGCAGTTGGACATGCAGGGCCAGGTGGTCAGCGCAGGCCAGCATCTTGAACTCATTGAGCGCAAGACGGCACGGCTGTTTGAAGTCGGCGCGCAATTGGGCGCGCTCTCGGCCGGCGCGCCGGCCGCGTCGCTCGAGGCGCTGGCGGCCTTCGGACGCAATTTAGGCCTGGCGTTTCAGATGGTGGATGACATTCTCGACTTCACCGCGGATGCCGCCGTGCTAGGCAAGCCTGTTGGCAACGATCTGAGGGAAGGGAAGATGACGCTGCCGGCGATCTATGCCTATGCCGGGGCATCGGCCGCGGAGCGCGACCAATTCGAGCAAGTGATGCGCGATGGCGATTATGCGAAGGTGCCGTTGACGGCAGTGCAAGCCGTGGTAGCGGGCTCCGGCGCGCTGGCGCGCGCCCAAGCCGAAGCGCGCGCGTGCGCCCGCCAGGCGGCCGACGCGCTGGCGGCATTTCCGCCGTCGCCCTGGCGCGCGGCACTGGCGTCGTTGGCGGAGCTGGTCATTGCCCGCAGCTACTAATCTCGAGATCGAATTGAAGTTTCCGGTGGAGGAACCGCGCCTGCTGCGCAGTCGCATTCGGAGTCTCGGATTTCGCGTGGCTGAGGCGCGTCGGATCGAATCCAACTGGATTTTCGACGACGCGCACGACAGTTTGCGCCGCGGCGGGCGGCTGTTGCGACTGCGCCGCTCGGGCCAGGAATGGACGCTGACGGTGAAGGGCAAGCGCCAAGCGGGTACGCTCAAGCAGCGCCCCGAGTTCGAGACCAACGTCGGCGACGGCAATTCTTGCCGCGCGCTTCTCGTCGAGCTCGGCTACCGCGAGCGGATCAGCTATCGCCGCTGGCGGACGACCTTCGAGCGCCCCCGCCAACCCGGTGAATTGGCCTGGGACGAAACGCCGTTTGGCATTTATCTCGAAATTGAAGGCACGGCAGCCTGGGTGCGCCGCACCGCAGCCGCACTCGGCCTGGCCATCAGCGCGGCCGAGCAGCGCTCCTACCCCGAACTGTACGCTGCGCATCAGGGGCAATTTTCAGAACGCGGATGAGGGCGGTAATCGTATTCCAGTTGCGTGTGGTCGACGGCCCATGGAACAACTGGTCGAGCTTGGCGAGGTAGCCAATCGTTTTCATGTCGCGCCGGTAGGTGCCGAACACGAACTGGCCCTGGGAGGCGAACGCACGCACCAGCCAATCGCCTTCCGGTGGAAAGGTTACCGGCAGCGCCGCTTGAGCGCCACCGGCTTTGGACAGGATGGTCACGAAGCGAACGACGTCGGCGGGCTCGGTTGCAAACGGGTGTTCCGTCTCCAAACGCAGAAGGTCGCGGCCGTCGCAGAGGACGATTTCAGTTTCGAAGGGCAGTTGCTGGGCTAAAGCAGCGCGGAATTTAGCCTGCGATCCAGGTTTGCGAACAACGAATGTGCCGGCGGCGCCCACGTTGACCACCTCGTAAGCACTGAGCTTTTGAGCGACAAGGCTGGGCCGGAACGTCCGGTGCCCGCCAACGTTGACGCCGCGGAGGAACGCCACCAAGGCCATCGGCGGATTGCCCTAGGATTCGTCGGCGGACGGGCCGTAGGTGGACGGCACGGGAATATCCAGCAGACGAAGGTAGACGCCGAGCTGAGCGCGATGGTGAACGATGTGGTTGAGGAACATGGCGCGGTAGGCTTCGAAGCGGCTGGATTCCAGTATTACGTGCGGGCCGTTACTCAGCTTCCAGCGATCCTGCCAGGCGGAGTCGGCCACCGCGGCGAGAGCGGCGCGCGAGGCGCCGACGCCCTGATCCAGAGCCTTGACGACTTGCTCGGCGGATTCAAACTGCAGCGGTTTCATGCCGGCGGTGGCGAAATCCAGCCCCGGCGAGGACACAATCATGGTTCCAAAGCCGCCCAGTTGGGCGATGTGGGCGGCGAGCCGCCCCAGAGTCATGGACTTGACGGCGGGCCTAAAGTCGGCTTTGTCGGCAGGCACGCGCGACAAGGTGGCGCGTGCTATCTTGGCTTCGGCGTCGAGTTCCGGCAGCAGCAACGTGGCAATGCTCATAGCTACTGATTATGACTCGTTTTCAGGACTCGTTTTCGCCGTGGCACTTCTTGTATTTTTTGCCGGAGCCGCAGGGGCAGGGATCGTTGCGGCCGACCTTATCCTCGTTGCGCACGACCGTGGCGACGGCGGTGGGGGATTCGGCGGCGCCGGAGAAGCGCAGCTCGCGCGCCTGTTTTTGTTTGCGCCGCTCCATCTCGCGCTCGTAATCGCGCATGGCCTGCGCTTCCGCCTCCTGGCGGGCGGCCATTTCCTGCTGCTGTTCCTCGCGCGTCTGGATGCGGGCGTGGAAGAGCGTGCGTACGCTGTCGCCTTCGATGCGGTCCATCAGATCCTGGAACATGTCGAAGGATTCCTTCTTGTACTCGATCAGCGGATCACGCTGGCCATAGCCCCGCAGGCCGATGCCCTCCTTGAGGTGATCCATGGCCAGGAGATGATCCTTCCACAAGTTGTCGAGAATCTGCAGCATAACGATGCGCTCGAAATGCCGGAGCTGGGGAGCGCCAATGATCGCTTCCTTCTCGTCGTACTTGCGCCGCAGCAGGTCCATCAGCGATTGCCGCAGTTCTTCGTAATTGAGGGTTTCCGGATTCAGACCCTCGGCGTTGATGTCCACTCCAAAGCGTTCCAAGAGCGGCGCGCGCAGACCGGCCAGATTCCACTTGTCGGGATGGATGTCCTTGCCGCAATACGTTTCGAGGTCGGCCTCGATCGAGGCGTCGGCGACGCTCATCAGGAATTCCTTCTGATCGAGGCCGGCGAGCAGGTCGTGGCGCATGCCGTAGATGGCCTCGCGCTGCTTGTTCATCACGTCGTCGTATTCGAGCAGGTGTTTGCGGCTCTCGAAATGCTGGCCCTCGACCTGTTCCTGGGCGGCGGCGATACGGCGGCTGATCAACTTGCTCTCGATCGGCTGGCCCTCTTCCATGCCCAGGCGGAGCATGATGCCGGAGATTTTTTCGCCGCCGAAGATGCGGAGCAAGTCGTCCTCAAGCGAGAGGTAAAAGCGCGATGAGCCGGGGTCGCCCTGACGGCCGGCGCGGCCGCGGAGCTGGTTGTCAATACGCCGCGACTCATGGCGCTCCGTGCCGATGATGTGCAGTCCGCCGAGGGCCACGACCACGTCGTGCTCGGCGTCGGTCGCCGCCTTGTAGGTGGCCAGCGCGGCATTGCGTTCCTCGACGGGCAGAGCGTCGTAATTGATGCCTTTGCGCAGCAGCGCCGAGCGCGCCATCTGTTCGGCATTGCCGCCGAGCAGGATATCGGTACCGCGTCCGGCCATGTTGGTGGCGATGGTGACGGCGCCCTTGCGGCCGGCCTGGGCGACGATCTCGGCTTCTTTTTCGTGGAACTTGGCGTTCAACACCACATGGGGAACTTTAGCTTTCGATAGCAAGTTGGCGACGCGCTCGGACTTCTCCACCGAAATGGTGCCGACCAGCACGGGCTGGCCGCGCTGGGCGCAATCCTTAATTTCGTCGACGACGGCGTTGAATTTTTCGCGCTCGGTGCGGTAGACGACGTCGGGGTTCTCCTTGCGGATCAGGGCGCGATTGGTGGGGATCACAACCACGTCGAGCTTGTAGGTCGAGTGAAACTCGGTGGCTTCGGTCTCGGCGGTGCCGGTCATGCCCGAGAGCTTCTTGTACATGCGGAAGTAGTTCTGGAAGGTAATGGTCGCGAGGGTCTGGTTCTCGCGTTCGATCTTGACCCCTTCCTTGGCTTCGACGGCCTGGTGCAGTCCGTCGGACCAGCGCCGGCCGGGCATGAGGCGGCCGGTGAACTCGTCGACGATCAGCACTTTCTTCTCGACCTTTCCGGTTTGCTGGTCTAGTTCCTCCTTCACCACGTAATCGACGTCGAGCTTGTAGAGCGTGTGCGCCCGCAGCGCCTGGTAGATGTGGTGGATCAGCTCCATGTTGCTGATGTCGTAGAGGTTCTCGACCCCGAGCGCTTTTTCGCATTTCTCGACGCCCTCTTCGGTCAGGGTGGCGGTGCGCTGCTTCTCATCGAGAAAGAAGTCTCCGGTGGCGGGCTTCTCGGTGCCCTCGGGCGGTTCGCCGCGCTGCAGAATGGGGATGATGCGGTCGATGCGGTAGTACTTGTCGGTCGATTCCTCCGACGGGCCGGAAATGATCAGCGGCGTGCGGGCCTCGTCGATCAGGATGGAGTCGACTTCGTCGACGATGGCGAAGTGGTGGCCGCGCTGGCAGCAGTCGGCGACGTCCAGCTTCATGTTGTCGCGCAGGTAATCGAAGCCGAACTCGTTATTGGTGCCGTAGGTGACATCGGCGGCGTAGGCGGCCTTGCGCTCCTGGTCGGAGAGATCGTGAACAATGACGCCCACCGAGAGGCCGAGGAACTTGTACAGACGGCCCATCCACTCCGAGTCGCGGCGGGCGAGATAGTCATTGACGGTGACGCAATGCACGCCGCGCCCGGCGAGCGCGTTGAGGTACACCGGCAGGGTGGCGACCAGCGTCTTGCCCTCGCCGGTCTTCATTTCGGCGATCAGCCCGCGGTGGAGCACCATGCCGCCGATGAGTTGCACGTCGAAGTGGCGCATGGCGAGCACGCGGCGTCCGGCCTCGCGGACGAGAGCAAAGGCTGGCACCAGGAGCTCGTCAAGGGCCGCCTTTTCCGCAGCCAGCTTTTCGTCGTCGGTTGCGGCCTCGGCCACGCGCTCACGCACCAGCGCCTGAAACTCGGCGGTCTTGGCGCGCATCTCGTCGTCGCTGAGCGCCTGCATGGCGGGCTCCAGCGCGTTGATCTGATCGACCATGGGCTGGAGCCGTTTTACTTCGCGCTCGTTTTTAGTGCCGAATACCTTGGCGACAATAGATGGCATGGTGGGGATATGAGGGAGGAAACAACTAAATTTTACCACGCGGGCGCGTCGCATCCGCGTGGTACCATCCCGCCATGCGCAACTCGACGAGAATCGTAATCGCCGCCCTGGCCTTGGCGCTGGCGTCGCCGCTGTGGGCCGACACGTATCCCCGCCAGAACGGCTTTCGCGTCACCAACTACAACTTCACGGTGGCGCTTTCCGACGCGTCGAACGAGCTGACGGTCAGCGAGGTGGTCGACCTCCATTTCACCGCCGCCGGCGTGGCCTCGCTCAATCTCGATCTATGCCAGCTCCGGACCGTGCCCGAGAACCCCAACCGGTCGAACCCCTGTCTGGCCGCGAAAGGCGATTCAGTGGGCATGGGCATGAAGGTGACGGCGGTCACTTCCGGCGGCGCCGCGCTGCATTTCAACCACGATCACGACGTGTTGCGGATTGATTTTCCCCAGGCCTCGCGGATTGGGGAAAATCTGAGCATCAGCCTCGATTACCATGGCACGCCCGCCAACGGCATCCTGATTGGGGAAAACAAATACGGCGATCGCGGCTTCGTCACCAATCCGTGGCCGGATCACACCCGCAATTGGCTGGCGGTGATTGACCATCCCTACATGAAGGCGCCCAAGGAGCTCACCATCACCGCGCCGGACAAGTATCAGGTCATCTCGAACGGCACGCGCGTGGAGGTGACCGATTTGCCAGGCGGCTTGCGGCGCACGGTCTGGAAGGAATCGGTGCCGATCGCCACCTGGCAGTATTCGCTGGCGGCGGCTCCGTTCGCGGTGGACTACTTCGGTACCTTCCACGGTATTCCGATGTCGGCGTGGGTTTACCCGCAGGAGCGCGAGGCGAGCTTCAAGGCGTTCAGCGAATACACCGAGCCCATCCTAGAGTTCTACATCGATCACATCGGACCGTATTCCTACGAGAAGCTGGCGCAGGTCGAAGCCAACGGCGTGGGAGGCGGGATGGAGTTGGCATCGGATATTTTTTACGGCTATGCACCCAGCGGCCCGGGTCGGCAACTTCTAGCGCATGAGATGGCGCATCAATGGTTCGGCGATTCGGCGACCGAGTCGGATTGGGACGATGTATGGCTGAGTGAGGGCTTCGCCACCTACTTCGCGCTGTTGTACCAGGAACATCAGGACGGGCGCGACGCCTTCCTGGCCGGAGTCAAGCAGAGCGCCGCCTCCGCGCTGCGCTATTACGCCGCGCATCCCGACTCGCCGCTGGTCCATCAGAACCTGAGCGACGTCAGCCAGGTCATCGCCAATAACGCCCAGATTTACCAAGGCGGCGCGCAGGTGCTGCACATGCTGCGCGGCGTGGTAGGCAACGATAACTTCTGGGCCGGCATTCGGCTCTACTACAGCCGGTTCCGCAACAGTAACGCGACTTCGCTTGACTTTGAACATGCCATGGAAGACGGCTGCTCCTGCGACCTGTCGTGGTATTTCCCGGAATGGCTGCACCGGGGCGGCGTGCTCCAGGTGAACGGCACCTGGCATTACGATGCGGCCGCCAAGCAGTTGGAGGTGACGCTCGACCAAACCTCGAACAGCGGCTCGCCGTACACGATGCCTTTTCAGTTGGGAATCGAAATGCCTCCCCCGCCGGCGCCGGCCCCTGGTGCCGGGGGCCGCGGCGGGCGCGGCCGCGGCGGACGTGGCGCTGCAGCTCCGGCCCCGCCTCCGGTGGTGTGGATGAAGCAAGCCCACAACACGTTCACGCTACCGCTGGCATCAGCTCCCACCAACGTGGTGCTCGATCCGCAAAGCTGGGTGACGATGGCGGAGATCCACTTCGCGCCGCGCTAGAGATCCGAAGCAGGCATTTCGCGCATGGTTTTGGTGGCGCGGTCGGTGACCTCGACGATGCCCTGCGCCGCCTTTTTGCCGACAGTGATGCGGGTGGGGATGCCGATCAGGTCGGCATCCTTGAACTTGACGCCGGGTCGCTCGTCGCGGTCGTCCAACAGGACGTCGCGGCCGGCGGCGCGAAGTTGGTCGTAAAGCTGCCGGGTGAGCACTTCAATGTTCGTGTCGGCGAGATTCGTCGGCACGATGATTGTGTCGAAGGGCGCAATCGCAGCCGGGAGCCAGAAACCATCCTTATCGTGGTTCTGCTCGATGGCGGCGGTGAGAATGCGCTCCATGCCGATGCCGTAGGAGCCCATAATCGGGATGACTTCGCCGCCCTGGGCGTCGAGCACCTTCACGCCCATGGCGATCGAGTACTTGCGGCCAAGCTTGAAGATGTGCCCGACTTCGATGGCTTTCGACACCTGAAGGGGATGGGAGCAGTTGGCGCACAGGTCGCCGGTGCGGAGTTCGCGCACGTCGACCCACTCAGGTTCGAAGTGAACGCCGGGGGTTACGTGGCGGATATGGAAGCCTTCGCGGTTGGCGCCGACGGTGAGATTGGAGCGCCCGCGCAGGGCATGATCGGCCATGATTTTGACCGGCTTGGCAGAGCGCAGCGGGCCGACCGAACCGGGCGGCGTGCCCATATGTTCGACGATCTCCTCGGGGTGCGCCGGGCGAAACTCGCGGCCGCCGAATGCGGTGCCGAGTTTGGCTTCGCTGGCTTCATCATCGCCTCGAACCAGAACTAGAACTATCTCGCCTTCGACGTTGTAAACCAATGACTTAGCTAAGCGCCCCGAGGGCTCGTCGGTGAACTTGGCGAGGTCGGCAATGGTGCGCAAGCCAGGGGTCGCAAACTCTTCCGGCTCGGCTTTCGTCGCGGGGTCTTCGACCGCGGCGGGGTGGCCGGAGGCCTTCTCCAAATTGGCGGCGTACTGGCAGTTTTTGCAGAGCGCGACCATGTCTTCGCCGGCTTCACCGAGCACCATGAACTCCTGGGATTGCGATCCTCCCATGGCGCCGGAGTGGGCTTCGACGGAGACGTAACGAAGGCCGCAGCGATCGAAGATCTGGCGATAGACGCGGTCGTGTTTCTGATAGCTGAGGTCGAGCCCGGCTTCATCCACGTCGAAGCTATAGGCATCCTTCATGATGAACTCGCGGACACGCAGCAGGCCGGCGCGCGGGCGGGGTTCGTCGCGGAATTTAGTCTGAATTTGATACCAGATTTGGGGAAGCTGTTTGTAGCTGCGCAACTCCTTGCTTGCGATGACGGCCATGACTTCTTCTTCGGTCATGCCAAGGCAGAGGTCGCGCTGGAAGCGATCCTTGAGGCGGAAGAGGTTACCGCCCATGATCTCGAAGCGTCCGCTGGCCTGCCAGATTTCGGCGGGATGGATGGCGGGCAGGTGGAACTCCTGCCCGATAGTATCCATTTCCTCGCGGACAATGTTTTGGATCTTAAGCAGCGAGCGCCAAGCCAGCGGCAGGAAGCTGTAGATGCCGGCGCCGAGCTGGCGAATGTAGCCGGCGCGGAGCAGGAAAATGTGGCTCGCCACCTCGGCATCGGAGGGCGCCTCGCGCAAAGTAGGGATAAAGGCTTGGGACCAACGCATGAATAATGGTAAAGCAAACGCCGTGCGGCGCGGGGAAATCGCTCGTAAAAGGGCTGCTAGAATGGAGTGGGACGCCGACGTAGCTCAGTTGGTAGAGCAACTGATTCGTAATCAGTAGGTCCGCGGTTCAAATCCGCGCGTCGGCTCCATGCACCCCTGCCGCAGCGAGTTTTTCGTGCTTAAGCATTGCCGGCAGACGGCTTATACGAAGCTTTGATCAAACCGTAAACCGCGCTGAGGCGCGCTTTGCTCTACCAATGCGAAGCCACTGGGCCGCGTGGTTCGATTTTCTTAGCGGCGCCTATGGCGACCACGGTTGAGATTTCGGCAGTTCTCGTGATCGCACCGGAAGGAAGCCAGCGGACGGTGGAAACTGGAGTGCGCCCCATGGTTGGCACAGATAAAAGTGGGACGGTCGTGTATGCGGCGAAGGCGGTTTGACAAGGGTTGATAAGTGCGGGATGCTCCTGCAGCCGGCGAAGCGGAGGCGGGC
>Ga0134128_10002712_pt1 | contig 21798 bp, 25 predicted proteins | sample KB31754_FD_96462 | JGI IMG/M metagenome (GOLD analysis project Ga0134128, IMG submission 96462) | Terrestrial soil microbial communities with excess Nitrogen fertilizer from Kellogg Biological Station, Michigan, USA - KB3-175-4 | ecosystem: Environmental > Terrestrial > Soil > Unclassified ... | reverse complement strand
GTGGTACCGAAATAGACGGTGGCGCTATCCGGACTCCAGGCACCATCTTGCACGTAGAACGGCTCGATCGTGGCGCAGTTGGTGTCGAACTCGGGGACGTTCCAGCCCGTCACGACGGCGGACGTGCCGCTTATTTTGAGCATGAACGCCTGCTGCCGGGCCCGCCCGCCGACCGAGGTGAAGTCCCCCTCCACCAGATCAAGGGTGTGGTCAGGGCTGAGTTGCTGGTTGTAGACGTGCGTGGCGTTCGGCGACACTCCGGAGAACCGGTAATTCCCGTGGACGTTCAGGTGCAGGAATCCGTCGCTCTTGCCCGTCGAAGGGCTCAGGCTGACCAGGTAGGGATCGGTCGTGTCGCCGTTGATGGTGGTAAAACGACCACCTACGAGCAGGTGATTACCGGCCCGGACGATGGTCTCCACCGGCCCGGACGCGTTCGACTTGAATGCCGTGACCACCTTCCCGGTCGTCGTGCTGATCTCGGCGATGTTCTTGACGGCCGTACCGTTGACGGAGGAGAAGTGACCGCCGATATAGGCGTTCGCGCAGTTGCCACCCTCGAACGCGATCGTGTTTACGGTGTTGCTCGGGTTGGAGGTCGTCCCATAGGTGCCGACGACATCGGGGGCCCAGCTGGTAACCGCGTAAGGCGCGGTAGCGCTGAAGCTGAAGACGTTGTCGCGGGTGTAGGTCGTGCTGTTCCGCCTGATCGTGGTGAAGGTACCCACCGCGTACATCGTGCCAGCGCATTGCACAAGCTGACGGATCTGCTCGACTTGGCTGGTGGTGACCGGAAGGTGCGGCAAGTTGCTGGGCGGCGTAGCCGACACGACGCCGACTGGCGGCGACTCACCGCCCGTTCCCGCTTGCGCCACCGCTGGAATGGCGAGGGTCAGAATTCCGACACCAAAAGCTAGCACGACCAGCTGTTTCTTCACGGCATCCTCCGTCCGATGACTTGCTCCAGCCACGAATTCGCTCGTTAAACAGACGCGCGGGCACGGGAGTTGGTTGGCCGGCCTCCGGTCTCCGGTTAGGGTCGGATCAGCCGGACCGAGGAGGGCACGTGGCGCGCAAACTTGGGATGTATCTGGCCCCGCTCCTCCTAGCGGCGCTGCTGACGCCAGCGGCGACGGCCGTGGCGCGCCCCGAGGCTAAACCGCCGGCGGCCTGCACGGCCTGGACGCATGTCAAAAGCCCGAATCCCGGCCCAGGTGACAACAACCTCGCCGGAGTAGCCGCCACTTCGGCCAGCGATGCCTGGGCGGTGGGTTATGCCTTCTTCGGCAGCAGCACCAAAAACCTGATCGAGCACTGGAACGGCAAGTCCTGGCGGGTCGTCAAGAGCCCGAACGCGGGCACAGGCGACACGCTGAAGGCTGTCTACGCCGTGTCGCCGGCTAACGTCTGGGCGGTCGGCAGCTACTTCAACGGCACGGCCGGCCGCAATCTCGTCGAGCACTGGAACGGCAAGTCCTGGTCGGTCGTCAAGAGCCCGAATCTCGGAGCCGGGTCCAACGAGATCACCTCGATCCGGGGCAACTCGGCGAACGACATCTGGGCCGCGGGCGACGCCGTCACCAACTACCCGATTGCCAAGACGGTCGTCCTGCACTGGAACGGAAAGCACTGGCGGATGCTCTCGAGCCCGAGCGTGCCGGCCGAGCCGAACCTGCTGACCGGCGTCCGGCCAGTTTCTCCGACCGAGGCGTGGGCCGTCGGCCGCCAGGTTAAGAACAACATCAATAAGACGCTCATCCTGCACTGGAGCCAGAACCACTGGCGGATCATCCCCAGCCCCAACGTCGGCACCGATTCCAATGTGCTCGCCGGAGTGCGAGCCTCGTCATCGACCGACGCCTGGGCGGTCGGCGTCTACTACAACGGCATGGTCGACAAGACACTGGCTCTGCGCTGGGACGGGAAGCACTGGCGGGTAGCTCCGACCCCCAACGTCGGCAAGGGTAGCAACGACCTCAGCGCCATCGGCGGCACGTCCGCCGCGAACCTCTACGCAGTCGGGCAGATAATCGTCGGCTCACGCTCAAAGACGCTCGTCCTGCATTGGAACGGAAGGCACTGGGGCGTCGTGCCCAGCCCGAATCCGGGGACCAGCAACACCCTCAGCGCCATATACACGCAGTCCCCCACCAGCATCTGGGCGGTAGGAGACTTCACCAGCGGCAAATTCGACCGGACGCTGATCGAGCACTGCGGCTAAGCGCGTCCGCCTCAGGTTAACGTTCCGGGGTGAGCAACTCGACGACGATTTTCGCCAATGGCCAGTTCCTGGACGTCGAAACGGGCGGTTACACCGAAGGCGACCTGCGCTCGGACGACGGCATCATCAGCGAGATCGGGCCGCAACTGGCGACGCCGACGGCCGCCGAACGGGTCGACCTGCGCGGTGCCTTCGTGTTGCCCGGCCTGATCGACTCTCATGTCCACATCATGGCCAGCACCGCTGACCTGGCCGACCTGGCCAGCTGGCCGGTGACCTACAACGCGTACCACACCGCGCGACTGCTCGGCCAGATGCTCGACCGCGGATTCACGACCGTCCGCGACATGGCCGGCGGCGACTACGGCACCTGGCGCGCGCTCGAGGAGGGACTGGTCCGCGGTCCTCGGCTCTTCTACGCCGGGCGCGCGCTGAGCCAGACCGGCGGACACGGCGACCACCGCGGGCCCGGCGAGCATCTCCTGGACACCCATCCCGCCTGCGGCGAGATGTCCGCGATCGTCGACGGGGTCGATCAGGTGCGCAAGGCCGCCCGCGAGGAGTTGCGCCGCGGCGCCCATCACATCAAGGTGATGGCCGGGGGCGGGGTAGCCTCGCCCACCGACCGGATCGACTCGACCCAGTTCTCCCTGGCCGAACTGACGGCCGCGGTCGAGGAAGCGACCGCCGCGCGCCGGTACGTGGCCGCGCACGCCTACACGCCGGACTCCATCAGCCGGGCGCTGCACGCCGGCGTTCGCACGATCGAGCACGCCAACCTGCTCGACCCGACCACGGCCGAACTGGTCAGCAGCAAGCAGGCCTTCCTGGTCATGAACCTGGTGACCTACTGGGCGCTGCAGTGGGAAGGCCGCGAGTTCGGCCTGCCAGAAGCCTCCTGGCGCAAGGTGACCGAGGTGCTCGACGCCGGCCTGCACGCACTCGAACTCGCCCACACGGCCGGGATCAAGATCGGCTACGGTACTGACCTGCTCGGCGGCATGCACCGGCATCAGAGCCAGGAGTTCGTGATCCGCCGGCAGATCCAGGCTCCGATCGACATCATCAGGTCCGCCACGACCGTCGGTGCCGAGATCGTCGGCCTGCCCGGCAAGCTCGGCACGCTGGCGCCCGGCGCCTTCGCCGACCTGGTGGCGCTCACCCGCGACCCACTCGATGGCATCGCCGCCCTCGCCGACCCGGCATCGATCAGCTACGTCGTCAAGAACGGAACCGTCGAACTGACAAACCCCTAAGACCTTTTCCGGCAGAAAAGATTTGCGCGGGTCCGGCTACGCCGGCGCCAGCACTCTAACCGGGACCAGGCTGCCGTTGATAGTGCCGTTCCCGAGTTGGCCGCTCTCGTCCTCACCCCAGCAACGGGCGCCGCCGGACGCCAGGACGGCGCACGTGCTGCCGTCCTGGTCGCTGGCCAGGCCGCGGACCCGGACCTGCTTCTTGCCAGAGCCGAATCCAGGCACCGCCTTCGGCGTCTGGCTGAACCCGGCCGACGTGAATCCCCAGCAAGCCACCCCGCCGGAGGTCAGCAGCGCGCAGATGTTCGGGCCCTGGCCGTTGTCGCCGGTCACCAGGCCGGTGACACCGCCGAGTGTCCCCTTCCCGCCTGGCCCGACGACCTTCACGGGCACGTTGCTGCTCACGCCGGTGACCTTCGGGTTGCCGAGCACGGCGCCGCCGTTGGACCCCCAGCAATCCACGCCGCCCGACGTGAGCACGGCGCAGTTGGTCAGTCCGGGAACGCCGGTCACCCTCGCGACAGAACCCAGCGTCCCGTGACCCCCGAGGCCCTTGACCGCCACCGGGAAGGGGCTGTCGTGGAAGATTCCGGTCGTCCCGTTCCCCAGCTCGCCCCAGGAATCCTCGCCCCAGCAATCGGTCTTTCCTGAGGTCAGCCGGGCGCAGATGTTCGTGCCGTTGTCCAGGCCGGTCAGGCTCGTCACGCCAGCGAGAGTTCCGGTACCGCCGGTCCCCTTGACCACCTCGGGGAACGGACTGCCGGCCAGGACGCCACCGCCAAGCTGGCCGTTCGCGCCATAGCCCCAGCAGTCGACTCCCCCGGTGGTCAGCTGCGCGCATATGTTTTCGCCTTCGCCGACGAGGCGGGCGACGTGGCCGAGGGCTCCGCTGCCGCTGGTACTGGCGACGGTCACCGGAGTGGTCGAGCACGGAGTGCCGACCGCCCCGCAGTCACCCGGCCCGGTCACGGTGTTGTCGCCGAGCTGGCCATTCTCGTTCAGGCCCCAGCAGACCGCCCCGCCAGAGGCCAGCGCCGCGCAGAACCCGTAGATCTCCGGCTGCACCTGCCTCACGCCGGTCAGCAGTCCCGATCCGCCGACGCCCTTGACCGCGACCGGCTTGTTGCTGTTCTTGGTGCTGCCGTTGCCGAGCTGGCCGTCCTGGTTGAATCCCCAGCAGTCCACGCCGCCGGATCGCAGCACCGCACAGTACTGGCTTCCGTAGCCGAGCGAGTCGGCGACCACGCTCGCCACGCCGGTCAGCACTCCCTTGCCGCCGACTCCCGTGACCGGGACCGGCCTGCTGCTGTTCTTGGACTTCCCGTCGCCTAGCTGGCCCAGGTCGTTGAACCCCCAGCAGTCCACCCGGCCGCCGGTCAGCAGCGCGCAGTAGCTCTGGCCCTGGCCGACGACGGCCTTGACGCCAGCCAGCGTGAGCGGCGGCTGGGTGATGGTCCGGCTGCCGGTCACGGTGTGGCCGCCGCCGCTCACGCTCAGCTTGATCGTGAACCGCCGGACCGAGATCGAGCCGTTGGCCGGGAACTTGACCGTCACCTTCGCGGAGCCCGACGAACAGTTCCTGGTCACCGGGAACCCGGTCACTTTCGGCTTGCTGCTGAACGTGCACGTCTTCGCCGACCGCACCTTCGCCGTCGCCGTGACGGCGCCGCCTTGAGCCCGCACCGGCGACGGCACGACCTTGAACGACGTAATCACCGGCGTCGAAGCCGGCCGCACAGTCCCGGCGACGGCCGGCGTCATGCCCAGCAACGCCAGCGACGACCCGAGTCCAGCCACCGTCAGCCGCAATGCGACGCCGATCCTGTCAGCACCCATGGTTCCCCCCACCCCTCCACCCTGCTGTCGCACGATAAGGGCTAATTTCACAAGTACGCAAGAGGCTCCGGGCTGGCGGAAGTGAACTCTGGGCTGATGGAAATCGTAAACTTAGGCATATCGACGGAAAGGCGGCAGACGTGGCGAGCGGCATCCAGGTCGGCGACAAGGCTCCCGATTTCACCCTCCCTTCGCAGAGCGGCACGCGGGTACGACTGCAGGACCGCCTTGGCGACCGCGTGATTGTCTTGTACTTCTTCCCGAAGGACGGCACTCCCGGCTGCACCGCCGAGGCCTGCGCATTCCGCGACAGCCATGAGGTGTTCGCCGAGGCCGGCGCCGAGGTGATTGGCGTCAGTTCTGACTCGGTGGACAGCCACGCGTCGTTCGCAGGCAAGCATGAACTGCCGTTCACGCTGCTCAGCGACCAGGGCGGCCAGGTTCGCAAGGCGTACGGAGTGCCATCGGTGCTCGGCGTGCTACCCGGGAGGGTCACCTATGTCATCGACCGGCAGGGCGTCGTCCGCCACACCTTCAAATCGATGACCCGCATCGGCAGCCATATCGACCAGGCCCTCGACATGGTCAGGCAATTGCAGGCAGAGCAGGCGGCCTGAACCCGAGCAGCACCTGGAGCTGTACCAACTTCAACTACACCTTCCTCGGCCCGCAGAACACCTATCTCCTACTCCGGCCGCCATCACCGGGGCGAACCAGATCAGCGTCGAGCACCGGTTCTACGGCGACTCGGTGCCGCATCCGACGCTGTGGCGCTATCTGACTATCTGGCATCAGGCCGCCGACGAGCTGGCACGCGGGGCTGGCCACCCGCGCGGTGCCCGCAGGTTCACCTTGTGCCAGCTATGGCCGCCGTCGCCGGTCCGGTAGAGCGCCGTGGTGAACATGCCGCCGCCCAGCCAGCCGATCTTGCCGCCGGGCTGGAACACGACCTTGCCCAGGACGGGCATGCTGGTGCGCCTCAGGACGCACGCCGCGGGCGCCGAGCGCTCGTCGCCAGACCCGAATCTCCGGCCGGCAGGCCGTTCGAGCCGCACTCTTCCCGGATTAGGGATCACTTTTCCCGGGTTGCGCGCTCTTTTCCCGAGTTGGGGCAGAAATTTGCCCGATTTGGGTCGATCTGGAAGTGCGTAACCCGGTAAAAGACGTCCGGACCCGGGAAAAGAAGTCCCTAACCCGGGAAGAGTCGGCCGAAGTGAGGGCTGACGGGCCGAGGCGGGAGTTGGATGGGAGACGAAAGCGATCCACAGGAACTAGTGGGTCCTGTGCGGCTGGCCGATCGTAACGCCGCAAAGCGCCCGTGAGCGGAATTTTCCTCTGCCCACCTGGCCTTGTAACCGGGGTCCGGAGGAGCGTCGCTGATTGAGGGTGTTGTGGAGTCACGGATCAGCCAGAAGGTAGCGGTAGGGGTCGTCTTCGTCGCGGCCCTGTTCATGTCGATCATGGACGCCACGATCGTCAACGTCGCCCTGCCGACGATCGGGCGCGAATTCCACGTCAGCCCGACCGCGATCGACAGCATCGCGATCGCGTTTCTGGTCAGCCTGGCGGTGTTCATTCCGGCCTCGGGCTGGCTGGGTGACCGGTTCGGCAGCAAACGAGTACTGCTCATCGCCATCGTGGTGTTCACCGTGGCGTCCGCGCTCTGCGGCATCGCCACCAGCCTCGGCGAACTGGTGGCCTTCCGTGTTCTGCAGGGAGCCGGCGGCGGCATGCTCGCGCCGGTCGGCATGGCCATGCTGTACCGCGTGTTCCCGCCCGAGGAACGGATCAGGGCCGCCGGGATCCTCACCGTGCCCACCACTTTCGCGCCCGCGCTCGGCCCGGCGCTCGGCGGGCTGCTGACGACCGACCTGACTTGGCGCTGGGTCTTCTACGTGAACCTGCCGATCGGCGCCGCGGCCCTGCTATTCGGGCTCCTGTTCGTGCGCGAAGACCAGCAGCCTCATCCCGGGCGGTTCGACCTGCCCGGGTTTCTCCTCTCCGGACTCGGCCTCGGGCTCGCGATGTACGGGCTCTCCGAAGGCCCGATCAAGGGCTGGCACTCCGCTGACGTGCTGGCCACCATCGCGGCCGGGGCGGTGCTGCTGGCATTGACGGTCATCGTCGAGTTGCGCACCGACGAGCCGATGGTGAACCTGCGGCTGCTGGGCAACCGGCTGTTCCGCTCGAGCAACGGCGTCATGGTGCTCAACTCGATCGCGTTCCTCGGCACCCTGTACGCGATCTCGCTGTACTTCCAGGACGGCCGAGGGATGAGCGCGCTCAACTCGGGGCTGAGCACGGCTCCCGAGGCGCTCGGCGTGATGGGCGGGGCCCAGCTGGCGACGCGCTGGCTGTATCCGACGCTCGGACCGCGCCGGCACATCACCTTCGGCCTGATCGGCATGGCGTGCTCCATCGGCCTGCTCGCGCTGCTCGGACCGGGAACAAGCCTGTGGTGGGCCCGGCTGCTGATGCTGATCCTGGGGGTAGCGGTTGGGCAGGTCTTCGTGCCCGTGCAGGCGGCGGCCTTCGCCACGATCACGCCGGAAGCCACCGGCCGGGCCTCCACGATGTTCAACGCCGTCCGCCAGCTCGGCGGCGCGATCGGGGTCGCCGTGCTGACCACGGCCATCGTCACGGTCGGGCCGGTGCGCGTTGTCGGTGGCCATCAGGTGGCCAACCTGACCGCGTACCGGGTTGCCTTCCTCGTGGCGGCGGCGATCGCGCTGCTTGGCACCGCCTGCTCGCTGACGATCCGCGACTCGGACGCGGCGCGGACCATTCCGGCCCGCAAGAGCCGGCGGCCGGTTGCCCGCAGCCAGCTTGATACCGCTCCGACCCTCGCGGACTGAACCCGGCGCCGGGCGGGCGCGTACCACCGGTCATGAGAACTGGGTCATCGGTATCAGGCTTGGCTACGACTCTCGTGCTGGCGTCGGGCTCGCTGCTCTCGGGACAGTCGAACTGGCCCTAGAGCAGGACAACGAGTTCTTGCACTGGAACGGTGCCCTATGGCACTTCTGATACCCGGATGCGGGTCAGGGCTTCGCCTGGTCGAGCTTGCCGGCCAGGCGGGTGAGCTCGGCGGCCTGCTCGCGGAGCTGGGCGGCAAGGCGGGCCGCGGCCTCGGCGGACTGACTCGGCACGGTGACCGTCCAGATGTCCGGGTTCGCCGTGCCGTGCCGGTCGATCTTGAGCTGGCGGATCGACGTATCGCGCTGGGCAACCGCCAAGTAGTCGGAGTACAGCACCTTGAGCGCCTCGCCCACTGAACCGCCACCCGAACCACTGCCCGTGCCGCCGCCTGCGCCGGCCTTGTCCGGCTCGGCCGTCTGCTTCCCGCGCGCAGGATACTTCGTGCCGTCCGCGCCGGTCACCTCGGGAATGTCACCGGCCCACTGGCTGAACAGCCTGGACACCGCCGGCCCGGGCACCTTGAAGACCTCGGCGATGGTCGCCTGCGACCAGCCGAACTGGGCCTGCAGCCTGCGGGCAATGACGGCTCTGGCCTTCGGCGAGGCCTGACGGCGGTTGACGCGCAGGGCCACCGCGGCCCGGTGCGCGGACTCTTCGTCGACCGCGTCCTCGTCGATCCGCACGTCGTCGGACGAGATGACCGTCTCGTTGCGGGGCGGACTGGCCATCCACTGGAGCCGCTCGCTGCCGTCGATGAGGACCGGGCCGTGTTCGTTTTCGTACGCCGCGATCACGATCGGAGCGGTCAGCGGGTTGTCGGGATCCATGCTCGCGCCGAGAGCCTTGAGCTCCCGTGACGTGAGGCTGTCCCACGGCTCGATCGCGTTATCCAGCAAATCCGCGATGACGTACTGCCGTTGTTCGACGCTCATCCGTCTCCCATTGACTTGGCCGTCACTCAGGCTATCAGGGGTCAGCCGGCCAGGCTGAGCATCAGAATCGGAGCGGTGGTCGGCTGCTCGGATCCGCCCGCCGGCTCTACGGTCAGGCTCGCCCAGTCCCCCTGCGTCAGGCCGGCGGCCACCACCGGGCTGGTCATTCCGTTGCGTGACGGCGGGAGCATATTGGCTGACCTTTCTCCAGCCGGTCCGACCAGCCAAAGCTGGTAGCAATGTCCGGCTGGCAGCCGGGGCAGCCCTTCGGTGGTGAACACCAGGGCCCGCTCCCTGCGTGAGACGACGACCGTGACCGTCCCGGCGGATCGCGCGCGAACGGTCTTCATGATGGCGTCGGGCGCGTTCAGCACTTCGGCGATCTGATGCTCGCGGAACTGCGTAACGGTGAGCTGATGGTCCGCTCGCACCGCGAAGAAGCCCGCACCGGCCGTGACGGCCATCAACACGACTGCCAGTACGGCCGCCGTCTTAGTCGCCCAGGCGAATCTGGCCGCAGTCGCAGTCAATTGCGGCGTTGCCGCAGCCGACCTGACCACCTGGGCGATCAGGCCATCGGGGACCGGGCTGGCGACGGCCGCCGCCAGCCCGGCCGTAACCCGACGCAGTTCGTCGACTTCGGTCGCGCAGGCGCTGCACGTCGACAGGTGCCGCTCGAAGCGGGCTCGATCCTCTGGCGTGACCGCGTCCAGCACGTACGGGCCCACCAGGCTGTGCGGCTCGGTTCGGTTAGGTCGCATCACTCCGCCCCCATGCAGTCCCGCAGCCGGATCAGCCCATCACGCATCCTGGTCTTCACCGTTCCTTCGGGAACCCCGAGCAGCTCCGCGACTTCTCGGAATGTGTGGCCGCCGTAATAGGCCAGGATCACCGATTCCCGCTGCAGCTCGGTCAGCGATCCCAGGCACCGCCGGACCCGCTCGCGGTCCAGCCGGATCTCCACGCTCTCCGCGACCTGGTCGTAATCGATGCCGTGCGAAGCCGCGCGCTGTTCGCGATCAGCAGCCCGTCGCTCCGATCTGACCCGGTCGATGGCACGGCGGTGCGCGATCGTGGCCACCCAGGCCATCGCGTTGCCCTGCCCCTGCTTGAATCCGCAGGCCGACCGCCATAGCTCGAGGAGTACTTCCTGGCAGACCTCCTCGGCCTGGAATGAATCCCGCAGGACGGCCCGTGCGATCCCGAGCACCATACCCGCGACGGCGTTGCAGAGCGCTTCGAACGCCGCCTCGTCGCCTCTGGCCACGCGGCCGAGCAGCACTTCCGGGTCGTCGCCGCCAACCTGGCCGACGACGTCGGCCGCTCGGGCCAGCTGACGCACCTCGCCTCTAGCCACACCTAGTAATCGTCACCGGCGGGCACTTCGCTTGGCCAATCCGTCAGATCCGCGGTGACGAGTTACGGCTATGGCCCATAAGACGCGAAGACAAAGGAGCGCCATGCGTAACCGAAGGCCCGCCACCGTGAGCTTGCTGGCCGGAGCAGTGGCACTGGTCGCAACCGCGTGCGGCAGCTCACACACGACGTCGCACTCCCACTCGGTTTCACACTCTCACCGCATGTCGCACTCCCACCACCTGTCCCATGCCATGACCGCGCGGTTCGGCACGGACTGCGAAATGGTCCCCTCAAACGGCATGGGCAGCTTCCACAGCATGAGCATGGACCCGGCCGTCACCGCGGCCGAACACAATCCGCTGCTGACCAAATTCGCCGCCGAGGTGCGGAAGGCCGGACTGGCCGGCCAGCTGAACTCGGCCCGCGGCATCACGATCTTCGCGCCCGACAACATGGCGTTCGCCAAGCTGCACGGATCGGCGATGAGCATGCTCGACAACCCGGCTAGCCTCGCCGGAATCCTGAAGTACCACGTCGTCCAGGGCCACGTCACCCCGGACCAGTTCGGCTCGGTCAAGGAGTTCAAGACGCTCGAGGGCGACACCGTCAAGCCCGCCAAGATGGGATCGGTCTACGAGGTCAACACCGCCGAAGTGGTGTGCGGCAACATCGCGACCGCCAACGCCACCATCTACGTCATCAATACGGTGCTCGAACCCATGCACCTGCATTGAGCCTCAGCCAGAGTCAGGCCCGGACTGGTTACCGGCGGGTACCGATGACATGAGTAACGCCGCTCGGCGAACTGACCGATTCGAACTGGAAGCGTTCCTCGAGCCCTTCCTGACCGTCCCAGACCCGCTCGCCCCGGCCAAGGACGATAGGCACGACGGCGATGTGCAGATAATCGATCAGGTCGGCGGCCAGGAACTGCCGGATCGTCGCCGGCCCGCCGCCGATCCGGACGTCCTGGCCGCCGGCCGCCTCGCGGGCGGTGGCCAGGGCCTGAGCCGGGCTGGCGTCGATGAAGTGGAAGCTCGTCCCGCCCTTCATCACGATCGCGGGCCGCGGATGATGCGTGAGCACGAACACCGGCGTGCGGAACGGCGGTTCATCGCCCCACCAGCCCTGCCACTCATGATCAGCCCAGGGACCGCGCTGCGGGCCGAACTTGTTCCGTCCCATGATCTCGGCACCGACACCCGGTCTCAAGTCACGAGCGAACGCGTCATCGACTCCGGTGCTACCGCCGGACTCGCCGTGCATCTGCTTGAAGCTGCGGGTGGCGAAGAACCACTCCATCAGCCGGGTGCCCGCATGGCCGAACGGCGACTCGAGCCGCTGGTCCTCCCCGGTACCGAAGCCATCAAGCGAGACAGCGAAGTTGTGCACGCGAACTCGCGACATCACCGAATCTCCTTTAAGAGCTACGCGTCGTCATCGTCATCGTCATCGTCATCGTCATCGTCAAAGACGTTGAACTCCCTCTGGACGCGGCCCATGTCGATAGCCAGGCTGCCCGCGGCGAAATGCGCGGACGCCCTGGAATAGTTCAGCGCCTGCTCTTCCATCGGAATGACCTCATGGATATTCAGCAAGCGCACACCCTTCCGGTAATGCGCGCGTGCCGCCGCGAAAGCCCTGTCAGCATCCATGGTGGTGTACTCCCGTCAGCCGATGATCAGCAGAAGCCTACGACCTTCTGTCGCTGCCGAAGCAACCATCGGAGCACAGCGGCAGCGGTTATGAGGCAGACTCGGCCCGTGCAGCCCTCACCGCAGCAGCATCCAGTAAGCCAGCAGTCCACCGCCGAGCTCGGCCGGACCGGGATGATCCTGAGTCGGGTCGGGCTCGGCACCTGGGCGCAGGGCGGCGGAGGGTGGGCGGCCGGCTGGGGCCCGCAGGACGATCGCGAGTCGATGGCCGCGATCCGCGCGGCGGTCGAGGCGGGCATCAACTGGATCGACACCGCCCCGGCCTACGGGCACGGTCACGCCGAGGAAGTCGTCGGCCAGGTCATGGCCGAGATGGCGGAGGGGGACCGGCCGTACGTCTTCACCAAGCTAGGCCGGCACTGGGATCCGGCTGATCCGATGGCGCCGTTGCGCACGGCTCTGACGGCCGACTCGATCCAGGGCGAGGTCGAAGACTCGCTGCGGCGGCTGCGCACCGAGCGCATCGACCTGCTGCAGGTGCACTGGCCCGCCGACGACGGCACCGCGATCGAGGAATACTGGGGCGCGCTGGTCCGGCTGCGCGAGCAGGGCAAGATCCGGGCGGCCGGGCTGTCGAACCACAACGTCGCCCAGCTCGCCGAGGCCGAGCAGGTCGGCCACGTTGACAGCCTGCAGCCGCCGTTCTCGATGATCAGGCGGGACGCCGCCGCCGCCGAAATCGGCTGGTGCGCCGCGCACGCGACCGGCGTGATCGTGTACAGCCCGCTGCAAGCCGGGCTGCTGTCGGGAGCGATGACCGCGCAGCGAGTCGCGGCCATGCCCGCGGACGACTGGCGGTCGCGCAACGCGGAGTTCGCCGGAGACCGGTTCGACCGGAACCTGGACCTGGCTCGGCGGCTGCTGCCGGTAGCGCGGCGGCACGGCACGACTCAGTCCGCCGTCGCCATCGCCTGGACGCTGGCCTGGCCCGGGGTCACTGGCGCGATCGTCGGGGCCAGGCGGCCTGAGCAGCTGCGGGACTGGATCGCGGCGGCGTCGCTGCGGCTCGGTGACGCTGACCTGGATGAGCTGGCCGCCGCGATCACGGACACCGGCGCCGGCACCGGCCCCGCCCGCCCCTGAATTCCAGATTCAGGCGCGGCGCAGCCCGAACAAGGCCAGGCCGTCGTCCAGCCGCTCGTGCGCCCACACCCGGTGACCGGCCTCGGCGTACTCGCGGTAGTAGACCTCGATCACCACGATCAGCATCAGGTAGAAGTTGTACAGCCGAAGCCGTTCCCGCTCCCCCGTCGTCAGCTCGCCCCGGCCATAGCCCCGCATGAAGGCCGCCGCATCGCCGAACACGGGCAACAGCACCGGCACGTAACCGCCCTCAATCAGCGGATCGCCATAGAACGCCCGCTCGTGGTCGATGATGCTCACGATCGCGCCATCCCGGACCATGACGTTGCCCCAGCTCCGACACCCAGTCCTCGCCAGCCGCCGGAACCTGGTCCGTCCCGTATGCCCGCTCCACCATTGCCCGCAGAACGTCCGCCGGCTGACGATTCTTAGTAATGCTCTCCATAACCTGAGTAAAGAGCTTCAGGGAGAAAATTTTGCGATGGTCTGTGGCGCGGCTTCCGGAGGCCGGTCACCTCGCCCGCCGGTCACGGGGTTATTGCAAACAGCGCCGGCCCGTCGCCTGGGGGCCGGCCTCGCTCATTACGAGTATGCCGACCCGGTACGCGCGGCTGACGAGAGCCGTCCGGCTGCGCTCCCCCGCTTTGTGCAACATGATCGTCATGTGTCGTGCCACCGTGTTCACACTCACGCTTAGCGTTTTCGCGATCTGACTGTTGCTGTGCCCGGCCGCGACCTCGCAAAGGACGTGGATCTCCCGGGCCGTCAGGTGTTCGCATGAGCAACAGCACGATCCGAAGTTTGCTAACGGACCCCTGCCATCAGACGTACCAATTTCAGACATATATCAGCGACTCCGACGGTTTGACAATTCAAGCCGTCGCTAGAACCAACCTCCCAGAGTCCACAGCGATGGTCGCGGCGGCTGTGGGTACGCTCCCACGTTAGCAGCCATAAGCAGAAAAAACTACAACTACTAGCGATAGCCCGCCTATAACCCGCAATGAGATGCTACTGCGAGAACTTCCGGATGAAGGGCAGTAGCGAGAGGTCAATCTCGGGCCTATTTCACGATGCCTCGGTGGATTAGAAAGGCTGACGTTGACCGGCGATTCCGTAACCACCGCTCCGCCCGTATTCGTCCTCTGCGGCGCCCGCTCGGGATCGACTCTGCTGCGCTTCATACTTGACGCGCACCCGGAACTGGCCTGCCCGCCGGAGACAAATATCCCGGCACTATGCGCGCAGTTGTCCTCCGTCTGGTCGCTGATCGAGGGCGGGTCACTCGCGGCTGACCGGGGCGAGGAACCGCCGGAGATTCCCGACGCCGCTATTACCGGGATCCGGTCCACCGTGGACCTGATGACCAGTTCTTATCTGGCCCGTCGCGGCGCGAGACGATTCTGCGACAAGAGCCTGGGCACCGCCCGGTTCGCCGATCTCCTCACTCGGGTCTACCCGGATGCGAAGTTCCTGTGCCTGTACCGGCACCCGATGGACATGATCTCCTCGGGCATCGAGGCCTGCCCCTGGGGACTGGCCGGCTACGGATTCGATCCGTACGTCGCCGGGAGCCCGGGAAACATCGTGATGGCGCTCACCCGCTACTGGAACGACAACACCGCCGCGATCCTCGCCGTCGAGGACAGACTCCCCGACGCATGCCACCGGGTGCGGTACGAGGATCTGACCACCGACCCAGAGCGGACAGCGCAGGAGGTCTTCGGTTTCCTCGGCGTCGCGCCGGTCCCGGGGATAACCAAGGAATGCTTTACCGCCGAACGGGAGCGCACCGGGCCCGCTGATTTCAAGATCTGGCACACCTCCGAGGTCAGCCCTTCCTCGATTGGCCGGGGCTGGACCATCCCGGCGGCACGCATCCCACCTCAGATCCTCGCCCAGACCAATGACCTGGCCGCCCAGCTCGGCTACGTCCAGGTGGACGGAGGGTGGGGTACCACCGCGGTTCCCCGCGACCTGCGGACCGACGTGGAACCGGTGGCCGGTTCCAACGGGCACCAAGCACGCAAGCCGGACGGCGGCATCGACGGTCCCGGTGCGTTGCGCTTGCAGCGGCTGCTGACGACCGCGATGACCAGGCTCGACGGCGGGCTCGCCGACCGCTGGGGCAAGCGGGCCGAAGACGCGTTCGGCGTCGTCGTCAGCCCGGCCGCCGACGGCGGTCACCTCCGCTGGCGTATCGATCCGGTGACCAGGACCTTGACCAGGGCCGCCGACGAGGACGAAGACGACGGGACCGAATGGGACGTCCTCGGCTCGGACCGGGCCTGGGAGGCCGTGCTGAGCGGCAGCCTGAACATCGGGGTCGCGCTGCGCGCACAGGAATTAAGGTACTGCGACGCCGGAGAAGAGGACGTGCCGATCATCGCCGAGTCCCGCATCGACTTGCTCACCGATTTCCTCGGACTGGCCGCCTGGCCGGTCGCGAAATTCGCGAAAGGAGAGTTGCAGTGAGTCAAGATCCGCACGAGAAGACCGGCGCCGGCCGCCGGAAGTTCTTGCGCCAGATCGGTGCCACTGGTGCTGCCTTGAGTCAGCCCACTGCGGCGGAAGAAAGATCTCGTGCTGGCGCTCGTGCATCGGCGGGGACTTCGACTTCTGCAGTGCGGTCTGAACGGTCTCGCGCTCGGTTACCCGACCATAGTCCGATGAAGGGCCGATGATGAACGATGCTGGCTTTGCCGGAATCGCCGCGGCGATTCTCCTGGTCATGCGTTTGTTTATCGCCGGCACCTTCATCCGGGCCGGATTAGTAAAACTTGCCGACACCAAGGAGTTCCGGCTCGCGGTCGCGAACTATAAGATCCTGCCCGCCGGCTTGGTCACGGTGGCGGCGGTCACCGTTCCGGTGGTTGAAGTCATGGTCGGCCTGTGCCTCATGCTCGGTCTGCTTCCCGTGGTATTCGCATCCGTCTTGGCCGCCCTTCTGCTGTGCTTTCCCGCCGCCATTGGCATCAATCTGGCCCGTGGCCGCGGGCGCTAATTCGGTTCTCGCCGCCTGCGCCGCCGCGATCGCCATCGCACCTCCGGCGGGCCTGGAATTGCTGCGCGGCCCGGGATCGGCTGGGCCGTCGTCATCGTGGTTCAGTGGCTGGCCATCATCGCGCTGGCTGCCATCGTGCTCGGCGTCCTGCGGCAGGCGACGCCGCACCTGGAGCGGCTGGCCGACGCGGCTCGCAACGGCGGCGCCTGGATCAGGGCCCGGCGGTGGGCAGCAAGCTGCATCGTGCGGAACAAGCGGGGCCTGAACACGGTCGACCAGCTCAAGAACCTGGCCGGCTCGGTCGTCCTGCCCGCGATCGCCAGCTAGGCGGCGCCCCTGTCCGGCAACACAGCGCCCCGGCTCGCGAGCGGCCGGCGCCGCTGCAGGACGTCGGTCAATGCCGGAGGACTCCAGAAGCCGTCCGGGTGGTACACGTTCGTGCCCGGCGGCACGATCTGATCGATCCGGTCCAGGATCTCATCGGTCAGCGTCAGGTCGGCGCCGCCGAGCGTGTCCCGCAGCTGATCCATGGTGCGCGGGCCGATGATCACCGAGGTCACAGCCGGATGCGCGACTGGGAACGCCATCGCCAGTTGCGGCAGCGTGCACCCGACCTCGCCCGCCAGCGCGGCCAGCCGTTCCACCGCGTCGTACTTGGCCGCATTGCGCGCCAGGGCCGGATCGAACCGCTCGGGCGCAAGCGCCGGACGGCCAGAGGACAGATCGACCGGCCGGCCCTTGCGGTACCGCCCGGACAGGAATCCCCAGGCCAGCGGCGACCAGGTCAGCACTCCCATCCCGAGCCCCCGGCAGGTCGGCAGCACCGAGTACTCGATCCCCCGCAGGAGCAGCGAATACGGCGGCTGCTCGGACCGCAAGCGCATCAGCCCGTGCCGCTCCGCCGCCCAGGCCGCCGCCACGATCCGCTCGGCCGGAAACGTCGAGCACCCGAACGCGCGGATCTTGCCGGCCTGCACCAGGCCGGTGAGCACCGAGAGCGTCTCCTCGATGTCGGTGCCGGGGTCGGGGCGGTGGACCTGGTACAGGTCGATCCAGTCCGTCCGCAGCCGCCCTAGGCTCTCCTCGACGGCCCGGGTGATCCAGCGGCGGGAGTTACCGCTGCGATTGCGTCCGGCGCCCATCGGGAAATGCACCTTGGTGCCGGCCGATCCGAACATCATCGTGCCCAGGCAGTAGGAGCTGACCTCGATGCCGGTGCCGCCCAGGATTCGGTAGCTCATCGTCATGCCACCGGACGCTAGGTCCTAGAGTCCGCTCTAGGTCAAGCTCGTAACCTGGGACCATGTCCGGATACCTGACCATCGGGCAAGCCGCCCAGCGCACCGGGCTCAGCGTCCACGCCCTGCGCTTCTACGAGCGGGAACGCCTCTTCGCCAGCCCTGTCACCCGAACCTCCGACGGCCACCGCGCCTACACCGAAGACGACCTGGAGTGGCTTGACCTGTGCATCAAGCTCCGTTCCTCGGGCATGCCGCTGGCCGCTATCCGCCGCTACGCCGAACTGGTCAATGAGGGACCTGGCAACGAGCAGCACCGGCTCACGGTCCTGCGCGAGCACCAGCAGCGCCTGGCCGACCAGATCGGCGCGCTCACCGCCTGCCTGGAGATGATCAACTTCAAGGTCCAGATCTACCAGGACAGCCTGGAGGCGGGCACCGCCGATCCGATCTGGGCTCCCGGTCAACCCGTCTAGCCGCAATTCTTGGGCATAAATATTGCGCGGGCTCTCTGCCCGCTATCCAGAGGCCAGTCCAGCCCTGGGTCAGTCCAGAGCGGCGGCCGGCTCGGCGAAAGCCGTCGCGACGATCTCGGGCTCCGGCTCACGGTCGGCGACCTGGGCCCGCTCGGCGTCGGCCAGCAGGCCGTGCGCCGTGGCCAGGATCCCGATCCCCGCTACGACGACGGCCGCGCCGATAAAGAACGGCACATGAATGTTCAGCGCGATTACCAGCCGGCCGGCCGCATACGGCGCCAGCCCGCCGCCGATGAACCGGACGAAGCTGTAGGCGGCCGAGGCGACCGGGCGCTCGGCCGAGGAGACGGTCATCACGGCCTGCGTGGTGATCGTGTTGTTGACGCCGATGACGATCCCGGACGCGATGACCGCGGGAATCAGCACCGAGTTGTCGGTCGTCCAGATCGCGATGATCACCACGACCACGGCGAACGCGGCGAGGTTGCCGTACATGGTCCTGGCCAGGCCGAACCGTGCCTGAAGCCGGGGAGCGCCGAAGACCGCGAACAGCGCGACCAGGATGCCCCAGCCGGTGAAGACCAGCCCGAGCCTGATCGGGGACAGGCCCATCGGGAACGGCGCGTAGCCGAGGACGGTGAAGAAGCCCCAGTTGTAACACAGCGCGGTCAGCGAGAGCGTCAGCAGGCCGCGGTGCCGCAGGGCCCGCAGGGGCGCGGAGAAGCCGGTCTTGTGCGGTGGCGGCGGAGTCTTCTGGACAGCCGCGATGGTGGCGATCAGCGCGATGGCCATGAGCGCCGACACGCCGTAGAACGGGCCGCGCCAGCTGATGTTGCCGAGCAAGCCGCCGAGTAGCGGGCCCGCCGCGATCCCCACCCCCAGCGCGGTCTCGTACAGCACGATCGCGCCGGCGAAGCCGCCGCTGGCCGAGGCGACGATCACCGCCAGCGAGGTCGCGATGAACAGCGCATTGCCGACGCCCCAGCCGGCCCGGAATCCGATGATGCCGCCGATGGAGGGCGACGCGCCGGCCAGGGCGCTCGACACGACGATCAGCACCAGCCCGGCGATCAGCGTCTTCTTGGCTCCCAGCCGGCTCGAGACCCAGTTCGTGATCAGCATCGCGACGGCAGTGACCACCAGGTAACTGGTGAACAGCAGCGTCACCTCGCTCGGCGACGCCTTCAGCTGATGCGAGATGGCCGGCAGGATCGGGTAAACCAGGCCGATCCCCATGAAGGAGACCACGCAGGCGAAGGCCACCGCGAAGACGGCCTTCGGCTGCTTGAACGGATTGACGACCCCGGGGTGACTCATGGAAATATTTATATCACATGCCTATGTATCTGCCGGACGGCCTACACTGGCGCGGTGCAGCTGAGCCTCGCGACGATCGTGGTGCAGGACTATGACCAGGCGATCGGCTTCTTCACCGGCGCCCTCGGCTTCGACCTGGTCGAAGACTCGCCGGCTACGACCAACGACGGGCGGGCCAAGCGGTGGGTGGTGGTCAGGCCGCCGGGCGCCGAGACCGGCCTGCTGCTGGCTCAGGCCGACGGTGCCGAGCAGGTCGCCAGCATCGGGAACCAAACCGGCGGAAGGGTAGCTTTCTTCCTGAAGGTCGAGAATTTTGACGTTGCCTACGCGCGCCTTCTGGCGGCGGGCGCGACCTTTGTGACCTCGCCGCGCGACGAGCCGTACGGACGGGTCGCCGTCTTTCTCGACATCGCCGGCAACAAATGGGACCTCATCGGCGGACGCTAGATCAGCTTGCCCGTGATCAGCTTGCCGGGCCTGGGCGGCGAGTCTTGGGCAAGGACGCGACGACAAGGTCATAGGAGTCTTTGATCAGGTCGGTCACCATCGCGTCGGGTAGCGAGCCGTCGATGGTGACGGTGTTCCAGTGCCGCTTGTTCAGGTGGTAGCCGGGCGTGATCGCCGGATAGGTGGCTCGCAAGTGCACGGCCAGCTCGGGATCGCACTTCACGCCCACGTGCAGCGGCACGGTATCGAGGGAGCTCAGCGCGAACATCTTGCCGCCGACCTTGAACACCGAAACCTCGTCGTTGAACGGAAACTCCTCGACCGCGGCCGGCAGGGTCAGGCACAGCTCCTTCAGCTCGCTGGCGTTCATGGTCAGTCGGCCGCCTTCAGGGTCGCGGTTCCTCGGGTGAGCGCGGCGACGTGCGCGGCGAAGCCCGGGTAGCTGGTCGCGACCGAGTCCCAGGTCCTGATCATGGTGGAGCCGGATACCGCCAGGCCGCAGACGCACGCGGCCATCGCCAGCCGGTGGTCGCCGTGAGCGTCCACGACGGCGTCGCCGCGCGGCCGGCCGCCCCGGATGATCATGCCGTCGGGAGTCGGCGTCGCCGCGACGCCGAAGGCGTTGAGCATGGCGACCGTCGAAGCGATCCGGTCGCTCTCCTTGACCCGCAATTCGGCCGCGCCGCTGATGACCGTGGTGCCCTCGGCGAAGGCGGCGGCGATCGCGATAGCGGGCACCTCGTCGATCATGGACGGAATGTCCTGCGGTCCGATGCTGATCCCGCGCAGCGCGCTGGTGGACGCGCGCACGGTTCCGTCGGCCGGGTTGACCTCGAGGTTGCCGCCCATCCGGCGCAGCACGTCAGCGAACCCGGCCCGGCCGTAGCCGAGGTAGACCCCTTCGACAGTGACCTGGCTGTCCGGGCATACCAGGCCGGCGACGGTCCAGAACGCCGCCTGCGAGGGATCGCCGGGCACCACGACCTTGGCGGCGGAGAGCTGAACCGGCGGCCGCACCGTCACCGAAGATCCTTCGACGACAACGTCGTAGCCGAACTCGGCCAGCAGTTCCTCGGTGTGCCGGCGGGTCGGGACCGACTCGCGGACGGTGGTCGGTCCGTTCGCGAACAGGCCCGCGAGCATGACGGCCGATTTCACCTGCGCGCTGACGACCGGCGGGGAGTAGTCGATGCCGGTCAGGCCGCCGCCGCGGATCGCGAGAGGGGCCAGGCGCCCGCCGGCGCGGCCGTCGATCCTGGCACCCATCGACCGAAGCGGTGCGACGATCCGGTCCATCGGACGGGTGACCAGCGACTGATCGCCGGTCAGCACGCTGAGCGCGTCCTGCCCGGCGCAGACGCCGGCGATCAGCCGGATGCCCGTGCCTGAATTGCCCAGGTCAAGCGGGGCGGCCGGCTCGCAGAGGGTGCCGCCGGTGATGGCGAGCGCGGTTCCCGTGCTGGCCGTTCCGGCGGGGATCTCCTCGACCTCGGCGCCGAGTAGCCCGATGGCCTGCCGGGTCCGCCGGACATCGTCGCCGAGCGACAGGCCGCTGGCATAGGTGGTACCGGACGCGATCGCGGCGAGCAGCAGGACGCGATGCGAGATCGACTTATCGCCGGGGACCGAGAGCGTCCCGGTCAGGGCCGCCGGGCCGGTCAGCCTCACCGTTTTCGCCGTATCGATCGCATCCGTTGCCATGCGCTCAGTATCTCGCGGATCAGGCGACCGCGGTCTGCGGGTCGTGTTCGCGCAGGCGGATCAGCGCGGCCTGCCTGGTCCCCTCGTCGTCGACCTTGTGGGCCTGTTCGGCGGCGTAGTCCTTCAGCAGGCCGAGCATGCGGTACCCGCCGGCCGCCCGGCGCTGGATCATCCAGTTCCTGTCCCCGGCCGGTGAACGGGCCAGGAGCCGCCGGCAATTGCCGAGGCGGCGGCGAGATGGCCAGCCGGGCCTGGTGCGGCCCGTCGAGCAGCCCGGAGTCGGCGGCCAGGATC
>Ga0134128_10002710_pt1 | contig 21812 bp, 18 predicted proteins | sample KB31754_FD_96462 | JGI IMG/M metagenome (GOLD analysis project Ga0134128, IMG submission 96462) | Terrestrial soil microbial communities with excess Nitrogen fertilizer from Kellogg Biological Station, Michigan, USA - KB3-175-4 | ecosystem: Environmental > Terrestrial > Soil > Unclassified ... | reverse complement strand
CATGCACCGGCTCGACGGCGGCGACCCCCGGCCCCTGGTTGAAAACCTGGCCCGGAGCGTCCGCTACGTGCCCGAGTCCAAGGCCGTGGACGAACTCCTAAAGGAACTCCAGCTGGAGTCCACCCATGTGGCCATCGTGGTCGACGAATATGGCGGCACGGCCGGCCTGGTGACCCTGGAGGACCTCATTGAGGAAATCGTGGGGGAGATCGCCGATGAATATGACGCCGTCTCCCTCGACGTGCAGGGCCTGGGCCAGGGCCGGTACCGGATCCGGGCCCAGATGGGCCTGGATGACTTTGGCGAACTTTTCGGCCGGGAACTGGACGACGACGAAGTGGACACGGTGGGCGGGCTGCTTGCCAAGAGCCTGGGCCGGATCCCCTCGGTGGGCAGCACCGTTGACGTCAGCGGCATCCGTCTCGTAGCCGAGCGCATGGAAGCGGCACGCAACCGGGTCAGCCATGTCATTGCCTACGCCGTTCCCCCGGTCCGGGCGGGCGGCAGCTTGGAACAGCCAAACACTTTCGACGGCGGCGCGCCCCTGCGTGACGCCCACATCCACGAAGAACGCAGGAGCAACCATGACTAAGCGCAAGGGTGCGGACGCCATGCCGTCCCCCAAGAATGATGATTTTCGGGCAGGTTTTGCGGTTCTGGCCGGCCGGCCCAACGCCGGGAAGTCCACGCTGACCAACGCCCTGGTGGGCCAGAAGGTGGCCATCACCTCCGCCAAGCCCCAAACCACCCGGCACACCATACGCGGGATAGTCCACAGGGAGTCATTCCAGCTGGTGCTCGTGGATACGCCGGGGCTGCACCGCCCGCGCACCCTGCTGGGCAAGCGCCTCAATGACCTCGTCGCAGACACCCTGTCCGAGGTTGACGTGATCGGCTTCTGCCTTCCGGCGAATGAAAAGATCGGGCCCGGTGACAGGTACATTGCCGCGCAGCTGGCCAATGTCGGCAACAAGCCCGTGATTGCCATTGTCACCAAGACCGACACCGTGGACCGGCAGGCCGTCACCGAACAGCTCATGGCCGTGGAAGCACTCGGACGGGAGGTGTTCGGGGAAGCCGGGTTTGCCGACGTCGTGCCGGTCTCTGCCGTGGAGGACTTCCAGGTCGAGACGCTGGCAGGGGTGTTTGCCGGACACCTTCCGCTGTCGCCCGCCCTGTATCCGGACGGTGAGCTCACCGATGAGCCCGAGGCCGTCATGGTGGCGGAATTGATCCGGGAGGCGGCCCTGGAGGGCGTCCGGGATGAGCTACCGCACTCCCTTGCGGTGGTGGTGGAGGAGATCGTGCCCCGCGAGGGGCGCACGGAGGGGCACGAGCTGTTGGACGTTCGGGTGAACCTGTACGTGGAAAGGCCGTCCCAGAAGGCGATCATCATCGGCAAGGGCGGCGCCCGGCTGCGCGAGGTGGGCACCAACGCCCGCCACGGCATCGAGGCACTGCTGGGCACCAGGATCTACCTCGACCTGCACGTCAAGGTGGCCAAGGACTGGCAGCGGGACCCCAAGCAGCTCGTCAAACTGGGTTTCTAGCCCGTTCGGCTGTCCCACGGGACGGCTGTCCATGGCGTTCTTAAGCGTGGCTTTGCGGATGTTCCCAGAGTTCGCCGGTAAACTCGCATGAGTCTTTATTCCCTGCGAAAGGTCCGTCCATGGGGCGACGCCGTGCACAAACGGCGGCAGCCGGTGCTGCCAACGTTCCTCCTGTTGAACCCCAGGGGGACGCGGAGCCTGCCGGACGGCACTTCAAGCCGCGCCACAGGGCTCCGCTGTGGCTGCGCATCACGGCAGTGGCCGTCTGTGCCGTCCTGGTGGTGGGCATCGGCAGCGTCGGCTTCCTGTTCATGCACCTCCAGCAAAACGTCACCACGGCACCCCTGAACGCCGGCGTCGCGCAGCAGAAGTCCACCAAGGAGGACACCGGCTCCCTGCAGATCCTCATTCTGGGCACGGACACGCGGGATGGAAAAAACAGCGAGTACGGCACGGCCGCCGACTCCACCGGACAGGGCAACTCCGACGTCATGCTGCTGATGAACATTTCAGCTGACAATTCGCAGGTGTCCGTCACGAGCTTCCCGCGCGACCTGATGGTTCCCATCCCGGCCTGCCGCGACGCCAAGACCGGGACAGTGACGCCGGCGCAGCCCATGGGCCAGCTCAACTCCGCCCTGGCGGCCGGCCCGGGCTGCACGGTTGCTGCCATCAACGAGCTCACCGGCCTCACCATTGACCACTTTATGCTGGCGGACTTTACTGCCGTGAAGGAGCTCTCCTCCGCATTGGGCGGCGTGGAGGTGTGCGTGGACCATGCCATGTACGACGTCAACGGCTCATTCCTTAAACTGCCCAAGGGCAAGAGTTTGATCCAGGGGGAGCAGGCGCTGGCATTCCTGCGCACGCGCCACGCGTTTGGCGATTCCAGCGACCTGGCCCGCATCAAGGCACAGCAGTACTTCCTCGGCTCCATGGTCCGCAAGGTCAAAAGCGAAGGCACCCTGACCAACCTGCCGCGCCTGTACACGCTGGCCGACGTCGTCACCAAGAACCTGACCATTGACGAGAACCTGGCGAACGTTCCCGCCATGATTTCCATCGCCACCCGGCTGTCAAAGATCGACCTGGCCAACGTCGCCTTTGTCACGGTTCCCAATGAGCCCTACGTGGCGGATCCCAACCGGGTCCAGCTGATGGAACCGGCGGCGGGCCAGTTCTTCTCCGCCCTGCGGCATGACACGGCCCTGACCAAGGCCGCACTCAAGCCGGCCACCGCCCCGGCCAACTCTGCTGCCGCCACCGCCCCGGCCACCACCGCACCCGCCAGCCCGACGGCGGCGCCTTATGTGAAGGCGATCCAGCCGATCAGCGTGGCCAATGCCTCCGCCGTCACGGGCCGGGCCGTGGAACTTCTTAAGACGCTGGCCGGAGACGGCTACACCGCGGCGTGGTCCGCGGGGGACCTTCCGGCACAAAACCAGACGCAGATCCTCTACGGCGCCAACATGGCGGACGTTGCGGCGGACATGGCCGCCCTGTTCAAGATCCCCGCCACGGCCGTCAAGTCTGATCCTGCCATCAGCGGGCTGCAGATCGTGGTCGGGACCGACTGGACCGCCGGCACCGAATACGGCAAGGTCGTGGTGCCCAAGGACATCGTCTCCAGCACGGCGGCCCAGGGCAATGAATGCCTGACGGTCAACCCCCTGTACTACACCAACTAACGCACACAGACTCAGGCAATGCCGCTGCCGTCCCCGCTGGGGCGGGGACGGCAGTGAGCGTCACCAGATGCTCACGCGCTCCGAAGGTTCCAGCCACAGGCCGTCGGTGGACGCCGTGCCAAACGCCTCGTGGAAGGCGTCGAGGTTGCGGACCACGGCATTGCACCGCCATTCGGACGGGGAGTGCGGGTCAACTGCCACGCGGCGCACAGCCTCCTCGGGGCGGATCTTGGTGCGCCAGCAGCCTGCCCACGAGAGGAAGAACCGCCGCGCCCCCGGCACGCCGTCCAGCTCAGGGGAGGGTGCACCGTCGAGGTGCAGGAGGTACGCCCGGTAGGCGATCGCCAGCCCGCCCAGGTCGCCAATGTTTTCGCCCAAGGTCAGCTCGCCGTTGACTTTTTCCTGAGGGGCTGCGGAGGGGGAGAGTGCGTTGTACTGGTCCACCAGCCTGGACGTCAACTCCTTGAAGGCGGCGCGGTCGGCGTCGCCCCACCAGTTGCGCAGGGCGCCGCTGCCGTCAAACTGGGACCCCTGGTCGTCAAAGCCGTGCCCAATCTCGTGCCCTATGACAGCGCCAATCCCACCGTAGTTCGCCGCGTCGTCGGCCCCGGCATCAAAGAAGGGCGGCTGCAGGATGGCGGCCGGAAACACTACCTCGTTCATCGTCGGGTTGTAGTACGCGTTGACCGTCTGCGGCGTCATGAGCCATTCCTCCCGGTCAATCGGCGCACCCACCTTGGCCAGCTGCCGGGCAAGTTCAAAGGCATTGCTGCGTTCGATATTGCCGATCAGCTCGCCCTGGACAATCTCCAGCGATGAGTAGTCGCGCCACTTGGACGGGTAGCCGATCTTGGGCGTGAAGGCGTCCAGCTTGTCGAGGGCCTTCGCAATGGTGTCCGGGCCCATCCATGTCAACGCCGAGATGCTCTGGCGGTACGCCTCGATGAGGTTGGCCACCAGCTCCTCCATGCGGGCCTTGTGGGAATCGGGGAAATGTTCTGCCACGTACAGCTGGCCCACTGCCTCGCCCAGGGCGCCCTCGACCAGGGCAACACCGCGCTTCCACCGCTCGCGGATGGTAGGCGTGCCGGTCAGTGCGGTGCCGTAAAAGGCAAAGTTGGCATTGACGAATGCTTCGGACAAGTAGGGCGCGGCTGCGGAGATGGTGCGCAGGGACAGCCACGCCTTCCAATCCGCGAGCCGGGCGGACACCAGCAGTGGAGCCTGGCCGCGGAAGAAGTCGGGGGTGGCCACCACCAGTTCAGCACTCTGCGCTGCTGTGACGCCCAGCGCGTCGAGCCACAGTTCGAGGGCGGGCAGAAGGGCCACGGCATCGGCCCGGTCCATCAGGTTGTAGGTCTTTTGCGGGTCGCGCAGCGTCACCTTGTCCCAGTGCGCGGCCGCTATTTCGGTTTCCAGCGCCATGATGCGCTGTGCCTTCGCGCCGGCGTCGGCGATGCCAGCCAGCTCGAGCATGGCCTGGATGTGGGCCAGGTAGGCACTGCGGATGTCGGAGAATTTCTCCTCACGGTAGTACGACTCGTCCGGCAGGCCCAGCCCGGACTGAAAGAGGTGCAGCAGGGCCCGCTCCGGGTTGCCGGCGTCGTTGTTGACGTACATGCCAAACAATCCATCGCCCCCGGTTCTGTCCAGGGTTCCCATGAGGGAGACGACGTCGGCAATGGAGGTGGCTGCCTCAATCGCCTCCAGGCGCGGGGCCAGGGGCGCTGCCCCGGCGGACTCTACTGCGGCTTCGTCCATGAAGGAGGCATACAGGCTTCCGATTTTTGCTTCCACGCCCTGTGCACCGGCGTCACCGGCAGCCGCCCCGGCCCTTTCAATAATGGTCCGCACGGCGGCCTCGGCGCCGTCGCGCAGGCTGGTGAACGCACCGGTCATTGCGCGGTCCTCAGGTATGGTCTCCTCGGCCAGCCACTGCCCGTTGACGTACAGGTAGAGGTCGTCCTGGGGGCGGATGCCGAGGTCATTGCTTGTTGGCGAAATGCCGGAGTGGCTCAAAAGAATCAGTTCCCCTTTTGTTGTTCGAACGGTTGCGGGCAGGTCGTTCACATAATTCCCACGTCCGTGAGCTGTTTCACCATCATCCTACGTGCCGTGCTAGGGTAAAAAAGTGCGCACTGGAATGCTTCTTCTTAGCTGCCGCGGCGAGGCCCCAACCGCGTTGAATTGATCAACGCAGGTTCAACGGCCGCCCTTGCCGCGGTGTTTGTGTTGCCCGGCCCCGCATCCACACGTTGAACAAGATTGAAGGTCACTTCCATGCGAAATGCACAAAAAACCTCAGGCATGCCGGTCCACCGCTACATTCCCTTCCAGGACCAGATAGCTGTTTCCCTCCCCGACCGCACCTGGCCGGACAAGGTCATCACGAAGGCCCCGCGCTGGTGTGCGGTTGACCTGCGGGACGGAAACCAGGCGCTGATCGATCCCATGAGCCCGGGCCGGAAGATGAAGATGTTCCAGTTGCTGGTCAAAATGGGCTACAAGGAAATTGAGGTCGGCTTTCCCTCGGCCTCACAGACCGACTTCGACTTTGTCCGCCTCCTGATCGAGGGCGGCCATATTCCCGATGACGTCACCATCCAGGTCCTCACCCAGGCCCGTGAACACCTGATTGAACGCACCTACGAGTCACTTGTGGGGGCCAAGCAGGCAATTGTCCACCTGTACAACTCCACGTCCGTGCTGCAGCGGCGTGTTGTGTTCAACCAGGATGAGGACGGCATCTTGGACATTGCCCTTCAGGGCGCACGCCTGTGCAAGAAGTATGAGGAGGGCCTGGCCGACACCCACATCACCTACGAATACTCGCCCGAATCGTTCACCGGAACCGAACCCGAGTACGCGCTGCGTGTGTGCAACGCCATCGCGGACATCTTTGAGGCCTCGGCGGACAGGCAGGTCATCATCAACCTGCCGGCAACTGTGGAAATGGCCACCCCGAACGTCTACGCCGATTCCATCGAGTGGATGAGCCGCAACCTGCACCCGAGGGAGGGCATCATCCTCTCCCTCCACCCGCACAACGACCGGGGCACCGGCGTGGCTGCCGCCGAACTGGGCTACCTGGCCGGTGCGGACCGGATCGAAGGCTGCCTGTTTGGCAACGGGGAACGGACCGGCAACGTGGACCTGGTGACGCTGGGGCTGAACATGTTCACCCAGGGGATTGACCCCATGATCGACTTTTCCGACATTGACGACGTCCGGCGCACGGTTGAGTACTGCAACCAGCTGCCCGTGGCCGAGCGGACGCCGTACGGCGGGGACCTGGTGTTCACGGCATTTTCCGGCTCCCACCAGGACGCGATCAAGAAGGGGCTGGAGGCGCTCGAGGCGGATGCCAACGCCGCGGGCACGGCAGTTGACCAGCACGTCTGGGCCGTACCGTACCTGCCGGTGGATCCCAAGGACCTGGGCCGCAGCTACGAGGCCGTGATCCGCGTCAACTCCCAGTCCGGCAAGGGCGGTGTCGCCTACCTGCTCAAGAACGAGCACAACCTGGACCTGCCGCGCCGGGCGCAGATCGAATTCTCCGGCGTCATCCAAAAGCGCACCGACACCGTGGGTGGTGAGGTCAGCGGCGCGGAGCTCTGGAACATCTTCACCGACGAGTACCTGCCCGCAGAAGTGTCCAATGATGCCTGGGGCCGCTACCGGATTGGCTCCTTCACCACCTCCACGGACGACGACGGCGAAATGACGCTGGTGGCCAAAATGACCATTGACGGCGTTACGGCAACCCGCACGGGAACGGGCAACGGGCCCATTGCCTCGCTGCTGGCAATCCTTGGCGAGGACGGTGTGGACGTGCGGGTGCTGGACTACTCCGAACATGCCCTCAGCGAGGGCGGCGACGCCAGGGCCGCGGCGTTTGTTGAGTGCGCCGTCGGTGAGCGCGTGCTCTGGGGCGTTGGCATCGATGCGAACACTTCCACCTCCTCGCTGAAGGCGGTCATCTCCGCAGTGAACCGCGCCGTGCGCGACGCGAGGCTCTAGGAAGCAGCCTTCGCGGTGCGGATGGTGGGAGAATGTAGGGGTGTCCAAGCAATCCTTCGCCGCCCGCACCTACCGCGATGACGCCGTCGTGCTGCGCACCCACAAACTGGGCGAGGCAGACAGGATCATCACGCTGCTGACCCGCCACCACGGGCAGCTTCGTGCTGTGGCCCGCGGCGTGCGGCGCACCAGCAGCAAGTTTGGTGCCCGGCTGGAACCGTTCATGGTGGCGGACCTGCAGCTGGTCAAGGGCCGCACCTTGGACATCGTGGCCCAGGCGGTGGCCAAGGGAAGCTACGGGGACGCAATAGCCAACAACTACGACAAGTATGTTGTTGCCGCCGCCATGACGGAGACTGCCGAACGGCTGACCGACGTCGACGGTGAAACGTCCACGGCCCACTACCTGCTGCTGGTGGGCGCGCTGGCGTCCCTGAGCCGGGGCGCCCATGCCCCGGAGCTCATCCTGGACTCCTACCTGCTGCGGGCCGTGTCGATCGCCGGCTGGGCACCCAGCTTTGGCGACTGCGCACGGTGCGGCGAGCCCGGCCCCCACGGCGCGTTCAACGCCTCGCTGGGCGGCGCCGTGTGCCATGGCTGCCGCCCGCCGGGATCACTGTCCCCGGCACCCCAGACCATGTCCCTGCTGGCGCTGCTGCTCAGCGGCAACTGGGCCGGGGCCGACGCCTCGGAACCGGTCCACCGCAGGGAAGCCGCCGGCCTGGTGGCCGGATATGTCCAATGGCACCTGGAACGCACCGTGCGTTCCCTCAAACTCGTGGAGCGTGTATAAAACCGTGGCAGCAACCCCCCGCAGCAGCCGGAGTGCTTCGAAGCCGCCAGTCACCGCGCCGTGGCCACACCCCTCGGGAGCTGCCATGCCTGCCATTCCGGCGGAGCTGGTGCCCCGGCACGTGGCCATTGTCATGGACGGCAACGGCCGCTGGGCCAACCAGCGCGGGCTGCCGCGCATCGAGGGCCACAAGGCGGGGGAACCCGCCCTGCTGGACGTCATGGCCGGGGCCATTGAGATGGGCATCAAGTATGTCAGCGTCTACGCCTTCTCCACCGAGAATTGGAAGCGGTCGCGTGAAGAGGTGCGCTTCCTGATGGGTTTTAACAAGGACGTACTAAGACGCCAGCGTGACCGCCTTGATTCCTGGGGGGTGCGGATCCGCTGGTCCGGGCGTCGGCCCAGGCTCTGGGGATCGGTCATCAAGGAACTGGAAGTTGCCCAGGAGCACACTCGGGACAATGACGTCATAACGTTGACCATGTGTGTTAATTACGGTGGCCGGGCCGAGATCTCAGACGCCGTGACCGCACTGGCCGCCGATGTTGCCGCCGGCAGGCTCAGCCCCCGGGCAGTGTCGGAAAAGACGCTGCAAAAGTACATGTACCAGCCGGACGTGCCGGATGTCGACCTGTTTCTGCGCTCCAGCGGCGAACAGCGGCTCTCCAACTTTCTGCTGTGGCAAAGCGCCTATGCGGAGTTCGTCTTCATGGACACCCTTTGGCCCGACGTGGACCGCCGGACACTCTGGGCTGCCGTGGACGAATATGCGCGCCGGGACCGCCGTTATGGCGGGGCGGTGGATGCCGCGGCATCAAAGCAGTCGCGTTAGGCGCAGTTGCAGCCCGCGTTGTAGGCGGACAGCCAGCGCTTGAGCCGTCGGTAGGCGTCCTCCCGGACGGCCTGTCGGGACAGGAACACCTCGTGAAGTGCGCCGCTGATCCGCTCGATGGCAACGCTGTCGCCGAGGGACACGGCACGCAGCGCCAGGGACCGCACGTCCAGCACCACGTCGGCTGCCAGCATCGCGTCGCTCCACACTGGCCCCAGCATGCTCTTGGCGGACAGCAGGACCAGCACCGGAACGTGGAGGTCGAGGCCCGCAGCCACCTCACGCTGGGCGGCCATGATGGCCCGCATCCAGCCCGCCCGGACCGGAAAGGCCTGCGGAGGGCGCAGGCGCCTGTCCACCGGCCATTCCCCGTGGGCCTCGCTGCTGATGCCCCGCCAATAGAAGGTGCGTTCAGGAACACGCATCCGGGTCAGGGGCCGCAATTCGGCAAAAGGATGGACCAGGGGAGTGGCGGCCCTACGGATTGCGGCCCCGCCCTGGATCTCCAGCCAAGGGCTGTTGAGCACCAGCGCCGCCACGGAGCCCTGGTTGTGGCTGGCCCAGAGGGCGGCAATGAGCCCGCCCGTGGAGTGTCCCATGAGGACCAGGGGCACTCCGGGGCCGGCCGGCCTTTCCCCGGCATCCGGCCCGTCCCCGGCATCCGGCCCTGCCCCCGAGGGCTGGGCTGCGTCGGCGCTGATGACGGCGTGGGCCAGGGTGATCTCGTCGTCGTAGTCGGAGAGGTTGTCAACATAGCCGCCCAGTTCGGGGCTGGTCAGGCTGCGGCCGTGGTTGTGCAGGTCCAGCGCGTAGAAGGAGTAGCCCAGCCCCGTGAAGAACTCCGCCAGACCGGTGTTGTAAAAGTAGTCGCTCCAGCCGTGGATATATAGCACAGTTGTGCTATATCGCTTGGATTTTCCGTCGGCACCAGTGTGGACGGGTGCGCCCCGGCGGGCCGCTGGGGACGGCAACCCGCCACCCGGACGGTGCCGCACCAGCGTGGCGCGCCGTGCCGTGCCGTCGGCGCGGGGTACCTGAAGCCGCAGGGCGCTGTAGTCGGGCCCCAGGAAGTCGGGGCGCCAGGTGCGGGCCGCATCCGTCATGCGGAGTGACCGCCAGCTGCGTGCCGGCCGGCGGACCGGCCCGAAAACAGGCACCCGCCCAGGAACGTTCCCTCCAGGGAGCGGTAGCCGTGCATGCCGCCGCCGCCAAAGCCGGCCGCCTCACCGGCGGCGTACAGCCCCGGGATGGGGGAGCCGCCGTGGTCCAGCACCTGGCTGTTGAGATTCGTGAGCAGTCCGCCCAGGCTCTTGCGCGTGAGTGTGCTCAGCCGGACGGCAATCAAGGGGCCGTGCTCGGGTGCCATCATGGCGTGGGGCGGGACCACACGCATGAGCTTGTCGGTGGCAAAGCGGCGTGCTTCGCGAATGGCGTTGATCTGGGCATCCTTGCCCAGGCCGCTGGCAACCTGCATGTCGCGGGCCGCAATGGTATCCAGGAGCGCCTGGGGGTCAATCAGCTCCGAACCAGCCAGCGCGTTCATCTTTTCCGCCAGCCCCTGCGGGGTGACGGCCTCAACGAAGTCGATGCCGGCGTCGATGAATTTTTGCACCGGTCCCATGGCACCCGGCAATGCCCGCCTCGCCAGGAGCTTGACATCCTTGCCCGTCAGGTCCGGGTTTTGCTCCGAACCCGAAAGCGCGAACTCCTTGCTGATGATGGTCTTGTTGAGCACAAACCAGGAATGGTCGTGGCCCGTGGCGCCAAGGTGGCGCACAGTTCCCAGCGAGTCAAAACCGGGAAAGAGCGGCCCCGGCAGTCTGTGTCCCGTGGCATCCAGCCACAGCGGCGACGGCCCGGACAGAATGCGGATGCCGTGGTTGGGCCACACCGGGTCCGGGTTGTGGATGCCCTCGGGGTAGTGCCACATGCGGTCGGTGTTGACCAGGCTCCCGCCGCTGCCGGCCACGACCTGCTGAAATTCGCCGTCCACCGACGCCGGGACGCCGGTCAGCATGAAGCCGGGGCTGTTTCCGCCCGGCCACTGCCGGCGCACCATGTCGTGGTTGCCGCCGATCCCGCCGGTCGTCACCACCACGGAGCCGGCCAGGGCAGTGAATTCACCCACCGTTTCACGGCTGCTGGCCGCGCCCCTTTGAGCATTCGAGGGCGCCAGGACCTCACCGCCCACCCCGGTGACGGCCCCGCCGTCGAACATCAGCGAAGTGGCCCGGTGCCGGAACAGCAGCTGCACGCGCCCCGCCGCCACGCCTTCCTCCACCTTGGACAGAAACGGTTCCAGAATGCCGGGGCCCGTTCCCCACACCACATGGAAGCGCGGCACCGAGTTGCCGTGGCCCTGGGCGTCATAGCCGCCGCGCTCCGCCCACTGGACCAGCGGGAAGAAGCGCACCCCCAGTGCATGGAGCCATGCCCGTTTTTCGCCCGCGGCAAAGTTGACATACGCCTCGGCCCAGCGCCGCGGCCATTTATCGCTGGGGCGGTCGAACCCGGCTGAACCGAGCCAGTCGCCCCACGCCAGTTCCACGGAATCCTTCACGCCCAGGTGCCGCTGTTCCGGCGAATCCACCATGAAGAGCCCGCCAAAGGACCAGTGCGCCTGGCCGCCCAGGGACGCCTCCGGCTCCTGGTCCAGCACCACCACTTTGCGCCCGGCATTGTAGGCCTCAGCGGCGGCCACCAGCCCGGACAGGCCGGCACCAACCACGAGGACGTCTGCATGAATCCTTGCTGCGGCACCGTTGCTCTCCATGCCGCCATGCTATCCCCAGCCGGCATTCGCCTGCACCGCGGCCCCGGGCGTTTTGCAGATGGGCCGCCAAGACGGAAAACTAGGAGCATGCGACTTTACCCCACCTTCTTCCGTGTCTGCTTCTCGTGGATGGACGCCGAACGGGCCCACAAGATCGGGTTTACCTTGATCAAGGCAGCCCACCGGGTGGGGGCCGGGGCCGTGCTGCGCCGACTGTGCGCGCCGTCCCCGACACTCCAGACGGAGGCGCTGGGCCTGACGTTTCCCACACCCTTTGGCCTGGCCGCGGGCTTCGACAAGGAGGGGCGGGGCATCAACGCCCTTGCCAACCTCGGCTTCGGCCATGTGGAGGTCGGCACCATTACGGGCCAGGCCCAGCCGGGCAATCCGCAGCCACGGCTTTTCCGGCTGGTCCAGGACCGGGCAGTGATCAACCGCATGGGATTCAACAACGACGGCGCTGCCGCCGTCGCACCCCGCCTCGCCGGCGCCGTTGCCGAGCTGGGCAGGGCGTACCCTTCCGTGCGGCCCGTGGTCGGCGTAAACATAGGGAAGACGAAGCTCGTGGAGCTCGAGGACGCCTTGGGGGACTACCTGGTCAGTGCCCGCACGCTGGCCCCCACAGCCGACTACCTGGTGGTCAACGTCAGCTCGCCGAACACCCCGGGACTTCGCCTGCTGCAAAATGTGGAAACACTGCGCCCCCTGCTGTCGGGCGTGCGGGAAACAGCCGACTCCGCGGCCGGCCGCCATGTGCCCCTGCTGGTGAAGATTGCGCCCGACCTGTCCGACGACGACGTGGCGGACGTGGCGGCCCTGGCCCTGGACCTGAAGCTGGACGGCATCATTTGCACCAACACCACCATCAGCCGCGACGGCCTGGCCAGTCCCGCGGAGCTGGTGGCGGAAAAGGGTGCCGGCGGCCTTTCCGGGGCGCCGCTGAAGGCGCGGTCACTTGAGGTGCTCCGCCAGCTCAAGTCCATTGTGGGGGACCGGCTCACACTCGTCTCGGTGGGCGGGGTGGAAACCGGCGCCGAAGTCCAGGAACGGCTCGACGCCGGCGCCACCCTGGTCCAGGGCTACACGGCCTTCCTCTACGAAGGTCCGTTCTGGGCCGCCCGCATCAACAGGGAGCTGGCCAAGCTGCGGAAGTAGTACAACAGCGGGCAGGCCCGGCATTTTTCCGGTTGGGCCCACAAGCGCGAGGGGCCCGCTGCGAGCTTGCGAGCAGTGGGAGCGCTTGGGGCCTATCCGACACCACGGCCGCGGGCGGCCCCTTCTCTAGCTTTACCTCGCCTACAAAAAATGCCGGCTCCTGCCCCTCGACGTCCGGGTTACGCCGGCCGGCTGGCCGGGCTGACCGTCTTGGCGGGGTCGCGTTCGATGGTCGACGCAAGGGCCTCATCGATGGCGGCCATCAGCTCGGCCGGGATCTTCACCCCCGAGGCCTTGACGTTTTCCGCCACCTGCTCAGGCCGGGAAGCGCCGACCAGCGCCGTGGCGACGTTGTCGTTCTGCAGCACCCAGGCAATGGCGAGCTGGGCCATGGTCAGGCCCAGCCCGTCGGCGATGGGGCGCAGCTTCTGCACGTTTTCCAGGATGGAATCCTCGAGGTAGCGGCTGATCATGTTCGCCCCGCCATGCTGGTCCGTGGCGCGCGAGCCGGCCGGTGCGGGCTGACCGGGCAGGTATTTGCCCGACAGCATGCCCTGCGCCATGGGGGACCACACCACCTGCGACATTCCCAATTCCTTCGCCGCGGGGATGATTTCCGGCTCTATGACCCGCCACAGGGCGTTGTACTGCGGCTGGTTGGAGACCAGCGAGAAACCGGCCTGCCGGGCAAGATCCTGCCCGCGCCGCATCTGATCGGCCGTCCATTCGCTGACACCGATGTACAGCGCCTTGCCCGAGCGCACGACGTCGGCGAACGCGGCAATGGTTTCCTCAAGGGGGGTTTCGTGGTCGAAGCGGTGTGCCTGGTAGAGGTCAACGTAGTCCATGTTAAGCCGGCGCAGGGAGTTGTTGATCCCCTCCATGATGTGCTTGCGCGAAAGCCCGGTGTCATTGGGCCCCTTGGGTCCCACGGGCCAGTAGACCTTGGTGAAAATTTCCAGCGACTCGCGGCGCTGGCCGGCCAGTGCCGCACCCAGCACCTCTTCGGCCTTGCCGTTCGCGTAGGTGTCGGCGGTGTCAAAAGTGGTGATGCCGGCGTCGAGCGCGGCCCGCACGCAGGCGGTGGCGACGTCGTTCTCCACCTGCGAGCCGTGCGTGAGCCAGTTGCCGTAGGTGATTTCAGTGATTTTCAGGCCCGAGCGGCCAAGGTAACGATATTCCATGGGCCTAAGCCTAGCGGCCGAGGGGCCCCGCGCGAGCTTGCGAGCGTGGGGAGGGCGCGACGGCGCTAGCGGCCATGAAACTACGACGCCGGCCACTTCCGTTGGGAAGGGCCGGCGCGTTGGGAGCCTGGAGGAGCGGAGGTGGTCAGCTGGGGTACTCCCCGCGCTGGACCATGGGCTTGGGGAGGCGCAGGCGGCGGAACTGGAGGGACCGCATGGTTCCGTACCAGATGACGCCGTGGTCGACAGTTTTGAACTTGTCCATGATCTTGCCCTTGAGCTTGCGGGACATGAGCCAGGCATCGACCGCCACGGCTGCCACCAGCACCCAGAAGAAGGCAAAGATGTAAATCTGCATGTTGACGTTGTTGAAGACCATGGACGCCACCACGATGGCCAGCGCCACGAACATGACGTATTCACCCAGGCTGAAGCGGGCGTCCACCCAGTCGCGTGCGAACCGCTTTTGCGGGCCCTTGTCGCGGGCAGGCAGGAAGCGTTCCTCGCCGGTGTCCATGGCCCGGCGCATGCGGGCCTGTTCCTCTCGACGCGCGTCCCGGGCTGCCACCTTGGCGGCCGCCCGGTCATTGGGGACCAGCGGGCGCTTGCGGGCCTCCTCCTGGGCCCTGCGCGACGGCGTCGGGGCACCCTTCTTGGACTGGGGGTCCCGGGAGTGGTCACCGTGGGCATCAGGGGCAGGCGTTACCTGCAGGTCAGCGGCTTCATCTTTCTTACGTCCAAACACCCGTAAAGGATACCGCGTTGGCGGCCCATGGCAGGACCGGCACCTTTAGCAGCGTCGGCAGGGCGGCGGTAGGGTGGCACATATGACTGAAGAATCCCCCCTCACTTCTCCTTCCGCCGCCGCTCCGGGCGCCGGAATCCCCGTTGAAAAACTGCGCCAGAGCGTGGCCGGAAGCTTCCGGGCCACGGTGTCGGAACTGGTGGACCTCGTGGCGATACCCGGCATTGCCTGGGACGCCTTTGATGCCTCGCAGCTGGACCGTTCGGCCGAAGCCGTCGCGGCCCTCATCCGCACCACGGGCGTGTCGGATGTGCAGATCCTGCGCGTCAACAAGGACGACGGAACCCCCGGCGGTCCCGCCGTCGTCGCCCGCAAGCCTGCGGCACCGGGCTTCCCCACAGTGGTGCTGTACGCCCACCATGACGTCCAGCCGCCGGCGGACCTGACGCTTTGGCAGACTGAGCCGTTTACCGCCGTCGAGAAGGACGGGCGACTCTTTGGGCGGGGCGCCGCGGATGACAAGGCGGGCATCATGGCCCACATCGGCTCGCTGCGTGCCTTGACGGACGTGCTGGGCGGCAACTTTGGCCTGGGCGTGACGCTGTTCATCGAGGGGGAGGAGGAAGCCGGCTCGCCCACATTCCGTTCCTTCCTCGAAACCCACCACGAACTGCTCGCCGGGGACGTCATCGTTGTGGCCGACTCCTCCAACTGGCAGGTGGGTGTTCCGGCGCTGACCACCAGCCTCCGCGGGCTGGTTGACGGCACGGTGGAAGTTCGCGTGCTGGAGCACGCCGTCCACTCCGGCATGTTTGGCGGCCCCGTCCTGGACGCACCGACGCTGCTGGCCCGCCTGATTGCCACCTTCCACGACGACGCCGGTTCCGTCGCCATTGCCGGGCTCACGGTCGGGACTCCGGGCGAGCTTGAATACCCGGAAGCGACATTCCGGCGGGACGCGGCCGTACTTGACGGAGTCCGGCTGGCCGGTACGGGAAGCATCACCTCCCGCCTGTGGGCCCAGCCCGCACTGTCCATCATCGGCATGGACATCCCCTCCGTTGCCCTGAGCTCAAACACCCTGCTGCCTGCGGCGCGGGCAAAGTTCAGCCTGCGCCTGGCGCCGGGGCAGGATCCGCAGGCAGCCATGGCCGCCATCGACGCCCACGTGCAGGCCAATGCGCCCTTCGGGGCAAAGGTCACCTTCACCCCGGGGGAGTCCGGGCAGGCATTCGCCACGGACACCAGCGCGGCGGCGGCCCAGACTGCGATGTGGGCGCTGGGGGAGTCCTGGGGCGTGCCAGCAGTGGAAAGCGGCATGGGAGGGTCCATCCCCTTTATTGCCGACCTCAATGAGGTGTTCCCGCAGGCGCAGATCCTGGTGACCGGCGTGGAGGACCCTGATTCCAGGGCCCACAGCGCCAATGAATCCCTGCACCTGGGCGACTTTGAGAAGGCCATCGTGGCAGAAGCCCTGCTGCTGGCAGCCATGAACCGCCCGGGCGGGGCGGGGAGCTAGCGCCACCCGCATGGCGGCCACGGGAGACCTGGCCGCCATGTGGCCCACTGAGGCGGGGAACACATCCGGCAGGTGCGCGGTTGCAACAGTTAGCGCCCCTGCCGGGCCCGACGTAGCATGTATCTGTAACCCACGTAAGGAAACGCCATGACCGCAAATGCCAATGAAGTAACCTCCGCCGCCAATGTCGCGGTGGCCGACCTGCCCGCCCACGGTGTGCTCATCAGCGACGTTGCTGCCGGCAAGGTCCGGAGCCTGCTTGAACAGGAAGGCCGCACCGACCTGCGCCTGCGCGTGGCTGTCCAGCCCGGCGGATGCTCGGGGCTGATTTACCAGCTTTACTTTGACGAGCGCCTGCTCGAAGGAGACGCAGTGCGTGAATTTGACGGCGTCGAGGTTGTCATCGACAAGATGAGCGTTCCCTACCTCGACGGTGCCAGCATTGACTTTGAGGACACCATCTCCAAGCAGGGCTTCACCATTGACAACCCGAATGCCGGCGGCTCCTGTGCCTGCGGGGATTCATTCCACTAATCCAAGCCTGCTGTCCCGGTGTGGGGCGATCGAGCGAAATTGAGTAATTTGCCGCCGACGCACGGTGGGTTTAGTACGCATTTTGCGTGCCGTGGCGGTAAGCTCTACATCGAGTAGTAAAACCCGTTTCGCACCTCCCGTCCCTGACGGGTCCGGTGCGCAGTAACAAGAGGAAGGGCCGTCTGTGAGTTCGCAGGACCGAACCGGCAGCCGACGCGCAAAAGTCATCCCCATAGCAGGGTTGGCAATTGCCGGGGCGTTAGCTTTGTCTGGATGTACGGCAGAGAATAAGAATGGCTGGATGCCCGGCCAACGTGACACCACCAATCACACCGCGGGCATCATAGACCTTTGGGTCAACACCTGGATCACCGTTTTGATCATCGGCCTCATTACGTGGGGACTGATCATCTGGTGCATCATCGCTTACCGCCGCCGCAAGGATGCCGTCGGTTTCCCGCGCCAGACAAGCTATAACCTCCCGTTGGAGGTTTTTTATGTGCTGGTGCCGCTGTTCATGGTGTTTGTGTTCTTCCACTTCACCGACGTGGAGCAAAAGTCGATTACGGAGCGGGTGGACAACCCTGATGTCACCATTGATGTCCGGGCCAAGCAGTGGGCCTGGGACTTCAACTACATGCAGGGCAATGACATCAAGGAGTCGGTGTACTCCACGGGTGTCCAGGCTGAACTGGACGGCAAGCCGTTCGACAAGTCGAAGCTGCCCACCCTGTACCTGCCCGTCAACCGCACGGTTGAACTGCAGCTCAATTCCCGCGACGTGGTCCACTCCTTCTGGGTTCCGGCCTTCCTGACCAAGCTGGACGTCATCCCCGGTAAAACCAACTACATGGACCTGACGCCGACCGCCCTGGGCGAGTACGACGGCAAATGTGCCGAGTTGTGTGGCGAGTACCACTCCGAAATGCTTTTCAATGTCAAGGTTGTTTCACAAGCCGACTTCGATGCCTACCTTACGTCCCTCAAGGACAAGGGCCAGACCGGAACGCTTGGCAATGCGTACGACCGCAATCCGAATCTGAACAAGAAGTAGGGGGAAGAGGAAAGTGTCTACACTCGAGTACTCGGCAACCGAAGTCAATTCGGCTGCACCTAGGGTGGTTCCCGTGTCCAAGGGGCGCATCGTCGTCAACTGGATCACGTCCACCGACCACAAGACGATCGGCTACATGTACCTGATCGCCTCCTTCATCTTCTTCTGCCTGGGCGGCGTCATGGCGCTCATCATCCGTGCAGAGTTGTTTGAACCCGGCATGCAGATCCTGCAGACCAAGGACCAGTACAACCAGCTGTTCACCATGCACGGCACCATCATGCTGCTCATGTTTGCAACACCGCTGTTTGCAGGGTTCGCCAACGTGATCATGCCGCTGCAAATCGGCGCCCCCGACGTTGCCTTCCCGCGCCTGAACGCGCTGGCCTTCTGGTTCTACCTGTTTGGCAGCACCATTGCGGTGTCCGGCTTCATCACCCCCCAGGGTGCCGCCGCCTTTGGCTGGTTTGCCTATGCGCCATTGTCCAACACCACCTTCAGCCCCGGCGTTGGTGGCGACTTGTGGGTGTTTGGCCTGGCGTTGTCCGGTTTCGGAACCATCCTTGGCTCCGTCAACTTCATCACCACCATCATCTGCCTCCGTGCCCCCGGCATGACGATGTGGCGCATGCCGATCTTCACCTGGAACACCCTGATTACCGCCATCCTGGTTCTCATGGCCTTCCCGCCGCTTGCCGCCGCACTGTTCGCACTCGGCGCCGACAGGCGGTTTGGGGCGCACATCTTCGATCCGGAAAATGGCGGGGCCATGCTGTGGCAACACTTGTTCTGGTTCTTCGGCCACCCCGAGGTGTACATCATCGCCCTGCCGTTCTTCGGCATAGTCTCGGAAATCTTCCCAGTCTTTAGCCGGAAACCCGTCTTCGGCTACAAGGGCCTGATCTTCGCAACCATCTCCATTGCCGCCCTGTCCGTGACCGTGTGGGCCCACCACATGTACGCCACAGGCCAGGTCATGCTGCCGTTCTTCTCCTTCATGACCATGCTGATCGCCGTGCCAACGGGCGTGAAGTTCTTCAACTGGATCGGCACCATGTGGCGGGGGTCCCTGACCTTTGAGACGCCCATGTTGTGGAGCCTCGGTTTCATCGTCACCTTCCTCTTCGGCGGGCTGACGGGTATCATCCTGGCATCGCCGCCGCTGGACTTCCATGTGTCCGACACCTACTTCGTGGTGGCGCACTTCCACTACGTGGTGTTCGGCACCGTGGTGTTTGCCATGTTCGCAGGCTTCTACTTCTGGTGGCCCAAGTTCACCGGCAAGATGCTCAACGAACGCCTCGGCAAGATCCACTTCTGGATGCTTTTCCTTGGTTTCCATGGCACGTTCCTCATCCAGCACTGGCTGGGCGTGCTCGGCATGCCGCGCCGCTACGCCGACTACATGCCGCAGGACAACTTCACCTGGATGAATCAGTTCTCCACCATCTCGTCGTTTGTCCTGGGTGCTTCCATGATTCCGTGGTTCTGGAATGTGTACATCACCTGGCGCAACGGCAAGAAGGTTGAAGTTGACGACCCGTGGGGCTTTGGTGCCTCCCTCGAGTGGGCCACGTCGTGCCCGCCGCCGCGCCACAACTTCACGTCCCTGCCGCGCATCCGTTCGGAGCGTCCTGCACTTGACCTGCACCACCCGGAATTGGCGCCGCACCACGTGCCGGCACCCGCCATGGCAGCCTCGAAGGGAGGCCAGAAGTGAAGGTAGAAGCCAAGCTCTTCATGCTTGTTGGAGTGTTCTTCATTCCCGTGGCCACCGTCTACGGATTCATGGTCCAATGGCACGAGCACGTTGGCTACCTGGGCATGTACCTGCTGGCCGGACTGTGCCTCATGATCGGCGTGTACCTGTACTACACAGGCAACCGTGTAGGCGCCCGTCCTGAGGACCGGGTTGACGCTGAGATCCATGAAGGTTCCGGCGAGCAGGGGCACTTCAGCCCCTGGAGCTGGTGGCCCCTGGTGCTCGGACTTGCCTGCGCCGCCGGCTTCCTGGGCTTGGCAGTGGGCTGGTGGGTGCTGTTCATGGGTGCCGGCCTGGCCGTCATTGCACTGATCGGCTGGGTTTACGAATACAGCCGCGGAGACCACGCCCACTAGGGCCAGAAACACCTGCAGCACAATAAACTGCCCCGCCACTGTTGACCAGTGGCGGGGCAGTTTTTTGTGCTCTCTGTGGACAGCCGGCCTAGGACGGGTCCGTCAGGTCCGTGACCAGCAGGGCCGCCAGCAGGTCCACAGCCGCCCGGACTGCGCCGTCGTCGTGCTCGCCGTCCCGCACCGAGATTTCAACTTCGCTGCCGCACATGAAGTCCGCGGTCATGACCTCCAGGAGGGACCGTCCGTCGATGGGTGCCATGCCTTCCTTGGCCAATGTGATGGGGAGCCCGGTTTTGTTGACGGCTCGGACGAAGACCGCGGCGGGCCGGGCATGGAGCCCCACACTGGCCGTTACGGTGGCTTTCCGGGTGTACATTGCTTTGCTCCTTGGCAGTTGTTGCTTTACGTATTGAGACTAGTCGTGTTTTAGGCTGGGGATGGCCAGCAAAGGAGTGTCATGAGCTATTTGGTTCCCCCTGCCGCGGACGTGCCCGGACTGCTGGACCGGCAGTCCGAAGTCTCCGTCCATATTCAGTTGCGTGAGCTCTTCCGCAACTACATCACCACCGTTGCCAAGGCGGGGCGGCAGCTTCCCTCGGAGCGGGACCTTGCCGAGCACTTCGGCGTGGCCCGGATGACCGTCCGGCACGCGATAGCGGCCCTGGTCGATGAGGAACTGCTGGAACGGGTGGTCGGTGTGGGTACGTTTATCTCCCACGAAAAGCTCGATGTCCAGGTGAAGTTGACGTCATATTCTGAAGAGATGCAGCGCCGGGGCATGCGGCCGGCCGCGCGGACGCTGTCCTTTGAACAAATTCCGGCCACCGCCAGGCTGGCCCGCGAGCTGCAACTGGACGAGGGGCAGGCCGTGATCAGGTTTCGCCGGCTCCTGCTGGCGGATGAGGAACCCATGAGCGTGGATGAGAACTTCATCCCGGCATGGCGGGTGCCGGGCATCCTGGAACAGGGTCCGCCCACGTCCCTGTACAACCTGCTGAGTGAGCAGTACGGCTTGGTCATTGAATGGGGGGAGGACATTGTGGAGGCCAACGCTGCCACCCCGTCCATCGCCCGGCTCCTGAAGGTCGACGTCGGCACGCCCGTCCTGCGGATGGAGCGGCACGCCTTCGTTTCCAGGGCCACGGTTGACTACTCCATCTCGTTTTACCGCGCCGACCGCTACAAGCTGCGTGTGCCCCTCCAGCGGGCTGGCGCGCGAACAAGGCGTACATACTAGGGCGGGCGTCTCCCAGGCCCCTGGGGGGTACGTGCAGCCCTGTGTGGCTCCCGGTGCAGCTGCGGTCCGAATGCCATACGGAGCACACACAAAAAAGGTGGGGCGGTTCCCTTTCGGGAACCGCCCCACCGCTTCTATATGACCTGTCGGCTAGTAGGAGGAAACCTGCTTGGTCTCCTCACCGGCCTCGACGGCCTCGTGGTGTGCGTGTCCGGCAGCCAGTTCGGACGGGGTGGCGGGTGCCACGCGGTCCTCGAAGAAGAAGCTGCTGAGCGCGGCCCGGCGCTTCTCCGTCTTCGTGACGATGCCGTTTTCGTTCGGGATGCCTTCCTCGGGCACCGGCGACTCGAAGCCGACCAGCTTGTAGCGCTTGTAGTCGTCGAGCTGGGCGTGCATTTCCTGGAATTCGCCGTGGGGCAGGCGCACGATGCGACCTGTCTCGCGGCCGTGCAGGGCAATTTCCCGGTCCTTGCGCTGAAGGGCAAGTGCCACGCGCTTGGTGATGATGAAGCCAAGGATTGGGCCGATGAAGAACAGTGCACGCAGCCAGTACGTCACATCGTTCAGCGACACCTGGAAATGTGTTGCGATCAAGTCGGAACTTGCCGCT
>Ga0134128_10002709_pt1 | contig 21813 bp, 19 predicted proteins | sample KB31754_FD_96462 | JGI IMG/M metagenome (GOLD analysis project Ga0134128, IMG submission 96462) | Terrestrial soil microbial communities with excess Nitrogen fertilizer from Kellogg Biological Station, Michigan, USA - KB3-175-4 | ecosystem: Environmental > Terrestrial > Soil > Unclassified ... | reverse complement strand
GCAGGGAATGGTGGCCGCAGGCCCTTGTCATGATCTTCATCAGGTGCACGCTGCCGGTGAAAAACAGCGCCAGATCACGCGCCCTGGCGTCGACGTCGATCTTGTTGACCAGATGCTGGGCATGAGTTGCTATGCCGGCAGGGCAATCGCCGGAGTAGCAGATGCGTGCACCGGTACAGCCAATTGCCTGCAGCGCGCTGTTGGCCAGAGCGATTCCGTCGGCCCCCAAGGCTAACGCCTTGATGAAATCAGAGGGGATGCGCAAACCGCCGGTAATGATCAGGGTCACGCTATTCTTTGCGCCTTTCTTATGGCCCGCGGCGTCGAGAAATTTTCTCGCCCGCGCCAACGCGGCGATCGTTGGCACTGAAATATGGTCCCGGAAAATTGCCGGCGCAGCGCCGGTACTGCCCCCTCGTCCGTCGAGAATGATGTAATCGTCCCCGGCATCGAGCGCGAAGCGCATGTCATCCTCGATATGGTTTGCGCTTATCTTGAAACCAATCGGGATGCCGCCCATCTGGTCGCGAACCTGATCGGCAAAATCAGCAAAATCGCGGGGTGTGTGGAAATCGGCAAAGGTGGATGGGGAGATCGCATCCTTGCCGACTTCAATCTGACGTGCCTTGGCAATCTCCTCCGTGACCTTGCCTCCCGGCAAATGCCCGCCGGTGCCGGTCTTGGCCGCCTGCCCGCCCTTGAAGTGAAACGCCTTGACTTTGCCTTTAAAATCCTTCGCGAACTGGCTCAAGTCGTTGTTTTTCTTCAGGCCGTTGCGCGCGCTGCCCAATTCGAACATATAGCTCTGATTCAGCTCGAGTTCATCCCCCAGAATGCCGCCCTCACCTGAACAGATCGCCGTGCCGGCCAGATCAGCGCCCTTTGACAATGCCTGCTTGGCCCTTTTCGACAGCGCGCCATAACTCATATCGCCGACCAGCAGCGGGATATCCAGAACCAGGGGTTTTTGGGCACGAGGACCGATCACTAGCTGAGTATTCACCGGCGCATCATCCATTAATGGTTTTTTATGGAGCTGCGCTGTCAGAATCTGGATATCGTTCCATCTGGGCAGCGTATCCTTCGGCACCCCCATGGATACCACCGGCCCGTGATGGATTTCATCGGGATAGTCGATAAGCTGACGTCCCAGTTCGATCATCTGCAAAATATCGAACCGGGTGTTTTCGATGCTGGCCGCTATGTTCTTTTTCAATTCCTCGTTCATCCTATTGCGCGAGAGACCCCGGCATTCATGCCGGGGAGGGATAGCGCGGCAGCGTAAGCTGCCCCTTTCTCGCTCCTCCTGTATTGTAAGCCATCTTGTTTTTCTCTATACTTGAAATATGAAGCTTGTCGCCAACCTCAAACTTACGCCCTCTCCAGAGCAGGAATCCGCTCTGAAAAATACGCTTGAGCGTTGTAATGAAGCATGCAACTGGCTTTCGCAATCCGCATTTGAGCAAGGCGTATTCCGCCAGTACGACATGCACAAAGCGTTTTATGCCGAGCTTCGCGCTCGCTTCAGTCTGTCTGCTCAGGTTGCCGTGCGCTGCATCGCAAAAGTTGCTGATGCGTACAAGATTGACCAGGAGAAGGTGCGCACATTTCGCAAGTATTCCGCTCAACCCTACGATGACCGCATATTCAGGTTTGTTGGCGGCGATATGGTCTCGATTTGGCTCCTCGCTGGCAGAGAGAAGATTTCCTTTGCCTGCGGAGAGCACCAGCGAAAATTGCTTGCGCACCGCAAGGGCGAAGTTGATCTTATGTTCGTGCGTGGCAAGTGGTACATCTGTGCCGTATGCGACTTCGATGATCCTGGCCTCCTTACACCAGATGGGATGCTTGGTATTGATATGGGGATCGTCAACATCGCATCTGATAGCGTGGGCAATCAGTACTCTGGAGCGGGAGTCGAGGCTTACCGGGCCAGATATGCAAAAAGACGGGCAGAATTGCAGCGTGTTGGTTCTCGCGCAGCAAAGCGCCGCCTTCGCCACATGAGCGGCAAGCAACAAAGATTTCAGAAACATCAGAACCATTGCATCTCAAAAGCTATCGTTTCCACTGCTGAACGCTACGGCATAGGTATCGCGCTCGAAGATTTGGCGCATATCCGCAGCCGTGTTAAGGCCAGCAAAGAGCAAAGGAAACGATTGCACAATTGGGGTTTCGGCCAGCTTCGCGATTTTGTAGAGTACAAAGCAAAACGCGCTGGATTGGTGGTCGAAACAGTTGACCCGCGCAACACAAGCAGAACTTGCCCGGAATGCGGGCATGTCTCTAAATCCAACAGAAAAACCCAATCTGAGTTCCGTTGTCAGGTCTGCGGACATAGTTGCAATGCCGACCTGAATGCCGCCCGCAACATCGCGGGTAGGGTACCTGTAAACGTGCCTGAATCGTTTTCGCATCGAAGTGTCCTCGGTGCAGTTAAAAGTTCCATCCTTTAGGGCGGAGTTGTTTACTATTGCATCCTTTAATTATTTGCTTTTGCGCAGATAGTCGGACAGCACATTTAACACCGAACTTGGCAGTCGCCCGCTGGGAGGCATTGGATTGGTCGGTTCGTGCATGCGACCGATGATTTTGCCAACAAGATCGGGGTGTTTGAAATCAGCTTCGGTCATTAAAACCGGCTTGGCCATTTCCGGTGTGTGGCAATAGCTGCAATGTTCCTGCAAATATTTGAACGGTTCCTTTTTGACTCGCTCCATCGTCCAGTGATCGTCCCATTGGCAATTTCCCGGCTGCCGGTCGCAATCATTGATCTTTTGCAAGGCCGTCCGATAGTGTCCGAGCGATAGTTTTTCTCGCAATTCGTTCTCCTCCTTGATCGATTTGGCGCTGACCCTGATCGGCAGGATGCCTTCGCTCTTTATCTTTTTATCGTGCGCGCTATCGCTGCGCTGCGTCTCGGAAACATTCGACAAAAACAAACGAGCCCGCCAGTTTTCGCCAACCGCGGGATGAAATTTTTCATCCTTCAGGCTATGGACGGAAAACAGGGAATTAACAAAAGTGGCGTAGACACCATTTCCGAGTGCATGGCATTGCGCGCATGCTTTCGCCTCGGGGCTGACCAGACGCCTGGGCTTTTCCCAGGGATACTGCATCAGATCTTCGTAATATTTATCTTTTTTGTCGGCTTCACTCATCGCCATTAAAAATTTATTGAGCGTACCGTCTCCATCGAAAGGAGAAATCACCGAGTACAGCATTCCCGGCTGGCGGCGTGGTTTCAGAACCCTGCACTGATATTTGATGCGGTCGCCACGCGCATAGGTTTGTTCGAGATATTTTCCACAAGCCTCATTGCTGGAAAAACTTCTGAGACAACTGGCGGAGCTGCCGGCAATCAGGCAGACCGGCTCATTGAATGGGTAGCGAATGAACGGACCGTTGGAGTGACAACGAGTGCAGCCGCCAAAGGTCGGCACCGACCAGTGGACCGCCATGTTTTCATCGAATTTACTGAAGCCTGGCGCAGGAATCTTTTCCCCCGGAATCAGGGCGGCATCCGCTTCTGTCCTGATGGTTTCCACCGGCTCGCCTTCATTGTTCTTCTCGATGACCTTCCACTTCCCATTGACCTTGAGGGTTTGCGTCGGCTGTCCGGCAAAATAGCAGGTTTTACCCGTATGCCGGTTGTAGCCGATCAGGCCCAGTTCATTGTAATGATTCCCCTGCTTCGAAAAATTGCTATTTTTCCGGCATATGTAGACCCAATCGACGGTTTGCCCGCCCTTGATCTGATTTGTCAGGTGTTTGATGCGATTACCGGGGACACAGCCAGCATTACGCATGTCCCGAAAAATGCCGCTGGGCTTGTCGCAGGAGGTGATGTCATCGAATAACTGGGTATCGGCATTCAACTTGAGCTGCCCGGTTTCGGAATTGCGGAACCGGGGAGTACTCTCCGGCAAATCATCACCAAGCTCGATCACTTTGCCACCGGCAAGCGTGCGCTCGGTCGGAATCAGCACTGCATCCGGACAGTGGATGGCTTCCTGAGGAAATGGTCCCAGCTCTGCTTCACAAACCTCGAAATATTTTTTGTTGATCTCAATTCTGGTCTTGGATGGCGCGGCCACCGGTGTCATGTCAGGCTCATCCTCATAGGCTTGTTGCGCAAGGAGCTCTGAGGCAAACGTAAACGTAAGAAGCAGGAGAAAAAAGCTGGACAAAATCTTTTGCTGCATCTCAATCTCCATCGATTTATCAATTAAACAAATTTATTATTCGGATTGAAGTACATAGATGCAGATGCCCCTGTCTGCGTGGCCGCAATAATCCGGATAACATTTTTTCGCGCACCGTTGCCGTCACTTCAAGCGCCGTCATCTTCAAGCGGCCTACCTGCTCAGCAATTATCCGGCTGCTGCCTGCTTTTCATTTTCTGGAAAAGATACGTCTATATCACGTTGTTCCATTCTTCCTCCGGGGTTTTGAGGAGGCTGTCTGGTGAAAGTAAGGCAGGTTCGGCAGCCTTCGCCGCGAGTTGGTGATAGCACCTTTCTTTAGCCTCGGCGGGTTGCTTGTCATCGATGGATTCAAGCAACCGCTGACGATTGAACCGGGATACCCATTCCAGGGCGGCCAGTTCCTCGGCTGCTTTGGTTTTCCAGGGGTCGTTTCAAGCCTATGTGAGAAACCGGAATTCGTTATCGCCGTGTGAGCTCAAAAATGCGCCTGGAATACAGCTTGATTTGCGAACAAAATGATCTATATATAACTGCGCAGATAATACAAAAACTATACGATGAGGGTTCTTCCTTCGGGAGGGGTCAGGGCAGGCCGGAAGAGTGCGTGGCCCTGCCGCCCGCGCTAATCCTCAAGTTGCGAGAAGCCGATGCAAATCCAGTAGCTGACGCGAGTCTCCTCTAAGAAAAAGCGCTTCCTCAAAAAACCGGATTTCATGATGAATAAAAACACAGGTGAGGCTGTCTCGGACAGTTCTTACGGAGGTATATACGGCCCGCTTAAGGTACCGCTGTTTCGTGCTTTCTGGTTTGCCGCACTCGGTTCCAACATTGGGACGTGGATTAACGGCGTATCATCCGCTTGGGTAATGACCGACCTCTCTCCTTCCCCGGTAATGGTATCCCTGGTGCAAGCGGCAACTTCGTTGCCGATGGTACTGTTCGCGCTGGTTGCCGGTGCATTGACCGATATCGTGGACCGGCGACGTTATCTGCTCTTCACGCAAATATGGATGGCGCTTGCCGCGACAATGCTCGCCGTGCTTGCTGCTACCGATCAGATTGACATCTGGAACCTGTTGATTCTGACCTTCGCTCTCGGCATTGGCGCATCACTGGCGACCCCCGGACTGAACGTCACCGCCCCCGAACTCGTTCCCCGGAATATGCTGCCGGAAGCGGTCGCATTGAGTTCGTTGTCGATGAATCTGTCGCGTTCCCTCGGGCCTGCCATTGCCGGCGTGGTGCTGGCCCAGATCGGCGCATGGGCAGCCTACGGCCTGAATGCGCTCTCGTTCATAGGCATGATTGTCGTGCTGTGGCGGTGGAAGCGCGAACCGGAAGAACGATCGTTGCCGCCCGAACGCTTTTTTCAGGCGTTGCGTGCCGGTGTGCGCTATGCTCATATAGCGTCGCCTTTCCGTGCGGTGCTGATTCGTACCACGGCTTTTATTCTCTTCGCGGCTTCGGGATGGGCACTGCTTCCGCTGATTGCGCGGGTCGAACTGGGCGGAGGCCCCGGAACTTACGGACTCTTGCTCTCCTTCGTCGGTATCGGAGCGGTTTGCGGTATCCTTGTTCTGCCCCGGCTGCATGAGCTTGTCTCCCGCGATCGCCTGGTGCTGGTGGCAAGCCTGATTTATGCCGCAACGATCATGGCGCTGGCAACGCTGCAGAGCGAGGAGATGCTTTACGCCATCATGACGCTTTCCGGCGCGGCGTGGGTTAGCGTGCTCTGGTCGCTGCAGGTTACCGCACAGACCGCTGTTCCTGCCTGGGTTCGGGGACGCGCACTGTCTCTCTATATCATGGTCTTCTCCGCAGGCCTGGCATTGGGAAGCCTGTTTTGGGGCTGGGTTGCTGCCAGCACTACCGTTCCCACAGCACTCCTGCTATCCTCGGCCGGGACTATGGTGGCAGCGCTGGCTGTTCGCAATTTCAGCCTGGGCTCCCGGGAAGCCCCGGATCTTGCTCCTTCATACCATTGGCGGCCACATCCTCCAGCAATGGAAGAACCTGACTTGCGCCGGGGACCCGTGCTGGTCACTGTCGAATATGAGATTGCACTGGATCAGCGGCGAGCCTTCCTGGAAGCAATCCGGTCACTGGGGGCCTCGCGCCGGCGTGATGGGGCGTTTGCCTGGGGAGTCTTTGAGGATCTCGAGAAGCCGGGGCGTTATATCGAATTCTTCCAGCAAGCCTCCTGGCTGGATCATTTACGCCAGCATGCACGCGTTACCCGCGAGGACCAACGAGTGCAGGAAAACGTCAACCGCTTTCATACAGGCGGCGAAGCACCGCGAGTTTCGCATTTCATCGGCGGCGCGCCGACAGCGTCAACCGACAGTACAGCAGCTACGGAAGACATGACTCAGGCATAGAAAGGAAACTGCCGCACAAATTGCCGAACTGGATGGTTCCCCTTTTTCCGTCTCACTGAAAGGAGCATTACATGATTCAACTACGTCGCGCCCATGAACGGGGTCATGCTGACCACGGCTGGCTGAATTCCTGGCACAGCTTTTCTTTCGCGGACTATTACGATCCTGAGCACACACAGTTTCGTTCACTGCGGGTGATCAATGACGACACTGTCCAGCCGGGGCAGGGTTTTGGCACGCATGGACACCGCGACATGGAGATTGTCAGCTATGTGCTGGAAGGCGCGCTGGCGCACAAAGACAGCACCGGGGGCGGTTCAGTGATCCGCCCCGGTAGCGTGCAGCGCATGAGTGCGGGCACGGGTGTACGGCATAGCGAATTCAACGCTTCGCAGAGCGAAAAAGTTCATTTCCTGCAAATCTGGTTTCTGCCCAACAAGACCGGTATTCCACCCGGCTATGAAGAGAAATACTTCGATGAAGCAGAAAAGCGCGGGAGGCTACGCCTGGTTGCCTCGTCCGATGGCGCCAATGGTTCCGTAAAAATACAGACCGATGCGAAGATGTTCGCTGCACTGGTGGATGGAGACGAGCGAATTGAACAGAGTATCGGCTCAGGTGATGGTGTTTACGTCCACATTGCGCGCGGCCATGTATCACTGAATGGCCATCCGCTTGAAACGGGAGATGGCGCCATGCTTACCAATGAAGACCGCCTGGTTCTCGACCAGGGTCAAAAAGCGGAAGTGCTGGTGTTTGAATTGTGGTAAGGAGAGTCCGGATTTGGAGAGTCCGGATTTGCCTGCCACTCCACCACCAGACCCTGTTCGTCGTCCGCTGCTTGCCAGTCGCAGTCCACACCAATCCCCGGCCCGCAGACCAGTTGCTCTCGGCTAAATATCAGCGGTAGCCTTTGCCGTTGCCAGGGTGGAAGCGATGCTTCCCGCAGCAGGTTTTTAAGGCTGCGGCGCGGACGGTTGCAGTCTGTACGCAGGCGTTCCCCGCCCTGGCGCAGACGGATCGTTACGGGCTGCTCGTTGATCTTTTGCAAGCTGATCCCTACCCCCCTACGGCGCGCAAATCGGAGAGTTCCGCCAAGCTCGGGAATGGGAAGCTGCTCTTCTCCCTGCCAGACCAAATGCCAGGGAGCCTCGGGAATCGCCTGAACTATCGTTTGGGCTTTTCGTATATGTACCTGATCTCTGAAGCACCGGATTTCTGTATTCCCGAAAACGACATGCAGTTTTGTATCGGGACGCGAGGAGAGCAGCTGCCGCAGGATTTCTTCGAGCTTTACCGTACTGGGCAGTATGACGGCATGCTGCGCCAGCGTGTAGCGCAACAGGTTCCGGGCACGCGGAAAACTCAGTTTCCGTAAGTCTTCGACATGGAGTTTTCCGGGTACCGCACATTGCGCGCTATCGACTTCGGCCAATTCATCCAGTAAAGCCGATGCCTCTGCCATATGCCGGCTGGCGCGCAGGAAAGTCGTACGATAAGCGGGGAAACGCTTCCCCAGGAGCGGAAAAAGCGCGTGGCGCAGAAAATTCCGATCGAAAGATACCTCGTCGTTGCTTTCATCGGTAATCCATTGCAAAGTGTGCTCTCTCGCATAGTCTTCGATCTCCCGCCGCGAAACGTCGAGCAGAGGCCGAAGCAGCTTCGGCTTGCGCTCAAGTGCAGGGACGGAGTTCGTCGAGGCTTTCTCGTCCATTTCTTTTCGCACGGTTCTCACAACCGGCATCGCACTCAGACCCTTTACCCCTGCACCGCGCAGCAATTGCAGCAGCAACGTTTCTGCCTGGTCGTCCAGATGCTGGGCCAGCACTACATAATCCGTTTGGAGATTTCGAAAGATGCGATAGCGTTCTTCACGCGCCGCGGCTTCCAGACTGGTTCCTGGCTCGCGCGTGACTTTTACCCTGGCAATTTCAAGGGGAATGTTTCGGGACTGGCACAGATTTCGGCAGAATTCACCCCATTTGTCTGCATTGGGGCTGATGCTGTGGTTGACATGAACGGCGGAGAGCGGGAGTTGCATTTGCGAGGCAAGCGGGACCAGCAGGTGCAGCAACACTGCCGAATCCACTCCCCCGCTCAATGCAACGGTCAGATGATCGCCGGTTTGGACCTGCGTACGCAATACATGTTGCGCCCTGCGTGAGATATTATCTGACTTTGACTTCCTTGAACTTGCCATATCCCATCAACCGCTCAAAGCGTTTCTCCAGCAACGTTTCGATGGAATAGTCCTGCAGGAGCTTGAGTGAATCCTGCAAGGCTTTCTTTACGGCTTGCATGATCGCGGAATGATCACGATGCGCACCTCCGGTGGGTTCGCTGATGATCTTGTCTATCAGGTCCAGGCTTTTGAGGCGATGCGCGGTGATTCCCATGATCTCGGCTGCTTCAGGTGCCTTGTCAGCGCTTTTCCAAAGGATGGAGGCACAGCCCTCGGGAGAAATGACGGAATAGGTTGCATATTGCAGCATCTGGATTGCGTCGCCCACTGCCACAGCCAGCGCGCCGCCAGACCCCCCCTCTCCGATAACAGTGCAGATCACGGGCACTTTCAGCTCCGCCATTACATACAGGTTGTGTCCAATCGCCTCTGACTGGCCGCGTTCTTCCGCCCCAATGCCAGGATATGCTCCTGGTGTATCGATGAACGTGAACAGCGGGATGGCGAATTTTTCTGCCAGGCGCATCAGGCGCAGCGCCTTGCGATATCCCTCTGGCTTGGGCATGCCAAAATTGCGATGAATTTTTTCCTTGGTGTCACGCCCCTTCTGGTGACCGATAACCATGACTGCCTGGCCATTGAAACGCGCCAATCCGCCTATGATGGCATAGTCATCCGCAAAGCCACGGTCGCCGTGAAGTTCTTCGAAATCCGTAAACAGATTCTGAATGTAGTCGAGCGTATAGGGGCGCTGCGGATGGCGCGCAACTTGCGAAATCTGCCAAGGCGTGAGTTTCCCGTATATGCTGTTGGTGAGAGACTGGCTTTTCTTTTGCAGACGCAGAATTTCGGCTGAAATATCGACCGCTGAGTCGTCCTGGGCAAAACGCAATTCTTCTATTTTTGCTTCAAGCTCAGCAATCGGCTGCTCGAAATCCAGAAATGTAATCTTCATAAAACACCGGTTTAAGCCGAAACGGTAATAATACAGGATCAGGTGAAAACCGAGGAATCTCTCAGTAAAGCCGGGATGTCTGCGAGCCCTATTTGCCGATTCCCTGTTTGCCCCTCCATGGAGAATCATATTCCGTTTCTACTGTAGGAAACGTATAATGGAGAGTTTTTTCCAGCCCCTTCTCGGGACAGAGAGAGGAAAAGACGTTGATTACAACAGCCAATATTACCATGCAGTTTGGGGCAAAACCCCTGTTCGAGAATGTCTCGGTTAAGTTCGGCGATGGCAATCGCTACGGATTGATCGGCGCCAACGGGTGTGGGAAATCGACCTTCATGAAAATCCTGGGGGGCGATCTGGAGCCTACTTCCGGCAATGTCAGTGTAGATGCCGGTGAGCGCGTAGGAAAATTGCGCCAGGACCAGTTCGCTTTCGAAAATTGTCTCGTAATCGATACGGTGATGATGGGGCATGAAGAACTATGGCGCGTAAAGGAAGAACGCGACGCAATTTATGCCAACCCCGATGCGACGGAAGATGACTACATGCGCGCTGCGGAACTTGAAGCGAGGTTCGCCGAACTGGATGGCTATTCCGCCGAGGCACGCGCAGGAGAACTGCTACTCGGCGTGGGCATACCGTTGCCGCAACATCAGGGGCTGATGAGCGCTGTGGCGCCCGGCTTCAAACTGCGCATACTGCTTGCCCAGGCGTTGTTTGCCGATCCGGATATCCTGCTCCTGGACGAACCCACCAATAATCTCGATATCAATACCATCCGCTGGCTGGAAGATGTCATCAACACCAGTAGGAGCACGATTGTCATCATTTCGCATGACCGGCATTTCCTGAACAGCGTATGTACCCATATGGCTGACCTGGATTATGGTGAAATCCGCCTCTATCCGGGAAATTACGATGACTACATGCTTGCCTCTGCCCAGGTGCGAGAGCGCATGTTGACCGATAACGCGAAGAAAAAAGCCCAGATTGCTGAATTGCAGTCGTTCGTGAGCCGCTTTTCCGCCAACGCCTCCAAAGCACGGCAGGCGACCAGCCGTGCCCGCCAGATCGAAAAAATAAAGCTGGAAGATGTGAAACCTTCAAGCCGACAATATCCATACATCCGCCTGGACATGGACGAGCGTGAGAAGCTGCACCGCCTGGCGGTATCGGTGCAAAGCATCACCAAAGGTTTTGCCGGAATGCAAAAACCACTATTCCACAAATTCAGCATGAATGTGGAAGCAGGCGAAAAAATTGCGATTATCGGTCCGAACGGCATCGGCAAGACAACCTTGCTGCGTTGCCTTGCCGGTGATCTGTCGTCTGATGCGGGAGAAGTCAAATGGGCGGAGAAAGCGCGTCCTGGTTATTTTGCCCAGGACCATGCCACGGACTTCGACAACGATATATCGCTTACCGAATGGATGACGCAGTGGCGCGGTGAGCATGATGACGACCAGGCGATACGGAGTGTGCTTGGCAGATTGCTGTTTTCGGGCGATGAAGTCAGAAAATCGGTGAACGTCATTTCCGGCGGAGAGGAAGGGCGTATGCTGTTTGGCAAGCTCATGCTGCAAAGAAACAATGTGTTGCTGATGGATGAACCCACCAACCATCTCGACATGGAATCCATCGAATCGCTTAATGCAGCTCTGGAAAAATATACAGGCACGCTGATTTTCGTTTCCCATGACCGCGAATTTGTGTCGTCTCTCGCAACACGCATCGTTGAAATGAAGCCGGAGGGAGTCGTCGACTTCAAGGGCAACTACGAGGACTATTTGCGGAGCCAGGGAATTTTTTCGGATGGCGTGAATACGCGCGGAAGCAGTTCGGCCGCAACCAAGGAAAAAGCGCGTGCCTCATCCAGGTAACAGGATGAGTTCTTCTTTCTAATGCGTAGCCGAGAGACTGCGCAAGCCTCAAAATAAGGCTTAGCGCGAGGCAGTGAGCGCTGTGCGATAACGCTCCCAGTCGAAACAGGGGCCCGGGTCGGTCTTGCGACCCGGCGCAATATCGGAATGCCCCGCGATGTGCTCGATGGGATACGCCTTTTGCAGTTCCAGCGTGAGTTCGACCAGCGCTCTGTATTGAGAATCGGTGAAAGGCTGCGAATCGCTGCCCTCGAGTTCGATACCGATAGAAAAATCGTTACACCGACCCCTGTCCTGCCAGCAGGACTCCCCCGCGTGCCAGGCGCGTTTTTCGCACGGGACGAACTGAATGGTCTCCCCCGTCCGGCGGATATAAAAATGACTGGAAACCTTGAGACCGTGAATAGTGCGGTAGTAGGAGTGGGCTTCCGGATCAAGCTTGTTGGTGAATAACTCGGCTACGCCGTCCCCGCCAAACTCATCGGGGGGAAGACTGATGTTGTGAATCACCAGCAGACTGATTGCACACCCCGCGGGACGTTCGTCGAAATTGGGTGAAACGATGAAGCGGATGCCATTCACACATCCCGTTGCATCGATCTGCATGGGACAGCCATCCTCTCGGGCGCTGCTGGCCGCGTTAGCGTTATTTAGGCGGCTGTAACCCATTTGCACCGTCGAGTTCACGATTGCGATTGCAGGTGCAGCCGCCGATGCTCATCACTGCAAAAAAAATTGCCTTCCGAAGTAATACTTTCGCTTCTGGGCAAATGAACACCGCAGTAAACACATCGGACCATATCCTCACCTTCGAGAGATTGAGGCTGTTTATGCATCTCCTCACGTTTTTTGAGAGCACGGCGATAGCTCCTTATTACCCAGAAAAAAAGAAGGGCAATAAGGGCGAAGAACAGGATTCTACCCAAGCTGGAATCTCCGTTGCGGTATCGAAACCGGCGGCAAGCAGTTAAATGACATGTACGGCATTCTACCGCTTATGCAATGGCACGCAAGCTTGAAGGGAGATAAAAAGTCCACCAGGAGTACTCTCTCCTGGCTCCTCTCCCGCTCTGCTTATGAAAGAATGAAAGAATTAATATCGCGCTCCTCGCTGATGGAAGAAGGGCGGCGAAGAGGGTTAAATCTGAGCAGATTTGCGTACCAGTCAGGAATGAATGACGCAGATTATCCTGCGTATGACAGCGCTTTCCGGATAACGAGTAGTCGAAAACGCCAATGTGAATAAACCGAATGGTCGGGGTGAGAGGATTCGAACCTCCGACTCCTGCGTCCCGAACGCAGTACTCTACCAGGCTGAGCTACACCCCGAAAAATCAATTTTGATACTTGCGATGCCTGGAACAATACAGGTCAGGCACGTGGGCTGCAATTGTACGCAGGAAGGGGTTTTGGAGCAATCCAAATTAGCGCGGTGACTGCGCCACCGCGCCCTGCACTAAAGCAGACGAATTAGGTCCAGGTAAAACTATTAATAATTTCTCGCTACGGCAAAGGTGCTCAGCTCCAGCAGACATTGCTTGTAGTCTGAATCCGGCAGCGAGGAAATCATATTTGATGCCGTTTCGGATTCGGCTTGCGCCCGTTGTCTGGCATAATCCAGCGCGCCGGTTTGCTGGATAACTTCCAGCACGGGCTGAAATCCTCCCTCGCCTCCCTGCTCGATAGCGCTGCGTATGACCTCTGCCTGGGCACTCGATCCTGTTTTCATGGCATAGATCAACGGCAGGGTGGGCTTGCCTTCTGCCAAGTCGTCGCCCAGATTCTTGCCGGTTTCTTGATAATCCCCGGAATAATCGAGCATGTCATCGGTGAGTTGAAACGCAGTCCCCAGATGCATGCCATACACCGCCATCGCCTCTTCCTCCGCCGGGGTGGCGTTACCAAGGATCGCGCCAAGCCGTGTTGCGGCTTCGAACAGCTTCGCAGTCTTATAGCGGATCACGCGCAGGTAATTTTCCTCATCAACGTCCGGATCGCGAACGTTGAGCAGTTGCAACACTTCGCCTTCGGCAATCGTGTTGGTCGCATCGGCCAATACCCGCATGACACGCATATTGTCCACTTCGACCATCATCTGAAACGCCCGGGAATACAGAAAATCCCCGACCAATACGCTGGCAGCATTTCCGAACAGGGCATTTGCAGTCGCTTTGCTTCGCCTCAACTCGGAGGCATCCACAACATCGTCATGCAGAAGGGTTGCCGTATGGATGAATTCCACGATGGCGGCAAGATTGTAATGGTATTGGCCGCTGTAGCCGAATGCGCCCGCGGACAGGATTACCAAGGCGGGCCGTAGACGCTTCCCGCCGCTGTTGATGATATATTCGCTTACCTGCCGGATGAGCACGACCTCCGAATGGAGTTTTTCACGAATTACGGTATCCACCCTGCCCATATCCTGGGCAATCAGGCTTCTGATACGTTCAATTGACACGGAGGTTCCTGCAAAAAAGATGCCATGGTAGAAATGTCGCCACCAACGTGTCAAGTTCGAAAACAGGCAAAATTTGAATTGCGGCACAAAACTCATCCACAACAGACCTTTACCTTGAGTGGGTGACTCTGTATAATCCGCGTCTACTTCTTTTCATGGCTCCCTGGCGGGCGCAATAAACAGGATTTCATCATGTACGCAGTCATAAAAACCGGCGGAAAGCAGTACCGGGTCGAAAACGGGTTAAAACTCAAAATAGAACAGGTACCAGCAGAAATCGGGAGCGAGCTCCTGATCGACCAGGTATTGATGGTTGCTGATGGCGACAATATTTCGCTAGGGAAACCCTTGCTGAGCGGCGCTTCTGTCAAAGCAACCGTACTGGAACAAGGCAGGCATGACAAAATCCGCATTTTCAAGATGCGCCGGCGCAAGCACTATCAGAAACAGCAGGGGCACCGGCAGAACTACACCGAAATTCAGATTACCGATATTTCGGTATAAGGAGAGTCTGGAATGGCACATAAAAAAGCAGGTGGCAGTTCCCGCAACGGGCGGGACTCCAATTCCAAGCGTCTTGGTGTGAAGCGCTTTGGCGGCGAACTGATTCCGGCTGGCAGCATCATCATCCGCCAGCGGGGTACAAGGGTTCATCCGGGCGAGAACGTCGGAATGGGCAAGGATCACACACTGTTCGCCAAGGTGGATGGCAGGGTAAACTTCACGGCCAAAGGGTTGCCGCAGCGCAAGACAGTGAGCATTATCCCGGCTTGATTTACTGGGATTTCTCAGGAAAAGCCCTATCAGCCCGATAGGGCTTTTTTGTTTGCATCCTGGTAAATTGATTCCATGAAATACATTGACGAAGCGATCATCCACGTAATCGCTGGAAAAGGCGGGGACGGCGTCGCAGCCTTCCGCCGGGAAAAATATATTCCGAAAGGCGGCCCCTCCGGGGGTGACGGCGGACGCGGAGGCAGCATTTACGCCATAGCTGACCGCAACATCAATACATTGGTGGACTACCGGTTTGCTCGCATCCACCGTGCAAAAAACGGCGAAAATGGGCAAGGCTCTGATCGCTACGGAAAAGGCGCCGAGGATATTGTGTTGCGCATGCCCGTTGGCACCGTTGTCACCCACGAGGCTACAGGAGAGCTGGTGGCCGACCTGGCCGAGCATGATCAAAAAATCCTGCTGGCGAAAGGCGGCACGGGGGGATTAGGCAATCTGCACTTCAAATCCAGCACAAATCGCACCCCCCGGCAATTCACGCTGGGTGAACCAGGAGATGAAGGCGACCTCAAGCTGGAGCTCAAGGTTCTTGCAGACGTGGGACTGCTCGGCATGCCAAACGCGGGCAAGTCGACTTTGATTCGCGCAGTTTCTGCGGCACGCCCAAAAGTAGCTGATTACCCTTTTACCACCATGCACCCTGCTCTAGGCGTGGTGCGCGTGGATCAGAACCGCAGTTTCGTAATGGCCGATATTCCAGGACTGATCGAAGGCGCAGCCGAAGGCGCCGGACTTGGGCACCGCTTCCTGAAGCATCTTGCGCGTACCCGCCTGTTGCTGCATGTCGTCGATATTGCACCGCTCGATGAAGCGGTTGATCCGGTGCATGAGGCCAGGGCTATTCTCGAAGAACTGAGGAAGTATGACGAAGCCCTCTATCGCAAGCCGCGCTGGCTGGTGCTCAATAAGGTCGATATGCTGCCGGAAAATGAGCGCGAAAAAGTATGCAGGAAATTCATCCGTAGCCTTGGCTGGAAAGACAAAAATTTTGCCATCTCAGCCATGACGGGGGATGGCTGCAAGGAACTGACCTACGCGATCATGGAATTTCTGGAGCAGGAATCGATGGGCGAAAATCAGGACTTGGCAAAATCTGCAGAACCGGATACATCCGATTGATTTCCGTTCCGTGTCCATTAATGAGCGCCATCCGTTGCGATCCCTTCCACTCCTTTACCAGGAATCAGGAGCACAGCACATAGCGCCCAAGTTGTACTACACTTTAAATCAGATTTACAGAATATTTTTTGACTGTGGAGGAATGATGACAAAACTTGCCGAGGCGGAACTTGCGGGACTGGATGCCGTTATAGAAGCGAGAAGGACGACATCCGATACGTCCGACAAATATGAGCAGATCGTGATACCCATTGGTAATGCCGGCACGGCTGTAGCGGGTGACAACGCGGGCTTATCAGGGGGCGAGGGCCTGTCGCTGGACGCACTCATGAAACTTCGCGAGAACGCGCTGATCTGATATAAACTCACCATGTCATTAGTCCCTATCCTGCTTTATTCGATAGTGACTCTTTGGCTGGTAATCACGTTATTGGCGCAGCACTCGCGCTTCCAGTCCGTTATCAACCGGCTTAACGGACTTCATATCATTCCGCGCTGGACATTCTTTGCACCTAATCCTGGAGTCAGGGATTATCACCTGGTTATAAGGGACCGTTACCGCGATGGACGGCTGACAGACTGGAAAAGCGTGCCTGTTTATCTGCCGCGCCCGAAATTCGCGTACTTGTGGAATCCGCAGAAGCGTGCATCGAAGATTCTGACTGATGCCATCCAGGCAATAAAGCTGTTGTTGAAACGCGACGATGTAGGACCCTCCGGACTTCCTTTCACCGTCCCCTATCTCCTTCTTTTGCATTACGCAGCCCATGCTGTGCAGCCCGAGCCGGACGCTGCCGAGTTTCAAATCGCGATTATCGAAGCTACAGGGCATCTCGAGCGGGAACTGGAATGTTCATTCCTTTCCAGTTTTCATAGCCGATGGTAACTGAGGGCATGGCAGACATCGCCTTATGCCTCGTCATCACCAAGACTCTATTGGCTGCATGGGCCCTGCTTTCCGCAGCGGAATGGTTTGCCAACCTTCAACTATTCCGGTCTGATGGTTTGCTCACCTGGAATATTCTGCGCCTGCGCCCACGCCTTGTAATCCCGGCGTCCATCCGCCATCGTGTGCACGCGGAATCCGCTGTAATTGCTGTCCTGGTATGCCGTATCGTCGCGGGACTTTTGCTGCTGATCCCCTATCCCAATCATGCGGATTTGCCGTGCAGCCTGCTCATTCTGCTTTCATGCTTCTACATGTCACGCCGCACCTGGTTCGGCGGCGATGGATCGGATCAGATGGGAATGGTCATTGCCGCAGGTGTCGCCATCATTTCCGGCGGCCTTGTGCTGGATGATATGAACGTGACGGCCTCCGGTGTTTTTGCAATCAGCGGTCAAGCGGTCCTCGCCTATTTTGTTGCCGGCGCCGCCAAGGTTGTTTCGCCGGTCTGGCGAGACGGAAAAGCATTGCCCGGTGTGATGAGAACCCGAACATACGGACACTCCCTTGCCGCGGGTTTTGCCTCAAAGCGACCCGCCTTCTGCAAGCTTGTATGCTGGCTGACTATCGGGACCGAAATGCTGTTTCCACTCGTTCTATTGGCACCACCCGGCGTGGCGATTGCAAGTCTTTGCTGCTTCGCCCTTTTTCATTTTTCCAATGCCTATTTCATGGGATTGAACGCGTTTGTCTGGCCTTTTCTCGCAACTTATCCGGCTGTCATGCTAGCCAATTCGGCGGTCCGAAACTGGATAGGCTGGATATGACAGCGACTGCGAATGATTCAAATCGTCTCTCCGTCATTTATGACAGAGAATGCCCTTTTTGTGCGGCGTTTGTGAAGCTTTATGCTCTACGGAAGAATATAGGCGAGATAGAGCTCATCGACGCCCGCACAACGCCTGATCTGGTCCGGAAGTTGCGGACCCAAGGCATGGAAATCAATGAAGGAATGGTCGTGATATGGCGGGGGCATTATTACCACGGGGCTGATGCAATGCACCTTCTTTCCATACTCGGCGCTGACAGGGGATTTTTTGGGAGGCTGAACAGGTTCCTGTTCCGCAACAGAAACGCCGCTGAGGTAATTTATCCCATGCTCGCGACCGGCCGCAGAGTGGTCCTATCGTTACTGGGCAGAAAAATGATTTCACACCAATAACAGTCAAGGTCGGTTTTTCCGAAAAAATCAGAAAGGGGCGGACACGACGAAAATCAGGGCAATACAGCTATACCTCTCCTGCTCCCTTCATCAGCATTTTCTTTCGCGCCCACCGCTTCTTCTGCCAGATGATCACTCCCGTAACCGATAGCATCGCCACCAGCAGACCCATGACGGATACGAAAATGCGTCCGGGAAGACCGACGATACGTCCGGAATGCAGCGGAAATTGCGCCTGCATGAAAATATCACCCGCACTGCCCTCACCCGGCACATTCGCTCCAGCGGGCGTTCCATCCCTGCCATCGAAGAAGAGCGAGGGATTTCCCAGTCCCACATCGCCATGATCGTTCCCCGGCTCGAAGAAGACCACACCATAAACACCCACTTCGGAGTCATAAAATATGCCACCGGGTGGCGTGCTCCATCCGCGCTTTTCCGCTTCGGTTATCGCACCCTGCAGGATGGTGTAGCGATCCACCATCGGCTCGACAGGATGATCGGCAGGATTCGGGGTACGTGTGAAGGGACTGGGCGACAGGGTCGAAAACAGCGACACCAGCGGCCGCATGACCTGCTGGTTAAGGTTCATCGATACGGCAGTCACGGCCAGGATCAGCAGAAAACCCCATACCCACACTCCACCGGATCGATGCAGATCGAAGTTCAGCCTTGCTCCTCCCTGCCGCCAGCGGAATGCAAAGGATTTGGTCCATGCACTCGCCCTGGGAAATGAAATCCACAGGGCAGTGAAGCAATCGAGTGCCCAGATGATCGCGAGAGTCCCCATGAACAGGATACCCAACTCGATTCCAAACCCGTCCGGAATATGCATGCTGTAATGCAGCTTATATAGAAACGGCAGCAGATTCTCGCGGCTGAGCGAGATCTCGCCCCACATGCGCCTGCCGCGCACTTCTCCATCAACTGGGTCGAGGGCTATCTGGTTGAAATCCAGATCGAAGGCCATGCCTGTTGCCGGGTCGAGGCGCGGCTTCACTGCCAGACCAAGGTTATGCCCCGACTCGACGGAAAGCGGAACCCAAGTCACCAGTAACCGGGGGTCCGCTGCTTCCAGTCTATCTGCCAGCAGCAGCGGAGGCCGTGAGATGCCAGCAGCATTCCTTGCTTCGTATAATTGGGGATTCAGCCACTCATCCAGCTCATGATCCCATGAGATGACAGCGCCGGTAAGACCGGATACGAAAAGAAATGCGGCCAATAAAAGACCCGCCCAGCGGTGCGCCAACACAAGAAAATTGCGTCCGATCGAAAGTTTCTCCGTGCGCCGGGTATCTTGTGCTCCGGTTACGCCCGGCACCGTGATCATTCGTTTCATTGCTTCATGTCACACCGTTAAGTACCAGCGGCGGAGCCGCGGTTGCGTGCGCGGCATCTTTCAGTGAGGGGCGGCCATTGAACGTCAGGCATCCGCTTTCCATACGTATCAACCGGTCGGCAAGATGAAAGTAACGGTCATCGTGCGATATCACCAATACAGCCTTGCCCATGGCGCGTAATTCCGGAAGGAGCTCGCGGTAAAAGACTTCCTTGAAGACCGGGTCCTGATCCGCTGCCCATTCGTCGAATATAAAAAACGGGCGATTTTCCAGATAGGCAACCACCAAAGCGAGACGCTTGCGCTGTCCTTGTGAAAGGGCAAGCGTCGTGAAAGCCCCGTTCTGGACTTTAACCTTGTTTTGCAGGTGGAGTTTGGCTAAAAGCCGGTTGCCTTCGTCATCCAGATCAACTCTGCCCGTTTCCAGCAAGCGGTCGAACAGATGGAAATCCGAAAAAACCGTCGAAAAAATCTGCCTGTAGCGATCCCGGTTTGTCTCATCGACCGCTATTCCATTGAAAACTATCTGCCCTTCCTCCGGGGGGTAGAGTCCAACCAGCAATTTGGCCAGAGTGGTCTTGCCGCTCCCGTTGCCTCCCACCAGAAAAGTAATCTCTCCGGGACAGAAATCCAGATCGATGGGACCGAGCGTAAACAATTCATCGCTCTGTTCATGATAATACCGGTGCAACACGCCCTGAAGTGCGATGGACTGCAAGCTGGGGAGAGAAGAATTATCGGTCTCGATTTCCAATGTGGTCATCGCCCGCGTTATTTCCTCGATCCGCTTCGCAGAAACCTTGGCCAGATTGGCGCGGGGAATATTCAACAGAAGTGCTTCGAGTGGCCCCACCATGTAAACGAACACCAGCGCGTAGCCCGTCATGACCAGAGCCCGGTCAGGACCATCACTCACCAATGCGAATAATACCATTCCGATAAACACATAGAGCAGGAACTGAGCCCATCCACCGGATGCGACGAAGACGGACATTCCAAAAGTCCTTTCGCGGCGCACGGTTTCGATCGAGCTCGACAGCACTTCTTCATAAAATGCCTTCCGTTTCCGGTTATTGAGGCGAAGTTCCTTGGCCCCGTCAGTCAGGGACCGAAAATAGGAAAACAGTTTGTCCTGCTCTTCGGAAGCGATATTCAAATGGCGTATTGCGCGCAGGTGTGCGAGATGATATCCCACCGCTCCCAGGCCGACCACAAGGATAGCGAGCAGGAACACCTGCCATGACAGCCACGCCATATAAAGGAGACATCCAGCGACGATGACGGCATTCATCAGGATGACGGGAAAGCTCACAAAGAATTCGGCAACGTGGGTGCAATGCTCGGCGAGGACCGACTGTATGCGGGCAGCTCCCACCGTTTCAAGATTACGGTAGTCGGCGGCAAGCACCTTTCTGGCGACAAAGCTACGCAATTCGGCGTGCGCTCGTTGTCCCAGGCGCTCGAAAAGGATCGCTGCGCTTACATAACTCAGCATCACGGCAATGGCAGTGGCAATAAAAACGAGCGCCATGGTTCCGCGTTCGCTCTCGGCCGCAGTGAGTGCGGAACTGATCTGCGCGATGAGAAACACGCTGCAAGCACCGTGGAATACTGTGACCAATGAAGCGCCTGCCAATAATACCCTGGATTGGTTGATGAGATATTTGAGCATGGCTGCCCCGCAATAAAATGGATATCAGGGAAGACGAATGAGAATTACAATTATTTACACTCGAACAGTTCACATCATCTCCTGTTAATCACCAGAGCAGGTTCCGGGCATTTCATTCCTTGGAGCAATTTCGCTCCTTAGGGCAATTTCCTCTTGTCCTCTTGCATGGCATGGAAAGACAATTGCAGCAGGAGTGTTTGCCGTCATCCGCTTAGGCAGTTATCCGCTTAGCAGTTATCCTCGTAGCCCTTCTAATCCCCCATTTCCTCTAGAACAGGAATTTTCCCCGTACTTCTCCTAAGGCCATCGCTTTCACAATGAGCAATTAATCCAGCAGCAAGTGTAAAAAATAATGTTTCTCATTCGTCTTTAACCGGAATAACAATGCGAAAGACAGCGCAGTTCTCACAATACTTATCCGGAAAACGAGATGGGACATTTACACGAGCAAGGCCAGCATCTCTCGGCTCGGGCCGCGTCGATTATTTGCCGTCCCGATCGGACTGCATATTCGGCTACGCTCGACGGCAACACTTTGCTTTTACAACCAGTGAATGGTGTCGAAAATTCGCGGTGGCAACTGGGTCAGCAGGCTGACGGATTGACTCTGGAATGGAGGGGATCCGGAGCTGAAAAACCAAAGCTCGTGGAAGTATTGACGGCAATTGAAGCTGCGTTCGTCAGTTTTCCTGTCGCAGATAAACTGAATCTTCTGGCTC
>Ga0134128_10002706_pt1 | contig 21824 bp, 16 predicted proteins | sample KB31754_FD_96462 | JGI IMG/M metagenome (GOLD analysis project Ga0134128, IMG submission 96462) | Terrestrial soil microbial communities with excess Nitrogen fertilizer from Kellogg Biological Station, Michigan, USA - KB3-175-4 | ecosystem: Environmental > Terrestrial > Soil > Unclassified ... | reverse complement strand
TATTTCACCTCACAACTTGTGTGGGCAGTGGCCGCACGGGTAAGTCCAATTGTTGCCGCGCACTTGTAGATGATCAGCCGTGGCAGACCAAGTGCATTTTTGAGGGCATCCCCGAAACCGACTCTTAGGGAATGACAATGACTCAACTGCTGCGCCACTTGTGGTCCGACGATACCGCCCAGGATGTAGCCGAGTACGCCGTGATGTTAGCTGTAGTGCTGACTATCACGGTGGTGACGGTGAGGCTGATAGGAGTGAACTCCAACAAGATGTTCAGCGAAATCGGCAGCAAGCTGAGCTGAGCTCAAGGACGAAATCATGCCTAACAAAGACTTGCAGACAGATTCCACATCGCGGATGTCCGATTTTTCTTTTGGACTTTTCTCTTCGGGCCAACAGCCGCAATACGAGGAAGTGGCTGAGCAAACAGTTCCAAAACCGCAAGGCAAGCGGCACGGAAGTTCCACACTGGGCGACGCAGCGGTAGCGGTAGTAATTCTGTGCGTGGCCGTCGTGGGCTGTTTCGGGATCAACAGCGAAATGGTGGTTCGCCAGTTCCCGCAGCTTGCGGCCGTACTGCATTTGACGGCGCCGGCCCGAAATGCGGCCCTGCCATCGGGAGCCAACGCCCAGGTCAAGGTATGGGTGGACCTGAATACGGCTCTGTATTACTGCCGGGGAACCGAGTTTTATGGGCGCACCAAGAACGGCCGCTACCTGAGCCAGGTTGACGCGCGGCTGGCGAACTTTGAACCGGCTGAACGCAGAGAGTGCACGGCGGGGTCCAGCGCGACGCTAAGGAAAGGGGATTAGGCGCGCCGCTAGAGTGAGCTGTTCTTATTCACAAACATGTACTCGGGTCCTGCCGGGCTAGCCTCGGGACTGTAATCAGCATTAGCCCCTGGGCGCGGAGTCGGATTGTTCTTCGGGGGCTGGGGGAGCGAGTTCAGCTGCGGGGCGGTGGGAGCCGCGCAAAAAACTGCCGATTTTGCCCAGCGTGATCATAACCTTATTCCAGAAGATCAGAAGAAAAGCAAAAGCCGCGGCCAAGCCCGAAGTGAGAGGCAACAGTTGATCGGGCCCACCGTAGAGAATCAAAGCAAAGTGCATCTCACCCCCAGGTTGCCGCCAAAGCACCGAAGTAGTAGGGCGCCGGCGTTCTAGCAATCTTACTACAAAACGCCGGGGCAGCTGATCTCACCCGGTATCGCTTTAGCAACTCACCGTGCTTATCGCCAGCGGTCCACCGCATCCCACCAGAGCAGTTTGGTCCACTCGAGAAGCGCGGTTTTTGCCCACTCGCGGTGCTGCCACCAGTTCACGCCGAAGTCATACCTGTTGTGGGCAGCTGACACCGACCACTGGTACTGCGGCAGGCGAACACGAACAATCTGAAAGGCGCGACGGGTGTGGTAGTCGGAAGTGACCAGCAGCACGCGGCGCGCGCCAGTTGTACGCAAACAATCGGCCACGTGTCCGGCTTCCTCATCGGTAGAGTCTCCTGTGATAGGGCACATCTTGGCTTTGTCCAGCAGGGCGCCGGCGCTGGTTTGAATGAATGCCTGCCCCATGCTGAAGGGGGTGCGGCCAAACTGCACGACGTCGGTGCGGGCATCCAGGAAGAGAATATTCGCGTAACCTTTGCCCAACATTTCCAGCCCTTTGTAGTAACGGTCATCCCGACCGCCGGCCAGCACTACGATGGCCTCCGACCGCTGGGGCTGATCAATAACCAGGAAACGTCCGGCATAGCCCAGAAAAAAAATTATCAGGAGCAAAAAAAGACCTGCCAAAGACAGAATAATGCGGCGCCGGCGCTTATTCATGTTGCCAATGTACTACCTTGGTTGTTCACGACCAGCGGGGCAGTGCCCAAACTATCACTGCGCCGGAATGGTGGGCACCGAAGCCGGAACGGGGGCCGAAGAGGGCGTGGAACTCTTGGAGGAGCCGCGCATGCCCAAGGCAATGCCGCCGACGGCAGCACCCGCCGCACCCAGAATGATGTAGAGTTTTTTGTGGCTTTTGGTGGGATGGGTGGTTTCGATCAGCGAATCGGTAGGAAACGACGTTTGCCAGATGCTGTCCTGCTCCTGGTCTTCCGCGGTCAGCTCCAGGCGGCTCACCATGCCCGGGCTGACCACCACAGTCTGGCCCGCGGCTACGTCTACGGGGGCGGTGCTGGTGCCGTGCAGTGGGCGGACCAGCACGATTCCGGAGTAAACAATCACGCGGGTGTCGCCCGAGGTGGCATCCAGGTAAAAGTCACTGTTCCCGTGGGATGTGATGCGGGCCTGAGAGGTGGTCACATCGTAAGCGGCCTCGCTCTTATGAAAACGTGCCACTTCGCTGCGCACTCGACCGGATAGCACCCGGACTTCCGCGGTCTCCACCGCAGGATTGTTGCGCGCCACCTGCATTGCGGTGTCGCCGCCGAGGCTGAGCACCTCGCTACCGCGCAAACGGATTCTCAGGCGCCCGGAATGATTGGTGCGCAATATGGCATTGCGAGCCAGAGGGCCCTCCTTTTCCACGGCCTGGTTGTCCATGGTGGCGCCCGCTTTCACACCGATGATGGCGCCCACATTCTCCGGAGCGGGATAGCTCTGCCCGGCAGAAAGCGTTGCCTGAACCAGCAATCCACAAAGCACCAGCGCCCAGGCCTGACGCGACAGTGAATTCCCGTTTGCCGTAATCGCTTGCTGTGTGCCCTCTGCGCGCATGTGAACACTCCTCATTGAACGGTCAAGCTTACCTCGGTGGAACTTTGCCTTCCCGCGGCTGCGCTGGCATGGATCACAACTTTATAAGTACCGGAAGGCGTGGTGCTGCCGGGCGTGGGCGGGGAGGTTGGGCTGCTGGGGGGAGAAGAAGAGCTGGTGCCGCTGGCGCCGCTGCAGGCGAAGAGAGCAAGCAGGCAGACCAGCAGCAGAAACGCGAGCAAGAGCCGCTTACGGCGTTGGCGGGGCTCCGCGCTCCCGAGGGCGAAGATTATGCCGAAACAGGGCAAAGCGAGAGCCAGCATCCACCCGGCAGCTTTGCGAGGGAGCGCCAGTTGCGCCGAACCTCCGGCCGTGGTGATGGTGAGTTGTGTACTCAGTGGGCCGCCGCCCGGCTGCAGGGTGGGGGGTGAAAAGGAGCACGAACTGTTGGCCGGCAGGCGGGCGCAGGAGAAGGCAAAGCTCTGGCCGGCGGCGGCGCCATTGGGATCAAAATTAAGGGTGAACGTTGTGCTCTGGCCGCCAGTGACCGTGGCCTGTGCGGGGCGGGCAGATAACGGCCCAGCTGGTGTCACTCCGGGAGGGTCTACCCGCTCGGTGAGACCATAAACAGAATTGGCTGGTGTTCCGGAATTGAACTTGGAGACCTCATTTCCCGAATTAATGTTGAACTGAACCACATCGGAACTGCAATAATCCGCCGCCCAGAAGGAGGCCTTATCCGAATCCAGCGCCAGGCTCACCCAGCAATTTTCGCCGGAAGCGGTGTAGGTCATGATCTTGCGCCCCTGCGAATCGAAGCGGACGATGTCCTGCTTGTCGGCCACCAGCACGGTTTGGTCGGGCAGTATCTTGACGGCCAAGGCGGTGTTCAAGCCGGTGGCGAAGGAGGGCATCTGCTGCCGGGCGCAGGCGTTGTAGCGCAGGACGGAGGAACCCTGTGAGGTGTAGAAGATGGTGCAGCCATCCGAAGCCAGATCAATCCAGTCGCTGCCTTCCTGCTCGGTGGTAACCGAATAGGCGGCCATCAAGTTGCCGTAAGCGTCAAACTTCAAAATGGCGTGGCTGCAGCCGGTCTCGCCCACGTAGCCGTTGCCGGCCGGGTCGAAAACGATGGATTCGGGCTTGCAGTTATAACCGCTGCCGTACGTGCCCTTGGGCGTGTCACTACCGTCGAATTTGCTGACCGTGTCGGCAGTGAAATCGGTGGTGTAGAGGTTCTCCGCGGAATCGAAGGCCATGCCGGTTATGGAGCCGCCCTGATTCGAGTTCAACGTGGCCTGCTTGTTTCCCGAGCGGCTGAATTGCTGCACCTGGCCACCGCCGATGCTCACAAATAGAACCGGATCATCGGTCACCGTCACCGGTTTGGAAACCGACTGGGAGGAGTTGCCCGCCTTGTCATGGGCTATGACGGTGACGGTGTAGCTGCCACCGCTGACGTAGGTATGGGTGGAACTGTTGCCGGTGAGGTAGTAGCCGTCGCCAAAATCCGTCAGCACTGTCCCCAGGTCGTTACCGGCGTCGGAGCAGGTGGCGGTGGCAGTCACCACCAGCGGAGCATTCCCCGAGGAGGGAGAAACCTGAACCGTGCAAGCGGGCGTGCTGGTGGCCACGGTCACCACCTGCGATGCCGTGCCTTGGTTATTGGCGGGATCGGTGGCGGTTACGCTCACGGTAAAGCTGCCCGAAGTATTGTAGGTGTGGGCGCCGGTAGTGGAGTTTGTGTTGGGGGTGTTGTCTCCCCAGGAGATCACAGTAGTAAGGGTGTCGCCATCCGAGTCTGAGCACAGGGCGGTCGCCGTGACCGTCAGCGGGGCTGAACCGCTGGTTGGCGTGACGTTCAGGGTGCAGGTGGGAGTCTGATTCCTGTTGACGGTGACGGCCTGGGTAGCCGAGCCGGAGAGCCCGCCGGGATCGGTGGCGGTGAGAGTAACGTTGTACCGCCCCCGTGCAGTGTAGGTGTGGGTGCCGCTAGTGCCGTTGGTGTTGGTGTGGTCGCCCCAGTCCAAGACCTCGGAAAGAGTATCCCCGTCTGGGTCGGTGCAACTGCCAGTGGCGGTGACCGTGAGCGGAGCCGTGCCGGTGGTAGGGGTAACTGACAGAGTGCAGGTGGGCGGCTGATTAGGAGGCGGCGGGGGAGGCGGCGGCGGCGTAACCGAGACCCCCTGAGTAGCGGTGGCGTTGTTCAAGCCATCGGTCGCGGTTACGGTCGCAACATAGTTGCCGGCAGCGCCGTAGGTGTGCGGCAGAGAGAACGAACTCTGAGTTGTTTGCACTTGCGGGGAACCGTCACCCCAATCGAGAACTACGAACGTGATGGGAAGTGCCGAGTCGGTGCAATTGACGGTGGCAGTAACCGGAAGCGGCGCCGGGCCGCTGGCAGGCGACACCACGAGGGTACACTGCAGCGGATTACCCTGGGCTAAGGCGGAGAGCGAAAGCGCGAGGCAAACCGCCAGAAACACAACAGATTTGCGCATCATGATGATGCCGGGTCCTGGGTTGTTGGGCTGTCCGTCCTCGTTCGCGGTCGTGGTCGCTGCCGCGTTTCCCCTGAATCTGCTTAGGATTCAGCTCTGCCGGCCAGAGTTGTCCTGCAATTATACCCTCCCGGCGTCAGGCTGCAAGGCCCGCTGGGCGCGGGGAAGCCGGGAATCCGCGTCAGAGCTGGGCTGAGCCTGGGCCTGTGGCTGCCATAGCCACCTGCGAAGACTCGACCTGGCGCTGGGCTTTGCTCCGTAAGATAAAGAGGGCAAACAGGATAAGTGTTGTGGCGACAGAAAGAAGAGAACGGTAGGTAACCATGGCCGCGGGCGTATCGCGGACGAACATCTCGCGCAGTTCCACAATCGGCACAGATAACACCGCGGCAACTGCCAGGGGCGTTCCCCAGCCAGGGCGGTGCACGGGTTGATCGTCAGCCAACTGGCTATTCAGGCGCAGATCGCGCGCCACCAGTCCTAAACCCGAATACCACACCAGCGCGAGGACAAGCGGAATATCGTAGAGGCTGCCGGAATAATACTCACCCCGGTCAATGGCGACGCTGGCCATGAAAGAGCCCACCGCATAGAGGGCGGCGGCGGCGAAGAAATGGACATAGAAAGTCCGCCATTTCCCCCTGCTTCTCCATAGGGCCACACCGGCCAGCAACGCCAAAGAAATGTTGGCCGCACCATAAACCACGTTGTAGTTCTGGTCCCACCAGCTGGGAAGATTTGCAATTTCCCGCCAGGGAGTTACGAAATACAGGTACAGATACAGCCACCATACGATGACCATGCCGGCATTAGCAACGTTGAGGAAGTTGGGATTCTCCCTCTGGTCAAGATGAGGCCGTACCGCCAGAGCCATCATCATGGGGAGAACGTGCAGGTAGAGAACTACGTCGCCCCAGAAACCGGAAGCAGGGGGAGCGTGCAGCACGGTTTCATAAAAGGTCCACAACACCTGGTTCAGAAGCCACAGGGCGAACCCCAAGGAAAGAAGGGTCCAGAAGGTAGAGGAACTGCCGCGGCCACCAACCTGGTTGGGCAAAGTGGTGAGATAACAGGCAAGCAGCAGCAGGGTCTGCAAGCCGTCGGAGACGGCGTGCAGGGTGTATCCATCTGGCAGCATTAAAGAGAAAAAGATTTGCCCGCAGACCAGGATGCCTGCTGCCGTGAACCACGCGACACTAGCTCGCTTGAACAACTTCCAGCCTTGAGTGTGGACTTGGCGGGGTCCCAGTAATGGCCTGAGCTTAGCGTTCCTGAGGTCACTTTCGGAAGATGACTATGGTAACCATCGCGAAGGGTGGGCAGGGGACGTCAGGGAAGGCGCTTTTCCGCTGAGCTGAGGGCAAAGATTGAAGCCAGAGCGGGCGGGAAGTTTCCAAACGCACCAGCACGCTTTCAGCGTCCGACTTTGTTTTCCCGCAGGGCGGGAAAAAGCCACTGCTTCAACTGGGCGTGCAACTCGCTGGACAGATGAACGAAGCGGATGCCAGCACGCCCGTGTTTATCGGCCCAGGCGATCTGTCCCTGCACATCAATGGGCTGGCGGAGTCCAGGCAGGGTAAAGCGGGCACGCACCGACTGGCGAACGGTAGCGGCCTGCGAAAGCCGTACCGCCACTCCTCCCTCGCTGACGTTGAGCACCACAGCTTTGATTTCGTGGCCGGGAGTGAACTTGAGGCAAACCGGCGCGTAAGCAGGCTTGCGCAGTTGTTGCCGCCGCTGCGGGTACAAGAGGCTTTTGACGGCGCGCAGGCCCTGGAGGGCGCGGTCGAGGGTGATGGGCTCATAAAGAACAAACTTCGCGCCCATGGCGAAAGCCTCGCTGACGCTGGTTTCGCCGCCCAGGATAGCCGCAATCATGGTCTTGTTTTCGAATTGCTGGCGTATCTCCTTGAGCAGGATGTCAGCGCCGGGCACGCTGAAATCAATCACCACAGCTTCGAATTTCTTACGATCCATGAGGGCGATGGCAGAACTGGGTTCGCTGCACACCACAACGTCAATCTCCAGGCGCGAAAAGGCGCGCATCAGAACAGCGACCTTGTCCGTGTCGCGCGACAACACCATGGATTGCAGAAGCATGCACAAGAATGGTATGGCGAACAAGTCTGAGGCAGTAGGTTACCGAGGTCATTATCCTGCCGTCAGCAGTACTAGACGGCGTGCTGCAGGTTTTGACGGCAGTTATCGCAAGGGCAGGTAGAGGCTGAATCCAGAAAGGAAACTGGGACAATGCCTTCAAGGTGGCCGCAGCCGTGGCAGTAATACCGGGCCAGCCCCAGAGACATCATGTTCTCGCCGCAGAACGGGCAGGCGTGGTCGGCAACCTGTCGCTGAGAGAGAACTTGTCGGCAAGCCGGCGCGGGCAAAGCGGCGGGCATGGGCTCACTCTCCAGGTCCATGTCGGTGGTGAACTCCTCTGCCTCGCGTGCAGAACTGTCGCCCAGATGAACCCAACTGATGCTCAAGCCCAGAAAGGCAATAGCGCCGCAGACCGCAAAGTCAATGGCCGGTTGCTGAAGTTGGCGCGCGGCATCCAGGGTGATTATCCGGAAGGCAACAACGAGAGCGCATGCAAACAGCGCTAACCCGCCCATCGCAATCAGCGTGGGCCTGAAGTCACGCAGCACATGCTTAACCCGGGAGGCACTCTCTTGCGAGCTTCCCGGCGAAAGTTCGCGGCCCCTGGTTTCATTAAAGGTCAGGTTGTGCGCGACGCTGCTAGCCATGATTTCCTCACCATCTTGAGCAGTTGGGCCGAGGAACCGGGCCGGAGATGGCACATAAGCTACAGCTCAAAGAACATGGAGGGAATGGCACTGACGTGCCACAGGGCTGAGGATAGGGGCTGACCCCGCTCGGGCCAGAGCACGAAGTCTGGGCAGGGCGCCGAGGCTAAGGGGTGGCCGGGCTAACAGGACGGGAACCGTTTCCGGAGCTGAGCAGAATGGCGGCTGTGGTTCCGGCGGCGGCGGCGCCCCCGAAAATAATGGCCGCCGTTTTCCTGGTCATGTGAAAGCCGCTGCCTGTGGGCGGGGCGCCGTGGTTTTTTCTGGGGCCTTCGCTCTGGTCTGAATCCTGGCGAGTCGTCTCCTGACCCGGCTGCAGAATGGTGGTGGAAGAGCCATCATCAATGGCCAATGTCCCTTGGCGGGCGGCGATCTGGACGACTCCATCGGAAGCGGAGACTTCGAACTTGGCCGCGCGCTGGGCAACAGGAGCGATAGTCAGCTTGCCGGCACGCACTGCCATGGCCTGGGAAGTGGTAACCACAACGCCGCCATGACCCATGTTCACGGAATTGCCCTCAAACCGGACCGAGGAATCCGCCAAAACGAGGACCATGGAGCCTTCGGCATTGATGCTGGCGACGGAATCGGGCCGGGTGGCAACAGTATCGCCGACAAACAGGGCAGAGGAACGCAGTACCTTGTTCGCGCTGGAGGTGGCGTCGCTGTCGCTTGTCAGCATGGCGGAATTGGCGGCGACCAGAAAGCTGGGCGCCAACAGCAACATGGAGGCAAGGAGCTGTGTTCTCAAGGAGAAACGCACGATTCGCATCCCGGTGAAAATTTGAGTGCAGCCATAGTAGCGAAAGAGAAAGGGCGAGACAATTACTTGGGTGGTTACTAAAGATGGCTGCTGGCCAAGGAGTCTCGCTTCGTTTCCGACCGTAGGGCCGTGCGCGGTACAGATGCCCATGGTCCTTTTTCCTTAGGGTCACGTCAGCACAGAGGCGGGCTGTGCTCCTTCCGTAACCGCTTTGGGCGTCGCTTCCTCGCTCCCGATTCGAAGAGAATATAGCCGGTTCGCGACTTAAGGATATCCAACCGGATCTTGCCATGGAATTATTCTCAAAAGTGGTAGCATCGCATGCGACACCAGCACAGGACCCCGGGCAATCACTGCCGCAGGCAGAGGCGCCAGGAAGAGTAATGACGCAACCCTGGAGACATTTAGAAGGTCAAGTCATAGGCGGGAAGTTCCGCCTGACCCAGTACCTGGGAGGCTCCGACCACAGCGCCGTGTTCCTTACGGAACGGGGGCAGGGAGAACCGCGCAAGGCGGCGATCAAATTTGTTGCGGCGAACCCGGAGAAGGCGGCGCGCCAGCTCAGCCGATGGGCGGAGGCGGAGAAGCTGTCACATCCGAATTTGCTGCGGCTGTTCGAGATGGGGCAATGCCGGGTTAAGGGAGAGGATCTGCTGTACCTGGTGATGGAGTATGCGGAGGAGAACCTGTCGCAGGTGGTTGCTTCGCGTCCCCTTACGCCAAGCGAATGCCAGGCAATGCTCCCCCCGCTTCTGGAGGCCCTAGCCTACGTACATCGCCAGGGCTTCGTTCACGGCCGCCTCAAACCGTCCAGTATCATGGCCGCCGGCGAGCGCCTAAAGATCTCTTCTGATGGGCTGGTAGGGGCGGGGGAGGCGGGCAGGGAGCTGGGTGCAGCCAGCGTTTATGATCCGCCTGAAGCCGGTACTGAAGGCCTCTCCGCCGCGGGAGATGTGTGGTCTCTGGGCATGACCCTGGCAGAAGTATTGACCCAGAAGGTGCCGCTGCTGGAGTCTGGACGCAAAGAGACCTTATTGCCGAGGTCGGTTCCGGCAGTTTTGGCTGACGTGGTGCGTCATTGTCTCAGCCTCGACCCCAAACAACGGTGGACGGTGGAGCAGATTGCGGCCCGGCTTTCCCCGGTTGCCGCCGCATCACCAACCCGGGGTGAAGTGGGGGCTGCGGAGCAGAGCCGGGGCAGAAAGCGCTATGTGGCTGCGGCCGTTGCGGTGGCAGTCCTGGGGCTGATTTTCATCGCGGGCCGGAAAATCACGCACACACGGCACAGTGCGGAACCCACTGCCTCGGTGGAGGCTCAGGCGCCCGCGGCAGACGATTCCGCCAGGCCGGCGCAGCCGTCCGCTGCGGCGGAGCCTGCGCCGGCACCAGTTGCAAAACCTGCTACGGGCGCAAAGGTCGCGGCTGGAAGCCGACTGCAGCAAGCGATTGTGCGCGAGGTTTTGCCTAAGGTGCCAAAGAGCGCCCGTGACACCATTCAGGGAACCATCCGGGTGCGGGTGAGGGTGGCGCTTGACCAGGACGGTAACGTGGCCGGCGCGCGCTTCGATTCCACCGGCCCGAGCAAATATTTCGCACGCCTGTCTATGCAGGCGGCGCAAGGATGGAAGTTTGCCCCGCCGCAGCCGCAAGGGCCCAACCCGGCGAAACAGTGGTTGTTGCAGTTTCAGTTTCGCAGAGACACAACCCGCGCAATTCCCACGCCGCTGTCCCGTTGAAGTGTTCAGCAGGCAAAGCCAGGCTTCAAGGCTTCACAGCTTTCGGAGTTTCACGTTTCCGAACATGCCCATGAAAGCTTGAAACTTGCGAACCTTTGAAACCTTTCTTACACAGTCTGCAATCCGAGAAGAGTCTCACTTCTTCGGCACAAACAGGGGAACCGGGGGCGTAATGTGGTAAATGCGGGCAAAATTGCGCTGGTTGACAGCCAGGCTGAAGCGGCCGCGGGAGTCAATGAAGATAAGCGGCTGGCCCACCGGAACATCGCCGAAGGTGCGGACGAAGGGCAGGACCATGTCATCATTTCCGAGCTTGAGGTGGACTTTCTCGCCGTGGACGTAGCCCAGCTTAAGAAACTCTTCGCCGCTCACATTGGTGATCAGGTTGCCAAAGGGACCGTCGAGGGCGATGATCTGGCCGCTGATGCCGCTGGCATCCAGACGTGAGGGTGTCAGTTTGATGCGGACCAGTTGTTTGAGTTCGGGGCCGACCCGGGTCCAGTCTTCGCCCGCTGCAAGGTGGGCGCCAACGGGTGAGAATATGTCGCGGCCATGGAAGGTGGAGGAGATGCCGCTGCCGATCATCCAGGTGCGATTGGTGATTTCACGCGCGCCTTCCAATCCGTCGCGGTCCAGAACCATGGTCATGAGGCCGTTATCTGGCAGGACAAAATACTGGCCCCGCTTGGACTTGACCACAATGGCCCTGCGGCTGGTGCCCACGGTGGGATCCACCACGACCACAAAGACGGCGCCAGCCGGATAATAGGGGGTAGCGCCGTAGAGGAAGCGCGCTCCGTCGGCGATGGAAAAGGGAGTCACCTGGTGGGTGAGGTCCACAATACGCGCGTCAGGGGCGATGCCCAGCATCACCCCCTTGCAGAGGGCCACGGAATCATCCACCGTGCCGAAATCGGTCATGAAGACGATGATGGGGCGATGAGGAGAGTGGCTCTGAGCGGCCAAGGGCATTCCGGCAACAGCGAGCAAGAACAGGAAAAAAGCTGGCCAAAGTGCGCGTACGCGACTTTCTGCTGATGTCATTTGGTTCACTGGTGGACTGTGGCGCGTATTTTACTGCAGGGAATGGATAGGTAGCAGTAAGAAGTCAGTGAGCGCCGCGGCCGGTGAGCACGGCGGGGATGGTCTTGAGCAGAATCTTGAAATCCAGCCACACCGACCAATTGTCATTGTAGAGCAGATCGAGGCGAACCCAATTGTCGAAGCGGAGCTGGCTGCGTCCTTGCAGCGCCCATAAGCAGGTCATACCCGGGCGCATGCGCAGGCGGCGACGCTGCCAGGAATGGTATTGGTCCACCTCTTCGGGCAATGGGGGGCGGGGGCCCACCAGCGACATGTGTCCGAGCAGCACATTCCACAACTGGGGCAGTTCGTCGAGGCTGAGAACGCGCATCCAGCGGCCGATTCTGGTGCAGCGGGGGTCGTTGCGCATCTTGAAGGCGGGGCCGTCCAGTTCGTTGAACTTCTCCAACTGGGGCAGCAGCTGGTCCGCGTTGGCCACCATGGAGCGAAACTTCAGCAGGCGGAATCGCCGGCCTCCGAGCCCGCAGCGGGTCTGGCGGTAGAAGACGGGTCCGCGGGAAGCGAGCTTGATGAGGATGGCAAGGAGAAGAAAAACCGGGGAAAGAAGAATCAGGGCGGTGACGGCAACAAGCATGTCAACCATGCGCTTGAAGGCGAGAGCAAAATCACTCTGCGGGCTGCTGGCGAAGGTGAGCAGAGGTATCTGCCCGAGATGCTCGACGAACACGTGATTGAAACCCTGGGGCAGAAAATCCAGATGCATGCGCATGTGGATTCCCTCCTGCTCGCACTGCTGCATGAGGGGTTCCAGGCCGGCCAGATCTTCGCGGTTGACGGCAAACAGGACCTCATCCACCACGTGGCTGTGGAGGAGTTGCGGAAGTTGGTCCAGGGGCATGAGCGGATAGCGCCGGCGCAAATCCGCGGGAGTGGCGGGTTCTTCCCTGGCGGTGTAGGCGAAGGCGAGCAGTTCGAGGCCCAGATTTTGTCCCTCCTCGAGCAAGGAGGCGAGTTGGGCGGCGCTCTGGGAGGTTCCAACGATAATAAAATGGCGGCGATTTTCCGGGCGGGTGCGCAGCCAGGTACCGGTGGCCAGCAGCGTCCAGCGGCTGCCGGCCAGGAGCACAAACTGCAGAAGCACAAAAGCGAGCAGCAGGCCGCGGCTGACGTACTGGCTTTGGAAAAAGAACATGCCCGTAAACAGCGCCAGCAGCCCCAGCGCCACCATTTTGACCGCATCGGTGGCGATATCGCGAGGACGCTTCAGTTCCACCTGCTGGTAGGCATTAAGCAAGTAACCGAGCAGGGGAATGAGCAGAACGATGGCGACGAAGACCGGCAGATAGGCGGAAAAGGGGTAGATGCCGTGCAGACCGAGCCAGTGTTTTTGTCCCACCCACACGCGCATGCCGTAGGCCAACAGAAAAGAAACGGCCGTGGCCAGCAGGTCGTTGACCACGCAACTGACGCGCATGAGCCGTGAACGGCGGGAAAACATTTGGCTTCTCAGTGTCGCGCTGATGGAGAGCCTCTAGCATACGACAAATGAGGCTGGCGTGATAGACGAGAGTGCAAGCGGGCAATGTGAGCGTGGACTGCTCGCCGCCATGCACGGACTAATTGCGCCTATTCAGTACCTGAAAAGCTCCCGGAACGGGAATTGTGCCGCAGGGCGGTGCTTCAGTTAATATCGTGTCACCGTTTTTCAACTATCCACCTGTCTGGCACTTGAGGTCGGTTTCCAGATGCCCCGAAATCGCTATTCAGCAATCCTGATCTGTGCCGCGTGGTGGGGCCTGCTCGCGGGGCTCCTCGAAGGAGCCGCCTACTACCGTTTCCCCCTGCTGCGTAACCCCGACCTTCCGTGGATTGCGGTGCTGTTCGCCGGCGCTGTTTTCCTGATTCTGGGTTGCATAATTTTGTCCCTTGCCAGATTCGTGCCCCGCCCATTGCTGTTGGCGGGGGCCAACCTGATGTTCGCGGTGGTGGCGTTATATGATTGCGCTACTGTGGGCGTGGGTGACCACGGTGAACGCCTGATCCTGCGATTGGTGGCTTTTGTTCTGGCGGCTGGTGTGGCGCTGGCGGCGTGGAAATTTTCCGAGGCGTGGCAAACGCTGCAGCGCAAGAGCGTGATCTGGCTGGCCCTATTTGCGCTCTTGTACACGGGTATAGCACCGGCGCGGCGGGCGTTGCGGGAACGGCGGGCACTGAACAGGATGTCGAGCGCGAACCGCGCCCCGAATGTGCTGCTTATCATCGTAGACGCTCTGCGAGCCGACCATCTCTCCACCTACGGTTATGCCCGCGGCACCAGCCCATATGCGACGAAGCTGGCCAGCCGGGGCTTGCTTTTTGAGAATGCCATAGCCGCGGCCCCCTGGACCTTGCCCTCGCATGCGTCCATTCTGACCGGGCGATTGCCTCACGAGACCGGCGCCGCCCGGCCCGACGGGTACGTGGACCAAGGGTTACCTACGCTGGCGGAAGCCTTTCGCGAACGCGGCTATCGCACGGCGGCTTTCTCCGCCAACTGGTGGTTTTTTGCGCGCCGTCTGGGTTTTGGACGCGGGTTTCTCCACTTCGAAGATTTCAGTTCCGTAATCAGTGCGGTTGCCCAGACCAATCTTGGCCAACGCCTTCAGAACTTGCTATTGAAGTTGAAACTCCTGGACGTGGCCATGGGACGTGCTCCCGCCAGGCAGATAAACAATCATATTCTGCACTGGCTGGACCGTGGTCAGGGACCATTTTTCGTAGTAGTCAACTACATGGACGTGCATGAACCCTACCTGCCGCCGTTGGACTGCTTTCACCGTTTTTCGAAACAGGCGCGGCCGGCGGGTGAGGTGTTCTTGGGGAATCCGCGCCTGGACCAGCTGGCTCCATCCGAGGTGCAGAACGAAATGGATGCTTACGACGCCTCCATCTATTGCCTGGATGGACAAATTGCCACGCTGGTCCATGCTTTACAAGCACGCCGGTTGATGCAGAACACGATTCTGGTCTTTACCTCGGATCACGGTGATGGTTTCGCTGAACACGGTCTGATGTCTCACGGCAACAGCTTGTATCGGGAACTGATTCATGTGCCGCTTATCATGGTGGGGCCGGGTATACCCGTGCATACCGCCGTGGAACGGCCGGTTTCGATGACGTGGCTGGCGCCCACCCTGCTGTCCCTGACCGGCTCGAGTTCTGGCCAGTTCTCCGGTCCAGCCATGAACCTGAACTGGACTGGCCCTGCGCAGTCTACCTGGCCTGCCCCGGTATCCGAAGTGGCCCAGATGTATCAGGATCCGAACGCGCCGAATTATTCCGGCGCCCTGGTGTCAGTTGTTACCCCCAAGTGGCATTTGATTGCGGGCGGCAAGAACGGGGAAGAATTGTTTGCCTGGGGAGGCGATAGCGCCGAAAAGCACAACCTGTCTAACGCCCAGCCGGCAGTAGCAGAGATGCTGCGAGCCGAGTTGCAGCGCGTAGAAGCGCAGGCAAATGGAATGCAGAACCCGGCCAACGGTCCTGCCGAGCGACAGAGAATCAATGATTATCTGAAAGCTCTCGGGTACGTGCCCGAGTCTAAACGTTAGACCGTTCAGCTAGCGAACTCGCACCCATGCATCTTCAGGGAACGTAACCCAGGGCGTGTAACTGATCATTCATGTGCTGGCGATTGGCGGCCTTTTGCCGGCCGCTGACCGGGGCCTCACCCGGACGCTGCAAAGCGCTCTGCAGAAGCTGGCGGCGGAGTGCCGCTCGAAATCGTTCCGGGGAGACCAGCTCATTTTCCTGCAACAGCTGGCCAAAGGTGGAACTGACCGCCGCTCCCAGCGCGGTGGAGGCCAGGTCCCGCTGCTCGTCGTCGCAACAGGGATACAGCTCCTGTCCTGACTTTCCGCCCTGCACATAGTGCCACTGCGGCGTAACCACAGACTTCATGGGACCGTAATAGCTGGGAAAGCGCGGCCTCCCCATTTCCGCCAGTTCCGAAATCGGAGCGGGCCAGTTCTGCGCCAATGCCGGCGTACCCCACAGCTCGGTCAACGACGGTCCGGGGAAGGGGTCATCTGCAACTCCGGCCATCGTCAGCAGGGTGGCGGGCAGGGACTGAAGCGCAACGGGAGTGGGAATGCGCTCGCCGCCGGGCAGATGTCCTGGCCAACTGATGAGGAGCGGTGCATGCAGCAAGTTCCAATACAGGCCTTTGCCGTGAAACATGAAGCCGTGTTCCTGAAATTCCTGGCCGTGGTCTGAGGTGACGACCACAATCGCATTTTTCAGCAGGCCTCTGGCCTCCAGTTGCTTGAACAGGTCTGAGATCTGCTCATCAATGTAGGCGATGGAAGCGTCATAAGCGTCCACCTCATCCTTTACCTGGGTAGGCGGGAGTTGAATATCCCCGGGCCAGTTGTACTGTCCCTTGAGCGGAACTCGCAGAGTGGAGAAGCGGTGAAAGTAAGAGGATGGAGGGAGCAAAGGCTCGTGGGCGTCGAAATAGTTGACAGTGACAAAAAACGGAGCGGAGCCATGCCGCAACCAGCGCAGAGCATCCTGGTTGATTTCACCGGCATCCTGGCGGCCGGCGAGGTTGTGAATGATGCCGGCCCGGCCCAGTCGGGTCTGAATGTGCTGGCCCAGAGTGGTCTGCAGCAGCCGCTCCACCAGACTTCCATCTTCAAAGTGGATGTACCCGCGAGCCAGGCCCACCCGCCGGTTAAACAGAAGGGTGTTGCCGGAGAAGCCCGCCGTGCGATAGCCGGCATGCTGAAAAGCCTCGGCCAGCGTGGGAAAGCGGGCGTCCAGGCGCCAGTTGTACTCTCCCGCCTGATGTTCGGTGGGTAAGCGGCCTGTGAGCATGGAGGCGTGCGAGGGCAGCGTCCACGAGGAAGGAGCCACAGCTTTCTCGAACAGCAAGCCATGGGATGCGAGTTCAGTCAGGTAGGGGCTGGTGGCGCGGCCATAGCCATAGGTGGACAAGTGATTCGCACCAACGGCATCCATGATAACGAGGAGCACGTCAGGGGAGCCGGTGCGTGCGCGGAGTGCGGCCGTGCTGACCCTCTCCTTGTGACTTTCCCACCAGGCGCTGCCCCCCAGAAAGAGAACGACATAAACCAGCAGCAAGGGAAGAGTGGTCCTGCCGAAGGCTTTTAAAGGGGAAGGAAAACGCCAGAGCAAGGCGGTGGCGACGAGGGCGATCAGCAACGCGCCGCCGCTTAAGAGTGCCATCTGTCCCAGACGATGTCCAACCGGCGGCCAGACGACGAACAGACAATCCAGGGCAAACAATCCGGCGCAGAAGAAAAACGCAATCGTCTTGAGGCGGGCACGTCCGGCAACAAGGCCCAGTACCAGAGCCGGAACAGCCAGCGCCAAGAACAGTAGCAGGTCGGCAAGAGCGTCATACCACAGGTCGTTTCCCCCAACCGGGCGGGGAAACAAGAAGTACAAAAGGCGCTCTGCCAACCCGGCCACAATGCCGAACCAGAGGCAGGTTTCGAGGACAGACAAAACCACGCCGGGGGCTGGCAATTGTTGACTAATCTTCGCGGCGGCGCTGTTTCCCATCACTCTGGTTCCGTCATCCTGGTTGACCGGGTGCATCAGATGACGTCGCTTTCGCCGGTGCGATCCACGTTCAAATCAACCTTGGCGGGCAAGGGGCCAAGCTTGGCGAGTTCGCAGAACAACTGCTCGTACTGATCCACAATCCGCTCCCAGGAATAGAGCTCAGCGGCGCGGGCCCGGGCCTTGCGTGCCAACTCCTGGCGCGATTGGGGAGTATCGAGCAGCCGCTGCATGGCGGCAGCGAGTTCGCCGGGTTGGGCGCGGAAAGCCACGCCGGAATCGCCCACCGCTTCACGGTTTTCCTTTGTATCCAGGTAGAGCAGGGTATTGCCCGCGGCCATTGCCTCCACCAGCGAGGGATGGATACCGCCGACCTCGAAAGCGGAGACGAACAGGCCGGCGTTGTTTTGCAGTTCCCAATAGCGCGGCCCATAAACGGCGCCCACGAAGCGGACATTGGACCCGGCCATCGCCTTAAGATCGTCCACGTACCCGGGCGTGTACTTGTTGTCGCCCACCACCACCAGGGGCCAATCCGTTTTCAGCCGGGCATAGGCCTGGATCACCAGTTCCGGGTTGTTTTCCGGCTCCAGGCGGCAGACGTAAAGAATGTAGCGGTGCTGGGGAATATTGAAATCGTGCTCCTGCCAGGGAACCTGCGGCAACTCCGGCACCTCGGCGCCGTAGGCGATCATGGCGGAATCCCGGCCATAGCGCTGTAAATAGTAATCGCGGATGGCGACCGCGTCGGTGAGCAAGCGTGTAGGGGTATAGGCGGCGAGAAATTCGCAGAACAGCAGGTACTGGCGGGCAAACCATTTCCACTTTTTGCGCTTGCGATCCAGGCCGTCCACGTGCAGAACCGTCGGCTTGCCCAGCAAACGCGGAACCCAGGCCAGCGGACTGTTGCCTACGTTGCACAGCAGGACCGCCTCGGCATTGCTGAAACCGACGTGGAAGACGGAAAGAAGTGTGCTGAAGATGGTGTCGAAGTGTTTGCGGGAAATGGTAGGCAGGATGACACGGGTCACGCCCGCACGCAGCACGTCATCCGGACGGGTAAAAGGACGCCGGCAGTAGACGGTGACCCGGTGGCCGCGTTCCGCCAGCCGATTTGCCAGTTGCTCAGCCAGAGTTTCAAAGCCGCCGTAGCGGGCCGGAATGCCGCGGGTGCCCAGAATGGAAATCTTCATGGCGCAGCGGTTACTCGCAATCCTGCCGAGACCTAAGCACTAAAAGGGACGCTCGAAAAGACTTTTGTACATTGTAATGATTTCACCCCGGCATGGCTATTTGACAATCAGGCTCTTGAGGCCGGTGGCGCAATTGGCGACAGTGGTCTGCTGCAGCGGGGTTTAATTCAGACCGGATCAGCTTTTGAAGGCCGCAGCCAGGCAAAAGGTCGTTTGAAACCGAAAAGAATCTTGCTCAATACGTGCGCCGTCCTCCAGGAGCCGGAGGAATATATTGTTCCCAATTGGCGGTTGAGCTGTGAGACCTGGTTTTGCAGGCTCATTATGGTGGCCTGGTGTTCCGCGAGGTCATGATTGAGTTGCGCGACCTGCTGGGTGAAGGCTGTAATCTTCTTGTCGCAATTTTCCATATAGCGCAGCGCAGGATAGGCCTCTTGATGCCCTGCTCTGACACGCTCGATGGTGAAGGCTATTGCAGCGTCCTCAGCGGGAGCATCCTGGAGCGAGAGCCGGCAGAGGGCCTGGTAGAGCATGGCCACGCTAGTTGGGACAGAGTTGTCCATGGCCAGGTCCTCCGCCCGATGATGGTTATGGCGGAGGGAATGATCGAGAAATCTGGTTAGGAAGTCGCTGAGCCGCGGGTCATCAGGATTGAAGTGCAGACCCAGGCCTCGCGCGATTCTTTTCAGCTCTCTCGGCGGATCTTCGAGGAAGCGATCGTAATCGGTCACAATGCGATCACGGTTCCGCGTCCCTACCAGGCTGCCCAGCATGTGCTCCCGCCAGAGATAGTAGCCTCTTTCGAGGTCAAAGCCGTTGCGTTTCGCCAGGGAACGGGCCACGCTCAGCGGATTGCGGGAGACAATCAGGTAGCCGACTCTTACCCGCAGATGCGTGAAAACGTCCTCCCAGAAGGGAAAGAGGCGGGCGATGCGGGGGTCCTTCAGTCCAAAGCAATCGCTGGCCGCGAACCGGTCGCGCAGAATTTCGACGGCGCGCAGTTTAAAAGCCTTGACCCCCGGGGCGGCCAGTTCCTCGGGAAGAACCGGGGTAAAGGTGTGCCAGTCGTGGCCAAGCGCCTGCAGCAGGGCGATGTTAAGAGCATTGACCTCCAGGTCTTCCCAGAAGCCCCTGGGGTTGTCGCCGGCCACAGGCAAGAGGCGGTCGCCCAGGCTGACGCCCAGGACTTGCAGACCCCGGGTAATCAGACTGGTGCCACTGCGGTGCATGCCCAGGACGACAATGAGGTGCTTCTGCTGTTCGGAAGCGGGCATCAAAATTCATCCACAGCCCGCCGGCAACATGTGCGCGATTTAACCTGCGTACGCTGCCGGTGCGGGCCGTCAAAGGCACCCCGCGCACAGCCTGGCTATAGGCTGGCGGGACCAAATTGAGAATACGAAAAGCGCGGAGTCGAAGAAGGCAACAGAGGTAGCGACTCACGCCCCAGGCTGGAAGTATAGTACAAGCGGTGTCAGCTTCGCCAAAAGTAGACGATGTTTTACTATAAACGGCACCCACCCGAAGTGAGGGCAAGACGTGGCCAACCATCCCGGGGCAGCACCCTATAGCGCTGAATATTACGCCGCCCATTTGGGCCTGCCCTATGACCGCTCTCAGCCGCATTGGCTGCAGTTTTTTGGAAGCATCGCGGAGGCAATCATCCGGGAGCTTAGGCCGCGCCGTGTGTTCGACGTGGGATGCGCTAAGGGCTTTCTGGTTGAGGCGCTGCGCGACCGCGGAGTGGAGGCCTGGGGTTCGGATGTCTCCGAATATGCCATTGGCGAGGTCCGCCCTGACCTGCGGGATTTTTGCTCGGTACGTTCGGCGGCGGAGCCCATCCCGGGCCTCTACGATCTGGTCACCTGCATTGAGGTATTGGAGCACCTTTCGGATGAAGAGGGTAGAGCCGCGGTCAGGAACATGACTGCGGTCAGCGACCAGGTGCTGTTCTCCTCGACACCGGCGGATTTCAGTGAGCCGACGCACGTCAATGTTAGGCCGGTCATCTACTGGCTTAAGTTGTTCCGTGATTCCTCCTTTGCTGCCGACCCGGGATTCGACGCCTCCTTCGTCTGTCCGCAGGCGATTCTGCTGCGGAGGACAACCCGCCTACCTACGGATGAAGAACTGTTCGAAGTAGCGCTGGCGCGCCATGTCGCCGTGGAAACCGCCCCCTTGCGCGTGGAAATAGCGGAAACCGTGGCGAAGCTTGAACTGGAGCGTGCCTCGAAACAGCAAGTGCTGGCCGAGAAAGACCGGCTTCTGGCCGAAAAGAATGAGGACTTGGCGGGCAAAGAGGCGATGCTTCAGGCAATCTTCAACAGCAAGGGATGGAAATTGCTGAACCGTTACCGCGAGCTCAAAGCGCAGTTTTCGCGCCAGGGTCTTGCCCGCACCGCGCTGAGAGTGCTCTCCCGGCAGGGCTTTGTCTACTCCGCGGCGCGCCTGATTTCAGGAAAACGCCGCTTGACCGTCGCCGCTGAGGAATACGAGCAGTGGATTGCGGTTCATGAGCGTCCTTCCTGGGATCCGGTGCAGATGCGCAGCGAGATCGCGCAGTTCCAGTACGCGCCCAAGATCAGCGTGATCATGCCCACTTACAACACGCCGCAGGATTATCTCAAGAAAGCTGTTGATTCCGTGGCCGGGCAGATATACGAAAATTGGGAGCTCTGCATTTGTGATGACCACAGTACCGTGTCAAATGTTTTCCAATATCTTCAACAATGTGCGGCCGGCGATGAGCGTATCAAGCTGAACCTCAGCGAGAAGAATGGAGGGATCAGCGACGCTTCCAATCGCGCTTTAACCCTCGCCACCGGCGAGTTTGTCGGCTTTCTTGACCACGATGACGAGCTTAGTCCAGCCGCCCTCTACGAGGTTGTGAAGCTTCTGCAGAGCCGCCCCGAGGCCGACATCATTTATAGCGATGAAGACAAGCTGCAAAAAGATGGCAAGCGGTGTGACGCGTTTTTCAAGCCGGACTGGTCGCCCGAGTACCTGCTGGCCTGTAATTATGTGTGTCATTTTGGCGTATATCGAAAGAAGTTAGTGGATGAGGTGGGCGGATTTCGGCCGGGCTTCGAGGGTAGCCAGGACTACGACTTGCTTTTGCGGGTAGTGGAGAAAACCCGCCGCGTGTTCCACATTCCGAGGATTCTTTATCACTGGCGCAAGACCCCCCAATCCACTGCTGCTGCAGCATCAGCCAAGACTTACAGTACCGATGCCGGCAAACGGGCCATACAAGAGCATCTGGATCGCTGCGGCATCGCGGGCACTGTGGTCACCAACGAGGTGCCTAATGTTTATCGCGTCCGGCCTCACATCAAAGGACAGCCGCTGGTGAGCATCATTATTCCAACTCGCGATGGGGTGCGTTTCCTGCGACGTTGCCTCCGCAGTATCGAGGAGAAAACAACCTATCCCAATTACGAAATATTGATTGTTGACAATGGCAGTGTGGAGGCGGAGACCCTAGATTACTTCCGCACCCTGCGTCACCGG
>Ga0134128_10002705_pt1 | contig 21829 bp, 23 predicted proteins | sample KB31754_FD_96462 | JGI IMG/M metagenome (GOLD analysis project Ga0134128, IMG submission 96462) | Terrestrial soil microbial communities with excess Nitrogen fertilizer from Kellogg Biological Station, Michigan, USA - KB3-175-4 | ecosystem: Environmental > Terrestrial > Soil > Unclassified ... | reverse complement strand
GGACCGAGGTTCTGCTGATCCGCCCCGGGGGCCCTTATTGGCGCAACAAGGATGCCGGCGCGTGGATGATTCCGAAGGGCGCCATCGAGCCGGGCGAGAGCCCTCCTGAAGCGGCGCTGCGCGAGTTCGAGGAGGAGACCGGCACGCGCCTCCACTCGGTTCCCTTCGCCCTCGCCCGGATCCGCCAGGCGGGCGGCAAGATCGTCGAGGCCTTCGCTCTCGAAGGCGATCTTGACGCCGCGGCTGTCACGTCCAACGAGTTCGAAGTTGAGTGGCCGCCGAAGAGCGGCCAACTCCAGCGCTTCCCGGAAGTTGCCGAGGCGCGGTGGATGGGGCTAGCCGAAGCACGCGCCATGATGCTGCCGAGCCAGCTCCCGCTGCTCAACGCGCTGGAAGAGAAGTTGAGGGGATGACCGGATGCTAGGATTGCTTGCCGCGCTCGCCGCACAGACCGCTGCTCCCCCGGCGAAGACCTGGCCGACGCACGAGGGCGACGTGATGCTCAGGGACTTCCGCTTCGGTGACGGCGAGAGCCTTCCGCAAGTGCGGATGCATTATACGGCGCTGGGGCAGCCGCATCGGAACGCCAAGGGCGAGATCGACAATGCGGTGATGGTCCTTCACGGCACCGGCGGCGACGGGCACCAGTTCCTCCGTCCGCAATTCGCCGACGAGCTATACGGGCCGGGCTAGCCGCTCGACATAAGCAAGTACTGGATCATCCTGCCGGACAATATCGGCCACGGGAAGTCGTCGAAGCCGTCGGACGGGCTCAGGATGAAATTTCCCAAGTACGATTATGCCGACATGGTCCGCGCCCAGTACCGGATGCTCACCGAAGGGCTCGGCGTCAGGCACATGCGGCTGATCATGGGCACCTCGATGGGCTGCATGATGAGCTTCATGTGGGGCGAGATGTACCCCGATTTCGAAAGCGCGCTGATGCCGCTCGCCTGCGAGCCGATCGAGATCGCCGGATTGAACCGCATGTGGCGGCAGATGCTGATCGACGGGATCGAGAAGGACCCGGCGTGGAACGGCGGCAATTACGCGACGGAGCCGCAGCAGGGGCTTCGGACCGCGGCTTCGATCCTGGTGATCGCCGGCGCGGCGCCGCTCAACTTCCAGAAGACCTATCCGACGCGGCAGGCGGCGGTCGCCCATGTCGAGCAGGCAGTGCCGGCCTACATCCGCGAAATGGACGCCAATGACACGATCTACCAGTTCGACAGCTCGCGGAACTACAATCCGTGGCCCGAGCTCGGAAAGATCAAGGCGCCGCTGACGTGGATCAACTCGGCCGACGATTTCATCAACCCGCGCAACCTTCCGGTGCCGCAGCAGGCGCTGAAGCGGATGCGGAAGACGGCGCGGTTCCGGCTGATCCCCGAGAGCTTCGACACGCACGGGCACGGCACCCACACCTGGGCCAAGTTCTGGAAACAGGACCTCAGTGCGCTTCTGGCGCGCTCGCGCTAGGAGTGACGTCATAGGCCGACACGTGGTTCATCGTGATGAGCCAGTGGCCGTGGAATTTCTTGAACAGGCGGGTGTTCACGCCTTCGGTCACGCGGCTGCCCCGGACCAGCCGGTACTGGCCGATCAGCATCGCCGCGTTGGGCGCGAGCACATCGACCCTCATATTGTAGAAGTGGAGCTGCCCGCGCCGCTCGGGCGAGCCGCCGTAATCGCGGATGTAATGGTCGAGCGTGCCCTGCCAGCCCTGCTGGAACTTGCCGCCCGAGACGAACACCACGTCGGGGTTCTTGAACCCCGCCATGTAGCCGCGAAAGTCCCCGCGGTTCCATGCGTCCTCCATCTTGTGGATGACGTCGAGGATGGCGGCGCGGTCCGCCTGCGGGCTCGCCGTGGCGAGGGCGAGGAAGGCGATGAAGCTCACAGCTGGAACTGCCCGACGATCACGGTCTGGCAATGGCCGCCGAGGATCACCCGGTCGCCCGCAAGACGGCAGTGGAGGATTCCGGTGCGCTCGCTCGCCTGGAGCGCGGTGAATTCGGTGCGGCCGAGGCATTTCGCCCAGAACGGCACCAGGGCCGCATGGGCGGAGCCGGTGACCGGGTCTTCGTCGATCCCGTGATAGGATGCGAAGACGCGGCTGGCGACATCCTGCTCGCGGCCCGGCGCGGTGACCATGACCAGCCGGTCGAATTGCTTGAGGCGCGCGAAATCGGGCCGGACAGCACGGACCTCCTCCTCGTTCGGCAGGAGCACGATCGCGCTGTTGTTGCCGCCTTCGCCGGTGAACAGCTCGCCCGATGTGCCGAGCGCTTCCTGGAGCCCGGGCAAGTCGCCCTTCGCGACCTCATAGGCGGGAAGGTCGAGCTCGAGCAGGTCGCCATTGCGGCCGACCGTGAGAATACCCGAGCGGGTGGCGAAGCGAACCCGGTCGCCGTGGATCAGCACGTGGCCGCTGGCGATGGTCGCGTGGCCGCAGAGATCGACTTCGGTCGTCGGCGTGAACCAGCGGAGGTCGTAATCGGCGTCGCCGCTTTCGCTCGGCACCGTGAACGCCGTCTCGCTCAGATTATTCTCCGCCGCGATGCGCTGCATCAGCGCGTCGTCGAGCCAGCGCTCGAGCGGCATCACCGCGGCGGGGTTGCCGGTCAGCGGCCGCTCCGCGAAGGCGTCGACCTGGAAGAAAGGCGTGCTCGTCAACTCGCGCGCTCCGTGATTTCCTGCGACAACATGGTCTCGCGGTCGATCTGGCCTTCGGGATCGACGTGGATCAGGATCTCGGTACCGGGAAAACGCTGTTGCAGCTCCTCCTCGATCGCGTCGAGCCGGTCGTGCGCCTGCTGAACGGTCCAGTCGCCCGGAACCCAGACGTGGAACTGCGCGAAATAATGCGTTCCACTGCTCCGCGTCCTCAAGTCGTGAAGCCCTGCAAGCAGCGGATATTCCTTGGTCGCGGCAAGAAATCGCTCGCGAAGCTCGTCGGGCCATTCGCGGTCCATCAGCTGGGCGAAGGCGTGGCTCGAAGCGCTCCATGCGCCCCACAGCAGCCACAGCGCGATGAGCAAGCCGAACACGGCGTCGGCGCCGGTGAGATGGGCATATTGTTCGAGGCCGAGCGCCACGACGACCGAGCCGTTGAGCAGCAGGTCGGACGAATAATGCAGCCGGTCGGTGCCGATCGCGAGCGAGCCGGTGCGGCGGACGACATGGCGCTGGTAGGCGATCAGCGCAGCGGTCAGCACCATCGCGACAATCGAGACTCCGATCCCGAGCTCCGCGTCGGCAGTCTCCGCGCCGCTCGCCAGCCGCTGAACGGCGCGGACGCCGATGAAGATCGCTGACAGTGTGATCAGGATCACTTGCACCAGGGCGGCGAGCGCTTCGGCCTTGCCATGGCCGAAGCGATGCTCGTGGTCGGCCGGTGCCGCAGCGATCCTGACGCCCAGCAATATGATGAGGCTGGCGACGAAGTCGAGGCCGCTGTCCGCGAGCGAGCCGAGCATCGCCATCGACGAGGTCTGCACCGCCGCATAGGCCTTCAGCACGATAAGCACGATCGCCATGGCAATGCTGGCGAGAGCCGCGCGCGTCGCGAGACTGCCGCGCTCGGCGTGGGTGAGCGCGGTGTCGCTCACGGGTAGAGCAACCCTTCGGACCAGCCGTCCGCGCCGCGCTTGAACAGGCGTCGCTCGTGGAGACGGTGGGGCCGGTCGGTCCAGAATTCGATCGTCTCGGGCACGACGCGGAAGCCGCCCCAGTGCGGCGGCCGGGGCACGTCCATGCCCTCGAACTTCGCCTTCATGTCCTCGTAGCGCTTTTCGAACTCGGCGCGGCTGGCAAGCGGCCACGACTGGTCCGAGGCCCAGGCGCCGAGCTGCGAATCGCGGCTTCGGCTGGCGAAATAAGCGTCCGCTTCGTCGCACGATACGATGCTCACCTTGCCTTCGATCCGCACCTGGCGGCGGAGCGATTTCCAGTGGAAGAGCAAAGCCGCGCGGGGATTGTGCGCCAGTTCCTCGCCCTTGCGGCTGCGTTGGTTCGTGTAGAAGACGAAGCCGTCGGGGTCGTGCGCCTTCATGAGGACGATCCGAACCGAGGGCCGCCCGTCGGAATCGGCGGTCGCCAGCGCCATTGCGTTGGGTTCGCCCGGCTCGCTGGTTCGCGCTTCCGCGAACCACTCTTCGAACAGCTGGAACGGATCGGTCCCCATCGTGCGCAGGCCTTAGGCTTGGCCCTGCCGCGACGGCAACCCATCTGGTCAGCGAGGGACTGTTACGGCATGGGAGGACAATGGCACTCGACCTCTACCAACGCCTCGGGCTGAAGCGCGGCGCTAGCGAGGCGGAGATCAAGAAGGCCTACCGGAGTCTCGCCAAGCAGCTCCACCCAGACCGCAACAAGGACAAGCCCGACGCGGCGAAGCGCTTCTCCGAGGTGACAGCCGCCTATGACCTGTTGTCGGACAAGGACAAGCGCGCGCGCTATGACCGCGGCGAGATCGATGAGGACGGCAATCCCAAGATGCCGTTCGGAGGCGGCTTCGGCGGCTATTCGTCTGGCGCCGGATCGCGCCCCGGCGCCGGAGCGGGCGCTCAGGGTTTCGAGAATTTCAATTTCGGCGGCGCCGACGCCGCCGACCTCAGCGACCTGTTCGAAGGGCTGTTCGGCGGCGCGGCGGGCGGCCGTTCGAGAGGCGGCGGGCCGTTCGGCGGGTTCCGCCAGCGCGCGGCGCCGCAGAAAGGCGCGGACGTCGCCTACCGGCTCAAGATCCCCTTCGACGACGCGGTTGCGCTGAAGCCGCAGCGGATCACGCTGGCCGACGGCAAGACAATCGACCTCAAACTCCCCCAGGGGCTCGAGGACGGGACCAAAATCCGCCTTGCAGGCAAGGGGCAGGAAGGTCCGGCTGGGCGCGGCGACGCGATCGTCACGATCGAGATTGCGCCGCACCGCTTCTTCACCCGAGACGGCACCAACATCCGACTGACGCTTCCGGTGACCCTCAAGGAAGCGGTGCTGGGGGCGAAGATCAAAGTGCCGACGCCGGAGGGGCCGGTAATGCTCACCATCCCCAAGGGCACCAGCTCGGGCAAGGCGCTTCGCCTCAAGGGCCGCGGCTTCACCGCGAAGGACGGCAAGCGCGGCGACCAGCTGGTCACGGTCGAGATCGAGGTGCCGGCGCACGATGCAGCGCTCCACCAGTTCGCGGAAGGGTGGAATCCGCCCGGCAATCCCAGGGCAAGCTTCGGTGTCTAGCTTTAGCGCCCGATGAGAGACCATTCACCGCTCTCGCCCGAGGAACGGCGCAAGCGCCTGGCGACGATGCGCGCGGCCTTCGGGACGGAGGTCGAGGAGAAGCTCAAGCCGCGGCTGACTCCGTGGGAAGTGGTCAAACGGGTCGCCATCGGCGTCTACAACGACGGGTTCATTCACGCCGGAAATCTCGCTTATCTGTCGATCGTCGCGCTGTTCCCGTTCTTCATCGTCGCCGCGGCGGTCGCGCACCTGCTGGGGCAGGGGCAGGACGCGATGCTGACCGTGACCAACGTGCTTCGGCGATTGCCGCCGGATGTGGCCAACACGCTTCGGGAGCCGATCCAGGAAGTGCTGACGGTCAGGACCGGGACCTTGTTGTGGTTGGGGGCCATCGTCGGGCTGTGGACCGCGACCAGCTTCGTCGAGACCATCCGCGACATCCTGAGGCGCGCCTATGGCGTCAAATATTGCGCGCCGTTCTGGGAATATCGGTTGGGATCGATCCTCCTCATCCTTGGCGCCGTTCTCCTCCTGATGGTGGCGTTCGCGGTAAGCGCGCTTCTGACCATCGCGCATCATTTCATCGCTGAATGGTTCCCGCTGGCGCAGGACATCGGACACAGTCTCGGGCTTTACCGCTTCGTCCCCGCGCTGACCTTGTTCTTCACCTTCTACGCGCTGTTCTTCGCCCTGACGCCCGCGCGGTACCGGCGGCGCGACATCCGGAAATGGCCCGGCGCCCTGTTCGTCACCGCCTGGTGGCTGGGGACGGTCGAGCTGATCGCGCCGGTGCTGAGCCTGTTCGGCGGCTATACGCGAACCTACGGCAGCCTCGCCGGCGTCATGATCGCGCTCATTTTCTTCTTCATGGTCGGCCTCGGCGTGGTCATCGGAGCGGAGTTGAACGCGGCGCTGGCGGAAAGCGGCGCGGCCGCGCTAAAGGGCGAAGTTTATACCGGGCCGTACAGCGATGAGCTCGAGGTGGAGGAGCCGCAGCCCGGCGAAGACGTCGAACCCGTGTTGCAGAGAGAGGGGCCGCAACTTTGACTGGACTGATGAGTGGCAAGCGCGGGCTGATCATGGGTCTTGCCAACGATCGCTCGCTCGCGTGGGGCATCGCCCGAGCGCTGGGCACGCAAGGCGCCGAGCTTGCCTTCTCCTACCAGGGCGAGGCGCTGGAGAAACGCGTCCGCCCGCTCGCCGCTGAACTGGGATCAGACATGCTGGTGGACTGCGACGTCAGCAGCATGGACGCGCTCGACGCCGCGTTCGACCAGCTGCGCGACAAGTGGGGAACAATCGACTTCGTGGTCCACGCGATCGGTTATTCCGACAAGAACGAGCTCCGCGGGAAATTCGTCGACACGTCGATGGACAATTTCCTGATGACGATGAACATCTCGGTCTACAGCTTCGTCGCAGTCGCGCAGCGGGCGCGGGCGCTGATGACCAACGGCGGATCGATCCTGACGCTCACCTACTACGGCGCCGAGAAAGTCATCCCGCACTATAACGTGATGGGGCTCGCGAAGTCGGCACTGGAGACCAGCGTCAAATATCTCGCCGTCGACCTCGGGCCCGAGGGCATCCGTGTGAATGCGATCTCGGCAGGTCCGATCCAGACCCTTGCCGCCCGCGGGATCGGCGACTTCAATTACATCATGAAGTGGAACCAGTATAATTCGCCGCTTCGCCGCAACGTCACGATCGAGGACGTGGGCGGCGCCGGCCTTTACCTGCTCAGCGACCTCTCGTCCGGCGTGACCGGTGAAATCCACCACGTCGACGCGGGCTATAATGTCGTCGGCATGAAGGCCGAGGATGCGCCCGACATCAGTACCGTCTGATGCATCTTCGGCCTGCGGTGGCTTCCGACCGGGGCGAGATCCGAGCCGTTCATCTGCTCGCCTTCCCATCCCCAGCAGAGGCCGACCTGGTTGAACAGCTCGTTCAGCACGGCGACTCGGTCATCTCCATTGTCGCGGTCGAAAATGGCAGGATCGTCGGGCACGTCCTCCTGAGCAGAATGGACGTGGAGTCCGATGGAGCCGCCCTGAACGCGGTCGGCCTCGCGCCCGTGGCGGTTATACCCGAATGGCAAAGGCGCGGCATTGGCTCCGCGCTGATCGAGGCCGCAATCGCCGGTGCGCGGCGCTCGGGCGTGGAAATGATCTTCGTGCTCGGCGACACTGGATTTTACGGACGTTTTGGCTTCGCTGCGGAAACAGCGCGGCCATTCGCAAGCCCTTATGCGGGGGCGCACTTCCAGGCGCTCGCGATCGGTCGCGCGCTCCAACCCACCCTGACAGGCACGGCCAGATACGCGCCCGCCTTCGACGCGCTATGACCACTGTCTCCAAGCGAGTCCGCATCACCGGCCGCGTGCAGGGGGTGTTCTTTCGTGCGTGGACGCGGGATGAGGCGCGGTCGCTTGGCGTCAGCGGCTGGGTTCGCAATTGCGGCGACGGCGCAGTTGAGGCGCATCTCGAAGGCGATGAGGGCCAGGTCGATGAGCTCATCCGCCGAATGCGGCACGGGCCACACCAGGCGAAGGTTATGGACGTGGACGTGAACGATGCGCCGATGGAGAACGCCGACCGATTCGAGGTGCGCCACTAACCCGCGAACGGGTCGCGGACGAGGATCGTGTCCTCGCGCTCCGGCGATGTCGAAACCAGCGCGACCGGGCAGCGAATCAGTTCCTCGATCCGGCGGACATATTTGATCGCCCGCGCGGGAAGGTCGGCCCAGCTGCGCGCGCCCTGCGTCGTCTCGCACCATCCGGGGATCTCGGCATAAACCGGCTCGACCCGCTCCTGGTCGGCCGCGTGCGACGGAAGATAATCGAGCTTCTTCCCGTCGAGCTTGTAGCCGGTGCAGATGTTGATCGTCTCGAACGTGTCGAGCACGTCGAGCTTGGTCAGGGCTATCCCGGTGACTCCGCCGACAGCGACTGCCTGCCGCACGAGGACAGCATCGAACCAGCCGCAGCGGCGCTTTCGCCCGGTGACGGTGCCGAACTCGCGGCCGCGCTCGCCGAGCGTGTTGCCCGTCTCGTTGTCCTGCTCGGTGGGGAATGGACCCGAGCCGACGCGGGTCGTGTAGGCCTTGGTGATGCCGAGGACGAAGCCCGCCGCCGAAGGGCCGGTACCGCTTCCCGCGGCGATGGTGCCCGCCACGGTGTTCGACGAGGTGACGAACGGATAGGTGCCGTGGTCGACGTCGAGCAGCACTCCTTGCGCGCCTTCGAACAGGATCCGCTTGCCACCGCGCCGCGCCTTGTCGAGGTCGCGCCAGATCGGGCGGGCGAAGGGCAGCACGAAGGTCGCTATCGCGGCGAGGTCGTCTTTGAGCCGCTTGCGGTCGATCGGCGGCTCGCCGAAGCCGGCGCGAAGTGCGTCGTGGTGCGCGCACAGCCGGTCGAGCATCGGGTCGAGATCGTCGAGCTTCGCAAGGTCGCACACGCGGATCGCCCGGCGGCCGACCTTGTCCTCATATGCCGGGCCGATCCCGCGGCGCGTAGTGCCGATCTTGCCCGCGCCCGATGCGTCCTCGCGCAATCCGTCGAGGTCGCGGTGGATAGGCAGGATAAGCGGGCAATTGTCGGCCACCATCAGCAAGTCGGGCGTGACCTCGACACCCTGGCCGCGAATGCGCTCGATCTCCGCCTTGAGTGCCCACGGATCGAGCACGACTCCGTTGCCGATGACGGAGGGCGTGCCCGTCACGATCCCGCTAGGAAGCAGGGACAGCTTGTAGGTCTGGTCGCCGACGACGAGCGTGTGGCCGGCGTTGTGGCCGCCCTGGAAGCGGACGACCATGTCCGCTCGGCTCGCCAGCCAGTCGACGATCTTGCCCTTGCCTTCGTCGCCCCACTGGGCGCCGATGACGGTGACGTTCGGCACTGAGATGCTTTCCTGCTGTGCGGCCCGCGCGGCTCTACGGGGAAGGGGCGCGGGCGTCTAGGGCAGCGGGACCGCGGATGGGGCCGTCGCGCATTTGTGCAAGGCCGCAGCGCAGGTCGCCCTTAGGCTGTCCAGCCTCAGAGCAGACGCGCTGTCACTCGCCCCGCTTTCGAGCGCGTCAGCCAAGGCGGCAATCGTCTGCAGCGCGATGTCGAGATTTTGCAGCTCACCGGCATGACGAATCACCGCATCGCCGTCGCTCGAAATCGCCTGGGAAAGATGTTGGATCAGACGCCCGACCTGCCGCAGGTCTTGTCCGAACCGGGCGGATTGGCTGCCTCGTGAAGTCTCAGACAGGGACGCGGAACGATGAGGCATGGGAACGGCCCCGAGCTTCAACACCCGGACCGCCTCGTCGACCCGCTGCTGCCCCGGATTGGTCGGCGGCGCCAGCCAGTCGCGGATGCAGGCAAGCGACGAAAACCTGAGGCCGCACCGACCTTCCGAGCACCAGGCGACGGTCGCCGAAACGGCCAGGCTCCCACGGACCAGCTCGACGTCGGCGCCCTCCTCGGGCAGGCCCCGGCCCTCGGCAAGGGCACCGGAGACCGACATGTTCCTCACCTTCACCGGAAACGAGAGCCCGGCGCTGCGGATGACGGCCCCCAGGAACATGTTGGTTCTGGGTTCCGCGCGCGGGTCCGCACTTTGCAGCTGATTCATCGATGATCCACGTGCTTACGGTCCATGCGCGTCTCAGCAGCGCTTGCCCGACAATCGCTTGACCGGGACCTAACACCCCCTCCAATCCGGATATATCGCGCAAGAGCGCTTCAGCACCCCTGGGACCCTGGCGGGCGCTCCAGCAGAGGGGGGCTGGAGCGCCCTTTCCTTTGGGCTGCGGGCCTACAGCGCAAGAACGATGAACGCGACGAGGCCCAACACCGCAGCGGCGGGAATTAGGAGGATCTGGACCGCGGCGGCGCCGGTCGGGAGCGGTCCGCTGCGGGTATTGATCCTTAGCGGCCAGGGACGGGGAGGCGACCTGGACTGCGCCCCGAGCGCCGCCGGTAGTCCGAGGATCATGAATGCGAAGAAGCACGAGGTCAGAACCGCCAGTGCGGCGGGTCCATCCTTCGCGAAGAACAGGACGAACAGTCCGAACAACAATGCCCACAAGGAGAGGAATGCGATCCAGATGGGCCGGGGGATGTCGCCAAACAGGTCGCGGTCCGCCGGGACCGGTGCGGACGTCAACTGGTCCGCGTCGTCGAGCAGCTCGGGGATGTGGCGCATGGCAGCCTCCACACCAGATGTGGGCCCTGATTTCCCACCAAGCAAACGAATAGATTATGGAGTTGATATGAATTATTTGATTACAAGATTGCCCGCGGTTCGGCCCGGAGTCGCGGCGACGGCTCTGAGACCGCTCCGGACCCGCTCCATCAGCCGTTCGTCGGCCTTGGGCGAATAGACGGCGTAGATCGAATAGGAAAATCGTGGCTTGTCGGCGACCAAATGCAGCCGTCCGGCCTCGAGATGCGGAGTTGCGGCTTGCATGCGGAAGTAACCGCTGCCGCCGACCGAGAGGATATATTCGAGCGCTAGCGGACCGTGATTCACGGACAGTGCGGGGCTCGGCGCGTCCGGCACGGCGGTGTGGTGGTTGGCCCGGAATTCAGCGCCCCAGTCGACAAAGACCTCGACGTCGGGCGGGCCGCTATCCCCGTCCGGATCCGTCGTCACCGCGACGAGGACTTCTTCGAGCAGAAGTTCCGCAACAATGCCGATGCGATGCGGCGGCGCGTACACCACGGCGAGATCGACGATTCCTTCCTGAACCTGGTCGATCAGGCGCTCGGGCACATCGATCTGCGCTCGGATTGCGACCTGCGGACAATCGCTTTTCATCCACACGAGCCAGTCGAGCAGGAGCGGATTCCACAGGCTATGCTCGCCGCCCACGGTGACGAGGTTTTCCCGACCAAGCGGCATCGCGACCTCGTGCTGCGCCCGTTCCCACAGTTGAACGAGCGACGTTGCGTAGCGGAGGAACTGGTCGCCGGCTGGCGTGAGCCTGGCGCCGGCCTTGTTGCGGATGAAGAGCTGACGATCGAGTTGCTCCTCGAGCACACGAACGCGCGCGCTCACCGCGGTTTGGGTCACGTTGAGATTCGCGGCCGCGCGCACGAAGCTCCCCGTCTTCACGATCTCGAGAAAGGTTCGCGCCGCCGCGATGTCCATGTTATGTGCAACTTTTTAAATGTTAAAGTGCAATTCTATTCGTTTGCTTGATGGTCTGCAACGGCGGACTATGCGACCGCTGGCGAAGCCATCGAACCTTCTGAAGCTTCGCGGCTGAAGGAGATCGAAAATGAAATGGCTTCGCCCGAAAGACTATCACGGCTCGCGGTCCTACACCGAAGGTCCGCCCGTCAGCATGTTCAGCCTTACCCTGGCCTGGTTCGCGAGCATCGCGAAGACCAAGTTGCGCAATCTCGGCGGTCGGCGGCCCCGCCCGCCGCACGTTTTGCTGCATGATGGAGAGCACGGCTTTTCGCTGCTCGGAGCGAAGATCCGCACTGGCGCTGGCGTTCCAGTCAAAGCCCGGACCTGGGACCGCCGCGACTCGCGCATCCTGCCGTAAGCGGCAAGCTCAGAAGCTCAGCGGCACGACCTCGCGGACTCCGGGTACGCCGTGCAGCTGGCTCGCGACTTCGGGCGTAATGGGATCGTCGACGGCGACCAGCGCCACCGCCTCGCCGGCCTGCTCGCGGCGGCCGAGGTTGAAGGTTGCGATGTTGAGGCCGTTTTCGCCGAGGCGGGTCCCTAGCGCGCCAATGAACCCGGGCGCGTCGGTGTTGACGATGTAGATCATCTGGCCGCTCAAATCGGCCTCCACCGGGATCCCGAAGATCTTGACCAGGCGCGGCGCGCGGTTGCCGAAGAGCGTCCCTTCGACCCGCTTCTCGCCCTGTTCGGTACCGACGGTCACCGCGACGAGCGTGTGATAGTCTCCTTCGCCCTCATTGCGGATTTCCCGAACGGCGATGCCGCGTTCCTTCGCGAGATAGGGCGCGTTGACCATATTCACCGTGTCCGACCAGGTGCGCATGACGCCGGCGAGCACCGCGCCGGTGATCGGCTTGATGTTGAGCTCGGCGGCCGCGCCTTCGACCTCGACGTCGATCGAGCGGATCTCGGTTCCGGCGATCTGGCCGATGAGCCGGCCGAGCTTCTCCGCCAGCGCCATGTAGGGACGAAGGCGCGGCGCTTCCTCCGCCGAGAGTGACGGCACGTTCACGGCGTTGGTGATTCCGCCGAGAAGCAGGAAATCCGCCATCTGCTCCGCGACCTGGATCGCGACATTGACCTGCGCCTCGGTCGTCGAGGCGCCGAGGTGCGGGGTGCAGATCAACCCGCGTGTTCCGAACAGCGGATTCTCCTTCGCCGGCTCTTCGGAAAAGACGTCGAGCGCGGCGCCCGCGATATGACCTGATTCCAGCCCTTCCTTCAGCCCGGCCTCGTCGATCAGGCCGCCTCGTGCGCAATTGACGATCCGCACGCCCGGCTTCGTCCTGGCCAGCGCTTCGCGGCTGAGGATGCCGCGGGTCTGGTCGGTGAGCGGCGTGTGCAGGGTGATGAAATCGGCGCGGGCGAGCAACTCGTCGAGCTCGACCTTCTCGACCCCGAGTTCGACCGCCCGCTCCGGTGACAAGAACGGGTCGTAAGCGACAACCTTCATCTTCAGACCATGCGCGCGGTCGGCGACGATCGAGCCGATATTGCCGCAGCCGACGAGGCCGAGTGTCTTGCCGGCGAGCTCGACGCCCATGAAGCGATTCTTCTCCCACTTGCCGGACTGCGTCGACTGATCGGCCTGCGGGATTTCGCGGGCGAGTGCGAACAGCATCGCAATCGCATGCTCCGCCGTAGTGATCGAATTGCCGAAGGGCGTGTTCATGACGACAATGCCGCGCGCCGACGCGGCCGGTACGTCGATCGTGTCGACTCCGATCCCGGCCCGGCCGATCACCTTCAGACGCGGCAGGCCGGCGTCCATTGCCGCGGCGTTGATCCTGGTCGAGCTGCGGACGGCAACTCCGTCGTATCCGCCGATAATGACTTTCAATTCGTCGGGCGAGAGGCCCGGCTTTTCGTCCACCTCGATCCCGCGGTCGCGGAAGATCGTGGCGGCTTTCGGGTCCATCTTGTCGGCGATGAGGACGCGTACTTGCTCGCTCACGCCGTCACCTCCCACGCCCAGTCGAGCCAGGGGCCCAGCGCTTCGATGTCGCTCGCCTCGACGGTCGCGCCGCACCAGATGCGAAGACCCGGCGGCGCGTCGCGGTAAGCGGTGACGTCATGGGCCGCGTCTTCGCGCTCGAGCAGTTGGCCGATCGCCTTTTGGCGCACGCGGTTCGCCTCGTCGTCCGAGCGGTCGGCAAACTGGAGGCAGACCGACGTGTTCGATCGGATCGCCGGATCGCCGGCGAGATGCTCGATCCAGTCGGCCGATTGCACCCAGCGGTCGAGCGCGGCGGCGTTTGCATCAGCGCGGGCGATCAACGCTTCGAGGCCGCCGACGCTTTCCGCCCAGTCGAGGCAGAACAGCCAGTCTTCGACGGCGAGCATCGAGGGCGTGTTGATGGTCTCGCCCTTGAAAATGCCCTCGATCAGCTTGCCGCTTTTGGTCAGGCGGAAGATTTTCGGTAGCGGGCGCGGCGCCGGCTCGCGTTCGAGCCGCTCGACGGCGCGCGGACTAAGCACGATCATTCCGTGGGCCGCTTCGCCGCCAAGGGCCTTTTGCCAGCTGAAGGTCCCGACATCGATCTTTGGCCAGTCGATGTCCTGTGCGAAGGCCGCCGACGTCGCGTCGCAGATGGTGAGCCCGGTGCGGTCGGCGGAAATCCAGTCAGCATTTGGCACTCGGACGCCGCTGGTCGTGCCGTTCCAGGTGAAGACGATGTCGTTGGCCCGATCGACTCCGCCTAGCTCGGCAATCTCGCCATAGTCGGCGGTGCGGATTTCGGCGTCGAGCCCCAATTGCCTCGCGACGTCGCTCACCCAGCCCGCACCGAAGCTTTCCCAGGCGAGCATCGTCACCGGGCGCGCGCCGAGCAGCGACCAGATCGCCATCTCCATCGCGCCGGTGTCGGACGCGGGCACGATTCCGAGCCTGTAGTTGGCGGGCAGCCGGAGGAGCGAATGGGTGCGCTCGATCGCTTCGGCGAGCTTCGCCTTTCCGACCGCACCGCGGTGCGATCGGCCGAGCGCCGTTGTGTCGAGCTTGTCCGCGCTCCAGCCTGGCGGCTTCGCGCATGGGCCGGACGAGAAGTTCGGACGATTCGGTTTCGTGACGGGCTGGGGTGCGCGCAGCGCCTGCGCGGCAGCGGCTTCGGTCACTAGTCACTCTCCTTCCAGAGAGCTCGCGCCGCGTTGGGACGGCGTGGCCCGACGCCGGGTGTAATCGCTCCGTCCGCGATGGCAACGGGGGGCGTGAACAATTCCCGTTGCGACTCAGCAACGAGAATTGCTGCGCTGCACAACAGGTTGAATTTGCTCGAATCTGACGGTTCGACGGGCGAGTTGAACGACTCACCGCAGTTACTCTGCGTCTCATCCCGCTGCCGGGGAACCATGGTTGAATTTGTTAACCATCCCGAAGCAGTGTCGCCTTCGCCGATGCGCGGAGGGCAACACGCGTCCGGCTGGGGGCTGGGGAGCTCCTGAGGTTGAAAAGATGGCACGGTGCGCCCCGGTGCGCCTGCTGCAGCTTTTGGAGCGGGTACGTAATGACGCAAGTTTTGGCCGGTACGACGGCATTGTTCCGCGACCGCGACCTGTTCATCCATGACGGGACGAAGCTTCGCCGCTTCCGTATCTCCGCTCCCTTCCAGGCGGTCCTGTTCGTCGTCCTGCTCGGCCTCGTCGCCTGGGCGAGCTTTGCCACCGCGCGGCTGATCACGCGTCCGCGCATGGGCGTCAGCGCGGCGACCGAGGCGCGTGCGCGCCTGCTCGAGCAGCGCCAGGCGCTGATCGAAGCGGCGCTGACCGGCGGAAAGATCGATCCCGCGATGGTTCAGGCGGCGGCGACGACCGGCCGGCTCGCCAAGGACGGGCCCCTCGCACGGGTCGAGGCTCAGCAGCTCGAGCAGGCGGCGCTCGTCGCTCGCGCTCTCGACGTCCGCTACCAGGTTACGACCGCAGAGCTCCAGAAGCTCGGAATCAAGCCGGCGCAGCCCGGCCAGGCGGCTGGCGTCGGCGGTCCGTTCGAGAGCATCGGCAATCCCACCTTCAAGGCGCTGTTCAACAGCTGGAAGAAGATGGACGAGCTGCAGAACGACGTCATCGCGATTCCGTCCGACAAGCCGGTCAAGGCCGAAGTGACCTTCACCAGCGGCTTCGGAGTTCGTGACGATCCGTTTCACCGCGGCGCCGCGATGCACCCGGGGATCGACCTTGCCGGCGCTTACGGAACGCCGGTCTATGCCACCGCCGACGGCACCGTTCTCCGCGCGGGCTGGAACTCGGGCGGCTACGGCAACATGGTCGAGCTCGACCACGGCCGCGGAATTACCACCCGCTACGGGCACATGTCGGCGGTTCTCGTCCACGAAGGCGACCACGTCACCCGCGGCGAGGAAATCGGCCGCATGGGTTCGACGGGGCGGTCTACGGGGAACCACCTCCATTACGAAGTGCGGATCGACGGGCGCCCGGTGAACCCGATCCCGTTCATGAAGTCGACCGATTACGTGATCGCGATGCAAAAGCGCTCCGGCGCTCCGTCAATGGACGCGGTCGGAATCGGCGGACCGGACGGCCAGCACTAGGCGCACGCCCGCTTCGCTCCTATCTCTCCAGAAGTGAGCGACATCAGCCTGACCGAAAGCGCGGCCAAACGTGTCGCGTGGATCGCCGAGCGCCAATCGAAGCCCGCCGTGCTCCGGCTCGCGGTCGACGGCGGCGGATGCGCCGGCTTTACTTACAAGTTCGAGCTTGCCGAGGCGCCTGAGGCGGACGACGCCGTCGCCGAGACCGACGGGGTGAAGCTGGTGGTCGACCCGGTCAGCCTAGACCTGGTGCGCGGCTCGGCGGTCGATTTCGTCGAGGATCTGAACGGCGCGGCGTTCAAGGTGCTCAATCCCAACGCCCAGTCCGGCTGCGGCTGCGGGTCGAGCTTCAGCGTTTAGACTGTCATTGCGCGCATAGCGAAGCAATCCAGTGCAGCGCTGGATTGCCGCGGCTCCTGCGGAGCCTCGCAATGACGAAATTGCCGGGCTAAGCGGCCCACCATGAAGCTCGCCACCTACAATCTCAACGGCATCCGAGCGCGATTGCCGCGCCTCATCGAATGGCTGGACCGCGAGAAGCCCGACGTCGTCGCGCTGCAGGAGCTCAAATGCGCCGACGAATCGCTGCCGATCGCCGACATCGAAGCGGCGGGCTACGGCGCGGTGTGGCACGGCCAGAAGGGCTTCAACGGAGTCGCGATCCTGGCCAGGGGCGACGCGCCCGAGCTTCGGCGCGTCGGCCTGCCCGGGGACCCCGACGACACGCATAGCCGCTATATCGAGGCGGAAGTGGGCGGCATCATCGTCGGCTCGCTCTACCTGCCCAACGGCAATCCCGTGGGAACGGAGAAATTCGACTACAAGATCCGCTGGATGGAGCGGCTGGAGGCGCACGGAGCCGAACTGCTTCGCGATGAGTGGCCGGCCGTGCTGTGCGGCGACTGGAACGTGGTCCCGGAGGACCGCGACGTCTTCTCGCCGCGCGCGACGGCGAACGACGCGGTGATGCAGCCGGAGGCGCGGCAGGCGTGGCGGCGGATCGTCCATCAGGGCTGGACGGATGCGCTGAGGGCACTCCATCCCAATGAGGAGAAGCTCTACACCTTCTGGGATTACACAGCCGGCTGCTGGCAGCGCGATCTGGGGTTCCGGCTCGACCACCTGCTCTGCTCGCCCGAGGCGGCGGACCGGCTGCAGGGCGCGGGCGTGGACAGATGGGCGAGGGGCGAGGAGAAAGCGTCGGACCACGCGCCGACGTGGGTGGAGCTGAGTTCCCCGGCGTAGGCCGGGTACGCTTTCACGCGAAGGCGCGAAGGCGCGAAGAAATTGCTGCCCTTTTCAATCGGCTGATTGCCGGCCAAGGTGATGGCGCTCGGGTGGGGAGAGCGGGTGACCGTCGAAGAATTCATCGCGAAATGGAAGCCATCCGGCGGCAACGAGCGCGCGAACACACAGATGTTCGTCACCGATCTGTGCGAGCTCCTGGAGCTGCCCAAGCCCGAGCCGACACAGCCGGACACAGGCGTCAACGATTACGTATTCGAACGGCACGTGATCAAGGAGGAGATCGGAGGCGGGACCTCCAACGGCTGGATTGACCTCTACAAACGCGACTGCTTCATCCTTGAAGCAAAGCAGGGGAGCGCAAGCGATGCCGAAGCGGTCGACAAAGGCCTCGGCGAGTCGCTGCGGGATCTGTTCGGGCAGACAGCTGCCGACCGTTTCAAACGCGGAATGGCCAAGCGCGGCACGGGCCAATGGGCGAGTGCAATGCAGCGTGCTGCAGGCCAAGCCGAAGGCTATGCCAAAGCGCTTCCAAAAGACCATACTTGGCCGCCGTTTCTATTAGCGAGCGACGTCGGCTACTGCATCGACGTTTACGCAAATTTCGCCCGCGACGGGCGGAGCTACGCGCCGTTCCCCGACCGGCGAAAATTCCGGATCGAGTTGGAGGACCTTCGGCACGAGGAGGTGAGAAAGCGCCTCCGTGCCATCTGGGGCGACCCCATGAGCCTCGATCCGTCTGCCGAAGCGGCGCGGGTCACGCGCGAAGTCGCAGCGCACCTTGCCGCATTAGCGAAGGACATCGAGGCGCGCGAGCAGAACCCCGACCGCGTCGCATCATTCCTGATGCGGCTGCTGTTCACGATGTTCGCCGAGGACACCAGGCTGATCCCGGAGCAAAGCTTCTCCGATCTTCTCACGCGCCATCGCGACGAGCCGGAAATCCTTTGCCTTCAGCTCAGCTCGTTGTGGGCAGACATGGATTCCGGCGGCTTCGCCTCGTCGATCGCGAAGAAGATCACGCGGTTCAACGGCTGGCTGTTCAAGGACCGGACGGCGCTCGAGCTCAAGAGCGGCGAAATCGACGTGCTGATCGAAGCAGCCGAGGCGAAATGGGACCATGTCGAGCCGGCGATCTTCGGCACCTTGCTGGAGCGCGCGCTGAACCCGAAGGAGCGCGCCAAGCTGGGCGCGCACTATACCCCGCGCTCCTACGTCGAGCGGCTGGTGCAGCCGACGATCATGGAGCCGCTGCGCGAGGACTGGCTCGGCGCGCGCACTGCGGCCATGGAAGCGGCCGAGGCGGGCGACAAGGAGAAAGCGCGGCGCCTCGTCGAGGAGTTCCACGGCAAATTGACCCGGACGAAGGTGCTCGACCCCGCCTGCGGGACGGGCAATTTCCTCTACGTCGCAATGGCGCGGATGAAGGAGCTGGAAGGCGAGGTGTTGGAGCTTCTGGAGGAGCTCGGCGACCGGCAGTATCTCGCCGAGATCAGCGGGCATGCGATCACGCCCGAGAATTTCCTTGGCATCGAAGTGAACCCGCGCGCCGCCGAGATCGCGCAGCTGGTGCTGTGGATCGGCTATCTCCAGTGGCATTTCCGGGTGAACGGCGAACACCGGATGCCGGAGCCGCCGGTGCTCCGCGACGTGAAGACGATTGAGTGCCGCGACGCGTTGATCGAGTGGGACGACCGCGTTTTGGAGCGTGACGAAAGTGGTCGGCCGCTCACCATTTGGGATGGCACGACGTTCAAAGTCCACCCGGTAACCGGGGCGCTTGTGCCGGATGCGAGCGGGCGAATGGAGGTTTATCGATACGTTCATCCGCGCGCGACGCGATGGCCCAGGGCGGATTTCATTGTCGGGAATCCGCCCTTCATCGGGAACAAGCGCATGCGCGCCCGTCTCGGCGATGGGTACACGGAAGCTGTCAGAAAGGCATTCCCGAAGGTCTCTGATTCCGTTGATTTCGTGATGTATTGGTGGGCCGTTGCAGCGCAGAAGGTCAGCACGGCTGTGGCGCGCCGCTTTGGGTTCATTACCACGAACTCGATTACGCAGCCGTTCAACCGGTCGGTAATCGAGCAGGCGAAATGCTCTTTGGTTTTTGCAATTCCCGACCACCCCTGGGTGGATAGCAACGACGGTGCTGATGTCCGCATCGCCATGTCTGTGTGCGGCGGGTCCAGGGATGCCGCGTTCGTAGCGCAGGTCCTGGACGAACAACTAATTGAGGATGGATTCGGCGAGCATCGTGTCACGCTCGATTTCCGCTCGTGCGGTCACATCAATTCGGACCTGAGCTGTGGCATTGACGTCAGCGGAGCAAAGCCGCTCAGGGCCAACCGCGACATTGCTGTTCAGGGGATGAATCCACTCGGGTTGGGTTTCCGTCTTCGCGAGAGTGATCTTCGTCGGCTTGCAATCGATCAGCACGATCTTCCCAGCCATTTGAAACCCTACATGATCGGGCGCGATCTCGTCGGCCACACGGAACCCAAATGGGTGATCGACTTCTTCGGGTTGTCTGAACAGGAAGCGCGCGTCGCGAGCCCCCACCTCTTCCAGCATATCTTCGATCACGTAAAGCCCGAGCGCGATCAAAATCGACGTGCAACGCGTCGCGATAACTGGTGGCTGTTCGGTGAGAACGCACCAACTCTGCGCCGCGGCTTACATGGTCTCAGCCGAATGATTGCCACCTGCAGAACGGCAAAACACCGGCTGTTCGAATTTCTTCCCGCGGAGACGATACCTGACGCCAAAATCATCGGGATTGCTCTCGACGACGGCTTCTATCTCGGCGTGCTGACAAGCAGGATTCATGTGAGGTGGGCAGAAGCCACAGGCGCATGGCTGGGTGTGGGTAATGATTCGAACTACAATCATGCTCAGTGCTTTGGTGAGTTCCCCTTCCCCGACACCTCCGACGAAACCCTCAAGCGGCTCATCCGCGATGCGGCGGAGAAGCTCGATGCGCTGCGTGAGGAGGTGCTGGAGCGGCATTCGGACCTGACGCTCACCAAGCTCTACAACGTCCTCGAGGCCCTGCGTGCCGCCGAGGCGTCGGGCGGGACCCTGCGCTCCAACGACCGTGACATCGCCGAGCGCGGCTGCGTGAGCCTCATCCGCCAATATCATGACGAGATCGATGCCGCCGTGGCAGAGGCCTATGGCTGGGGGGATTTAATCGAAGGGAAGGGCAGTCCTTCGACAAGCTCAGGACGAACGGTTTGGGTTAGCGGTGCGGATGAGATCATCCTCGAACGGCTGGTCGCGCTGAACAAGGAACGGGCAGCCGAGGAAGCGCGTGGCAAGGTGCGTTGGCTGCGGCCGGAGTTCCAGATGCCCGGCTATGTCGCGCCAGTGGAACAGGTCGCCATGCCGTTACCAGAATCCGTGAAAGCAGGCGCCGACGTGCTTGAATGGCCTGCAAAGCTGCCGGAGCAGGTCGTCGCCGTGGCGAGCATCGTGGAACGCGCTGGCCGGCCGATTGCGGCAAACGAGGTGGCGAGCGCGTTCAAGGGCAAGCGCGCAGGGAGCATCGCGCCTGTGCTTGATGCGCTCGCCGGCATGGGCCGGCTTCGCAAGCTTCAAGACGGCCGCTTCGCTGCTTGACATGCATATAACCCATTTGGCACATTGTCCTTGACATTAACGCATGGATACGGTACAGGCTCCGCTCGGCGGCGGGCGGATGTAGGCGTGGACGAGGGCGAGACGGAGATCGGCGGGTCTAAGGGCCGCCGTGTTCAAAAACGGGCGGCTCGGGGGTCGCTTAAGAAACAACCGAAGCGCAGGGCCTTCACTCCCGCCCGGCGGCGCAAGTTCCTCAATCATTTCGCGGCGACTGCGAACTGCAAGGGCGCGTGCCGGTCGGCGGGCGTGGCCTGGTCGACGGTCTATGAATGGCGGCGCAAGGATGCGCAGTTCCGCGCCGATTTCTATGAGGCGCTGGCGAATGGCTATGTCGAGGTCGAGGCGGAGCTGGTTCGGGAATCGAAGCGCTCGCTGAAGCCCCGGCCCGATCCCAAGGCGCCGCGGCTGGTCGATGCCAAGACCGCGCTTGCGGTGCTCGAATCCTACCGGCGCAACGGCGACCGTCGGCCCGGCGACATCCTGCCGCAGCGGTCCGACATCGAGCAGGTGCGGGCGCGGCTGGAAAAGGCGATGCGGAAGCTGGGGTTGATCGGGGATGGGGATGAGGCGGAGGGGCGGGGCTGAACTCCTTTCCTCCTTCCCTGGGAAGGGAGGGAATTAAAGGGTGGGTGCGAGCGAATGGGCTCAATGCCCATGAGTGAGCTTCTTCTGCGGCATTGAGCCGCTTCAGAAGCACCCACCCCCTGCCCCTCCCTTTCAAGGAGGGGAGATAAGCTGATCGAAATTGAAACGTTGCTGCGCGTGCTGGGGAAGTGCGCGCCGGAGGTGCGGTCGGCGGTGTGGGACCAGCTTTGCGCGTCGGACTTGCGCAGCCTCGAGGAGGAATGGTCGTGGAAGGCGCTGCCGGGGCAGCGCGAGCCCCCTTCGACAGGCTCGGGATGCGAGTGGCGCAACTGGCTGATCGTCGCCGGGCGCGGCTTTGGCAAGACGCGCGCGGGCGCGGAATGG